>MDTD01121155.1_pt1 | contig 104022 bp, 72 predicted proteins | sample 811221 | NCBI WGS metagenome assembly MDTD01 (sample SAMN05326646, study PRJNA326480) | marine metagenome | isolation source: seawater | place: Pacific Ocean: South West | collected 2011
AGTCGGGTTGTAGCATCAGGATCAATTGTTGTACATTCGATTCCTCACCTTTGGTGAGTCCTCTGGTGTCCAGGCTTCTCGATTCGTCGTTGGATTCCTTGGCCACACTGTCTCCCCGCAGGGCAGCGAGGCCTCATCCACTTCCCCCTCCAGCATCACTGCAGGGGTGCACTAAAAGCAGCCCTGCGACTTGCCTTGGGTATATCAAGTAGATGGATGATCAAACGCCATTTGGTCTTTCAATAACGCTTTGCTAAGGCTCAATCACTCAACCTCAGTATCATCAACCGAGCCTGAGAATTTCCCGTACACGTAGGGAGTAAGAGAAAGTGATGCTATCATCATTGTTCCTATTATGAAAACAGGTGCTAAGTTGCCTAGTGGATTGAAGGAGTTTTCCCAGTTTATAGCGTACCTAACCACAACATAAACTGTAGAGGTCAAGAGGGTAAGTATCATGATTGGGAAACCAGTCTTGAAGAACCTGTTGAAGGATATATCGTTCCCCGATTCCTCGGCAAGACCAGCGGCAACGACATTAGCAGACGCCCCAATTATCGTCCCATTACCCCCTAGGCAGGCACCAAGCGCTAATGCCCAAGCCAAAGGGCCCAGTGAAAGGCCAAGGTTTGGATCGCTTGCCAATTCGATCACTACAGGCACCATCGTGGCAGTGTATGGAATATTGTCTATGAACGCCGAGGCTATACCAGAAACCCACAATAGCAAGAGTACTGCGACCATAAGCCTGTTCTCTGGAGTAGCCCGCGAGATGGTGTTTGAGATACCGTCTGCTATAGTGTCTATCAGACCCATGTATTGCAACCCTCCAATCATTATGAAAAGGCCAGCAAAGAAAATTATCGTTGTCCATTCAACCGCCTCTAGTTGCTCCTCTACGTGATGAGGGGAAGTTACCAGGAGCATTAGGACTGCTCCGCCTAGAGCGATCGTCGCAACGGTCAACAACGGATGATGAAATGCTGAGTGTGCAAAGAAGGCAGCAATAACCCCTGCAAGTATAAATCCCGACTTTTTCAACAATTGAATATCCTTAATGCCATACCTTAGCCGGAGCAGATCCACATTCCTATGTCTGGCTCCGGACAGGCCTTTGGACTCTAATTTTGAGAGCAGCCAAAATGATGGTGCAAAGGCAATTACGACTGCAGGCCCTACATGGACAATGAAGTCTACGAATGATATCCCCTGTCCGAGCAGCATTGTATTTCCCGCTAGGGCTTGTTCTGAAAGTTGTGCACCTATGATTATGTTTGGTGGGTCGCCAATTTGGGTTGCGGCGCCACCAATGTTTGAAAACATGACCTCAGCGATTATCAGCGGTACAGGTTCTAGATCAAGGACTTTTGATATCTGGATCGTCACGGGAACGATCAGTAGAATCGTAGTCACGTTGTCTAAGAAAGCGGAGAAGACAGCGGTTATGGTGCAAAGGATAAACGAAAGCCTCCAAATTGAGCCCCCGCTTAGCGCGTATGCCTGGACAGCAGCCCATTCGAAGAGACCGGTTTTTGCAAGTACGTCGACAATGACCATCATTCCTATCAGCAAACCAAGAGTTTCTTCATCTATCCAAGTCACTACAGTTCCCAGATCGGGTCCGTCTCCGACAACGTGCAGCGCCACTACTACGGCTATCCCACCAATGGCTGCCGCCAGAGCACGATGAACCAATTCAAACACAATCAAAGCGTAAACTGCGATGAGAATGACGAAAGCAGCTGGAGTCACCCAACTGGGCATTTGTTCGGGGGGAGCCCAAGATCCGCCTGTTGGAAGGCTTCCCGCGGATACGATTGGAATAACTCCAATGAAAAGGGCGAGTATGAACGACAATTTCATCATTCTAGGAGTCCAACTGACGTGGAGCATGGACGATTGGCTCCCAATGGGCCATATGAAGCCTACCTGTGATGAAGGTCACACTCGCCAGAATACTGCTATGTTCCCTCTGGCGAAAACAGAGACTGACCCAGTAGAGGACTCAAGTTCTGATATGATAGATTCTCGCCCCCTCCTATCTGTAATAACACCCTTGTTGATTTTCAACTTCACCAGTTCTCTCGATTTTAGTTGGTCTTTCAATTCCATGACAACTGCTTGGGTGAGCCCATCTTTTCCGACTCTCAATGTGACACTCAGATCGTTAGATTTCGCGGAATCAATAACTCTCTTAGGAACATTTCTCGACATCGATCAAACACCGCCATAATACCTGTGTACTCTTCCGCAATCCAAGCAGGAAACCCTGACACTCTTCTTCTTTATTCTGGTTTTGCTGTTTGTTGAATTAAGTGGTTTTTTGCATGTCCTGCAAATTCTAGATCTCATTCCCCTAGGGATCCTTACTCTATTCCTTCTCGCTATGGCAATGAGTGTTGTGCCAGCATTGTGAGCAATTTCCTCAGATTCAGGATATGACCATAATCTGGCCATGGACTCAATACCCGCTATGGCATGTCTCCGTCGGATGTTATTCCTGGAGTTGCCTCTCCCCATAGAAAATCACTCCCCACTTTTTGCATCGATGATAGCCTCAATGGATGAGGACACCTGTTTAATGTCCCCCGAACCGTCTATCTCGATAAGAATCCCCTTTTCTCGGTAAAAATCAGATAGTGGTGCCGTTTGCTTGTGGAAGGTTGACAATCTATTTCTCACGGTGTCTTCGGTGTCGTCGTCCCTCTGTAGGAGTCTGCCTCTGATGTGTTGTGGTGCTGGTTTGTATTCTAAGTGATATATCTCCCCAGTTTCTGGATCGGTTCTCCTACCGGTAATCCTAGAGACAATCTCATCATCTCCCACGACCAATGAGATAACCATGGAGACATCGGTTAACGTTTCCAGGGCCATGGCCTGTGGAATAGTGCGTGGGAAACCGTCGAACAGCAAACCGCCCATGGCATCATCCCTGCTCAGCCTCATCTTAATCAGCTGCATGATGATTTCGTCAGGGACCAACAATCCTCTGTCCATGTAGGACTTAGCCTCTCTCCCGACTTCGCTACCATCGGTCACCGCTTCACGGAGCATGTCCCCCGTGGACACCTGTGGCTTTCCCGTCATGGTTGATATCAAGCCAGATTGTGTTCCTTTACCGGCACCAGGGGGGCCAAATAGGATGATTGATTTACCCTTAATCACGAAGACCACAATTTGTCTCCGGATGAAGTGAGTTAATCAGAATTCTCCTCGTCAGAGTTTATTCTGGGTAGAGGAGGCAAATCCAGTCTTGGGAGGGAATCCATCAGTACCGAATCGAGATCAGATTGACTCACAGATGTGCTCAAGGTCTCTTCAGCCACATCAGTCGACAAGGCATTCATCCTCCTTTTCGAAGCCTCTCCTTGCATCAATGCTGAGCCTTCTGGTATCAGTTCCTCCCCCGGGTCCTCGGATTTGGGCGATGTTCTCCTAAGAGTCAAGATTGTGAGCGACAGGGCCAGAATCGAGAGGATGAATACCAATGGCAACACAAATGGGGGCAAAGAGTTCGTTATTCCGTCATCGGATGCTGGTAATATGTCCACATAGAGATCCCAATCAGACTCAACGACAAAACAGCCGTCGCTGACTGGCTGTATTTTGGCAACAACAAGTTCCCTTCCCGCTGATGATATTTCGGACGCCGAGATTCGTATTGGGATTATTGCAGACTCACCGGGAGGTTGTGCAGCGTCGTCATTGTAGGTATTTTGGATGTTTAATGAGTTTGACTCCTGCGAGAATTCGATTGAAAAACTAGAAGGCGAATTCCCAGTGTTTGTTGCAAGGATTGACGCTTCAATGGAATCTCCCGAATCGACTGAAATTCTGGATGTGGTGCTAACCTCAAAACTACATGTTTCTATGACCTTTACAGTAATCTCTTTTGTCTCGAGGATCGAGGAAGTAGCGAGTTCTGGGTTTGTACCCTCAATGTAGACTGTGACGATTTTCCCATCTGAGTCTACAGGCCAATTGTCAGGGATGTTAATCCCGAGCATCACGTCTAGTTCCTGATTTGGTTGGATTGACGTAGGAGTAATTGACTGAAGAGCAGTGGACCATGAGTCCAATTCATTGATAAAACTCCAGGACAAGTCCAAAGCGACATTGCCCGAATTGATGATTGAAAGGGGAATTTCTGTTAGTTCACCAGAAAGAGCCTGCACATTATCGAGAGATGAGATGCCCAATTCTGGAGTTGCCTCGAGCACGAACCTAGTGCTGTCGACAACTGATAGTTGATTTCCCTCGGTTGTCCTGAATGAAAGAAGGGCTCTCTCACCCATCGAAGCGGACGGTGGCGCCGTCACAGAGACCAGAATAATTTTTGATGATCCACCCTGCAAAACAAATTCAAAGGATGAGGACCCATCGAAGGATTCTATTGCTGTTGGAATCTCTGAATTGGGGGACATAATGACCTCCATGTCCCATGCTGATTCCGACAGGCTGATGGTCATTGAAATGGTTTGATGAATATTCCCAATATTTTCGATTTCCAGCACGGTGTCTATGGCTACCATGTTCAATATTTGCCTGTCGGGAGCCGCAGCAAATGGCGGCAGTGGCGATTGGGCGTCATCCAGAAGCATGGTTTCAAAGCGTCTACTTTCTTTGACGACTAACACAGTGGACAACGACTCGGCCGGTCCACCCTCATTAGGAGATGAAATGATGCAATCAACGGATTCTACATGTCCCGCAGCTGGTAAACCTGCGGACGCCTGAGGGACCAGCACCTGGATGGGAATAGTCACATACTCCAATCTAGCCAACTCCGGGAGGGAGATCGACTCTGACAGTATGGAGTCAATCCTCGTCGCCCAACCACTTTGAGATTGGCAATCAACTACATACTCAGTCGGTCCATTTCCTGTATTAAGCACTGACATGTCGAATGATGCAAATTCGCCCGGTAACGCACTGAAGTCGTCTAGGCCACTTGCTAGAATTTGGACTCCTTCGACTCTAGGTACCAAAACACTGAAACTTCTAGAATTCAAAATGGTAGGATTTTGGATGTCTTTAACGACCACCCGAGAGACAAATGTTCCCGGGACTGCATACACAGGGGTCTCATCAGATGTGGGGTCTGCGGTTTCGTCGATCATGGAAATTGAGATAGAGACATTGTCATTCATCTGACCATCTGCAGCCAGGGTTATTGGCCCGGAATCTGAAAGAACTCTAGTCCACTCGTCTGAGGGGTTACTGAGAGCCCCATTTTCCATGAGTTGTTTGACTGGAGTTGAAACTACAGAAATTGTCGCCTCCGATGTGCCAATGTTTTTGACTTTGAAATCAAAGGTAGCAGTGGTTGTACTCAATACTTCTAACAACCTTGAGGAAGCCTCGCCGTGTTCTTCTGGGGGCACCTCATTCCCATTGGCATCGAGCGGGATAATGACTAATCCCTGTTTACTGATCATGACCTCTAGATGAGCAATGTTATTGTCGGTCCCCACAAGTTCATCGTTTGATTCTATGACATCTGAAAGGCTATCTAGCCTCAGCTCTAACATGTGGCCACCGACTGATGTAAATGCGTGTTGTACCGACCAAGTCTCCGTCTCTCCGGGTCCAAGTGGAGGCATTGTGATTGTTGATATGGACTGTTGTTCAGTCACGTCGTATATCTCAACATCATAGTTGCCCGTGGCAATGTTCCCCTCATTCCTCCATTTCATTTGGATCAGTAGTTGTTCCCCCTCGAAAATTACGTCGTTGGTTATCCTCAATGACTCGGGCGAGGTTGTCAGATCACTGTGATCCACCCAATGGGCATCTCCGCTGATTACCAGTGAATAACCGTCTTGAAATACCCCAGCGGAGCTTCTTACCTCAACTTTCCAGACGCCCACCTCTGGTACCTCGATGCGCACTCTTTCGACGTTATTGAGGGTATCAGACGAGGTCGATATCGTACTGAAACCCTGTAAGAATGAGTTGCCGGCGTATACCGAACCGGAGGGACTTGTCACTAATAGGTCGAGGTTATTGACTAGTTTGGGCGCTAAATCAGAGGCAGAAACAGAACCTTCCTGATCTGTCCAGACTAGAGTAATGTCTAGTGTAGACCCCTTGACATCTACTTGCTGAACGAGAGCGTCACCCGGTCCCAAGCCACGTCCAGTATCTATCAATAGATCCAATTTGGTGGACCCATCATAGGGGTCTATGGACTGTTTGACGTCCACCTCTCCCCATCCTTCTGACGGGTTAGGTATATCGGGCTGCCCCAAATCAGTTGCCCCGTTGATCAACATTGCTTTGACTAGAGAGGCATCAGGTTCGGTGAGGCCTAATTCCTGACCAAGGTACTCTCTGACTATCAATGCCGCTCCGCTAGCAACTGCGGTTGCCATGCTCGAGCCTGTGCCGGTCACGTACAATGGTGTGGCATCTTGGTCAATTGCTGTCGAACAATCTACACCTGCCACCGATGTCGCTTCACTCGCCCGGGCTGAACAAATTTCTACCCCGGGTGCGACCAAATCTGGCTTTATCCTACCATCTAGGGTTCCCCCAGAGTTGTTTGACCATACGGAGCCTAGCGGATCCGTACCCCCCATTCCAGTAGTTGAGGCGCCTATCGTCAATACGTTCTTGGCGGTTCCAGGGGGAGTAGTGGTTGCGCCTTGATTTTGTCCAATGTCGCCACCAGAGAATATAGCGAGATATGCTGGTTGATCGACAATAAAAGAGTCTGCTGAATGAGAGTCCGCAGTGTATTGTCCGGGTTGGTTGACACTCCCCCAAGCGTTGGTATGGGTCCTGGCTTGGTTTTGCAGCGAATGTGAGAACATACTGTAGAGGGTTCCCCATCTTGCAAGCAGCCCGGATGTGTCGTATTCGATTTGATAGAAGTTTACCTCAGCGGCTGGAGCTATGCCCAGTGTTTGATTGTCTAATGTGCCATTGCCAACTATTATTCCAGTTACATGCGTTCCATGCCCGGAGTTTGAGTCCGCTGCTGAATTATCAGGGCCAAATTGATTGTAAACAGCACGGATATTGTCACTCAGAGATTGGTGATCCTCATCCAAACCAGTATCCGTGATAGAAATTATCTCTCCAGTGCCGTCGTAGTCAAGGGGTGGAGCTATTTCATTCGAGGGCAAACCAATTATCGACCGAGATATAGAGTCAAATGTCTCTAGATCAGCCGCCTCAGAGATATACAGAACTCTGTCATCCGCAAGTAGTCTAGCCAACGTTGTCGGACTTATTTCCTCAACTCTGCAGAGTCTATCGTCACACCAGGTGTTTGCTCCCATTTCTCCAGAGGAATCTTTGATAATTAACTCAATCTGATCAATATCTACGCTACTCAGTCCTCTAATTAGGTGCAATTCTACATTCACAAAATCGAAGGATTTCGTGACCAACTGGGGTTCTATCCTAAAAGAAGCTGGTAAAGGGGACATCCAGCGTATGTTTTCATCATTTGACTGGCCAATAATCGGATTAAATTTAGACCATTGATCGTCATCTACACTGAATATTGCTGCGTTATCGGGGTAGAACTCCTGAAAGATGGCCCCCCGTGATTCTACGGATTCTATCATATTCGTTAGATCAGACGTCTGAGATTGAACAATGATCAAGGCCCCATATCCATACCTGTCAGAAAATTCATCCTGGTACCAATTTTGTCGTTCCAGTGGGTCAAATGAGCCAAAAGGACCTCTTATCAAACCACTTGTAGAATCTATGTCTGTTTCTGAAAACATTCCTGGGCCGCTGAATACCACATGGTCAGGTCTAGTGAGGTCTGATTCGATATGGTCGGTCACCAAGTTTTCAGATGCTGCGGAGATGCTGGTTTGAACTAGAATTAGTAGAATGAGGCTAGTCGCTCTGCGCCCATCGTGTCCAGACATGAGTCGTTCCGCTGTCAACCTGACTTTTGACCCTTCACCACCAATGGGCATCGTACCTCATGAGAATGATTCTTTGATAGATCGGTCCGTAATGTCTACTGATACTCTCCAATCCCGCTCTATGTCCATCAGTGCCCTCACCGCGTCAACATTTTCGGGAACAACATCGCTTTCTTGGTGGATCGCTTGGAAATATCTCAAAACGTCACCATCAAGGCTAACTCCGTCAGACCAGAGAAATATTTCGTGAAGATCACCCCAAGGCCTTCCTATGTCCCTTGCCATTTCCATCACTTCCGCAGTGGAAGGAATCCCATCTAATGATCCAGACATCGAGATAACTCTCGGAGTTTTCTCCCAAATTGATAACACGTCTGCTGTTGTCAAGCCATGACCACTCGGGAGTTTTGCGACTATCGCATGTACGTGCATTATGGTGGTCGGCACAGCTACAGCTAGGCTAGTGATGTCTATTTTCTCTGCGACGGTCATTAAATCCGGTCCATGATGACTTGGCACCTTGAGGACCGGTTTGATCGCATTAACTGGTCCTTTGTTTGAGTCCCCAGGGTCAGCAGCTCTTCTTATCATGGTGCATTCGACCTGCATTTCACCCACTACCTCCCTCAATGGGACCAATGTTCTAGCGAGACCGGTAGTGTTGCATGAAACGACCCTGGTTCCCATTACGTCTAGATTCTGCAAATGGTTAGAACAGGATGTGTAACTCATCCCGGTCAATCCGTGCTTTTCTCCTCCTTGGAAAATATGTTTTATACCTGCTTCCAGATACCTATGGTGGTTCTTTTGTCCCATTTTCCCAGGTGCGCAATCGATAACAATGTCCGACACAGACAACAAGTCACTCAAACCGCCCGATACAGAGTATTCGGTTCCATCAAATGACATAATTCGCTCCGGACTATCATCTGTGCAGTACAAAGGAACGCCAAACCTCCCTGCTAAGGCACAGCCATGACTTGGGCCTGTTTTTGTGACACCTGATACGATCATGTCTGGCTGGGCCTGAACTGCTTTTGCAACACGTTTTCCGATTGTCCCGAATCCATTTATTGCCACCCTCACGCCAGTCATGTGACTACCTAACTTCGGAAGGATATCAAGATTGGCAAATACAGGGGTAAGTTGGCTTTGTATCCCGTCATGCTCAATAGTTTACACTTCGACGCGAGCACGAGGTAGCCGAGTGTCCGCCAAGAGCATCAAGTTAAATCGCGACCTAGACAAAATGCTGGCTCAGGCAATAGAAAGGGACCTGTTGGTTCGGATCGGGTGGGGTAGAGAGGGTGATGAAAAGCCCAAGAATGGCGAAATTGGGGCCCTCAGCATGCTCCCTGAAAATTCTAGATCACTGCTTTTGGGAGAGTTAGGAGAAGGGGCTGGATTATTGAACCGTGGTGGGACTGCAACAATTCAAGGATCTGTTTCATCGATTGCAGGAGGATGGATGTCCTCAGGAAGGTTGGTCATCGAGAAGGATTCCGGGAGTCGCACTGGCTTTTACATGAGCGGAGGTTCCATAGTCGTTCATGGCTCAGTCGGTAATTTTAGTGGCTCAAACATGTCCGGAGGAACTCTCTTGATAAGGGGTGACGCTGGGTCGAATTTAGGCACATCAATGGTCGGTGGAACAATCATTCTCATGGGATCGGCAGATCCTGAACTTGGCTCGCACATGTCCGGAGGAGTTATCGTTGTATGTGGGAAACATCATCATACGGACAATTCAGTAATGAAGTATGGCCGACTCTCTGACATTCCTAAAGAAGCGCTTGACCTTGCATCCTCTCTCGGCATCGAAATACCTTCACAGGCAACTGTTCTCCTCAATGCAGCGAGCCCTCCCAAGGACAAATTACCAATGCTTGAAAGAGGACAAAATTTCACTGGGATCGGCATCATTGCATCAGGCACGGGCAGAAATGATCCCCACATTTCCCCAGATATATCCGCGAGAATAAAAAGCAGGCGCGAAGAAGGCGCCGAGATTGTACTGTCAAGGCCTTGGATCGAGATACAAGAAACTAGTACTAAACACGGGTCCTCGATTGTTTTGAAAGATCCTAAACCAGAAGATCTATTGATCATTGGTAGTCACAACATTGGGAGCCTAGGAAGGGACTCCGTAGAATGCTCAGGTTTTGTTTTGGACATCGATAGTCTCCCAACGTTAAATGATGCTGAGGTAGAGGCCCTGATTGTTTCAGTTAGGAGCAGAATGGCCCCTGGATCATTAGTGATACTCTCAGACAGAGTCGACAGAGTAGATGAGTTGGCGAGAAGGTGCAAGGAATTGGAGTTAGATGGGATATTAGTAGACACAATATCTCTGGATTCGGCAGGCCCAACAGTAGCCCTTCCAAGAATCGGAATGGCCAACAAAAGGCATAGAATTTCCGAAGATGGAGGTTTTGTCCTGATAAGACTTGACGGAAAGACTAGTCCGAAGATGTTAGTTATTGCTAGATCAGCAGGCATCGATGCAGTGGTTTCACCAGAATTAGATAGCTCTGAATCAGATTTCGACTCCCGTTTTCGGGGTATACTACGCGAGATGGGGCTCAGTTCCATAAGCTCGACAAACAGGTCGAACATCAGAGCTCTCGATCACAACGTTGCTATGCAGACCGGGCTGAGGTTGGTTGGTTTGGAACGGCCTTTACCAACATGGACTAGGGGGGATTGAAATTCCCACGATCAAACTCCAGCATAGTCAATTGAGCGATATTCAAAAATTCAATGGGCACGTCTATGATGCCTCGAGATGGGTCTCAGACCTATCCCAAATTGGAGTGGTTGTCGAAAATTCAAATGATTCAGAGATCGAAATCGAGGTCTTTCCGGATAGGCCTGACCTGCTATCACATGAGAACCTATCAAGGGCAGCAAGGTCATTTTTAGAGAATGTCGATGCCCCTTGTGAAATTGATATTAATCATGGACCGGAAAAAATGTTGGTAGACCCTTCCATGAAATATGTCAGACCTCACGTTTTCGCCGCAATCGTAAGAGGGGTATACACCGGCGACAGTGATCTGGCTAAGGATCTCTTTGTGCAGTCATTGATGGACCATCAAGAAAAGCTCCACACAACACTTGGAAGAAAAAGGAAATCTGTTTCAATTGGAGTACATGACTTGGGTGGAATCCAAGGTCCATTCTCAGTTTCTGCTGAAAACGGCAATCCAGTTTTCACTCCCTTGGGCGGAGAAAGGGAGATGGCACTTACTGAAATTCTAGAATTTCATCCCAAAGGTGTTGAATACGCTCATCTGATCGAGCCAGAGAAGGGTTATCCGTTAATCCGCGACTCCCACGGTAAGGTACTTTCATTTCCTCCGATAATAAACGGTGTAGACACAAAGGTGACAACTGAAAGTTCAGATTTCCTCATCGACGTTACAGGATGGGACAGAAGAGCATGCCTTGCAGCCATAAGGCTAGTTGCCCTATCATTATTTGAGCGTGGAGGGACTGTAGAATCGGTGGACGTGCGTCAATGGGATGGTTCGCATTGGAGGCTTGACTTCGACCCGGTCGAACACAAAGTACCTGAATCTCTTATCAAGATGATTCTGGGAATTGAGGTTGATTCTAGCACTTTGGAGGAATCGATATCAAGGATGGGCGGCAGGATTGTCGGTAAAGGCAGGGTTGGACAAGAAGCCATTGGTTCCAAGTGGGATGGAACCAAGGAGGATGATCTGGCATATCTTATTCAAATGCCAGCATGGAGAGGGGATTTGCTCCATCCTGTAGACATAGTTGAGGACATAATTATTGGAATGGGACTAAGTTCACTTCCAGATAAAAAATCACAGGTCAACTTGCCGGGATCGCCCTTGATCGACTCCTATACAGAGAGACGGATCAGGCAATCAATCAGGGCTTTGGGGGCTCATGAGGTACAGACTCTCACCCTAACCAATGACGTTAGGGAGTTCCAAGATGTCAGGACGCGTCCCAGGGGAGCCATAACACGAATCAGGAACCCAATCACAAAGGAGCATGGAATTCTCAGGCAAAATATACTACCGTCCTTGATGGAAGTGCTCGCAGCCAACAGGCATCATGAATTGCCACATCGGATTTTCGAATTGGGTGCCACGGTGATCGACCACTCAAATTCAACATCTGTTGCATGGGCTTGTGCTGATGCAAATGCTGGATTCAGTACTGCCAAAGGGTTTTGCATGTCTCTTCTGAGAGACTTAGGGGCCAATGAAAACAACCTAACATTGGTCGAAGGGGCTCCAAACGAGGGCCCATGGTTAGCAGGACGAGTAGCCAAGGTAATGATTGGAGATATTCACATCGGAACATTTGGAGAAGTAGATCCCAGTGTGTCGCATAAATTCGGTCTCAGGGTACCAATCCACGCAGGAGAATTTTATGTAAACACAATCGTTGACGCATTACCAGATCCACTATTCCGATGATGTAGATAAAAGAACACGGGTGATACTCATAATTATGCTTCGTTGTGGCTGATTCAATGAGGGCCCAGTTGATAATGGCTGTTTTGCTGTTTTCGATGTTACCTGCATACGAGGCACAATCCGGTTCAGGAACATCCGACGGTGCTACCATGGATGTAATCCTAGTTGGTGACAGGGTGATTGACAGCGTAGGAAGCGAGGTAGAGATCGGCATACAAGAATCATATCCCAATTCAACCACGCAGATCATATCCGGAGATAATCTTGGTCTGGATGACCATCTGAGATTTTACGAGGATGGCTTGACTCCTTGGTCGATTGCTTTTGAAGAACAGTCAGATTTTTTAATCCTACAACCCAAATCCATCGACATTGCTGTTCAGCCCGAATCTAGCGGGCATGGATCTATCCTTACAACGCTGGAAAAACTTGCTGAAATTGCTGATGGTATGCCAGCTGATCCTGTTTTGTTCATGCCATGGGCACACAAGAATGGAGATTCTGATCGACCAATTACCATGGGGGACTTTCTTACCATGGACTCGCTTATCATGAACGCCACAATTTCGCTTCTCGATAACGTTTCATCTGGCCTGGGTTATGTGATTCCGGCTGGAGCAGCATTCAAAATTGTGTACATGGATGACCTGGCTTTGGGGATCAATCCACTTGATCAGACCTCAAACTTCTCAAGCCTCTACTCTAATGAAGTGGAGGCTTCTGAGATTGGAGCCTACCTGATTGCATGTACCCTTCTCATATCCCTATTCAATGATGACTGTTCCCCCAACCTGAGACCTAACTCCATGGATGTGAATACCTCAATTTACCTTATCGAGGTAGCCCGTAGGGCAGTCGAAGATTTGCCAGACAGCCTGTCGACACCCTATGAAGACAATAGGGCCCCGGTGAGGTTCAGAAACCTCGCAGGCGGAACATATACAATTCAACCCGGGTCTTCGATCGGTGTCACATTGTTTGTCAGGAATTTTGCAGAAGAAAATCGAGTTGCAGTCGTGAATCTCACTGAATCTTCAGGGTGGAATTGGTCGTGGGAAGATGATCCCTTGGCTCTTGGTGCAAGATTGATCACCTTAGAGAGTGATCGTGAAGTTGCCCTAAAATTCCTAATCCATGCCCCACTGTCGCATCCCGGTGGGCCAATTGCAGGTTCAACACATCATTTTGAGGCTTCGGTGATGGACCAATTTGGATTCAAAGATAATTGGGATTTCAGATTGGAAACAGGACGTCAAAGATCAATCCAGATAACCTCTGGTGGAGGCTCAATATCGATGCCTCCGAATTCGATTGCTGTATTGGATATCGAGTTAAGAAACACGGGGAATAGCGTCGATGATATCCGCGTAGAGCTATTTTCAAACAACGACGGAGTTGAACAAATTGGAAGCCTAATTTCGATCGATGGTTGGGGTGTGATTCTTCTCGATGACTCTTTGGCGGCGGGTGTTGATCCATGGAGCACAGGTCGAATACGAATGCAAATCTCCACACCCAGTGACTCGACAGGCTCACTCGATTTCGGAATAAGGGCCGGTCCGGCGGGACTGCCCCATCAGGATTTTTCATTCACTAGTATCGTCATTTCAACAAGAATATCCGGATCTTTTTCTGTCGACGGCGGGGATTGTGAGAACATCAAGCCCGGTGAAGATTGTATTTTGGACCTGCTTGTTTCCAATGATGGCATGGGTTCGACTGTTTACAGTATCGAATATCATGGAGTCCCTGAATGGATTGAAATTGAATTGCCATCTGAGATAGAGCTGGATAGCGGAGAATCCACCACAATTCCGTTGCATTTAGCTGTGGACGGTGAAGCGCAACTAGGTGTCACACCCGCCATTGAAATTCGCTTGAGAACGCAAGGTTTGGTCATCGACAGCGAGAAAATCAGTTTCACTGTCTCATCAGAGGCTGTGTTGGAAACCAAGGGAGAGGTAGAATGTGCCGTTTTGTCCGACGATAGAATCATGTTGTCGGTATTTGTGGTCAACACAGGTAGAAGGGTAGATTATGTTGAGGCGGTTGTTGACATCGACAAAGACATTGATCACGGCTTTTTGATAAACGGGTCATACACACACGACCGATTTCTCAGATTTGACCCAATTGGATACCAAGAGGCTTTGGAAATCCAAGCATGGTCTAGTCCCAGTCAGGACAGTACGAGGCTCTCAATGACGGCAACACCAGTGGGCAACCCAGGAAGCTCTGTTGAAAGTACATGCACATTCAATCAAGTGATCAGCTCCTCCGACGATGAGGGTGATTATGACTTTCTCTGGGTGTTTCAGGGTTTTCTAATCATGGCGAGTTTGGGTGTTTGTGCTTGTGGTCTTTTGTTGTTCAATTCTTCCCTGCGAAAAAGGAAGATTTCCGACGCCTACACAGGGGATCCAGACACGATATCAGCAGAGGTGTTCGCAGAGGGGTTCAAGAGGTCAAGAAGTGAACTCAGATCCTACGACAGCGAAGAGATTGCTCGTTCAAATAGAGCGCTTGACTCAGGATTGCTTGATAGCGTGATTCAGGACATTGAGGAATTGCCTAATTCACTCCGCCACGAAAGCAAAGCCGATACCAAACGGTCAGAGAAAGAGCTTGATGATATTTTGAAGGATTTGATTGATTGAAACCATATGTGATTGGCGTGGATGAGGTCGGTAGAGGGCCGGCTATCGGCCCATTGGTCGTTGCTTCGCTCGCCGTACCCGAGAACGATGTTCAAAGATTACTAGAGATAGGCGTAAGGGATTCAAAAAAGATATCTAAAGCCAAGAGGGAAAAGATCGAGGAGGATATATACGCCACTCTGAAGGAGTCTGATTGGAAGTTTTGCGTGCTACCGATCAGCCCAGAATCCATTGACATATCCAGGTCTTTCAAGTCATTGAATGAAATCGAGGAAGAGGCTTTTATTGAGGCAATAAAAAATGTCTCTTTGGAACATACAATCGCAAAAGTGAAATTGGATCCAATCGGTAATAAGCCCGAATTATTCGCCCGGAGGATGTACAATAGGTTGCATCCTGAAAGACCGCACTTAGATTTCGAGAGTAGAAAAGGAATGGATGACACGTGCGTGGTTACAGGAGCAGCCTCAATCATGGCCAAGGTATACAGAGATAGGGTAATAGCAGATTTATGCAGTGAGTTAGGTTTCAACGTCGGCTCTGGTTATCCATCTGACCCTACAACGATAGAGGCATTGAAGGAGCTTACAAAGGGGGAACTCCCTCATGACTCGCTGCGTTGGACATGGGCAACTACATCTAACGCATGGAAAAAAAACCACACCGTTGCCATACCTACTAGAACCACGAACGGTATTGTTTTACAGCAAGGATTGAATCCGTCCATCTGGACGGGGGGTTGAGTTAAGGTATGGGCGATCTTATGGATGATGATGTGATTCTCCTAGTAAGGAAATACGCTCTACAAAATGCCCTAGAATATGACGGGAAGGGTCAAGTAGGGTCCACTCTGGGGCGGCTGTTATCGGAACGGCAGGACCTCCGACCAAAGGCTAAAGATCTGATGTCCTTGGTTTCCAAAGAGGTTTTGGAAGCTAACAAATCGATGAATGAAAACGGGCCGGATTATGTTCGAAGCGAAATAGAAAACATCGACCCGAGTGCGGTGAATAGGGTTCGCCAGGAGAAAAACGCCGGATTGAAACCCCTTGAGAATACCGAGGGGGGAGTAGTACTCAGATTTGCACCTAATCCAAATGGGCCTCTATCTTTAGGGCATTCCAGAGGGATAGCTATCAACAAATACTACGCTGATTATCACAATGGAAAAATAGTACTCAGGTTTGATGACACCGACACTGTTGTGAAACCTCCGCTCGTAGATGCTTATGAATGGATAATTGAGGATTTTGAATGGCTGACTGGCTCAAAGCCAGACATTTCAATCAAAGCTAGTGAGAGGATGCCCACATACATGGAATACGCAAGTAAACTTCTCTCGGAGGGTTATGGATATGTCTGCGAATGCAGTAGTGATGATTTCAAGGCTCATAGGATTTCGATGACTCCGTGCCCACACAGAAATAGGTCACCTGAAGAAAATTTGGAACTTTGGAACATTATGAAAAACGGGGGGATGGAGCCTGGGGATGCGATAATCAGAGTCAAGACAGACATGACCCTTCCAAATCCAGCCCTCAGAGATTGGCCCGCATGGAGAATACAGAAGAACATTCACCCCCTGGTTGGAGGTTTGTACAACGTATGGCCACTACTTGACTTTCAGAGCGCAATTGAGGATCATGAGCAAGGTGTAACCCATATCATTCGAGGAAAAGACTTGATGGACTCGACAAGAAAGCAGATCCTGTTGTACGACCACTTCGGATGGACCTATCCAGAGACATTGTATTGGGGTCGAGTCAGCATACACGATCAGGGTTCATTCTCAACAAGCAAGATGAGAGAAGACATTGGTTCGGGCGTATACAGCGGTTGGGACGACCCTAGGCTTCCAACGTTGATGTCGATGAGGAAAAGGGGTTATGACCCGAATGCAATCAAGTCGTTCTGGACTGAAATGGGAATAACACAAAAGGACGTGGCTATATCATTGGACTCCCTTAATGCAGTAAATTCTGCCAAGATCGACCCCACATCACGTCGTATTTCGGTTATTATGGACCCTGTTGAGATAGAGATTACCGGCGATGTTCCAAAAAAGGCCGTACTTCCATTCCATCCCGACGACCAATCTCTCGGAAATAGGCATCATTCAACAAAACTGGGACGGGTCATAATAGAGAGAGTGGATCAAGAAGACAGAATTAGATTGAAGGATTTTGCAGATATATCAAACATCGATAATAATTATCACATTATTTCTACGGAAAGGAGCGATGATAGAAAAATAATCAATTGGATAAGTGCGGAGTCAGTAAAAGATTGCACTCTTGTAATACCAGATGGTGCTGATTTGGGCCGAAAAATCTGTTTAGTCGAAGATACGGAATTATTCGTTGGAGAGGTAATACAAATGGAAAGAAATGGCTTCGCAAAGGTAATCGAGTGGTCTGACGACCTTCGGGTTCTTCATTGGCTGCACAGATAGCGTCCTCTGAGAGATTTTGAGCGGCGGATTCAAGCAGTATCCCGCTGGGGCCAAGTCATGGAGAGGAAGCATGCGGGGACAATGGCCGTGCTCGTTTTGCTTTTTTTGGTACCATTTTCGGGGATTTCCCATGCCGAAGATAACGGATCATGCTGTGAGCAAGACGGATTCAAGATGTTCTTGACGGGAGAAGCACAATCCGGGGGGCTTACTCCTTTTGCTTCAAACCTAGACCAAAGATACTCCGCAGTCGTCACCCCCTCGGTATTGGGGGCTATAGAAATAGGAAAGTGGAGTACGGTGTGGACCATGGACGATGATTATCCTGCTTCTGAATGGACGTTTGAGATACCTTATGAGATCGAAGGCGCCACTGGCCTCCAATTCAATGCCACCGTCGGAATTAACATTGGAGGAAGTTACTATTCAGGGTCGTCAGGACCGGGACTACTTGTCACAAATGGCGTATTATCAGTTCCCATATCAATCTCATCCGGCACGATTTCGGAGGGAGATCAAATCCGGTTCACGCTAGAGGTACAGTCTTTGTCGTTCTCGGCACCCGGAGATAACGCAGGTATCAGATTCTATTGGGGGGATACAGAGGATGCCGGTATGTTGGCGAAATTTCCTTTTGGAGAGGCGACGATGGGGGATGTATCGGCAAATGATGGAATCGCCTATTTCCCCATTGAGATCAAATCAAATTACGGGATAGATCTCTGGAACAAGCGTAGTACGGGTTCCGCGACCGTCGGGTCCGAACTTCTGTCAACAAGTCCCGTAATCACAGAAATAGAAGATGGGGTTAGGATTGTGTTTGTGTGGCAGTGGCCTGATTCTTACACGGGCTCAGGGGTCCAAGTGAGCTTTAGAGTGAGCCCCCACCCCGGTGCAACGCTAGAATCGGTTAGAACCTACGAAGTTGATATTGACGGGGACGGAGGAACTGGGGATTGGTATCCAGAGGAAGAGCCGAAAAGAGACTCGGGTACAAATCTAGAGATAGACATTTCAGGAAGAGCCACTGCCTCGATCGTCGACAAGGATTTGGAAATAACAGTTGATGGCGCTATGGCTCAATGGATTCGATGGGGACTGGACAACATAGGAAATAATACGCTCAGCGGTAGCTCCTGGTGGAAAAATTTAGACTCGTACGAAGATTCCTTGTCAATTGGCGAGGAACACAACGGAAGGGTCGATGATGCCGAGAGCGCAGCCCTAACACAGCATTTGCAAACCTCCGCGTCCAATATTCGATCATTCATGAGTAACGGCCTTGGGATAGATGTTGAATCTCTTCTCGGGGCAGACCTCGTTGATCTATCTCAGCGAGATGTTTCAATAGACTTCGGAGCAACCAGAGCTTTTTCTTCGGAATCGGTCACAATAACGCTTGAGGCAAGATACACCCCAGGCATAGATGGAGACACGGAGTTCCTTGTCAGAACATTCGTTCAACCGGGTAAGTCTGACTGGTTTACCAACGTTGACCTGAATGCAGGACTAAGAGGGTCCGCACTTGGGGGTTTTGGGGCTGTATCATCAGGTGACCTGGAAGTTGAGCATCGAAGATGGATATTCCTCGAGACATTGTCCTTCGAAGAACCTGATTTGGACCCTGAATTGATATTTTCAGTGACTTACGACCCTCCGTCTTCTCCGGCAGGAAGCCCACTCGTCTCTGCGCTGATACTCGTATTGTTGATGTCGATAACTGCCGGTCTGTCACTTTATTTGACTAAAACTAGGATAAGAGCGCCCTCCGTTGCTACAGCGACACTCTTTGGTTTCATGTCATTCATAGTTTACGTTGGAGGATTCGACCTGCCTTTGGTGTTCGGTGTCGGCGCGGCCGGGCTGATCGGGGTTTTCCCAGTGGCACTAGTCTCGCCACGCAGCAAGAACAAGGGGATCGGAGCTAGGGCGTTGCCTACAATCACATGCCCTAGTTGCAGTACACCAAATGTGGTGCATAGCTCGGAAAGACCATTCCGAACTACCTGCTCAGGCTGTTTCGTGACGCTAAGATTGGATTGATCATTGGATCATTAACCTGAGTTGATCCCTTTTGTAAGTCCAATCCTCTGGAATTTTGCCATTGTCCCGGTAGTACCTAGCCAGTCTTCTAAGCCTAGATTCTGTCAATTCGAGTTGACGGCGATTGTGAATATCTTTTTTGTTGCCGGATTCTAAATGGTCAATTATTCTCTGTGCCTGTCTCATGAGGTTCATCATATCCTCTGGGTAGCTTGGAGTCATTCCGTTCCGGGCAATTATGGCAGATATTCTTTCTCCAGTGGCTAATTTGACGTCTGGAACCGCGTGTTGATCTCTGAGTATTATGCCAATTTCGGATGACGACTTACCTTCTTTTGAGTACTTCAGAATCATTGACTCGATGGTTTCTTTGTCGGTTTCTGACCACTTTGGTGGGGTGTTGATAAAAGGTCTTGTTGACCCACTCTGTCCCTTGCCGCCACTGTGCATCCTCGCCATGATGGGTATCCTCCGGTTCCAGCCGATCTGCTGCCCCTCTTTAACCGCTACGCAGGTGTTCAGACCCTGTGGCGTGCCCTTGCAAGGGCTCCGGGAGCAGTCGGCCATTCCCATGCAGGGGCTACAGCCCTTGCGGATCCGACTAAAATCCCGCCTTGGTATACCAATATGTCATCCCCTATTCTTGGTGACCCTGAATAGCTAGATATGTTGGTAGAGAAAATGTCTCCTGACCATTTGAAGCCCTCGTTCAACTCCACTTTGGGGATGAGATTTGTATGCTTAAGCACCTCTAATGCGGCCTTAGAAAACGCAAACCTACCTCTCTTGCTATCCCATAATGCGATTTGTTCGGATTCTATCATGATCCTGTAGTCCGGTGCTTTACCCGTTATCTTTGCGTTCGAAAGCCATTGGTCTCCGCCCAGTAAATGTCTAGATATTGACCTGAAAGATGCCAAGAGTGCAGTAGACCTTTTTGGTTCTTTAAGTCCATAGGACTCTACATTCTCACGGACTGCCTCGGAGAGTCTATTCAGAGCACTCTCAGAACCTGCCGAATCGAGTCCCCTGGTGTCGATAACCACAGTTCCTTCTAACTCAATTTCAATTCCAGAGTGGTTAATCACCACCTCAAAGCCTACCCTGGAGTTTATTTTGGACAGCATGGTTTTGATTGTGGACAATTCATCCACATCCCATTCCCCTATAACTGGAATGTCGTATGATGAGGCTGGCCATAACACTTCTAGGTCCCTCGGAACTATACCCAACGGTGCAGTGATCATTATTTCAGAGACTGAACGTGAGTTTATGGCATGTCTGAACCTAGAATGACTTGGGGACTTCCTGTATGGTTTGACCGCCGAGCAGGGGAGTAATACCGCTATCTTAGATTGGTGTGGGTTTGGATTCCAATTCTTAGTCACCCTGTCTTGCCAGTACCTAATTAATGGATCGTCCCTCGTATCCCGTGAGTTGCATTCAAGAACTCTGCCGGGAGGCATTGTGGATGCAAGGCCAGCCTTTCCTGGATCGCTTATGGCAATTTCAGATATGAAATTATCATGTCTCCTCAATCTTTGAACGGAGCGTGGGCTTGATAGGCAGCCTGCTTCAACAATTCTCCTTATATTCCCATCACGAATTGCCTCTCTTGTTTCATTGATGGATTCTTTCCAAAGGTGTATCTGCTTGCCCCAAGCCTCCGTTTGATTCAGAGACGGGTCTATTTTTCTTGGTCCGAATGCGGATATGTGGATTCCTTTGGAAAATGCTCTCTTTACCCTTGTCAGATCCATAAGGTCCACCCCCATCCAAGCTAAGAGTGAGCAATTATCGGGACCTGAAATTCCTGGCATCCAGATTAAAGAAGAAGGGAATCTTCGTTTTACAGAATCTAGGGATTTTATCAATAAATTATCATTGTTTACGAGTTGTATGGAGTCTACAAAGCAAATAATTGAAGGTTCAACTTCTAAGTTAGTAAGTGTTGGATCATGGAAGAGGGATTGCGCAGTTATGGGAAGGAAGGCACTACCACGAGGGAAGATTCCTGCGTCTGATTCAATCAGGCTAGGTGGAAGGGAAAGGCCTTCGCTTGCCTCCCATAAGACTTGGTCTTCGAACGGTGGACACAAATTAGCTCGAGTTTTCATTTTTAGTTCAGCGGGGGCTTTGCTTGAGTCTCTGAACATACGGAAAGGTGCGTCCGCTACCCCCATAGAGTCGTCATCGTCCATCAAAACTATTGAGGGGGTATAGGCACTTGGTTTGGATCTATCACCAAGTGCGAAGATTCTTGCAAATCTCTCCCTCGAGGTCACGGTCCTTCCCAATGATGGTATGGTGACCATGTTCAATGGAAGGTAATCAATCGCTTGAAGGATTCTAAGGTGAGGGTCATCAGGGAACATCATGAGATGCGCGGTCCCGGTCATTGCGATTGTTGTTGTTTCATTGTTATTTGCTCCAATTACATCTGCCCAAGGAATAGACTCAGATGTTGAAAGCGTATTGGTTTCAGGCCCAACCTACATCACTTTAGTATGTGACCAGGGAAGTTGTTCGGGATATACCCTGGAGGTGATTTCAGATCATAATACGACCTTTGAAGATAGTTTTTCATGGTCCGGCAATGCTGAGGGAGCATTAGACTATCGAATTGTCCGGGCTCCCGGTGCATCTGGGTTCGCTCAAGCAAGAATATTGACTTCTGACGTTGATTACATCCACGAGACAGAAGACCTTGGAGATTCGATGATGTTGGCCAGCTTCAATAACAGTCTGCCCGTCGTAAACGGTTGTACCGACTCATTATGTGAAATGTCAAAACTTACAACCAAGAGGATGTCTGGATGGTTAAATTCCGGAGGAGATAGTGATTATTGGTTGATTTCAGCAAACAGTTCAACATACATCGAAGAATTCCAGTCAGAGGCTCCAGCAATAGTTGAGATTTGGAAAATTGCATCCAATGGATCACGATTAATGGTCGAGAGGTTAACTACCTCCCTGCAAAACGGTATTCACGAAATTAGGAATTTGACCGTAGTTGCAGACTCCAACGAGGAAATATGGATGGTGGTTTCTTCAGTGGAGGTGGATCGAAGAGATTCGGTTTACATGGCAAGTGTATTCGTCTCACATAACGAGACAGATGCCCCAGCAAAACACAAACACCAGTCGAATAGGATAAATCAGCCTCAAGCCAAATTTAAATTTGCGGGAATTAGTCATGAACAGATTGATGTAGATTCTATTTTGGTACCAGCAGGTGGTCGTTTTTACTATGAAATTCAAATTTTTAACCACGAAATTAATCACCTCTCGGTCTCCATTCACGAACACCTACTGAACGGCGAGGTCTCGGAAGATCTTGGTCCGGGTAATGGAATTACCTCTTCAGAAGCCATTTCACTGGAAATTAGATTTCACATGATTGCGCCAATGACCTATTCTGGAGAGGTAGAGCTGACATCAAACTCAACTGATTTCTCAGGATTATCATCGAACGGGGATTTGGTATATTTTGGTGATGCTCCCAATACCCTGCCCCTAGGTAATGCCGAATTCGATTATTGGCCAACTATAGTTGTTGATTCAAATGAATCGAGTCCGGATGCATCGACATACCGACTCCAAGGAGATGTGTTTGGGGCGGACATGATTGACACCTATCTCATTTCCATAAATTCTGAATCAGGGTCGCTTATCCGTGCTGTTGCAGAGTCTGGGACAGCACGTATCCAAATACAAGAATTGACACAATCAGGAACATATCAAATTATGAATTCAAGCAATGGGACTCAACTATTCCTTCCGATGGGAGTCCATGCAATTAGGATTGAAGGGTCACCTCAAGATGGGGGGGCCTATTCATTTCTCATTAGTACAAGCCAATCCCAGCCTTTAGATTCTGGAGTTTTTGTAGATCTTTCATCGAAGGCCACACCCTACTACATTTTCGCAGGACTATTCCTCTTGGCGCCCTCGGTATTGGTCGCCTTCTTTATGAGGAGAGAGATAATCAACAGAATATTCGGTAAAGGCACTCCAGATTCATTTGATAGGGGTGTCATCGAGAGTATCATGGATGAGTTAAGGAAGAGAGAGTCCGGGGGAAATTTAGAGGATGCGCTAAAAAGTTTCCACGGGCATGGATTGACCACATCGAGAGCGAGTTTCCTAATTGAGAAAGGACTACCTGAGATGGATTTTGCCAGTGTCACGGTATCAAACCCTATGGGGGACGTTGGCATATGGATTGATGATGCAAAGAAAGGGATACTGACATTCGGCATTCATGCCAAAGTTGATTGGAAATTAGCCTGCCTTAGGCTTTCATATCCTGACGGGACTAGATCCAAAATTGTCGAATTATCGTTGAAATCAATATTTAGCGACGATGAAATTATGTTGGGGGATATAAGGGAGGGCCAGACCATACTGTCCCAGTTGAAATTGGACCCTATTCCTGAAATTTTGGAAATAGAGGTCACTGGTAGAGTAAAAGGTGAATCTGTGGCAATTGTCCCAAGGGATGCTTTGGCATGGAGATGATTATCTTCGCCTTCTTTTTGCTTCATCTACTGCTGATTCATGAGTTTCCTTCCCGTCATCTATCAACACCCTGAGCTCCTCGAGGACTTTTTTGGCCTTTCTGGATATTTTCCCTGTGGATTTCAACCTCAAAACCACAGTGACATCTCCTCTTCCAGAGCGACGGTTGTTGGGGAACCCTCTCCCTTTGATCGATACCGTGTCTCCAGGCATTGATCCCTTTGGGACCTTGATTTTCAAATTCTCACCGTCTATATGGGGCAATTCAATTTCACATCCAAGTGTTAAATCCACGAAATTGATTGGTAAGGCCATTAACAGGTCACTACCGTCCCTTTCAAACCACTCGTGGGCCTTGTGGGATATCTCGATGTACAAGTGTCCAGAAGGCCCTTTGGCATCTCTCGATGCCTCGCCATATCCGCTCATCCTCAATCGGGTTCCAGACTCAATACCAGGTGGTATCGAAAACCTTACTTTCTTATTTTTGTTTACCCGGCCTTTCCCCTTGCAAGAGGTGCAACTCCTTAGGATTGTCCTCCCTTTTCCGCTACAAGCAGGGCAATCAGAAACTACTTGTTGGGTAAATGGGCCTACTCTCTGCATCCTTCTGAGTCGGCCATGGCCCTCACAGGTGGCACAGACATCTATGTCATCAGGAGTCAAGGCTCCTGAGCCATCACACGACTCGCAAACGGACATGACTTCGATATCGATATCCGCATCTAAACCAGAAAATGCCTCTTCGAATGATATTGAGTGTCTGTATAAGAGGTCTGACCCTCTCTCAGCGCCCCGAGACCTACGACTTCCGAAAATACTCCCAAAAATACTCTCGAAACCTCCTCCAAATAGATCCTCGATGTTGATGTCAACTCCTTGGAATCCATCGGGACCAAATGGGTTCCCTCCCGGCCTGTTGTGACCGTATCTATCGTACTTTGATTTTTCATCTGGATTGGATAGAATTGCATACGCTTCTTGTACTTCTTTGAATTTTGACTCCGAGTCGGGGTCATCGGGATTTTTATCCGGGTGGAATTTTCTGGCCAATGACCGGAATGCTCTTTTTATATCATCTGAAGTAGCATTGCGATCAAGTCCGAGGACCTCGTAGTAGTCTCTCTTTGCCATGCGCACCCGATCCATCGCTCAAGGGGGTTCTCTTTCAATCCGACGCAGGCTCTACTTACTTGCTCCACAAAATGCACAATTAACTCCGCTATTGATTTGAGGTATTCCACAGACTCTGCAAACACCAGGGACAGCAGTGCCCATCTCAGTGTTGATTTTTTCCCTTTTAGCCCTCCTTGTCGCTATTTTTTCTGCTCGCTTGTCCACCCATGCGGAAAAACCGCGTCTTTTCACAGGCCCCTCAGGGATTTGCTGGGCATTTTTCTCATCATTCCCAGATCTCCCGTTGAAATCGATGTCTAGTCCGCCTACCCTAATGTCTGCCGGCTCTTCCTTACCTATATCGAGTTCAATAGATTCCTTGTAAATTGAAGATACTTTACTAGGAATATTCGTTTTTCTTTTCTTAGTCTTTCTCGTCTCGAGTTTTGCCAATGCTTCATCGGCTCTCGACCATAAACCTGCGTCCTCTTGATTGTAGATTTTGTTGAGTCTGTTAATTGCACTTGATCTTAGATATTCATGATCCTTGCTCATGTTGCCCTTAAAAAGCAATAATATTCCAATAAAAATTGCGCCCCCATGGAGGATCATCATGCTGTTTCTGTCCGAATCTAAAATAGAATCGACCGTGGGCAGTATCATTCTAATTGCCAGCAGAATAATTGTGGGGGTAAACAGCAATGCCATTGAAACCGGGAAGGATCTGTTAGTCATGCCCATCGGTAGCACTTCATTGCAATGAATGTGACCTGTTGACGGTAGATATGATGTACATCATGTGCCCCGATGGTGCCATGAGGATTGTCGTAGCAACCACTCTTCTTCCTCACGAACATCCTGATTTGGTTGTGGCTGCGACTCAAAAATTCTTTCCAGATTGGCATCCCGAAGAAATTCCCACCAGAAACAAATTCCCGTCTCAATCGACCCCCATTAGAATGATTTCTGATGTAATGAGCCTCAACGAAATAATTGAAAATTGTAGAAAGCACAGGATTTTGGACACTGCGTTGGATGCAATGACTATGAACTCAGATGGTAATACAACTCATTTTTCACTATCAAGGCAAGCTGCAAGCGTAGGAAGATGCTCATTCGTCTTAGAGGATCCGCCCGTGGGGGGATCAATTGATGTGACTGTGACACGGGAAAATCTAGACCACTACCTTACCGAACTCACGTACCATCCTGGTAGAGAGGAGTTTCCTCGTTATCCGAACGATGATGCGTCCATGAACGATGATGGCAGCTCGTCTGTGTGGATTTCAAAACGAAAAAAATAGATCAAGGTATGCCTTCTTTCATCCATTCTTTGATAATTGGTAGATCTGCAGGTAGCCAGTTCACATCATCCAATTCATCCTTCTCTAACCATCTCGACATGTCATGTTCCGTGAGGATTATCGAGTTTGGATCGACGATGCCACAATCAATAATCCTAAGATCTACTATCCTATCCTCATATCTGTGAGAAATTCTAGAGACCTCATCTAAAGCAGAAACCGATATGCACAACTCCTCTAGGATCTCTCTTTCCACAGCGGAATGAATAGACTCGCCCTCAGCGATTTTCCCTCCAGGAAATTCCCAGTATCCAGACCATTGATCTTTTGGGGGTCTTCTACAGGCTAGGACCCTCCCGAATTCATCTTTGATTAACGCCCCTACTACGTCCAACTTAGGGGTGAAAATCATGCTTCTCAACAATGTTTTCACCAATATAACCTGACGGTCAAACGAAATTCTCTCAAGTGGTGGTAAATGGACGAATAAAATAGGAATCTTTTCAACACCTTCTCCCCTATTTGTCATTTCAGCCGATAATGTCCTAAAATACGTCTCGTTGCAAACAAAATTGCCGCAATCATGACTTATTTTCAAATCGTCATGTTCCTCTACTAATTCGTCAATTAGATGCCTGCTGTATGTTGTTTCTAAGTGGTTTTTACTGTCTTTTTCAATAATCGAAATTATTTTTCTCCCAGAATTATCCTCTTTTTCCATATACAATTTGTTCTCAGCACGGACTTCAATACAGACATCAGATCTTTCATACGCGGCACCGAGCAGGAGTACTCCGTCGAAGGATCCTGATGAAATCGCTTCACTGGGTTGTAGTGAACCACATTGGTCTACTGGTAGAAGCTTAGCGGTCGAAAAGTTGGCCATGGGCCCCGCAGTGCAGGCTTTGGCGACATCCCAAGAGTGATTAGAGGTCATGCCGCCGAATGGCTCAAATCCTGTGACCAGTATTCTCTTGACAATTTGGTCATTGTTCAGAACAGCCCCTCCCGCTTGAAAAAAAGGATCAATTATTTGTCGAATGCGACTCCTCGATAATCATGGCCCCAACAGAGCTCGCCGTCAGTGTCGACTCAAAACCCCCTGCTAGGGCCACCCCCTTAGGTGTTTTGAGAGCGATTTGGAATGAGCTCAGCGGAGGAATAGGTCCATGGGGCGCCCTGCGGCCTGCGTTCTCAATTTTGCTGGCAGTCATACCCTTTCTCTACTTGGGGCAACATTTCAACAGACAGCACAAAAAAGGAGCGTGGTGGTTCATTCTTCAACTCCCACTTCTTCTAACCATAGTGCTTTGGCCACTAATCTACGCTTGGTCCATCATAGATTCCTGGTGGGTGTCAAACGGGATTGTTTCTGGTCGGTCGAGTTGATCTCAGAAATCCTCTGGAATTTTCATGGGACTGAATAAGTGGCCTGGGCTCCTAGACTCTGATAACTGCGTCCTGATTAGTCTCTCCCAGTCTCGGAATAGAGCCAATGCAGATGAAAAGGGAGCCTCTACAGCATTGATTGCGGTTCTCATTAATGTGTCTAGTATGTCCATTCTGTCTTCATCCAGCGAATCCAGCAGCCTTTCTAATGGAAAAGAGTCAATCAACGGTGGCTTTATGTCCCCATCGAATGGGGTGGGGGACCGTAAATGAGGAGGTAGTTCCTCACCGGACTCATTAGCTATTTGCTGTAGCTTCTCAAGTAGAATCCTGATGTATTTTGAAATTACCAATGCTACTTCAACTATGGGCATGTTGTATTGTTTTACGAAAGAGACCATGTTCTCCTGTATGAAGAGGATTCTTTCCTCCAACGGTTGCAGAGGGCTGGGGATCTTATCGGAATCGTCCAAAAATGACACCTCAGGGCACTGTTCTGTCGTCATATCTTATTGGCGATCCTGAATTACCTCGGATGCCATCGAGGAGATCATCGGCAATTTCGAACCTATCATTTAACCAATCTCCATCCGTATCCCAGTTTATCGGGCTAGTGCCCTCAGCGATTGAGTCCCCGTCGTAATCAAGTAGCCACCAACCATATGGATACTCGCCCAGTCCAGTGTTCGGGAGATGGAATTGGTCGCCAGCAAATCTCTGGTATGAGTCAGTCCAATTCCCACTTAAGACCACATTGTCATTGGAAGTGTCTATCTGAGTATAGTCTTGGTCATTATCATCTATGATTAATGCATAGAGGGTGTCGGTCTGACTTATCCTGTTCATTCGAAGGTAATTAGTGGATAATGATGCGCCATTTCCACAAAGACCCAGGACTACTTCTCTGAATTGCCACCCTTCCTCGACTTCATTTCCCCTACAATCGACAAGGGGGGCCGCTCTGACGAGCGCTGGTGATGACAGCGTGGCGTTGACTATTCCGAAATACTCTTGAAAATTCGTGTAAGGGATGTACTGACAACCTCCCAGATTGCACTCATAATCGCCATCCTTATCCGCATCACCACCTACATCAGTAGGGTCAGTTGGATCCAAAGTGAACCACGTCCAATTTAGAATGGGCCTCATGATTGAGCCACCATTTATGTCTACGGGTTTCCAGCTGTTGGATGAAATTTGTTGCCAGACAACCTCTATTTGCATCAATGAGGACCAGTTGTCATTCATTTCATTCCAACCAAGGTGATACTCATAGAAATCAGGCATCATATCGCCGTCAGTGTCGTTGTCTAACGGGTTTGTCCCGTATTTGAGGATCTCTCTTCCATCGGAAAGATTGTAGTTTTGGTTGTAGGAAACTACAGAACCCGTCACAGAGAACTCTGGCTCCATCAGGACAGAGTCTCGATCAGTGTCGTTGGATAGGGGCAGTGTGCCGTTTCTGTATTCCATCAGATTTGTGAATAGCAATGGTGTCGGTCCTGCGTCAATTTGATCGGTTAAATTTGAGGGTTCGAACATCCGGTTCGTCCAAGTCCCCTGAACAGCAGCTACATCTGAGTTCGTCCTGTCATACCACCCATCTGAATCAGGGTCATATGAGCCATCCAGCGGATTCAGTGGGTTTAGCGACCATCTCAATTGAGTTTCTGGCAGAGGCAACCAATGTCCGAAGATAGAGTAACAATATTCCCAGCCATCTGGGAGGCCGTCCATGTCAGAATCATCGTTAGTTGGGTCGCTTATTCCAAGGAGAGTTCGATTGAAACTATCTGGATCAAATTGATTGATGAGACCCATCCTTTCCAGGGATTGGTCTGACTTACTCGAAAACGTGTCATAGAGACTTTCGATCGCCTCATCCTCTGAAAGTTCACCCTCAAACCTGAGAGCGTTGATGGCATCGCTACCATATGAGACTGTACCCATTCCAGAGGGAATAGTATCAACAGCCAGAAGTTTGCCATAGATTCGAGACTCGTATTCAGCCAAATTAGTGAAAGATTCTGAGGGAGAGATCGTACCATCCCCGTTGCAATCCCAAGAGTCTTCATCCGAATCCCGATATACATCTGCAGAGGTCAAAGGATTGATGGTCCACTCATTTGCTTCCAAGTCCCACTCAGTGAACCAGTATTCGTACCCATCACTCATTCCATCTCGATCAGTATCTTGTTCACTTGGATCGGATACCCCAACAAGTGATGCCAACAAGGGCCTCATGAAGCCGTCCGACTGCCATTCGTTGAATTGTGAAATTGCGATATGTGCCCTGCCCTGTTTGGTAAACAAGACTCGATACACCCTATTCATTGATTCAAGTGCGTCCAATGATGTTGCCTCTTCATGGAACCTTGGGGCATCGGGAGGGGCCAAGGCACCGTTCTCGGGGTTTGTATTGGTCAAATTCAATTCTACTAAGTCCGTGAGGCCATCGCGATCTGAGTCGTAGTATCCGTCAGATGGCACCAGTGGGTTCAATGTCCATGTTTCCTCCTCGTAATTCCACTTTGTAAAAATCATCTCTACTCCATCTAACAACCCGTCACCGTCAGTATCGGGGTTATTCGGATCTGCTGTAGTCGGGCTGTTTGGGTGCAACAATCTCGCTGATTCTCCGAAGGAGGCCGTTGAGTCTGCGGTCAACCAAGGTGTTGGGAGCCAATCTCCACCGCTGTTCAGGAGATAGAATTGTGGCGCTGTGATGAGTGGGTCAATCTCACTCAAGTTACCTTGGATAGAGTTGTATTCCTCCCAATTAGTCAAACCATCCCCATCTGGATCGCCTACATCATCATCACCGTTTACAGGATTGAGAGACCATTTTTCTTCGAAAACGGACCATCTGGCGTGGTACGCCTCCCATCCATCTGGCATGCCATCTGAGTCAGTGTCCGAGGATACTGGATCTGAGGAGCCGACATCAAGTTCGGTAATGCCTGTCAACAGGCTGATCACCTCTGTGCTTGCTAGATCTCCAAATGAACCCTGGGGATCGCTTATTCCATCCGAGGAGTTGAACAGCCACGTCGTCAAATTTTCTGGGAGGTTCTCAGAGGAGGACCACGCCCCTCCGACTAAGATTTCTGTTCTCAGGTGATATTCGAACCAATTGACAAACTGCTCTTCTATCGAAAGGTTCCCGTCCCCGTCAACATCATATCCATCACCGTCTGGATTTTGGAATGCATCGGATCCATTCAAGGGGTTAATCCCTCTATTGTTCAAGTTCCATGAACATGCATAGCGAGCTTCCCAACCATCTGGCAAAGTGTCGCCGTCGGAGTCAATAAGGTTTGGATCAGTCGCAACCCATGATGCAGCGCTTTGGGCCGACTCCCCGTGTGTTGTCAGCCCGTTCTCCCTGACGGTCTCAAGCAAAACTGACCAACGATACTCACAGGCATTAGTGAGACCATCGCCATCTGCATCCTCGTTAGCATCGGATGGGTCGAGGGGATCCAGTGTCCAAAGATTTCCTCCCGTGTAGTCTACGCCTATCCAGCGTCTGTTTTTGATTTCCCATCCATCGGGCATCCCATCCCCGTCCGTGTCAGGGTTCGTTGGATCTGTTGGAACATCTGTTCCGCCGCCTGACCCGGAGTTGAGCCAGCCTGCCAAATGGACCTGCCTAGCAAGAATACCATCCGATTCATCACAAATCTGTTGTGGTGTGCCGGGTCCACCAGTTGATAGATAATGGCACTGAAATAAAGTAGAGTCGTAAAACCATCCCCAATACTCTTCCCCATCGGACAGGCCATCTCCGTCGGAATCTACCAATCGAGGGTCAGTTCCATTTGATCCATTTTCGGATATCGATACATAGCGAAATTCGTCTAAGTTTGTCCACGGAGCTTCAAATCCGTATGGCCCATCAACTTCGAATCCATCGGTATCCTCATCGCGTGGTGCATCGAATGGGTTCGTTGGATCAAGGCCATGGTAGAATTCCCATCCATCGGGCATGCCATCGTAATCAGAGTCCAGTGATGTCGGGTCAATTGGGTAGATATTCATGTATTGTCCAGATTCGACCCCAGAGGCTATCCACTGTTCGCCATCAGAGTTCCAGGAGGCAACGTCTGAAATTGGACCTTGCATCTGAACAGGGGGTTCAATCATGCCCAATATTCCACTGCCATCACCCTCCAATGCCCACAAACCATCCCTCGAACCAACGAGTAGCATGCCTGGGATTTGTTCGATAGATAGTACATCATTCCCACCGGACAGCCACGCTTCAGGATTGAACATTCTATCATTAGTTATGGCAAAAAGTGGGTCGAATATTAGGTCTTCAAGATCGATAAAATGAATGCCTGATGGAGTTCCTAGCCACACGCCTGTCAACTGCCCAATCTGTCCGCTGCTGGTAAGTATTCCCGCAGGCTCAAGGAGATTCACAACTGCTGATTTAGATGTATTGAGTAAGTCTGCAATCCCAACGAAGGTTTCTGCATTATCCCTGGTGTATACCCAGATAGGCGATCCGAAGGTATCTGAGAGATCATTTGTGGTCCAACGGATCAACCCGGCGTCCGTGCCGACCAAAAGAAGGGGTGTGTCTCCCGGTCTGTCGACATGTAGAGATACGGAACCCGTGGCATTTTTCGACCTGAGGGTCTGTTCGAGTGCTTCCACAGTTATCAGATTCTCAATTGATATTTCCCCCTGGTCAAAATTAACCCTCGTTGTGTGGGCTTTCCCACCTTTTCCGAAAATAAGAAGGGCGCCTGGCCCCATTGATGTCGACAATGGGTTAACGGACAATATTGGGTCTGATTGTAAGAAGAAGGACGAGTCGAGGTTTAGCCCTCCTTGAGTGAGTTGAAATGCCCCGATACCGAAATTGGATGTGAGAACGAGAGCGAGAGAGTTGTCCGCCAGAGATACTAGCAATGAGTCGGATATTGTTCCGGGCACAGGTTGGTCGAAGATTTGGGTAGTGTAGGACAATGGATCCAGAATTGTCACTCCATTTTTAGAGGCGATTACCACTATCCCTTGGTTTTCCGATACGTGGGTACCGACTATCGCCGAGTCCGCAATTTTCGGTTGTGAGGTTTCAGTCAGAAAATCGACATCCAGCGGTCGGTCAATAGAACTGAGATATAACCCGGGCCGTACTGAGTACCCATCGTCTTGTGATATCTTGAACTCCTCATAGTTGCTAAGCGCCTCGCCCCACATTGATGTTGCAATTGAATTGTCAGGGGCCAAAATTCCATCCCTGTTCGAATCCCAACCGTCTTGGTCAGAATCAAGGATCGCGTCTGATGCATTCCTCGGATCCAATCCATAGTGATGTTCCCAGCCATCGGTTATTCCATCGCCAATAACTGCTAATGTCGTGGGTACTCCGTCAACAATGGCGAACGAGTCAGAGTCTGGGTACCTTGGGTCGCTACCCAGCCAACCAGGCAATCCAGTTTCCGACTCTATAGTAGATTGGCACGCTCCTTCGGTTATCCCCGGTATCGGGCCCTGACACCAGAGTCCGTCCCTCTCATCGATCCAACCGTTTGGCTGAGCATACCTGTATTCTTCAGTGCTCGTGAAACGCTCCCCGGGTTCAAGGATTCCGTCCCTGTCGAAATCATATCCATCTCCACAACCCCACTCAAGTAGACCCAAGCATTGATCTGGATCTTCGATTGCATCCCGGGGGTCCAGTGGGTCAAAGTGTAGGCACACCCAAGCGGTAGATGCCTGATCAATGTATCCAGCTCCTCCATCTGTACACATGCTGATCTCAAAGCCGTCCGGAAGACCATCCCCATCGGTGTCTGACCTCCTTGGATCCAGGTACTCCCTGAATCCACTCTCGGTTTCCTCAGGAGATTTTCCTGTCAGGGATAATCTGGTCGTAAAACAAGACTCAAGGCTATATGGCCAGCAAAATTCCTGTAGGGCACTTGCGCCATCTCGGTCATAATCGCTGAGATTGTCCGTTGAGTCCAGGGGGTCTAATCCCATCACAGTGAAGTCATCCTCCAATGTAGCAATATTAAGAGGTTCAGAAAAGGCGCTTTCGTGAACGTCTGGTATTAGATCCTCATCAGTGTCGACGGCGATTGGTGCTCCACCAGTTGCCTCTTCTGGGTTAGTGGTCCCAACGGGGCTCTGCGGTCTAGTCTGAGAAAGAAAGAGTACGCTGGATAGCATGATTATCGCGAGGAAGGCAGCTGTCTGTTTCCTCCTCATGCGGGTCCCCGCCCCCCGTTGATTCTAAGACCATATATCACCGTGATGGAGCGGTGTTCGTACGATGGCCATAATTCTGGCAATACTTATGCTCACTGCTCTCAGACAGATTCATTCATTGATCGACTTACGCTCGTTGGTATCGTGCCCCTCGAGATTACGCACCTAGGCTCAGGCAGCTCAGGCAATTCAGTGGCGTACAAAAACGAGGATACGGTATTTCTGATAGATTGTGGGCTATCGACAAGGCAGATGGAAAAAAGGCTTTTTTTGGCTGGAATAACCCCAAATCAGGTGGACCACATTCTCATCACTCACCATCATGCCGATCACTCTAAATCCGCATTGAAATCTTCAAAAAAATGGGGTGCAAGGTTGCATTCTAACTTAGAAACCGCGATAAGGATGGGTTGGCAGCCGATGTCAGAAGTTCGTACCTTTTCTGACCTAGAACGAATTGAGATTAATCGTGATGTCAGCGTCATGCCAATTCCGGTGCCACACGACGATGCAGATAATGTTGCATTCATCATTTTCTCTGGAGGGGAAAGGGCTGCCTATGTCACTGATTTGGGTGAAGCCACCGATGAGTTGAAGAAGCATCTAAAAGGCTGTTCTCACATCTCAATAGAGGCGAATTATGATCACGACAAGCTTCTCAATGGCCCTTATCCTGACTCACTCAAGAGAAGGATTTCTGGACGTGGTGGCCACCTTTCTAATCTCCAGACTGCAAACATCCTGCGGGATGTGGTCACAGCATCGACCAAATCTATTGTTCTTTGCCACCTGTCTGAAAAAAACAACGCCCCACACATAGCAGAAAGCGAAGCACTGATGAAAATTCACGATTTTTTTGAGGGTGACTTATCAATTTCCAGAAAGAAGGGTCCTGAATTTACACACAGTATAGGGGAGAATGCAAACAAGAAAATTTCAGTGAGTCACTGATTACCTTCCCATCAATGCTCTGTGTACTGAATTTTGAATTTCTTTCATCCTAGTGTGAGCCCCTAGGTCTTTGAATACAGAAAGGGATCTTTGGAGGTAGGCGACCCTCTCGGATCGGTCACCCCTGATTGTCCCTAATCGGGCAAGAATTTCCGCTTGCAGTAGCCTGAAGTCGTTCGCTTCAGCAATGGAGAGGGCATCCAAGTAATGTTCAGATGCCTCAGAAGTTCTTCCAACGTCAACCAGAACCTGCCCGAGCAGCATCTCTGTCTCAACAGCATTAGTCGGGTTGGCTTCTTCGGAGAATGTCTCAAGTGCCGCGTTGTAATGTAATAGGGATAGCTCCGAGTCCTTCGTCCTCGCATAGTACCTGCCTAGTATCACCCTCGATCGTGCGTGTAGTTGGTGCTCACTCAATTCCAGGGACAAATCATGTACGCCCATAGCATGCTCCCTTGCTCTCTCGGACTCTCCGATCTCAAGGAAGCCATCGGCTAACCTTAATCGCGCTGATATCAGTTTTCCTGAATCTTCGACCTCTAACATCTCTTCTACGTTCTGATAAACCTCTCTTGCCCTGCGATAGTCTCTCCTTTGCCTGAATATTGCTCCCATACTGATGTATGAGTCTGCAGCGCCCTTGGCGTCATTTGTTTTGATTTGAAGGCCCAATGCTTGTCTCAGGGTCTCAAGAGCATCGTCCAAAGCACCGCGCTTGACTTCTAGATCGGCCTGTGTTGAGAGGATTCTCGACATTCTTCTGGGATCCTTCATGCGTTTTGCGATGGATGATGCGGAGTCGAGCTGCTTTTCTGCTTCGTCCCATATCCCTTGAATGAGTAAAATTTCTCCAGAAAGCTCGTGGACCATTGATTGTGTATCTGGGTCAAGTCCGTCATCGTCTATGGCCCTGAGAATTCCGAGTAGTTCAGTATGACCGCCTTTCACCAACCCTTGGCCGTGGCTTTTTAGCACTCCTGAGAGGGCCTCGAGGTCGTTGGCCATGTTCAGATGATGAAGATGTTCTATCCTGTCTCCGGTTGTCATTGACTGTTTCCCGTACCATTCGGCAGCGTGTTTATGCAAGTCTCGTTGTATTTGCTCATCCATAGACCTGGATGAGAATTCTCTGACCAAATCGTGCACATCCAGCTCATCTTGGTTCGCCCTTCGCGCTAGGCCTCTATCGATTAGGCTCTCAATGGAGTCCGAGGTTGTTTTCCTTGGTAGTGCCTCCACCGGGATGGGCTCCCTGAACACGGAGATAGCGCCCAGTATGTTCTTTTCATCTGAGGTGAGCCTACTGAATATCTCCTTCTCTATGAATGCTTCAAGTGTCGTATGTACTGAATGTGCTAGGTTTCCTCTATTGATAAGCTCAAGTACAAGTGGGTGTCCTCTTGATAGGGCGTAAATGTGAGAGAAGTCGGGGTCCTCTATGGCGGGCATCGAACTCAAGAGTTGTCTGCTCGCATCGCGATCTAGGCCCTCGAGCCTCAGATAGGTGGAGACCCTCCTGCCCTTCGTGTCGAACTCTGGAATCATCCTCCGGAAGGATCTCGTGAATAGGACTATTCCTGACTGCTTACACTCATCTATCCTTTCAGAAACCGAGATTAGGATTGAAACTAGTGCCTCATCGCTTATTTTGTGCACATCGTCGATCACTATCAGAGATGGCGTTCTGGTCAACCCCTCGATGATTAAATTTGAGCAAATAGATGGGCTGGGGGTTTGGGCGCCCTGAAGATAGTCGGACAACTCCGTTTGGCCCAATAGCCCCTGCCACTCCCCAATAGCCTCCAGAAAGGCGCGTGATCCATCCCATTCCTGGCATCTATGGAATAGCAGATTCCTCCTGTGTGTGAAGCGTTCAATAACCTTGACAGCAAGAGCTGTTTTACCAATACCAGCAATTCCTGGGACAATCACAGATGTTGATGATTGTTCAAGGAGGGTTGCGATTTGATCCAACTCCTCGTCCCTCCCGAAAAATTGCCTGACGCGAGGCATGTCCGCCAGGGATGAGACAAATTGTCGTTCAATGTGTTTGGTCAGGTCCCTCTCAATGAGGCCTTGGTTCAGGCTTGTTAGGTCAATTGTCGCATCATCATCCATGTATCTTAGAATGTCAACATGCCGCAGGTCGATCTCTGACTTCGACACCAAATCCGCTATTGACAGTTCTTCAACCACTCCCCCTGATTGGATAGTTTTCACTAATTTTTCCGACACTGATTCCCATACTTCGTCCGAAAGCGATACCCCTTCATCTGTGAGGAAATATGCCTTTCTTTTCCTTGTGACCCCTGTGATATGTGCCTGTCTTTCGATCACATAGCCGGATTCCTTCAAAGAACCAATCGCCCTAGGTACATTCGACCTAGCTATCGAAACAGCATTCGCGATACCCATTTGAGATAGCGCAAATGGTACCTCGACCCTATCCCGGAAATCAGCGTAGTCCCGAAGATGGAGCAGTATACGGATTTGAACACCAGGCCGGGCGGTATTATTGCGAGACACGGTTTCATGCTACGTCCTTCTCAATGAAAAGGATTGTTTACACATGATCGTCGGAACCGAATAGTCAATATTCACTCTCAGGGACCCATTCTCCAGCTTCTACATCCCAGAGCCACCCTGGATTGTCTGGGTCTTTGATATACCTCTGACCTTCAATCTGATCGTCTTCTTGGACCCCCTCTTCTTCACCGAACTCGATAAATCTCGCGGCAGTGGCGACTAGGATTGCCATCAACAAGATCAGCCCTCCAATTAATCCCAATGGGAGTCCATCACCTTCATCTGAACCATCTGATATCTTCACGCCGTCGATCGGCGTGCCGACCCCCATTGTGAATTGGGGGGTCACGGCACCGATTATCCTGTTGGATGGTATGAGGAGTTCCCATGTGCTGTCATCTTTTACAACCGTCGAATTAGCGGGATTGGAATCAATGTAGGCAGTGACGGCCCTTCCTGGAATACCAGTTCCGTCGAATAATATTCCATTATCGCCAGATCCAAGAGAGGTCTGGTCTGGGGCATTGACAGAAAATATTGTTGGGATCACGATGAAGTCGACTGGGTCGGACTGGACCTTTGAACCAAAGACGTCTTGTGCGATAAACACGACGTTTTCCATAGTCCACTCAGACATGTCCGTGGTGTAGAAGGCCATAACATCAGGATCATATGTAGCGATCCCTGAGGAGTCTATTCTGATGCCAATCGCGTGTTGGTCATCGACAACTGCCATGATAATATCCTGTTCAATATCAGGGTCTGAAAAATGGTCATTTAGGTCGATTGTCGCGAATGTGCACCGATCCAGAAGGTCCAGGTTCTCTGCATCGCAATACAGAGTGAACTCGGGCTCCCAACCTGTGTTATCGAATACTGGCCGACTATTGTCTTTGTTCGGCGGGTTGTCCGCAATGAACTCGATTTGGTCCCACTGCGAGTATCCGATGCCATCAAAGCTACGTGCATAGATAGTGTATGGCCGATCGTGTTGTAAATTCCCGGAGTCCCATTGGGTGGACCAATAATTACCATCAATTTCTGAACCTGTGAGCGTTATTGTATCAATGATGATGCCATCAATTGGGTCTCGAATCTCAATGTCTATCCTGTTTACCAGGCCATCAGGATCCTGGGCGACTCCCGATATCTCTGTGTTCTCTGATGCCTCGACGTACGTTCCATCCACAGGTTGGGACAATTGTATCAGTGGGTTTCGGTTCTCATTATCGATTGTTAAAGTCAAAACCACTGGGTTGCATTCATCAACGACTCCGACGCAAAAATCAGAGTCAGATGCCCATATTGTGAAAGTGTAATCGTCCGAGATTCTGGGAAGTGCGGCGTAACTCCATTCATAGGTCCATGTGTCCCCTGACCAAGTGGCGTCAGCTGGTGTATCGCTGTAATACTCCGATCCCTCAATTACGAAAAATACGTTTTGTATGTCGGCGCCGCAGTTAGTGGGGCATCCATAGTCATCGTTTGCAGATCCCGTGAATGTTATTTTCTTGTCATCACTCCTGTGGGTGGTTGAATCTGCTGGCTCTGAAATGGATATCATGGGAGGTTGCGTGTTGAGTTTGACGGTTTTCGTTATGATTTCACTGTAGTCGAGTCCGTCGAAGGATCGTATCTCAAAGACATAGTCGTCCTCAGGATACGTGGACATGTCCAAAGAGTATTCCCATGTTCTGAATGGGTGATTTGTCCCTGTGACTTCTCCCGCAGCCATTCCAGAGGTATCGGTAGCGATTCCCGCTTGTTCCCAAGAGCCGGTGAATGGGTCCTTGACCTCGACTCTGTGAACATATCCCTTCTGAGCCCACATGGATTCCTCTGCGGACGGGTAGACCCCTATCCATTCCCCGTCCCATGCTGAACCTGTGATTGTGACTGTTCTCTTGAATGAGGTATCGCTCGAGTCGTCGACGCTAATTGAAGGCGCATCGTTCTCTAGAACCACAGTTCCCTCGTATGTTTCCTCTTGAAGCAGGAAGTCATAGTGATAGTAACCTGAGCCGAATTTGTACCCGGTGACAAAGTACTTTGACATTTCCCGGGAGCCAATCGAATAGTCACATGAGTCATCTTGCGTGTCATAGAGGAGATCGCCATCGTTGTCTATCCCATCTGAGCAGGAGTCTTCGTATTCGTCATCTGCGTAGCCATCTGGGTTGTCACCGCCCTGAAGCCCTCTGAAGTCTAAGTGTGAATTTGATGGAAGAGCGATCCATGGCGTCCGACCATCATCAAGGGTCTCGAGGGAGTAAAGATCGTTACCAACTCCGTCCTCAATCAGGATGTTCGCCCCAGGGACCGCTGAACCCTTGGCCATCGCTTGGAATCTGACCATCTCTGCCCGCTTGACTTGAACGGAGTAAAACGTTGGCTGCGTCGCAATTTGGATTTTCGAAAGATCCAGATTCAATACGTTGGAGAATGTGAAAACAGTGGAATTGTTGTCCATGCTTAATGCCAAGGGAAAATCTCGAGGAGTGTAATCTGGGCATATAGCGCAGCTTTTCGTCTGGTGTGGCACGATATTTGTGTCCCAATCACCATCTGGAACGCCGTCGTTGTCATTGTCGACTACTCCTGGCCATGCCTCTTGGTCATCCCAAGCCAGTCTGACCGGTACTTCACCATCCGCGGCGTTCGGAATGGTTTCCGATTGTACTGTGACTGAAGACTTCGTCACATCGTAGGTACTAGTGACTCCATTCCATTGGTTGTCTGTGAAGAACGCCAATGACCCATATTGTTGAGCGCCAGCGGCGCCAGTGTCAAAGTTTTGTATTACGGCCCCGACTGCGTTAAGATTCCAAGTATTCCTTTGGACATTCAGTAGGGCCCCAGTTGCCCTGATCCCATCCGCCGAACCCCCAGCGGTGAAAACATTGTCAACCAGTGTTGCCCCTGCCCTGTGAACCATGACTACTGGGCAAGTAAACTCCCCTCCCCAGTGAGTGTTGCTTTGGCAACTGCCGGTGCCGGGAGTAGAGACCTGATTGTTGGCAAAGTAAAGCCTTCTAACATCTGGGTTGTCCCCCGTCCAGTAGTCTCCTGCAATAACGGACTCCCTAGCAACGTCAGTGATCGTATTATTCTGGGCATCGACATCGAAGGAACCGATGAGCCACAGTCCGTTCCAGCCTCCTATGGGGCCGATGTTGTTGCCGTGAATTGTCGCGCGGCTTGATTGGACGGCAATTCCTGATCCCCCCGATGCTCCGCTCAAGTCGTTGTTGTGGATCTCGGCTAACGACCCTGCATAAGCGGTTATTGGGGTTCCCTGTACTGTGGTGATAACGTTGTTTGAAACATTGGTGGGGTATTCTTTGGTTCCTACTGAGATCATACCGTTGATGTCCACGCCATTGCAATTTACACTCAAAGATGAGTCGGAAACCTTCCCAGCAGAGGATCTGTAGCTCAATCCGAAGTCACCGCTTAGGACATTGATGTTGACGAACTCTGCGAATGACTCCTCGACCCACACAGCGGATCGGCCGTTATCCTGATTTCGACACCCTCTTTCGGTTGAAACGAAATCTGAGTTCTCGAAGACTATGGGAATGCTACCTGTACCTCCTCCATATATCTGTACGGCGTTTCCTGTGACGCCACTCTGCTCATCATTTCCAACGGTGTAAAGACCTCCGACGAACCTAGGTTGGGCCAGTTCTGTGGCAAGCACGCTAGATGTGTTCGTATCGGTGAACTCCAATTCAACTAACTCGGGGGATGCTCCTTGCAATACCAAAGCACCATATCGAAATTGATTCACGGTTGGAACTGGGAACGGAACGCCCCACGCTGAATCGATGTCCAGATGACGGAGGGCAGTCTCAGAGAGGTCAATCGTACTGCGGATGATTATCCCCTCCCCGCAAGAGGGGTCGTCTATCCCAAGCGTGGAAGTTCCGAAGGTCATGCCGTTACAATCGCCCTTTGCAGAGGCGTTCGACGGCTCGAGCCAAGTCATTGTTATGCGACTGGTGGCGGTTGCATCTTGAGAGGCGCCGCAGGATGCTGTGCCAATGCACAGGTTCCCCCGTGCCTCCAGAGACGTACCATTCGAGAAGGTAATTTGAGTTGAAGGCTCAATGATTAGCTTGGCACCCGGTGATATGATTATGTCTCCATCGACAGTATGAGCCCCGGACCAGGTCTCGATGGTGTCAATGTAGCCTGAGCTAGTCGCATTCTGAGCAGACACAGAGGAAGCCGGTGCTACCAGAGCGGCCATCGTCGAGAGTATCAGGATGAGTACCAATGCTTTGCTCTTCATTATGGGTCGATCGCTCATGCTTGCACTGAGGCCGTCAATAGATATAACCCTAGGCGGAATATGGGTATTACCAATTGTTAGCGGAGGCCTCTACAGTGTTCCGCCATGCCACGGCATCCAACATGCCGTACCCCGATCGAATGTCATGTCCAATCTGGTTTTTGACTGGTTGAGCGCTTTCTGCAAGGGCCTTCTTGACATGGAATATACGATCATCCCCGTCAATCGTGAGGTCTATGAGGCCCTTGTCTGTTAGATCCTGTAATATCAACGCCAATGTCGCAGTGACGAAGATTGCTGCATCGCTTGTACCTGTTGAATATGCGTAGGGAGGAGATTTTTGGCTGGAAACTGTGGAGAGAATATAGGAGCCTGGGGCAAGTATCTCGGGTTTCTGATTTGGCCAGACTCTATCCAATTCGTTGTAGGGATCTAAGTATGAGCCGATCGAACTGTTTGACCAAGGCGTGAGAAACCTGTCATATGCACCGACACTTATGACACCCTCCACATTTGCAGGTGTGGAGACATCAATGTTGTTCGGGCCCGCATTGCCCGCCGCCGCTACGACGAAGATCCCATTATCCAAGGCGTCTTGAACAGCTCCTGAGACTGACCTAGAGGCTTGTTGAGATGAGGCTTCAAATGGCCCCCCTAGTGATAGGCTGATTATATCCGATCGCTGGGAAACCCTGCACCATTGTATCGCATCAGCGACCCTGACGCTGTTTCCAGTAGTACCCTCAGGCCCCAACCCCACAGCCACGCTGAGTGTCACCTTCGGAGCCATTCCTTGGAGGGGTCCAGAGCCATTCGCGATGAGAAGCCCTGCCATGGAAGTTCCATGATGAGATTGGCTTACGTCCCTAACCTGATCATGCTGAAAAGCGTAGAAGTCTCTGAATCCGGCTAAATTCATGTCTTTAAAATCGGGGTGAGAGAGGTCTATACCAGTATCTACTATGCAAACTTTGATCCCACTACCATCAAGGCCCTCGTCGCCGAGTTGTCTTACACCAGATGACTCGTAGGCCCACTCGGAAGCAGGGAGGTAGGGTGTGATGAGTGGTTGAATCATCGGCCACAATAGAATCATCACAACTATGCTAGCAGCTCCTCCAACCGCTCCGTAGGGCCATACGAATGACGAGACACCGTGTAATGGCCTCCTCAGGTCTCTCGCCTCTTTGTCGGAAAGGCCGTAATCTTCCCCAGAGTATCCCTCGGCACCCCTGTCGACCGCAGTGAGAATTGCCCTGTCCTCGGGCTCGGGCATTAACTCGACGCCTTCCTTGGGCATTGTTTGTCACCCAATCTCGGTCAGAAAGGAGCGTTTGGTTTCCTGCCGGGTCTTCTTGTAAGGACGATCAACAGTCCCCCGAGTATGATTATGAGTACTATCATCAATACCTGTGTCGCATCCCCTGCCTCTTCGACACTGGGAGACTGTAGATTGAATTTATCGGGGCGTAGTTCCACATCGGACTCCTTCCCATCTACTGACTCTATTGAGAACACAATCCAAGCATCACCTTGACTGAGGGTGCTGAAGTTAAGGTCCAAGTAAGCCGTGCCCTCCATTCCCGCAGGTATTGAAAGTACGTCGCTTGCATTAATGCCAGAGGGGCTAGATGTGGCGGATGTCTGGTGCTCAGCCTTCACGATTACTTCCTCTGCCCCCACAAGTCCTTGGTTTTCTATCGTCAGAACTACTGTCTGGACCGATCCGTAAACTGGATCCTTGCCACCACTTAACCATGAGATGCTGTCCTCGTTAATGGACAGGACGGCGTACTGGGCGGATACGTCTATTACAACGGGCTCGTATTCCGTTTGGTCATCGCCGATGACGTACATAGTGAGTGAGTGTGGGTCATCGGTCGCGTTCTCTGGCGCGCCTAGAATAATTGAGAATGCTTGACTCTCAAATGCCCCGACAGTTACGGATTGGGCTCCAGTTCTTGTCCAACCCGGAGGCAATGCATCGTCATCAAATGAGACTGAATACACCTCATCCGAGTTGCCCTCATTTTGGAAGATGAGTCGGATGGTCTCCTGAGATCCGGGTCTGACGCCATAAATTTCGTCAGGTGCCTCTGCGAGGCTCCAACCAGTTGTTTTTGCGACGTTGACTTTCACCTCAACGTCTTCATTGACGCCATTGTCTGAGAACACCTGTATTGTCAAAGTTCTTCCATTCGAGAAATGACGTGCTACCGAAGAGTTGGGGGGTGTAATTTGGACTTTGACGGTCTTTTGATCGTCTTCGATAGACATCAAAAGTGTAGGTGAGGCTGAATATTCCCCTGATCCATTGTCAAACAGAACAGCCCAATCAGATCCATCAGTGCCTGGGACGGTGGCCCTCAGATTGAACACATCGGATGTCTCATGTCCCTCATAGTCAACTTCGATCTCTACGAGCATGGGGTCATAGCCGCCTTCCCCGTCGCTGTTGGCGAACAGGATGCCGTCCTCGTTGACGGTGGCAGATGATGTGGAAACCAGGGTAGCCGTGATGTCGCTGTTTGATAATCTGTTGAACCTCAGGTCTAGTGGTGCGGTCTCAAACGCGTCTGAAATCGTTGATGATGGGACGCTGATGGACTGGCCTGCCTCGTATGTCATTGTCCTGTCCTGTTGAAGTACGGCAAATTCTCCGGAAATCGTGACTGGACCAGAAGGTAGGAGGATTCTGACGTCCCCGTCGTCGGGAACGTCGAATCTCCAGTCCAGTGATGGCCCAGACTCTATCAGGAGTGTTATTTCCTCATCCAAAATGTCTGACCCTTCTATATCCATGTCCATTGATGAGATTGAATGCAGGCTGCCCTCATAGTCGAGCCATGAGCCGTTCATGAGGAGCCATCCTCCAGGCAATAGATCCACGTCAGCTTGTCCTCCGTTCACTAGATCGGCGAATATTTGGGTAAAGGCGACTAAGTTTCTGGTCGTGTCACGAACCTGAAGTACGTATCTACCGGGCTCTAGGTCGACAGTCCAAGTTCCGTCCCAATCACCGTCTCCACCCTTCTCCGCAATTACATGGGGCATGGCAAAGCCCTCTCTGGGGACTAGGAGTATTTCCACGTCATCGGACCACTGGGGATCTATAGATTGGCCTTGGTAAGTCACAGTGCCCGAGGCAGTGACTGTACCTGCAGTTAGCTCGATGTCAAGGTCGATTGGATCTCCAGTAATCGAGGAGTTCTCTTGCATGGAAGCAAATCCTTCCTTGGAGGCTGTTATGCTCAGGGAGACATTCGTTGGAACCAAAGTGGAGTATGTTCCTGTTTCATCGGTTTTCAGCTCGATAATGGTTTGACCGTCGTCAATCGTCACAGTAGCATTGGAAACCCCCTCTGCGACATCAGCCTGATCGTCTTTGTCAAAGTCCCAGAAAACCTTCCCGGAGAGTGTGACCTCCTTTCGCGCATCGATGGAGACTTCTCGGTGTTCGCCCGCTAGGATTCGGTCTATGTGGGTCTCTTGAATCAGAATTCTGACGCCATTGGTCTCCTCGTCATGGCTCAAACTCCAATTCCCGGGTACGACCAATGCGGATGTGAATCCTGTTTCACTTGTCACGGGCATCTTGATTGTTCCTTGGTCATCCAATGACTGTAGTATTATTTTCTGGCCTGGGATTCCTTCGGAAGTTTCAGAGTCTGATATTGTGAGATTCAAGGTGGCCATCTCCGTTAGTTCAATCATTTTCGGCGATGGTTGATCACCCGCGATCACATCGATCGTGGACCTTGCTCCCAACACAGTCTCGTCACCGGGCTCATACCCGTCTATCTCAATTATTGTTCTCCCCTCGGGCAGTAATGCGAGAATGTTGCCATCGTCATCGGTTGTGAGTGATGTGACGATTACAGGCTCTCTGTCAACGTTCCTGAATTTAACCTCCAGATCAGCGACGGGGGCGAGTAGTTGGTCGATAAAAGTGATATTCACGACGCCCTCTGGGTCGAATCCAATATCTCTTTGCAGCGTTGTCGCCTCAAGAGGGATCTGAATGTTGGTGGACCCCGTGAGGATCCTTGTTCCATGTAAAGTCTGATCTGGGTTGAGTATGCTGGTTTCGATCAGGTAATTTCCTGGCTCGAGTTGCACATTGGCAGTTCCTTCGATTGAGGTGGTGAAGTTCTCTTGTATTCCACTTTGGCCCAGTGGCACGACTCTGAAATCAGCAATGACCCCTGTGCCATTGGTGACATTACCGTCCCTGGATGAGTCGATGAATGCAAATAGGTTCAGGGTGCTGTTGTCAGGGAATATGGTTAGCTCGATCGTAGTGTCTGGTTCCGTTGTTGTGGCGGCATGAGTGAACGTACTGTCCAATAATGAGATACTCCATTCCCCCGTTGGGAGGGCTATCTCGAAGTCACCGACTTCGTTTACCTCTGAGGTCCAAGTGACGTCGGATGTGGTGTTTGTCGCGAGTACTGTGAGTGGCTCCCAGCCCACAATGGAGTTATCGTACAGGTAGTTGCCCCGATTGACTGAAACGTAGCCTTCGTAGACAATTCCTTTCCTAGTGACTAGTTCGATGGGAGCGTTTTCCTCGGATGTGAGTACGACCAACCCATCGACAAGATTCCCCAGTCCGACGGTAGAAGTCACGGTGACGTTCTCACCCAATGGGAGCGTGAACTCAAAATTCCCCTCTTCATCAGCAACTGTGGATATCTCGAAGCCGGACCATCTGGCCACAACCTCGGCAAATTGGACGTAATCATCCGGTTCTGGGGCATTGTCATCGTCTGATGTGAAAACGGTTCCGGAGAGGACTGAGCTCTTCCTGAACTGGGCGGACATGGATAGATCCTCATCCAGTGTGATTAACTCCCAGACCTGGGTTTCTCCTAGTGTGTAGTTCAGATGGTATTCACCTGGTATTAGTTCCGCTTTGTAGGTCGCCGTTTCGGAGTCGTATCTCATGTCGGAAAATCCAAGTCCCGATGCGCTTCTGATTGTCAGGTCTAGGTCAGGAACAATTGAGCCAGACTCGGACAAAAGGCTGATGTCGAGGTCTGCAGTCAGCGGGATCGAGAGATCTAGATCTACGGATCCTGAAGCAGCATTCTCAGGTAGCACACTTGCTACTAAATCATAGAAGCCATCTAAGTCAGAGTCATAGGAAATCGTGTGCGATCTTGCCGGTATTGGGCCGATTGAGATAGTTCCACCCTCTCCTATGGGGATTGAACAGGGGGATGTTAGTTTGGCAGAACATGGTTCTGTCGCAGTATCCCCTTGCAATTCGGTGTCCGTGAGTATCACACTCCCGGTGGCTGGAGATCCGTCCTCCTGGGAAAGGAGGGCGTTGACCGACAGGCCCTCCACTTCAATGAGCTTTGTCTCTGCAGATGGGGTTCTGAGGATTGAGAACTTCTCATCAACATCAATTTCTTGGCCGGTGTCCATCACGATCCGTACGCTGTATAATCCGGGTATGGCATTGGAGATGTGGAATGTACCCTCCCTTACCATAACGCCGCTGAATACGCCGTCGCCTTGGAATACTCCGTCCCCCGTTATGGTTCCGGAGTATCCATCCTCTACCACGAATCTGCCTGCAGCGGTGAAAGATGCATTCTCGTATTCTCGGATAAATTCTGATTGGCCTGCTGATACGAATCTTCCAGTAGCGTTCACTGAGCCGGAGACTACTATCTCTCCGTTCTCGGACGTGCAGACTTCCAGATCATCCGGCATAGTGTCGTTGGCGTCACAGGCTGATGGCACGGAACCATCGGAGAGTGTGCCTGTGAGTATTCCGTTTCCAACGAAAGTTCCTGTACCAGTTACCGACTGGTTATTCCTTATTGTCTGGCTCAGGCTTCCCGTGAATTCCTCTACTTTGGCTGGGCTCGATGAGTCAAATTGGCCTGAGCCTTCAAAGATTGCTACACCCTGGCCTGTGAAGTAAAGACCCTCGCCCTCTATTGAGCCCGAGGATGTGGAAACTGCATATCCTTGGTGGGTGGCATCTGGATCTGATGGTGTGAGAATTACTGTAGCATCCTGTATTGGGTCGCCGGTAAAGGATTCGTCACCCGTCCATTGGACCTGCCCCGTCGATGTGACTGCAGGTACCCTGACATCGACTGTCAATACTGAGGCGCCATTGCTGTGTCCTTCCTCTCCTGTCACCATCAAAACCTCAGCCCCGAGGTATGTGGTTCCAGCTACTCCACCCAAAATGGCTGAGATGGGGTTGATCGTGCGATCTTCTCCATCGAGCTGTTCTCTGGTTATGTCAGAAAGCATGTCAAATGCGCCAGATTCGATCTGGGCTCTGGGCCCTGATTCATCCACGGATCCGTAGAAGGCGCTGACTCGTATTTTTCCGGATGGTACAGTAGAAGTGAAGTGACCTTCATCGTCTGTTGTTTCTGAACCGATTGGTATCCAGTATGTCCTTGGGTCTGTGTCGATGCCTTCTTCATAGCTGAAAGCGTCCCTCTCAATGAGAACCTTGGCGTTGGGAACAGGTTCACCAGTTTCCAGCGTCACTTGCCCATTCAACGTCGCTCCACTGTAGTACTTGAGTATCTTCACGTTAGAGTTGGCGGTGCCTATGGCGTTGTAGTACCCACTTGGGTCAACGCGTGGGTCGCTCCAGTTGTATATGTCCGGGGTACCATCGGAGTCCGAGTCCATGTAATCAGACCCGTTGTCGTAATAGTTCGCAAGAACAAAGTGGTTCATCATCGCACCGGGAAGCGCGTATGCGTTCCTTAGGGGCGTTGTTGGCGTTCCCGATTTGGCCCATGTGGGTCCAGGTTGACCGGTGTTATCAGGATCTAATCCCAGAGATGTCGTGCCGTAGCCGACGTATATTCTGGCCAGGAATGTTTCGAAGAACTCAGGTTGCTGGATGTAATCGATGTCTTCAAGGCTAATTATCTGGCTTTGATCCGTTATGGCACCTGATTGTTGTCGAACTATGTCATCCAGATATTCCTGCTCATATTCGCCTGCTGTTCGGGGTATTATGGGGCCATCTCCCCTCCTGGTGAGGTAACTGCTTGAGATGTAGTCTTCTGGATCAAGGCCTGCTAGTGTCGTTGGAGCGTAGAAAATCCCTGTGGTTTGGCCGCCGTGGTAATTGTAACCCTCGTAAAACAATCCACCCAAGGGGTAGAGTCTGTCGTCTATTGCGAAATATCTTACATCAGTGTTCCTTTGAGTTGTTTCCCCTAGTCTTCCCTCATAGGTTTGTACATCGTGTTGTATCTGGCTCAGATCGGAGACAAGACCTACGATTTGATCGAGATCCAAAACATGAGTTATGAATGCCCTGCCAACAGCCAGCTTGGCGTTGTTCCTGTGAATTCCCGTAGATAGATCATTGTAGTCTTCAATCAGATCCGCAGTGTACCTGTAGTCGCCGATGATGTAGTGAGTGGGGCTTTCCGAGAAGTAGCTAGAGGATGATCTAGTTGTGTTGAATAGCTTCATCGCCTCACTGGAGTCCTCAAGACGGTCTTGCACTATCTCCCCCCCGTCGATGACATACCAGCCAGACTTCGATGGCAGTCCTGATTTCGCTAGGAATGCCCCCCTTACCAGTTGTACCTCATCGTCCTCGTGAATCAAGGCAAGTGCACGAGCCTCGACGTCCTCGGAGGACATACTGTGAATTCGTTGCAACTCCCGGATCTGGTTCTCCTCGAAGTATTCCTGGAGGACGGCTCTGTTGTCTGCATCTGAAACACCGCCCAACCTTAGTGAGTTCATCACCAGCAGGGAAAGTACGTCCTCCTGGCCCGAGCTGAGAAGTATGTTTCCAGATATGGGTATCCCCGATTGGAAGTTGTCAGCGACGGTTGGATGTTCTCCATGGGACAAGGCCTGGAACCCATAATCCCACCATGAAAGGAAAGCGGGTCGTTCAGAGAAAGTTGATTCTGAGTCCTGTTCCGATAACCATTCGTATGCCATGTTCCATCCCCCTCCATTGAATCCGGGGCCGAAGGTTCCGAGATACCAGCAGCCACTAGAGCAACGCTCGTCGGGGGAGTATTGGTTGGAATTCAATACGGAAAAACCTAGCACTTCGTATCGGAGTACATCAGGCATGATCCCTTGAATTGCCTGATCAACGTCTCCTGCTGATGAATCTCCCCGGGGTATTCCTGAGTCGATCCCGTAGGTGGCGTGTTGTGAAAAGACGATGAGGAGTACCATCATAGCCGCGGGAACGCCTGGTCTGGACCTACTCGCAGAGAAGGTGCTGTTGAATCTGGCCCTCGGCGATCCGATACCGGTTTTCTTCCAATGTTTTTGGAACTCTGTAGGGTTAGCGTATGCCCACATTGCGGTGAGGCCTATGCCACCAACCACTGCCATTGGCGGTCCTGCGTTGAATATGAAGCGCCCCGCGGTCCACGACATGTATGATGCAACCACGATCCATGTTCCAAGTGTGAATGAGGCTAGATTTTCCTTCCTTCCACCCCTCCACATCAACATGATGCCGTAACCGATGGCTGCAATGGTGACGATGGGTCCGAATGAGGCAAATAGGATTCCCCTGTCGGGGGCTTGAGCTTCCCCAATTGTTGAGAATATTTTGTTTTTGGAGAAATAGAACCCACCGGTGACGAGTATATCCCATCCAGCATACAGGTCAAGTGTCTGAAGGATATACAGGCCCCCGAGTACGAAGAGGGACAACGTCGCAGTACTCGTGAAGACCATGAGCCATGGCTTGTCCCGAGAGGCAGATATTGTGTATCCAAGCCCGATAGTGAATCCCAACATGTACAGTAGAGGAGCCATGCCGCTTGGGTCTGTTAGCAGGCCCATGCCTGGCCAAATGTAGAATGGTAGCGGAATTAGGATTGCAGTAGACAGCATCTGAAGCATTGTTGCGGTAATTGGCAGGGTGTCCCTACCTCTGAATAGGTTCAAGAAAACGATCCCTGAATACCCAAGGAAGATAATTCCTGGGGCGTAGACATAACCTTTCCAAGCAAGGCCAGCAGTTGCAAACGATATTCCTGCTAAGGTGGAGTGTATCATGGTTGGTCGGTGATTTCGCCACATCACCCTTATTCCTGCAAGGATGTATAGCGGATTCCACGAGGTTCTCGAAAAGAGTCTTTCTTGTTTGATTCCCATCATGGATCTGACCCACCAATAGAATCCCAACGTGAGGAAAAACATAGCGAAGGAATCGTGGTCTGCAAGACCGAATGTAGAGTGCGTTATGTGGCCTGGCATGAATGCAATAAGCCAAGCAGCAGCAACTCCTGCCAATGGGGAATGAAACCTCTTGGCCATTGCTGCTACAGGTAGTACAATCAATGCGCCCCAGATGGCAGGTTGGGCTTCAACTGACCACCAGACTGCTTCTGCGAGGGGCATGTCTGCGATCCAGGACAGGAAAATGCCGCCTAGTGCAAGTGACCATGAGAATAGTGGCGGCCGGGGATTTAATCCTCCCATTGGGTAATTGCGGTCCGGATCAAATACCAGGTGGGCCCTTTCGTAGGCGACATAATCTATGATCCGCTTCATGTACCACGGATCAGATCCGCCTGACATATCCCACTCTCCGATCACAGATGCGTTCATGGCAGGAATCACGTTCCAAACCACTCTCACGATGAATCCTGCCACGAGTGCCATACCCACCAGAATGACATAGCTGTGCCTTTGCCACCATCTCCTCAAGGGTGATGGTTCCCTGAGGGGGGCCATGGCTCCTAAATGGCCTCTGGATGCCAGTATTATGACACCGACATTCGACCAGAAAGTGATTAGGAGCCATAGGATCATTGGATATGATCCGTCATCTGTCAAGGCATTTGGGAAACCTGAGACGCCCAGATCATTCAGTCTTCCGAAGGTGTAAATTATCCAGTTGAGGGATATTATTGCCGCCAAGACGTTCCACCTCTCGGACCTGAACATCGCGACAATCAGTACAATTGCTGCAGAAAACAGCCCCCAGAAGGGGCCGAGGAAGGCTCCGTCTTCGTATACTTGGGGATCGTCGATGAAAGACAGCCAAATCAGGGGTATCATGAGTGATGACATGGTAGCACCAGCAGTTATGTGGGTAGACTTGCTGGTCACGTCGAAGGGAAGTTCCGAGAGTAGTCCATTCTCACTTGCTCTGTCTATCGTTTTTGACAATATTAATGCAACATAGAGAGAACCCATCAACATAACAGATATCATGGCCGAGAATCTGGCCCCCAGGAAAGCACGGGTAGCATTGGTTTGCGAGTCGTCTGGTATCTCTGAGTTTAGAGCAAAGATCATTGCAAATTGTAATCCAATCAAACCCCCAACAAGGAAATTGGCCTCCAATGGACGGCCCTTTGACACCAAAAGGTGTGTGCTGAGGGAGGCAAAAAGGAAAGTCATGCAGATCGCTGCGGGGGCAAAAAAGGATGTTAGTATCGAGGTCAGAACAAAAGCGCTAGGGGCTATTGCACTGTTTAGGTTCCTCGCAGAGGGGTGCTCCGAGCTGATCCTCCCGAGAGCCGCGCCTAGGGCGGCTACGGCAGGAAGAGCAAGGAGGCCTATTTCATCTGTCCATCCATTCAGTCCCGAGACCTGTGCAGCGATCAAGAACACAAACAGGGCGGCTGCCAGCATTATTGGGCCGCCGAGTATGCCTTTCATGTAGGCCGCATCGGTGTTGCCGTTTTTGTCTATCATTTTCATTCACCCAGTACAGCCGAGGCTGTCCAGCATCGCGGCCACCTTGCCTCTCCATTTAAGCGGGACGGTTGCAGTGTCAATCAATGATTGGTGATTGCACGTCTAAAACTAAGTGTCAAGGGCCTTATAGCCGATATCCTGTCTATAGTGTCCACCCTCCATGTTGACCTTAGATATTCGGCTGTATGCACCCTTAATCGCCTCCTCAAGGGTGTCAGATATGCCTGTGACGCTCAACACCCTGCCGCCCGATGATATCACTGAATCTCCATGAGATTTAGTACCTGCATGGTGGATTATTGTTCCTCCTCCTTTTTCTTCAGTGGAGATTCCTCTAACAACTCGTCCCTTGATGGGTTTTTCTGGGTATCCCTCAGAGGCTAGAACTATAGTCGCAGCGTGTTTGTCGCTGATTTCAAGTTTGAAATCTGACAAATTACCCTCTGAGACGGCCTTCAATAGTAGTCCTAGGTCGGACTGGACTAATGGAAGAGTCACTTGGGTCTCGGGATCTCCAAATCTAACGTTGAATTCTACCACCCTCGGATCTCCATTTTCTATCATTAGGCCGACGTAGAGGCATCCCCTGTATGGCGCGCTCCTGTTGGACAGGAACCTATACATTGGCTCAACGATTCTACTTATTACACGATCCATGACTATTTTTGTGACGACTGGGGCAGGTGCATAGGCACCCATTCCGCCTGTATTAGGTCCCGTATCACCATCGTTGAGCCTTTTGTGATCTTGGCTCGACGGTAAGATGGAAAACCCCGATTCATCCATCAGCACGAGAATAGACGCTTCTTCACCGTGTAAGAATTCCTCAATCAAGACCTTGCCGTCTCTGTCTATGGCCCTTTTCGCAGCGTCTAGCGCGTCTGCGATATTCTCAGTCACCGTGACGCCCTTTCCAGCTGCTAACCCGTCTCTTTTGATCACCCAAGGTTTGGGGAATCCATCCAACACACTGTCGATCTGAGAACTTTCGGTGATCATGACCGAGCCAGCTGTAGGCACCCCTAGCTTACTCATAATGTTCTTCGCATGTTGCTTTGATCCTTCCAGTAATGCGCCCTCCGCATTCGGGCCAAAACAACTGATCCCGAGATGCCTCAACCGATCAGCTAACCCTGCGACCAGAGGTGCTTCGGGCCCAATTATGACTAGATCTGCCCCTACTCGGACTGCCAATTCGCATAGCCCATCTATGTCGTCCACTGGCACGTCATGATTTGATCCCTGCATGGATGTCCCCGCATTCCCTGGAGCAATATGTATGTTTGAAACCGAAGCCGATTTGGCCAGTTGGAGTGAGATCGCGTGTTCTCTTCCACCTGATCCAACAATCAATACGGTGCCATTCTCCATGGGGGTCGCACTGATTGGTAGCATATGACTCAATTCATCAATATGGCACAGACTTCAGCCCCAGTCTATAGCCAAGTATATTGGTAAGCCTGTGCATAATTGGCGTAAGAATGAGCAATGCTACAACGTATGGCATTACACTATCCTCAAAGAAAATCGTGTCCTCAAAAAGAAGCGCAGTGGTCATGAAAATGGCCATTGCGAAGGGTATGGTGTCCAAGAGGGGGGCCCGAGAGGAGATATCACCTTCTCTCCTCAAGCCCCTACGTCTCTTCACAAAGGAGCCGCAGCTGTCCCCAATCATGCATGAGAGGCCCAACATGAATCCGACTATTGCTGCTGAGGCTAGTGGGTCCGAGTGATACGCGAATGATTCTGCTGGCATGATTCCAACTGGATCCAGAAATGGTCGATGATCGGAAGTTATTCTCCCTCCCCACAGGCTATGTGCGATCACGGTTAGGACGGCAGACAAAACCGCTCCGCCAAACAATCCCTCCCATGATTTGCCGTCACCCAATATTCTGTTTCCATCTGACCAGTTCCTACCGAAGTCGATTTTATGGCTCTCAAATTTCAACAGGTCTGGTATCCACTTTCCAAACAACATTGCACCGGTGTTGGCAAGGTACGCTGGGCCGAATAGGATAATGACTGATGCAATATTCAGCAGAACCGCACTGATTGAATCACTCGGCAACAACTCGCCCGCCATCAGGCGTTGAGTAGACACTTGTGACTTAACTGTGACCTGCGCAGGGTGATGTTGATGGCCTTCTTCCTTTTGTGCTCCATTATGCGAGTCACTGGATGTGCGGTCTTGATTGCCTTGATAATGGCCCTTTCTATGAACGTCAATGGACAAGAGAACCAGATTTCCTCGGACATAATTTGGGATACAGATAGAACACACTCTGGTACCATCACAGTTTCCGAAGGCTTCTCACTAACGGTAGAGAATTCGGTCGTAAATATGGAGGCGGGGTCAAGAATTGTCGTAGAAGAAGGGGCGACACTGATAATTTCTGGATCTGAAATAACAACATCCAAACCCCCGCAGGGAATCGTTGGCTTCGGTCACGGAATTGGGAGCAGCGCCTCCTCTTTCATGATACCCGCGAGTGACTATGACGAGGATTTCAGAGCATCCATCTCGCCATTTGAAGGAGGGTCCTTCTTCGGGTTTGAATTCATGGTAAACGATGATGAATCAATTTACGGGAATGAGTCTGAATTGGTGTTGGAATTTGATTCGGACGCATCGGATACGTGGATAACAGTACTTGGCTTCCCCACAGGCAGCGTGGGAATAGCCGGGTTGGAGTTGGAGTTCGATGATTCGAACACTGTCCAGATACCGGGCATTGAGTTGGAGACGAGGAACATGAGGCCATTTGGCACAGCAGGATATGAAATCGTCTCTAGTGGCTCTGTCCATATTTCCGGATCTACTATATTGGGTGGGAATTTACAACTCGATGGCAATACTATCATTTCTCAGACGGCTTTGAATCGAAGCACTCCCATAATGGCTATGTCTAATGCGGCTAACATGTCCTTATCCAACGTCTCCATAGGTTGGTCAATGGACGATCATGACCTTAGAATGGGACCCTCAACGACACTATCAGCTAATTCGGTCAACTGGACAGGTGGTTTAACGGATAGGTGGGAGAGGAGAGTTGGGCAACAAATGGTGGAGTTCTCGTCCTCCGATGTCGTATACAGAGTCGAGGGACTTGGATATCAACAATCGAGTATGGGCTCCCTTATATCCGATCAAAATGGTCTCGGCCTTGTCGGGTCTGGAATAGAAAGGGTTGTTGAGATTGGCTGGGCATTAGATTCCGAACAATATAGCCAATCCCCGATCTGGGCCGAGGAGGCTTTCATCATTACAGAGTCCTTCCGGACTGCATGGAATCCACAATCAGAAGTCCAGGATTATGGGGGCCGAGTAGCAGTCGATTGGAACAAGAGCACCATAATTGCCAAGTCAGGATCGCCAGACATCGTGTCCTGGGAAACTCCAGATATTCTGATTCTTTCAATCGATTACGAAGAGAATCTGGATGCTGATCCTAATGAAGGTTGGAGGGCAAATCTGACAATCTCCAACACAGGAAACGCAGATGCCATGGTCTATTTCGTCTGCGATGAAGCTCAGACTGGCCTTAGACAGTCAATAGGCGATGCATATGTGGGTGGCTTGGTTGAGTCCGGCGATACCGCGATGTTTCCGATTAATTGGACACCCGCCGGTGAGGGCGAAATGGCCTTGGCATGTACCATCCTCACACCCAGCCAACTTGTAAACGAAGATCACTGGGGAGGAGGGTCAATGACCACGCCTCTAATTGATTTTCAATATACTGAAGAGAATGACGCAGGCAGTGTAGTTCCAGCATTGGTGGCTATGGCAGGTGTTGGGATCTTGATCGGTGTATACCTGATAAGGCGTTCTTGATCAACATGATTGAACTTCTGTCCAGCTTTCAGAGGTATACTGCCCGCCCTCATTCATATTGGTCTCCTCATACATGTAGAGTGTTGTGTGTTCTACCGTTTCTGTTGACCAAGGTGATAGGTTCGTCACAGAGATCGTGACTTCGTAGCACCCAAATCCTGAGTCAGACCAATCCTCTTTCACTACGATGGGTTGGTTTATGTCCGAAGCAATTACACTTCCACCAAGAACGAGCGTCGGCCCGTCGTCGCCAATGTATCCTGTGCCTGAGCCATACTCCCCTCCATTGGATTGCCATGCAGCGGATGTCTGACGAACCTGTACCATAGGGTAATCCACTGCAGTTGAGCCATCAAAGGTCATTGTGACTTTGAGGTCATAATCGGCTAGCGGCATACCGGCGATGTACTCCTGAGAGGAGCCAAGCAGTCCGGCTGTGACACTCAAACCCACCCCTGACAAGCATTGTTCTTTCGCAGAGCCCTCGCAATCTTGGGTTTTGAAAGAGGGGTTCGCAGAGACATCGCTTCCTGTAATTGTCCTGGATAGTACGTTAGCATCGAGATTCCTCGTCCAGGTGTTCCCATCTACTTGTATCGACATCGTGTAGTCAGACTGGGGAAGGGCGTTTTGGTTGTAGAAGTCTTGGATGGGGATCTTCAGCCAGCCATAGTCGCCCTGGCTATCTTCCCTGTTGATTGTAATCTTCATTTCAGAGGCATATTCGTAATCCCCCTGGGTTATTGAAACGGATGCGTCGTAGGTCCCACTGCCACCATTTTGCCGAATTTTGACAACTAGCTCATCGTTATCCTCGTCGTGATCAATCTCCCCTAAGGACATTTCACCGGTCAAAAGTAGGGCTATGGCGAAGTTACTGGACAATAACAGAATGAATGTAAGTCCGATTGCGACTGTCTGTATGGATGCTGGAGCAGGTCGGCCAGTCATGAACCAAATTCCAGTTCCCGCGAATGCCAGTACAACGAAAGATAGGAAGCCAACGGAGACGGTGGTAGCAGTATCATCGCCTAGGAAAACACCACCAAACCACATCACGATGAAATACGGGACAACCATCCCTCCGAAAATAAGTCCCAATAGCCTCGTTGTGGAGTTAGAACCTCCTTCATCTGTTGTCGAATGTGTCGCTGTGTTTGGCTGCACGCCTAAGTTTGCATCACCAGTTTGTTGTTTCGCCGCCTTCTCAAGGAGTCCGCCATTAGACATGTTGATCCCACCACGATGATGGACCGGTTATGAAGCAGTCGCCGCTTTGGACACACAGACGGTCATTCAAAGAGTGGGGGACTCCAATGGGACGACATTGCCATTTTCATCAATGGCCTCGCCTTCACCATCCCTTGCCCCACGACCAGCGAGTGCTGCTGCGGCTAGTGCTGATATCATCATGGTTCCAACCAACTCAAACCCTGGGAGGTAAATGCCTCTGATGTAGATGGTCATAGTCTGGATCTGATAATCCGCGATTCCTACGGTTTTGATGGAATAGTCGCTAGTGGCTTTGAAATTCAGGTTGTAATATTTGTCAGTCCAACCTTGATTCTTAGGGGTCCTCATCTGCACGTATATCTTCTGAGGGGGGGCCATTGATTCGATCTCTACCGAAACTAGGGGGATGCTGAGTTGGAATCCCTCGTCGTTGAGTTCTTCGCGGTTATCTATCCCTATCGCAAACCTGTCCATCGCGTTTCCGTCATTGTGCACAGCGAACACTAGATTAGTGTCGACTTTGGGTCTAAGTTGAATGAAGGCAACATCGCTCTCGACTCTTAGTCTGCTAAACTGGCGGATGATGGCAAGGACGGTGTATGTTGATGGCGAGCTTGTGACAGGGACGCCATTGGCCTGAGTCACCTCTGCTGTGATCGCAACTGTTTGGGATCCCTCGGGAGCCCTCAAGTCTGCTCTCAACGTGACTTGGAATGAGGCCGAAAGACCATTGCCGACGGTCACGCTAGCAGGACCTGAGTATGCGAGGTTGCCGGCCTGTATCCTTATTTCGACCTTGACCTGATGCACGGAGGGATTCTCTAGGTTGCAGTTCACTATGGTGGATCGTGGTGCCCCGGGTTCCACATCAATTGGGGAGGGTTGGGAGCAGGTTAGGGTAATGTCTGGCACGGCGCCCTGGGCCTGCACCGCAGCGGCGCCTGCCCATGTACTGAGCACGTACACAACGAGTATCATGACCGCTCCTCGTGCTGACTTGCGCCGTGACATAATGCACCCTTCCGAATAAGCCGTATTTAGCGGTTCTTCAGCCGTGAATGGAATATGAGTCATTTGGGGGGGTGTTAGATTGACCCCAATCAGGCAAACAGAATGTTTTCTGGTGGACCCGACCGGATTTGAACCGATGACCACCCGGTTATGAGCCGGGCGCTCTAACCAACTGAGCTACGGGTCCTTGGGGTGGCCTGACACTTCACAGATTTGTATGTTCTTCATGACATACCACCAATCCAGCATCAAGGTTCAAGCATCTCCTGCTCCAGAGCACGGACATGGCGAAGATGTGGGTGATGTTTTTCACTTCCCTTTTATTGGTGTCTGCAATGAATTTTTATGCGGTGATTAGAGAACCCGATTTGATAGATATCGATGACATCCACGAATACCCGCGCGAGACCGTGAAGGTAGAAGGCGTGTTGACCAGTTATGTGATCGATCCGTACGGGGAACAAGCTGACAGAATCGACTTGCAAGTTAGGGAGATAGACGGTCACTCGATGGTGGAGGTACGTTGGTTGGTGGACAAGGATCACCCCGTTCCTCCAGTCGGTACCCTCGTGACCGTCGAAGGTGAGGTGAGCGAGTGGAATGGCAGAATCTGGTTGGCTTCGAATGGATATGGTGCAATCCAATGTAAACAGGATGGCGGCGGCACTGGATGCATGAATATCGAATACGAGAGCCTTCAGTTAGTGGAGGTAGCAATGAATCCCTCGAAATGGGTGAATGAATCGATAAGAGTTGATGGGTATCTGAGTGAATCAATGAATCCCGATGTTGCTTATCACTCCCTTTCTCTCATGGACAACCCCGCATATGGAAACGCAGATCATTTGTTGTACATGCAGATAGAAGGTCGCCCCTCGGACTGGGTAGAATCAGGAAGCCATGTGGAGGTCACAGGCTGGATACAGTACGACCAAAGATCTCTGAGGTACAGGCTCCTAGTACAAGCCTTGGCAGTGGAGGTCCTCAACGCAGGAACCACGGTACTTCTGGACTGGGACATAGATCCGCAGTCGCTTAGCTATGAAGTTGGAAAACTAGTACAGATTGAGGCATCTGTCGAAACGAAAGAAAGCGGGTGGACTCTGGTTGGGCCTAATGTCGGCGATCGTCTGTGCATGCTGCCCTCTTCCTCAGACCTAGAAAACGTGACAGGGGGCATGAGCTCGGTTTGGACTGGCAGGCTAATCTGGTCCTCAGATGAATCTGCAATTTGCTTGGATCGGGGATATGATGCAGAGGTCCGAAACCCCATAAGAAACTCTGTCGACGCACTCCCCCTTGCTGAAGTGGCTTCCGACCCCTTCAGATACGTAGGTAGCGCATACACCTTCGATGGTTGGGTCACAGGCACGATATCCAACGATTATCCCAAGGGCTACGTTGGAGATGCCGAGACATATTATGACCGCACTACACAGCTGAGGATAGAGTTGATTGGAGGATTCGAGGGATACATCGAAGTCGGTCAGAGCATCCGCTTCAACGCCACGGTGCTATGGTCTGAGAGCAGTGGCAGAGTTATACTTGAAGCCCGATCTTGGACCTTGGGAGACCTTCCATACCCAAGTCAGCTCGGGTGGGGGGACGGTTATGAGACTTGGAAGTGGGAGATTGGCAACAGGGTCTCGATAATGGGCGTAGTGGCGATGGACGATGAGGGGCTCCAGTGGATAGAGAGGTCGGGGACGAGCGAAAGGCTGTGCTTAGTTGGTGATGGGACGGAAACGAGCCAGCAAGCAACGGCCGGTGAGCCCATTCAGTGGATCGGTAGACTGGAAACGAGCGAGAATTTTGTTGAAAACGAGATGCGTTTCTGCCTGAATGTATTGTGAGGTGGTTGTCTGGATCCCCTTCTCTCTGATTTTGCTTGGCTCATTGGATCCTTCATAATTGGAGTGGGACTGGGTAGTTTGACTGGATTAATACCTGGTTTTCACGTCAACAATGTGGCCCTGATCGCCCTATCCCTGTCACCAGTGGCTGTTGGAATTGGAATACCACTTGATGCAGTTGCAGGTATAATCGTTGCTTGTGGGACTGTGCACACATTCCTCAATTACATTCCGAGTGCCCTGGTCGGAGCTCCTGACGACAACATGGCACTCGCACTATTGCCCGGCCACAGGATGCTTATCTCCGGACAGGCAGCTCAAGGTGTGGCATATTCAGCAAGGGGCTCCCAGATGGGCCTATTGATGTCCATACCCCTGTTGATAGTGGCAAGGCTGATGTTCGGGGAGAATCCAGGCTTAGGCTTGTACGAGACGAGTAGAGACATACTCCCTTGGCTTTTGCTTTTCATCTCAGTCTTCCTGATCCTTACAGAGACGACAAGGCTGCCCTGGCCAGACCCACTTCAAAGGTTAACTAGAGGACTTAGGTATGAATTCCGAAAACCTGTAGGCCTCACGATACCAATTGCGGGAAGAAGATTCAACATCAAGGCTAGGTCATTGGATTTTCGACTTACTGATTCTTCAAGAAGTGCTGGTATCCTAGTAGCGACCGCATATTTCCTCCTGACGGGCTTTTACGGGTGGGCCGTGTTTGAATTACCAGCACGTTCGCCAGTGGGTATGCCTTCCGCGACCCTGCTTTTTCCGGGCCTTGCTGGACTTTTTGGAATCGCGAATTTGATTGACATTTACGTGACATCGTCCGAAATACCACCACAAGAACCCGACTGGGAACTTCCTCCAATGCGTCCATTGGCTATACCCACATTCCTGTCTGCGGTGGTATCCAGTGTGATGGCGATTCTTCCTGGGATGACTGCTGCCCAAGCTACCGTGGTTGTGATGTCGATGAGGAATTTTTGGGGACGCTTGACCGACCCAAATTATGTTCCGGCGGATTTCGAGCATGGTATCCTTGATCATCCGATCTCCAAGTCCAACAATCCTGTTATGAAAGTGGATGATGAGGGCTTGAGCGATGAGGATCTAGACCTGTTTAAAGCCGCCTTGGGGGATGTCGAGACGACTCCTGACCTGGATCCTAGGTACAACGATCCGAAAAGGGACCTGGAGATTATCGCTATCCTCTCATCGGTCAACACTGCTGTGACAGTAATGGTACTGGGCTTCCTTTACATGGTGGGGAGACCCAGATCTGGCGCCGCCTTGGCCCTCAACATGATGTATCCAATAGACATATGGGGGGCAGTCGAACCCCCTGCGGATTTCGTACGTCTGCTCGGTATCACAATCGCTGCTGGCCTTTTGGCTGTTCCCATGATGGGTGCAGTGGGTAGAGGTATGTTGAGGCTCCATGAATTGATTCCTCTCAGATCATTGGTGTTGGCAGTGACTATCTTTGTGACCATTCTGGTATACTTCTCAACTGGTTGGGTCGGAGTAGGGACGCTCATCATTGGTACTGCAATCGGGCTCATGCCACCTAGGATAGGTATCCGCAGGAGTCACGCCATGGGAATAATCCTCGTTCCAATAATGCTCTACACCTTCGCTCAAACTTTGGATGGATTCGGATTTATTTGAAAGAGTACTCCCTGAAACAGTAAGTGTAGACTACAACACTTATTCGGGAGAGGCCTCCAGCACAGTACGATAGCATGTCTAGCAACCGCTCTACAACATACTTGATTGTCGGAATTATCCTCATTGGATTGAACGCATTCGCATTCGCGCCATACGTGTCAGATGCGACATTGGATACCGTTAGGGACACGGTACAATCGTCCTATGACGACGAGGAGGATTACACAGGAGACGAGGGCTGGCAAGAGTCTGTCTCGCAGAGGACCTATTTTGCCTATTCAATCACAAATCCCACAGAAGCCTTGGATGGAGAGGACCCGATATATGACCACATGGGACCCTTCATCTACAATGTCACAGTCCACAATGACCTCATCGGCTGGGACTCAGATAACGGAACCATGACCTACTCGTCCTATGACGTGTTCGAACATTGCTCTGATTGCGTGTGGGAAGATTCCGATGGAGTACCACACCAATCAATGCCAGGAGACACACTGATCACCAATCAAAATATCCTTTGGAATACCCAGTTAATGGCGGGAATATCCACTGGCATCGAATATGGAGAGCAGTTTGCCAAGGCTGGTTTTTCAAAGAACATGGTGACATACGACATGATGTACCTGGCACCAAGCATGGAAACCGCTCAGGACATAGACGGGATCGTCCAGTCCACCAACGCAATGGTGCAGGCCCAGACAGGCGGAACCTTGGATGCAATGACCGTTGCCTCGATGTCCGACGCGATGGTCATGGATGGCTTTTTCTCAGCATGGAATGCGACATTAGACGACGTCACAAGAGGTGCACTCGGCGCCGATTCGATGTCGCCAGATTTCACAGCTTCCGCTCAGTCGATACTGCATGATGCAGTTGATCCCACGAGCGGGGTTTGCATGGCACTGACCTGCGACTATGGGCCATGGATGGTCGCCGCATGGGGAGCTCCCAGCCCGGAAATAACCCCCTTGAGGGCAGATTTGCTGGGATATGGTTCCACAGACCCTGTGGAAGTGAATTTGATGGATTGGGCAGTCTATGCTGGAGCCGCACTGAAAATGTCACAATATGGGGCAGGGATACACCCCGATGTCGCAGAAGACAACGGCCACCGAGTAGAAGTCCTAACCGGGTATGACTTCCCAGAGGATGATTTGGAGTATTTCCTCTACGGAATCAACGAAGACACGGGATACCCTGCTGGCATCCTCGCTGAGCAAGACCTCAGTGGAATTCCGCTTTACGGAGTTGTTCTGATGCTGCTGCCCCTGTCCGCAAGCCCCCCTGCCTACATGGACATGATCGAAGAATACAATTTCCCCGGGATTTTAACGCTGAGCGATGTAGCCTACTGGCCCGGGGACTGGCAACTAGGGAACTCCGAGTTCCCCTTGAGGATCCTCAACCCTAATGGTGCTGGGACAATCAATGCCGACACCTGGTGGAAGATGGCCTTCGGGGGCGAAGAGCCCTTGGCCGGAGGGAACATAGCAGTTGGCCTCAACAGGAACATGGCCGCGGGGGAGGGCGCGAACCTGCCTCTGGAGAAAGTGGACGAGGTCCTCTATGACGGGCCATATGCGCTGACTGACTCCAGCGTGGCGACGATGTTCATGTACGGAGAATTGTCGGGAATGACCTTCCCAATGACAGCTGAGGGACCCGCCACAGGCGGTGTGCAGACCGTTTGGAACGATGCACACGTTGCAAATATGTACGGCCTATCTGAGTTGGATGCTTCGCTGTTGAGGTCGTGGGTCAAGGATTTGATGTTCGACCAAGTCGTCGGACTGCTGCTGAACTTCCAATACGGATCTGGCCCGCTTACTACACAATCGATGGACAACTGGCTATATGGTTGGTCTGATCCTGTTCTAGCGGGCCTCTATGGGGCAGAGAACAGTTGGGTCAGCCTTGAGACCAACGCGACATACTACGGTAGCGATGGCCTCTCAACAGGAGACTACAGCGTTTACGAGGAGACGACCTCAGAAAATGGAGGAACTCCGGGGCTCCGAGTCGCGGAGGGCTACCTCGACGCCGAAACAGGAGACGTTTATGGGATGGGGCCTGACATGCCATGGAGATCACAAGCATCAGAGGACCTGACATATGGGCTCCTATCATCACACGTGGGGAACAATTTCACTGATCAGACAGGGGCGATAGGCGGCATCGCTGCTGATCCTCAATCCCCCCAACTAGTCAACTTGGTCGGCTACGCACTTGCGAACACAGAGGTCGTCGGAGAATTGGAATTCAAGGGCATACCCATGGTTCACCACCAAGTGATGCTCGATCCGGCTTCGAACCAGATACAGGCCAAGCTGATTGGCTCTGGCTCAGTCGTAGACGTCATGCCAGGGGCATTGCCTGTATACTTCGAATCCCACGTGGACATCTATGTAGAGGAGATCACTGGAATAGCGATGTACGGAAAGAGCAAATCAACCTTCCATCTGGACACCAGAGGCCCAGGATACATGGATCCATTGTTCGCCGGGGACACACATCCAGTGTTTGAGATCCACACCTCAAGTGAGATCGGGGACGACGACGCAGAGAGCTTCGTCTCTGCGGTCATCGATAATCAGGGTATGTTCTTCTGGACTGACTTTGGTAGTGGGGCAGAGGGCTCCACCGATGACATGGCTGACTTCGTGGCTTTCGGCCTCTATGTGGTGGCCATCGGACTGGTTATCATGGGAATGAGATCTCGCGGATCGACTGACGATGAGTGAATTCACTAGTTGTTTAGACAGTGGGCGATAACGGACTCATAGTCCGGCTGAACCCCGGGGTTCTCGGCAGCCCAGGCGTAGCTTATCTTGCCATCTGTATCAATCACGAAGACCGAACGTGTCGCAACAGTGTAACCTTCGATCACAAAATCATGGTAGGGGACTCCGAACGAATTAATCACTGACCTGTGTACGTCGGAAAGTAATGGGAAGGGGATGTTATTCTGCTTTGCGAAAGCAGCATTGGAAAATGGGGCGTCTACCGAAATTCCCACCACATTGGCACCTGAATTTTCTAGATCCGCCATGAGGTCAGTGAACGTGCACATTTCCTCTGTGCAGACACCCGTAAATGCAGCTGGATAGAAGACCACCACCAATCTGGAGCCTGCAAGCTCACGGCTGTCGAACTTCGACTTGTCTTGTGCGGTCAGTTGGAAAGTAGGGGCGGTATCACCGATGCCGAGCATGTCTACTCGTGGAGGCCAGAGTTCAGGAACCCTCCGGTATCTACATTCTATCTGGTGCATCGATCCCAAGTAGGTTCAAACCATGGTTCAGAATCCCGCCAGCGATTCTACAAAGAGCAAGTCTCTCATTCCTGGTGTTATCGTCTTCTACCAACACCGGACAGTTCTCATAAAAAGCGGCAAAGGCCTGAGATAATCTGTGCAGTTGTTTGCAGATGCGATGTGGCGCTAGATCCTCTGCGGCTTGATCTACGGATTCGGGGTATTTCAGAATTTCACGAGCCAACCTCATCTCTGACTCATGCGCTAGTGAAAAAGAGGTGAGGCCTGATTTTGATTGTTGAAATTTGTCGTTTCTCAGTATACTTGAGATCCTAGCATGTGCATACTGCAAGTAGGGACCAGTCTCTCCCTCGAAACTAAGCATTTTCTCCCAGTCGAAAACGTAATCCTTGGTCCTATCTGATTTAAGATCTGAGTACTTTACTGCTCCTATACCGATGCTTCTGGATAGTCTTCCCAACTCTTCTTGCGTTATGTCCGGGTTCCTGTCTTTGACAGAGGCCGAGGCCCTATCGATCGCCTCGTTCAGTAAATCCAGAAGTTTTACCACTCCCCCACTGCGACTTTTCAGTTTCCCGCCGCCAGGGCCGAGTACAAGCCCAAAGGGTACGTGGCTTGTGGTGTGGCGGCTATCGATCAAGCCACTTTTCCTCGCACTGGCAAAAACCATCTCGAAGTGCTGCTTCTGCTCAGCGCCGACAACGTAAACTAAATCCTCGGCTTGAAGTCTTTCTACCCTATCTATGATGCATGCGAGATCAGATGTGGCGTAGTTGTATCCCCCATCCCTCTTTTTGATGATCAATGGGAGGGGGTCCCCATCCCTATTTAGCCAATCTCCTGGATATATGACCGAGGCACCGTCGTTTGACTCGAGCAATCCCTTTTTCTGGAGTCTCTCTACCACATCTGGTAACAGGTGATCATACTTTGATTCGCCCATCACATCATCCTCGGTCAGGAGAACGTTAAGCAATACGTAAACTTCCTGGAAATGACTCATCGATATGTCTACCAGTTGCCCCCACCTCCTCAAGGTGGGCTCATCCCCTGTTTGGAGGGATACGACCCTGGCTCTAGCTCTAGCTCGAAAATTTTCATCGCCATCGAACTGCGCGCGGGCATCCCTGTAGAACTGCCCTAGATCTGACATTGCCTCGTCGGGGTCTATCCCCGATGAGTCCAAGTCCTCCAGCCTTTCTATCAGCATTCCAAATGGAGTTCCCCAATCACCTATGTGGTTTTCGCGGATGACCTTATTGCCCTTTGCCTCAAGAATGCGGACCAGGGAGTCGCCAATCACGGTTGACCTGAGATGTCCCACATGCATCTCCTTCGCTATGTTTGGAGATGAATAGTCCACGACGACCTTCCTCAGGGAATCCGCCTTAACACCGAATGAGGGATGGTCGCAGAACTCCACTAATCTGGAGGAGAGCCATTTCGGAGTTGCTGTGACGTTGACGAAGCCCGATTTGGAGCTTACATATGCGATTTTATCCAGATATGGGGATAGTTTTCCCGCTACCTCCTCTGCGATTTCTGCTGGTGGCCTCCTCAAAACCCCCGCAAACTTGTGAAATGGGATTGCTATGTCGCCATGCGATCTGTCAGTGGCGCCCCCGACAATTGACTTTGGTTCCACGTCATCAAGCCCAAGATCGATCAACACGCCTGCGAGTCCTTTGGCGACAGGGTCAAACAACTCTCGCATGTGATCAATTCCAAGGGTACCTTAGGATGGCTGCAATCCCACCAAAGCTATTGGCGAGAGTCGCACCCTCTTCCGAATCTAACGAAACAAGTGAGACGTTTGCAGAGGTTCGTGTGGCAAGGAGGCTCAACTCATCAACGATATCCATCGTCCTTTCTTCGTCCTCATTTGGTGAATCAGCACCGCAGTCGGGACAGGTTGGTATATCCGTTCTCGACTGTTGAGAAGTTTGCCATTCGTGTTTGCATGCCTTGCAAGTCCATCCTACTCGCCTTACCCTGAGTCCTTCGGAGAGAAGGAGAGTCTCCACTGCGCCTTGTTCTAGTGCAGCCCTGATCAGAACCTCGCCGAATGTAGCTTTGGGATTCGTTTGCATTACCTCTCTCAGGAATCTGTCCACAAGTTCGCGTTCAGCATCCAAGTCGATTTTGTCCATCAGGGCACCAGCCCTCTGTACCAGTTCCCTTAACCCGCTCTCATTCGAATAGCCTACGTCGAAGTAGGGCTCTCTAACAAGTTTCTTTATTTCGTGATGTAAGTAATCATTCTTCATGACGAAGTCCTTTGTGCCACCTGGTCCTCCTACAATTATTCCTCTTATGTTTTCGATATTTGGAAGCCAATAGGAACATGCATGCTCAGTGGCTCTCTTGAAGAAATTGTGGGCCGCCTCTTCAATTAGTCGTTCAAATCTCTGTGCTGACTGACCTCCTTGCCTGTGTTTTCCCATAATATTGCTTTGCAGTTCCTCTTGGCAGTGTATCCTTTTTCCTGTTGCTATGCCGTAGGCGGCCTCGCCTCTGTCTATTACAAAAAGGCCGTAAGAGGTACGATCAATCAGCATCTCCTCTAGTTGAGAGATCTCAAAACTCGAATCGCATCTGTACCTGAATGACTGGATTACATCAGGTGGGTCATCAACGACAATCGAGACCAGCCTGGTCTTATTGTTTCCGACAATCACGTGTCCCACGAACAAGGCAATTCCGCGTTCACCAGGTGTACTGTGTCTGTTAAGAGAGGCTATAGCTGATTCAATCGCGTCTTGAACATGTTTTTTTGTCGATTTGGATTTGATATTCGCCGCCTGACCGGCTTCTTGTGAAAGTTGTTGCCTGACATCATGTATCTTCTTGTCTGGAGGAATGATCACAGAAACCAGTTCCGTCCCCATCCCTTTCATCCCCCTTAGATCTTCCAAGGCTTTTTTGAGCCTAAGTCGACGGTATTGCTGTTCGGGATCATCTGACATGGCTGCTACCTGTGCCCGACTAACAGGGCCAGATTGATGAAGCCTGTGGGGTAATGAGACGAGTGCGTTGATAGATGTAAACCGTTTGCGCTCATCGTGGACGGACGTGTTTTGGCACTCGGTGGAAGCCTACTGAGTGGCAATTCGATGGGATTCAACGAATGGATAGAGGGCATTGCTAGGATTCTGGAAACTAGGTCCACTCAGAACCACAGGACCGTAGTAGTGGTCGGAGGCGGCGATGCCGCAAGAAATGGAATCGATATGCTTGTTGGTTCTACGGATTCAGTGGAAGCGCTCGACAGGGTAGGGATCTCTGCCACTCGTCTAAATGCAACAATCGTACGTGAGTGTCTTATCGCCCATGGGATAAACGTAGCTAGCGGTTTGCCAACATCTGTCTCTGAGGCTGTTGGATTGATAGATTCCGGGATTGTAGTTATGGGAGGTACCCATCCCGGCCACACTACCGATTGCGTGGCGATTAGAGTCGCTCGAGAAATGTCTGCCAATGACTGCATTATTGCGACAAACGTGTCACATGTTTACTCATCGGACCCAAATGCCGATCCGGATGCAACACCGATTGAAAGCATGAGTCATGATGAACTCAGGGCAATAGTTGGAGATCCCGCTTCGCATAAAGCAGGTGCTAGATCAGTAGTGGACCCAGTGGGGGCCATGCATGCTAGAGAGGCGTGTATCGAACTACACATTCTAGATGGCTCGGATCTGGAAGCCCTAGAATCTGCGATGCAGGGCTTGAAATTCAGGGGCACTCATGTCAGGAACTCGTGAATGGTGATTGGAATGGCTCAAAACAAAGGCAATCGAACTTCGATGACGCCTCATCGACACTGCACGGTCTGTTGGACTCCAATCCCCCTTGACAGGGATCCTGCCATTTGCAGAGAAGAGAAGTGTGCCATCACCCAGTCGAAGCGTGAAGCGTCCAGAAAACGATTTACTGTCATGCTCTATCTCTTCCCAGCTATAGCACTGGTTTTGGCGTTTTTATCCGCAGTTTAGGCGGAAGCGTCATTTTGGTTGTCCTTCACACAAGCCCATGCGAGTCATGCGCATACTCTCCATCCTACCCGGGGCAGTTGGCGTGGTTTGTCTTCTCATTGCGGGAGTCAGCACCATCGGCTTCAGTTTGGATTCGGAACGGGTTCAGATCCCAGTCGTACCCTGCAACGATGTTTCAGATGAGGGGTGTCTGGTCGGAATGACTGGGTCGGACCTCGATGTTCCGGGAGGGTTTGCGTTGCTTGACGTCAAAATGGCTGTTGACTGGAGTGAGCCATCGAAGAGTTGGATAGGGGTTGTAGATTCTGTTTACGCCGAGAGTTGTCCACCGGATGGAGATGGCCTTACACCCTGCAACAAGAACGATTTTCAATACATTTCTGGGGGGCCTGAATCGAACGGTGATTTCACATTGGATTTGGAACCGGGCTCATACAGATTCGTTTCCGCAGGGAAAGAAGGAGCAGATCTTGATGATCAGCTGGTCACAATCCAAACAGAGATAGCAATAGCACCGGTGTTGGAATTGATATTCCTCGTGATCGGCATGGTACTGCTGATCTGTGCTATCGAAATGATCTATCCTGTTGAGGTACTGTGGAAAAGGTTCCAGAATGGGTAAAAATCAGGGGTCTTATTGAATAACCCCAATGTTGTGAGACAGCCATGGATTCCCAGGTATGTGCCAATTGCAATACTCCCGTGGAGGTAGAGGGGCTACCGAGATCTTACGGGGGATTCTATCTGTATTGCAAGGTTTGTGGCCATAATTGGTTAGTCAAGTGAGTGTTCTTTGATCTCTGTGTCTTCTCTGTGCCACCCCTTGGGAAGCTGAAGTGGGTCAACTATTGCATCGGCTGCGATCTCTTGGACAACTTTTTCCCGCAATTCCTCTAAACCAATAGATTTCGTCGAACTCACCATAATAGCTCCAGGAATGCTTTCTTTCGAATCTAAATCTGACTTCGAATGAATCAGGATTATTTTCCTCGCACTAATCAAATGCTTGACCTCCCTCAACAGGCTCATTTGTTCTTGAAGTGGAGTCCCTCCGGACTCTGAGGGGTCAATGAGGAAGAGGACGATGTCCCCCACGTTCTCCAAGGCAGCAATCGCCTGCATCTCTATCGGATTACGCTCGTCATTCGGACGATCTAGTAAGCCCGGTGTATCAACCATCTGGTACTTCCTTCTTCTGTGGATGAAATGGCCCAAATGTAGCCTTTTAGTGGTAAATGGGTAGGCTGCGACTTCAGGTTCTCCGGTTGATAGTGCTGTTATTAGAGCGGATTTTCCGACATTGGGCGAGCCGGCGACAACTATGCATGGATCGCCCGCATCGATCGAGGGCAGCTCCCGAAGCACATCTCTGGCCCTATTCAACCACTCAAGCTCTGGGTTCAATTGCTCTAGAACAGAGGCAAACCTACCATATGCCGCTCTCCTACTACTGTGAAAATCTTCTATTTTTCTGATTCTTAGCATCTCGGACTGTATTCTGCCTGATATTTTCCTTATTTGTTCAGCACCCCATTGTATTGCGCCTAAATTCTTCCTGTAATCGTCAGCCCCTACTGACGCATCGATTAAGGCCTGATCAAATTCCGAGAGTGAGTTCAGACTGGGCCATCGGGCAACCCAATCCAATAGAGTGGTCGCTATGGTGTCAGAGGATGACTGAACCATCCTGTTCATTTGTTTTCTTACTCTATGGTATTTGTCGGGGTCATCTACTAGCCCAGACATTTTACTTGCACGTCGGAACGATTTGTCTATGATTTCCTGAGGAAGCAACACTGTTGGGATACGTCGCCATTCAGCAGTAGCCATGATTCCAGCCCAACACGTCGTGGATGGGCATTGGTATTGAATTGCATTGGTTGATTTTAACCCCAATTCCGTCTTCCTTATTTATGCAGGTTGTCGGGCAGGTATATGCCCACCACGGATGGCAATGGCAATCGGGAAATTCCGGACTGGGCAATTGACCTGTACTCATCATATGGATCTCCAGACCTCTCAATGCACGGAGATGTGTATGTTGGCCCATTAATTGGGCGGAAGTCTGGGCTGAGGAAAGACGACATAGTCGAGATGGTTATAGACGCCAGATCCGTGAGGACTGATCAACCAAACGTGATTAGGGGCATGTTAATTTCCACAGGCCGAAGTTCCATCGACATTCTAGATGAGAACGGTGACTTTCGATCGTTCTCCAGAGACGTTATCGTCGAGATAAAACTAGTCGCACACATGCGGCCCCAGTATATCGACGATGATGAGCTACTTTTCTTTGAGCGAGAGGACATGCGGAGAAGGACAAGCGTGAGCGAGCAAGCGGAAAGGAAGGCGGATGGACATGATGACTCGCATGTGTGGGGGTGAGGAAATGAGTGAATTAAATCAGAAGAAATGTATTCCCTGCCAAGGAGGAGTTCCTCCCATGAACAAGGATCAAATTGCGGAACTGATCCCAAAGATTGACGCTGGTTGGCAAGTCATCGATGATCATCACCTGAGGAAAGCATGGGCTTTTCCTGATTTTTCCAAGGCCTTGGAGTTCCTGAACTCTGCAGGCCAAATTTGCGAGGAAGAGGGGCATCATGCAGACTTCGAACTTGGTTGGGGCAGGGTTGTAGTGAAGATTTACACGCACAAGATCAATGGACTCGTTGAATCTGATTTTATACTTGCCGCGAAGATAGATCAATTGTAGAGGGCGTTGTATGTCTGGGATCCAGGAGGCCCTCCTATCTCGACGTACTGTATACCGCTTCACGGAAGATGAGGTTGAAAATTCGATCTTGGACGTTGCTTTCAAGGCTGCAATGCACGCGCCAAATCACAAAAATACCAATCCCTGGCGGTACTATGTCCTAGGGACAAGCGCGAGAACTTCGCTTTTGCCTGAGGTGGAAAGGTTATCCAGGTCGAAAATGTCTAGTCAATCAGTCAATGAGATAGAGTCTGGATTGAAACGAGCTGTATCGAAGATTATGTCCCCTCCTGTGTTGATAGCAGTATCCTCAGCATTGACTCCGTCCGATAGTTTCAGAGAGATGGAGGATTATGCTGCCACTGCTTGCTCGATTCAGAATTTTTGCCTTTCTCTTTGGGGAAATGGAATAGGCACTCAATGGTCCACAGGTGCGATTACCAGGGCAGACTCGACATATGAGGCATTGGGCATTCCAAAAGACAGGGAGAAAATTGTTGGTTTCCTGAAGGCAGGATATCCCGAGATAATTCCAGAGAAAGAGAAGCTAGATGTTGGGGATTTCAGGACTTACCTTCCATGACATCATGAGATTACTACTGAGTCGCCCAACCAGTGAAAAACCACTAAATTACCCTCTCCAGATTGGCCGAATCCAACAATCATCCCCCCACTTGCACCGACATAATGCTCGATCCAAGTGCCAGACTCCTCGCGAATTAACCACATGGAACCGGAGCAGAAGTCACCATACAGGTAACCCCCTCTCAGAGAGTCTGGCCCCCAATCCATCCAATACCCTCCAGTTATCGAGCAATTTCCGTTTTCATGAGCATAGGCCAGTAGTGGATCCACATAGTCTCCTAAATCGTCTGAGTCAGCATTTTCACAGATGCCATTTTGATTGAATTCATGGAAACCTTCCCTATCGGACCAACCGAGATTGGCCCTTTCCGTGAGATTTACCAAATTAACCTCCTCCCAACAAGCTTGGCCAACGTCAGCTATCCACAAACCACCATTTGGATCTAGGTCAAATCGCCAAGGGTTTCTCAGCCCGTAGTGAAGAACAAAGGGGTCACCACCATGGCCTTCCATCACAGGGGCTATCGTGTTGTTCCCATATGAGAAGTAGTAAATGCTGCCAAGGGGATTTGATGAATTCTGGCCATTCAGCAGAGGATCGTGTGCACTACCACCATCACCTATCCCCCACAGGAATTTATTTTCTCCTATGTTGAGAAGATGCCCTCCATTGTGATTTCTGTAAGGTTGGGAAATTCTCTTCAGAACAGTGAGTGAATCCAAATCTAGAAGTCCATATTCGTTAAGTTCCAAACTAGCTAGAATTAGGTCGGATTGGTTTTCACCTTCGCATTTACCCTCTTCGATGAATGAGACCAAGACGGTCTTGGTGTTTTCAAAATCTGATTCCAAATCTAATCCTAAGAGACCTTGTTCCATGTGACAACGATTCACAATCCCACTAAGGTCGGCAACCCAGTTCAGGTCCTCCCCATCCCATGACTTGACGAATCCATTGAGATAAACAATCCAAACCTCTCCATTGAGTGGATTAATGACTGAGTGATGCGGAGTTTCTGTTCCTTGGATGTAATCTGTACATCCCAGTTCCTCAAATGCCATATTACACTCAAAGTTGGTTGGATCCGGCCAATCGAAGCCATCGTCGTCGTTTGAAAGGCACCCCATCGAACTCAGCAAGATTGAGCAGATGAGTAACGACCTGGCTTTATGGATCAATGACTCACCCAAAGTATGCTTGAATGCCCGGAACGTTCGATACTGCTGCCCCATAAGTCCCAAGGTGGTCCTCTGCATTAGTTGGGATCATGTCCTTCGTATACAGAAGATCCCAGAGAATGTCAGCACCCTCTTGATCCTCATTGAGAGCTCCCAAAGCGTCTTGCACTAGAGAAATGGTCTCCAAATCCATGTTTTCTGGGTTATACAGGGCTGGGTGGCTTGGGGCTTGGCCAAAGGGCTCAAGCATGACTACTTCGTCTCTATCCAAGCACCAGTCGTAAGCGTCGCTGCCTGTGCAGTATGAATCGTAAACTGTGTCTTTTATCAGTGCGATATCGCCTGCTCCTTCCATCATGCATCTCATCGCACCTTTGTAAGATGAGTACGGCGAACTACCCCTAGGTATGCTGGAGTCTTCAGAAAAGAAACCATGCACCGTGGCTTCCAGCGAGTCGATCTCCGTCGGATCTCCTATCACCTCTGCGTAGCCGTTTCCGATCAGATACCCCATCGGTATTAGCATGCCCGCTGATTTCAACCAACCGGTGTGACATGATATCTTACCTTCCATCAAGGCAAATGGATCAGTATTTGGATCGTCATCCAAGTAAGCAGCGGCCATGTCAGAATCAGCCCTGACCCAAGCAGCTGCATTGTAGTACGTTCTTCCGTCAGATTTTGTTTCGGCGGCCAGTACGTCCAAGTCGTACACCTCCCAAGCTAGCCAAGCAGCGGCACCGTCAACAAATCCTATGTCCGCATTGCCTTTGTCGATAGCCTCGATTAGAGGCCCAGAATCGGACACTGGGTATATCTCAACATCCCAATCATCACCCATGATCGAGCTCAATTTATCCGCCAATTGCTGGGGATTTGTGTCCCAGACCTGGTAGTCTTCCTGTACTTGATAGGCTATCGTTAAACACCTCGTATCCTGTTCACACTCAGAGTAATCTGGCTCGTAAATTAGGAGATAGAAGCCTCCGCTCATTATTATCATAAATACCAGTGAAAGAGCTTTGTTAGCAGCAGCCCATGAGACAATACCCATTGCATTCATGGTGGTTCGAAGGTCAGCATAGAAATAAATTTTTAGGTTCACCTAAAGAATGGAATTTTTTTCCTTTATGCGTCTTTTACTTCACCCAAAATACCGTTATCTACGTACAAACTTGGGCCAGAACTGAGGTAGGCCATTATGCCCCTTCTACTTCTGGAGTCTTCGGGGGTCGAAGCATTTCCGGAGGCACATGTTCCAGTGCATCCATCTGCGAATGCTATGAAAACTCGTCCATCTCGGTCGATGTGAAGGTCGTTGAAATCCAACAGGTTTCTATTCGAACCGCCGATGTCTCTGCAGTCACCACTATTCAAGCAGATACTACCGATCTGTACGGGGTCTGAAGTGACCTTGTAGGTGTAGAAGATTGGATCGGGGTCCAGCGCATTTAGGCTGTATGTGACATAAAGGTCGTATGTCACATTTGAATTTGCATAATGTGCGTTCCCGTCCCAAGGGTCTCCATCAAGATTGGGTTCGCCGATTTCCGATGAATCTTCGCTACCAAGGTAGGTTATTGCGATCCTGCCCGGGTCTCCTGCGTCTACCTGTGGGAAAACCGAGGAAATGATTTCCACGGGGCTGATTCTCGTGCTGGTTTGTTCCCAAGTGATGCCGGAGTCTGTGCTTCTGGACATGTACACGCCTTCATCCGCCCCCGTCCATATGTGATATGCATTGGACTGTGTGTCTGTGGCTACCTCAGAGTTTTTTCGCGGGTAGGGTGTGCCCGCATCTTCACCCATTGTCTCTGCGAACCAAGTGAAACCATTGTCCTTGGATATTATTACTGTCGGATTTTCGACCCTTGGAGTGACGTAAACAGTCCCGTCTGGGGCGGAAGTTATGGCTCCGTGAAGTCCTCCATCCGTCGTGGCAAGTCCTATCACTTGGCCACCTGCCTCGAATGAGGCGCCCCCGTCGAAACTTGTGAAACAAAATATGCCGGCGATTTTGTTGTAGCAGTAGTAGACTGCTTGGTCATAAAATGACTGTGATATCTGACCTACGGCCCCATATCCGCTAGAGGTCCAAGGTCCAGTTGCTAGCTTAATGTGGTCATTAATTGGGGTAGTACCCGAATCATGGGGATTTCCTATCCAGGTTTCACCATCATCATCGCTCCAACAGATCCAAGAGGTTTCCAGCCCCTGCATCTGGACATTGAATATCCTATCCGTAGCTGGGTCTACCCATCCCCAAGGGTCATTCGTCTGGAATGCGCACATCGGGCCCGCGACATTCTCCCAGGTATCGCCGTAGTCGCATGACCTCATGACTTTCTCGAATGCTATGAAAAATATGCATCCAGATGAAGTCACCCCAATACTAGGTTCAGCTCCGTCTTCGCCTACGTCGCTCAGGTTGAATATCAAATCCAATGGCTCAGAATCCACGGGTAAACCATCCGGCCCTGTGACAAATACACCCTCAATTTCGATAATTGGTGTTGGCTCGGATATTCCCTGAGTGTTTTGAAGGCAACCAGAAATTGGCATCAAAACCACCAATACTGCAAAACCGATCGCGACCTTTCGTGGATGCATGTTGTTTTCTGATGTGGGTTGGACTTGAACTCTACTGAGCGCCAATGGACAGGATTTTTGTTGTGAGTGGACTTTCGCAACGCATGGTAGATGGGATTCATGTTGTCACCGGAGCCCTTGGATATTCTGGTAGGTGGATAGCGAAGAATCTGATTGATGGTGGAGCGAATGTCAGGACTTTGACAAACGCCAAGGGGAGGCATAATCCATTCGGGGATGATCTACAAATAGATCCGTTGGACTTTGATGATAGTGAGGGTCTGGTTCGCTCACTGTCGAATGCAGATGTGCTCTACAATACGTATTGGGTTAGGTACAAGAAGAGGAGCGGGGGATATGATCATTCTATCGCGACAAGGAATTCAATGAAATTATTTGAAGCGGCACACAAGGCCGGTGTGAAGAAGGTCGTTCATTTCAGCGTCTCAAAGCCACATGATGCTCCAAATTGGCCCTATTTTATCGGAAAGTCCGAAACAGAAAACCACCTGATTCAATCAGGACTAAACTACACGATATTGAGACCAACACTCTTTTTTGGAGGAGGCCGGAACGTGCTGGTCAACAACATAGCCTGGCTGTTAAGGAACGCCCCAATATTCGGAGTCTTCGGGGACGGATCCTACCCAGTCCAACCAGTTCACATCCAAGATGTAGCTGAGATAGCCATTGAATCCGGACAAGAGGGTGTCGACAGTGTCATTGACGTCGCTGGTCCTGAGATTTACACATACAGAGAATTCGTCCTAGCTATCAAAAATGCATTGGGGATTACGAGAATGATCGTTCCGATACCGCCAAGATTTGGGTGGCTAGTTGGCAAGGTATTTGGGACGATATTACGAGACGACGTCATTACTATGGCTGAAATAAATGGACTCATGCAGGGGCTAATGTCCTCTGACGAGGTGCCAAACGGGCAGACCAGATTTTCAGATTGGGTCGTTGAGAATTGCGACACACTAGGACTGAGGTATCAAAATGACCTCAAAGAAAGAACCTACAACCTCACAGGTCTGGTCGCCCCACAGGCTTGACATTTCAATAGCGTTGTCCTGTCCTCTTTGATGAAGCGGGTATCGGGCGCTCGACATTGGTCACACAGAATGTAGTTCTTGACGTATGCGACTATTTTTTCCTTGATCCTCTTGGGGGGGACCCTTCCTTTCAACAATATCCTTGTGTTTTCTTGTGTGCCAGAAGTGCCAAGCTCATTTATCAAAAATTGGTAAACATGATTTGGATCTCTGTCCATGGAGTCGACTATGGAAGAGAAGTTTCGTAGTATTGTCTGGTTCCCCTCCAACAGAATCTCAGGCTCAGGCATTGTCCACCTTGCTCTCTCACTGATATCTTTCGGTATGAGGTCACGAGCCCTATCTAGAAGGGACTCGTAGTCGAATGCTCCCATGTTGGGCCGGAGAACCTTTCCCTTTTCACCTCACCGGAGATGATATTCGTGAGTGTCCACACCAGAGGGTATGCCAAGGGAGGTGGAGGTGAAAGTTTTCCGAACCCATAATGATGCTGTATTGCCTGAAAGGGCTTCCGAACACGCTGCCGGATGGGACATTAGAGCGCTGGAAGAGACCGTGGTATCCTTTCGGAGTTCAGTGATGGTGCCCACAGGGCTCAAAGTCGCAATACCAGAGGGTTATGAGGGGCAAATTAGGGCACGCTCGTCTTTGGGGAAAAAAGGTCTAATCCTGCCCCATAGTATTGGAACCATCGACTCGGACTACAGGGGTGACTTGTTCGTCCTGATGACATGGATTGGGGAGAATGACTCTTATGTCATAGAAAAAGGTGAGAGGATAGCACAGATGGTCATAGCGCCCATCCCGAATACTCGATTCAGAGAGGTGGACCTCAAACATCTCGGTCGGACAAAACGCGGGGAGGGCGGATTCGGTTCGACTGGACGATTCTAGTCACCATCCATAGATAATATACGAAGCATTCTTGTTCAATGGACGGCTCAACTGCAATATGCCTCCTCAATCCATAGACGAACTGCGCTCGGCTGTAGCCATGATGAAGGCCAAGGGGCTCAACTCACAACAGATTGCTGACGAGCTATCGCTATCTCAGACCACCATACAATGGCTCTCATCAAGCCAACAGCCACTGGAGGACCACCCCGCTGACATCAGGGTGGGTTGGAGATCCATCGCTGTCAAGGGCGAAAGGATAGAATCAATTTCAGAGATCTTTGCAGATATAATGGTGGAGGAAATTGGTACAGAGGTCGACGCAATAGTTGGAATTTCCATAAATGGAATCCCCTTCGCAACCTGTATAGCAGCAGGCATGGATCTTGAATTGAGCGTAGCCCGGAGCATCAGCGAGGAAGAAGGAGGGCATCTTTCAGAAGTCTTTGCAGGTGTCAAAGGCAAGAGAGTGGTCGTGATAGATGATGTCGTCTCCTCAGGGCTGACAATGAGGAAGACAATCGAGCATCTCACCAATGCAGGAGCAGAAACAGTCCTATGCCTCGTTTTGGTGAACAAGACCTGGATGGATGAAATTGACGGTGTGCCACTAAGAGCCCTTGTCAGAGCAGCGAGAATCTGAGTGTGTACACATGCATTGGGCCGACCATGCAGCAAAAATCCTCTCTCAAAGAGGAGTCAAGCAAACGATCGCGTCTGGCATAACGCCCTCTGGTAGTTTTCACATAGGCCATCTGAGAGAGATACTCACAGCAGAGATGATCCATCGTGCATGCCAAGACATAGGCCTAGAATCCAGGTACGTATTCATCGTCGATAGCATGGATCCACTCAGAAGGGTGTATTCCTTTCTTCACGAGGATTACGATAAGTACATCGGACACCCATTGGCGTTTATACCAGCTCCAAACCCAGATGGGAAGCCTGATTCTTCATTGGGCAGCTACTCTGACCATTTCCTCAAACCTTTTCTCGAAGCTCTTCATCTCATAGGCGTCTCGCCTGAGATTGTCATGAATCATGAGGTGTATGCATCAGGAGCTATGGAAAGTAGGATACATGAGGCTATCACAAAACGTCTTGAGATCAAGGAAGTGATCGAATCGATATCAGGCAGAGAACTTGCAGAGGATTGGTTTCCATACAATCCATTGGGCTCCGATGGGAGTTTCGATGGAGTTAGCGTAGTCGGCTATGAAAGGCCATATGTTCACTGGATAGATGGTCAGGGCGTCAGGGGGAAAAGCGACATCAGAGAAGCACAAGGAAAGATGCCATGGAGGGTAGATTGGTCTGCCAGATGGGGCCTTCACGAGATAACATGTGAGCCTGCTGGAAAGGATCATGGTGCAGCCGGCGGATCTTATGATACCGGAATCCCGATATCCCGGATCCTCGGATACGAGCCCCCTGCAAAGATGGTATATGAATGGATTCAGATCAAAGGTGGCGGTCCAATGTCGAGTTCGGCTGGCAACACAATTGGGCCCATCGAAACTCTGGGAATTGTTCCCCCCGAGATAGTTCGATACCTCGTTGCAAGGACAAAGATGTCAAAGCACATTGACTTCGATACTGGAAATATGCTCTTTGAAATTGCGGATGAATACGAGAGATTGGCATCAAATCCACCAACATTAGATCCGGATTCTCCTCGAAGAAAACAGGTTGCAGCAGAGACCGCATTAGGTGCTCTAAGGATGAGCCAGATCAAAACGGCACAAGATCTGGAGCAGAATCAAGTGCCCTTAAGACATCTTTCGATGCTCGCTCAAATTCGGTCAGATGATCATGAAATATGGTCCTCCCTATCAAGATCCGGACATATCTCGGGCGAGCCTGATGGGGCACTTAGAACCCGGCTCGAGAAAATGAGGAACTGGATTGAGAGTGATCACTTCCCTGAAGATCACAGAGTAAAGATATCTACAAAAGTGCCCGAGAAGTTCCTGGTCGAAATGTCCGATCCACAGATTGAGTTCCTAAGGTCTCTGGCCGCATCACTTAGGACTTCAGAATGGTCTGAGCCTAGCATAGGATCGGCGATAGTCGCGACGATGGATGAAAGTGCAGCATCGAGGAGGGAGTGCTACACTGCGATATATCTGGCCCTGATTGGGCAGGAACGTGGCCCCAAAATATCGACACTAATTTCAGAATGCGATCAAAACTCAATTGTTAATCTATTCAGATTGGGTTAGACTGTGCCGATTGTGAGGCTCCTTGGCTCAGGCAGTCCCTTGATCATCTCAGCAATGGCCTGAACTTCCATAGTTGCACCAGACAGTGTAGTGACAAATGGAATGTTCAGTTCTACCGCTAATCTTCTCATCATGTTCCCATCAAGGACTGCTCCACCTGAATTGGTGGGAGTATTGATGATCAATTGGATCTTGCCGTCCCTCATCAAATCCAAGGCATCAGGAGAACCCTGTTCTGCTATCCTGTAGGCGCTATTGACCTCTAATCCCCCCCTCTCTCTGAGGATTGCTGCCGTTCCTCTTGTGGCATAAAGGTCAAATTCCATTTCTCTGAGTGATTTCGCGAGAGGGATAATCGAATCCTTGTCACCATCCTTGACAGTAAGGTATACCCCACCGTGTGTTGGAACTGGAATTTCAGTGGCCATTCTAGCTTTCAAATAAGCAGCAGCAGCGTTTTTGTGGGAACCCATGACTTCTCCGGTGGATTTCATCTCAGGCCCTGGAGCAGGATCCAAACCTCGTAATTTAATGAAGGGGAATACTGGTGCTTTTACAGCCACTGCCTCCTCTTGCCTCTTGGGGATGTTAAGCTCCGAAAGTAGATCGCCCATGGTCAATCTTGCTGCTATCCTTGCAAGCGGTATCCCCGTTGATTTGGCTACAAATGGGAAGGTCCTCGACCCCCTCGGATTCACCTCTAGTACGAAGAGTTCATCGTTTTTTATCGCGTATTGTATGTTGAAGCATCCGATTACACCTAACTCCAAACCTATGATTCTCGTCCATTCTTCAACTTGATCAAGAATCTCTTGCGAGACATTTTGGGTTGGTATAAAGCATGTAGAGTCTCCTGAATGGATTCCCGCCTCCTCCAAATGCTCCATGACGGCCCCGATTAAGACCTCTTTGCCATCACAAACCGCATCGACGTCTAACTCAATCGCATTACCGAGGTACTCATCGACTAGCAATGGTTTCTCTGGCGCGACATATGCTTCCTGCATGTATGCCTCTAGTTGCTTATCATCGGTGAGAACCTCCATGCCTCTGCCACCTAATACGTAGGATGGCCGAATGAGGACAGGGTACCCTATGCTCTCTGCAGCTTTACGGACCGAAATAGGGTCAGTGGCAGTGGCCCCTCTTGGCATCCTTAGGTTATATCTCTTGGCAAATTCCTCAAATCTGTGCCTATCGCTTGCCTCATCGACAGCGTCTGGGGATGTGCCGGCCATCTTCATGGGTACACCCATGTTTTTCAAGTGGCTTAACTGAGCTTCAATTGGCAATGCGAGATTGATTGCAGTCTGCCCGCCGAATTGCAACAAGATACCGTCTGCTCGTTCACGAAGTAAGATTTCCATGACTGACTCTGGAGTGAGTGGATCGAAGTAGAGTCGATCACTGGTGTCGAAATCAGTTGAAACTGTCTCCGGATTGTTGTTGATAATGATTGCTTCGTGTCCCATGTCCCTAATTGCCCCGACAGCGTGAACGCAACCATAATCAAACTCTATCCCCTGCCCTATCCTAATCGGCCCGGATCCAATTACGACTATTCTATTGGTTCCGTCCTCTTTCTCTTGGGGAGTCGGATCCACTCCCTCATGGGCGTTTCCTCCCTCGTAAGTTGAGTAATAGTACGGAGTCACTGCGGCGAACTCGGCTGCACATGAGTCGACCATTCTGAAAACAGGATGGATCCCCAAGGAGTGTCTGTGCTTGGTCAATTCCCCGGGTTTGTCTGGTTCCCTGGTGATGGAGAAACCCCCCATTGCATCTGATATATGAGCGTCTGAGAAACCGTATCCTTTCCACTTTCTGATACGCTCTCCATCTAACTGAGCAATCGAGTGTGACTTCCCATACTCGACGATTTCCTTCTCGATAATGGCCATGGATTGAAACCTGTGAAGAAACCACCTTGTGACGCCACCAGTTGTTTCCCTCACCTTTTCTATGTCCCAGTTTCTTCTAAACGCCTCAAACAATGCGCCCATTCTTCTGTCAGACGGAATTGATAGCCATTTCTCGAGGATTTCCTCGCTGAGTGGGGTGGAAGCTCGTTCATCCATGGTTTCCCCGCCTGCGGCATCTGCCATGGTCAAAGGCCTTGGGTGGGGGGCGCCGTATTCCAAACTTGACCAGGCCTTAAGGAAAGCCTCTTCAAAACGCCTGCCTATTGCCATCACTTCCCCAGTGGATTTCATCGAGGTTCCGATGGTCCTATCTGCCGTTCTGAATTTGTCAAAGGGCCATCTAGGGATCTTGACTACACAATAATCTAACGTGGGTTCGAAGGCTGCTGTCGTCCCATCCCCTGTTATTGGGTTTGGTAACTCGTCAAGGGTGTATCCGACTGCAATCAAGGCAGCCATTCTTGCTATTGGATAGCCCGTGGCCTTCGATGCCAGAGCCGAGGATCGACTAACCCGTGGGTTCACTTCAATGACCCTGTATTCGCCTGTGGATTGTTCGACCGCGAATTGAACATTACAGCCGCCCTTTATGTTGAGCCTGCGTATTAATTTCAATGCCGCGTCCCTAAGGTTCTGATGGTCTTTATCTGACAGTGTTTGTTGGGGGGCAACCACAACAGATTCACCAGTATGCACTCCCATGGGATCTAGATTTTCCATTGTACAGACAATTATCGCATTGTCTGAGGAATCTCTCATGACCTCATATTCGTGTTCTTGCCACCCCAAAATGCTCTCTTCGATCAGCACCTGGCCGATTGAAGAATGCAGGATACCCTGCTGGGCTATCTCAACCAGTTCCCCTGTGTTAAACGCTGTTCCCCCACCTAGCCCCCCTAGAGTGAATGCTGGTCTTATGAGGAGGGGATACGAACCTAGCTCCTCAGCAGCTGCTAATACTTCCTCGACAGTGCTGCAGGCTATAGCCTTGCATACCGGGAGGTCGATTCCCTCGCAGACTTTCTTGAAGCGATCGCGATCTTCTGCATCGTCTATAGCGTCAAGATCGCAACCGATCAACTCTACCCCCAATCGGGCCAAAGTCCCATCGTGGGCAAGGGCTGTGGCTATGTTCAGAGCCGTCTGACCGCCCATTCCAGCCAATAAAGCATCTGGAGATTCGATTTCCAGTATCCTTGTGACTACCTCGGGCAGCAATGGTTCGATGTATATTTTATCTGCCATTTCAGGATCATTTTGGATGGTTGCGGGGTTAGAGTTGATTAATATCACCTCATAGCCGTCATTCCTCAAGGCTCGGCATGCCTGTGATCCAGAAAAATCAAACTCAGCAGCTTGACCTATTCTAATGGGGCCGGATCCTAGGATCACAATACGATGTAGATCGTCTCTCCTTGGCATTATGCTTTACTCCTTACTTTTTGAGCTGATTTTAGGTAGAGTTTCACCATAGACTCAAACCTATCGAAAAGGAGTGAGGCATCATGGGGCCCTGGGCAAGCTTCTGGATGAAATTGGATCGTAAAACATGGCTTGTCTAAGAGATCGAGACCCTCTACCGTCCCATCATTTGCATTGATGTACCTTACTTGAAATTCTGAGTCTAGTATATTCTCACCAGAGTTTGAGAGAATGCCCGAGGGGTGTGGAGCTAACATCCCCCTAGCGGGGTCCTCAACCGCGAAACCATGATTCTGACTCGTGATGTGTACCTTATTTGACTCCAAATCTAGAACTGGTTGGTTTGCCCCTCGGTGCCCATACCTGAGTTTGTATGTTCTCAAACCAGCGGCGAGACCCATGAGCTGGTGGCCTAGGCAGATTCCCATGACTGGCAATCCCATCCTCACTGCCTCTGCCAGGCTTTCTTTGGCATTTCTTGCTGCGCCGTCGTGGGCAGGGTCACCAGGCCCATTTGAAGCGAAAAACGCTGAAGGATTCCATCTAGTGATGATGTCATTGAACGGCATATTCGCCGGACACCACACGACTTCGAACCTCTTGCAAAGTTCCCTTAATATGTTGTACTTTATTCCGCAATCTAAAACGGCAAGTCGAGTCAATGGCAGGCCGTCAGCAGTGGTGGCACCTGGATTGATGATAACCGATTCAGATATAGTGACCTCCGCGACCAAGTCTTCTTTATCTGGTGGGCTCATTGATTGAAGAGTCCTGAGCATCGTTTGTTCTTCTTCGATTGGCCCGAAGATTGCGAGCATAGTGCCATGTTCCCTGACTTTCCTTGTAAGGGAACGAGTGTCGATGTCGCATATTCCTGGGACCTGATGTGTGTGAAGAAAGTCGTGGACACTACCAATCGAATCACGGTGATCTGGTGTTAGCATTAATTCCCTACAGACTACACCTCTGGGGTGTATTCCTGAGGATTCACTCAAGCCTTGGTGAATTCCATAATTTCCGAGCAAGGGCCAAGTAAAGGTCAAAATTTGGCCCCTGAATGATGGGTCTGTCATACTTTCTTGATAGCCTGCCATCCCAGTGGTGAAAACTAACTCGCCCATCCCGATTCCACATGATCCGAATAACCTTCCTTCCGCCCTAGTTCCATCTGTGAGAAGCAGGATCCCCTTTGACCCGGTGAAGGGGGATCTTGTGGATATTGCAAGTAGATGATCAGCAGCATCGTCGAATATTGGTGCATCAGAGACTCCATGTTGACCGAGCCCGGGGCTGAAACTGCCACGACTCGAGTGCTTTGACATCAGTTATGTTGGCAGAATACGATTATTATACATTCACAAATTTTATTTCGTTTTGTCAATTATAGACTTTCCACTTTTGGAGGGTAGAACCTTGATAATTGGGTCAGAAAAACTACTTTCCAATGCCACTGACCTAAACCATTCTGACAGAGTGATGGCCAGAGCAGCGACCTCGGAATGTGGTTGGTTCCCGACTGAAATGTTGTAGTCAGCGATCCCGAATAGTTCGCCTGGAACTTTGGCACCGCCAACCACAAATGCAACTGGGCGATCACGCCTAATTCTAGGCAGAGTCTCTGAGTGACTTTCACCATACATGGTCAAATGCACTACTGTCCCGGGCAGCCTATCGGGACCACCCATTCTGAATTTTTTTAGATAGCCCATGGGGTTTTTTTCAAATCGAGAAGTGAATTCCCCGCCGAATCTTTCGGACACTCCTGAAAGTGTCTCCACAATGCTTGGGTCATGATCTCCAAAGATGATCATTCCATTTGCCCCAAGGGCCCTTGCGGTGAGACCTAGGTGAGAGGTCATCCTTCTGTCACGATCGACCCTATGGCCCAATCTGATGACATCAACTGGAGGCAACCAACGCATGTCCACGGCTCACGGGAAGGGTGATGACACATCATCCTCACCCTCATTGTACTCCTTCGCCACCTCAAAAACGTCGAATGGCAGATAGTGGTGCTGACCCAAGACCCAAGATAGCAATATTGCGCTTATCCCGCTCATGACCGCGAGGTAGGTTAACAGGGACAGCACAGCAAGACGGGCAGTTGCGGCGAGAGCGACTGTCACCTCGTCGATTGAACCGACGAGGAGCAGGCCTAATGGTTCTATGATTAGATAAGCGACGAGTAGGGCTGTACCGCCTCCGAAGAGAAGGGCTCCTGGGGTACCCCTATAGCTCCCAAAAACGAATACTGCAGTGGAGAATAGAACTAAAATCGGGACTATGATGCTGGCTGCGTGAAATTCGAGGCCAAGGAGCGAGTTAGGGATATCTGAATCCCCAAGTTGTGAGCCTCCCTTTGCAACTGTTATCCACCATACCAATCCAGCTGCCATTGCATAAGCACCAGAAAGTAGTCCTGCATTAGTCATTAGATTTCTCATGTTGTGAGAATCCGTAGGATTGTGCCTTAATACAATGGATTGCATTAATTCTGCAGTCTCTGGTGGAATGTGGTTTTCAGTAGGGTCTTCGGAGGTGCCCTCTTCCATCATTGGGCCTTATCGCATTCCATTACATCATAAAGCCAACGTCGTTTCCGGCACCCGTGAGCGTGGACTTGGGGGGTCAAGGGTTCCTCGGGGAAGCCCATGTTCCAGTATTGATGGGAGTGGTGAACACAACTCCGGACTCATTTTTCAGTGGATCTCGGCACTCGGGGGTCCAAGACGGCATAACACGCTCCATAGAGATGATCGAACAAGGGGCATCGATAATTGACATCGGGGGCGAGTCCACCAGACCAGGGGCTTCCATGATATCAATTGAGGAGGAGTTGTCCAGGGTGATCCCCGTAATCGAGGGCATTCTTGAGGCTCGGCCGGAGGCTTTCATTTCAATTGACACCAGTAAACCAGATGTGGCTAGACGTGCAGTGAATTCTGGTTGTAAGATGGTCAACGATATTACCGGCGCAATTGACCGGGAAATGGTGGACCTCGTCGCCTCCACTGGAGTTTGGGTTTGTGTAATGCACATGAAGGGTGTGCCACGTACTATGCAGGATGATCCACAATATGGAGACGTGATCGAGGAAGTCAGGGGTTTCTTGTCCTCCAGAGTTTCTGCCCTGATCGGGGCAGGAGTCGCGCCAAACAAGATACTCGTAGACCCTGGAATCGGATTCGGGAAAAATATCCAACATAATTTGGAACTCCTGAGAATCGGTAGAGGGCTTATTCCTCATGAAGGGGTTGGCATCTTGTGGGGTGTCAGCAGAAAGAAAATGTTCGCTGACTTACTCGGTAGAATGTCTGCTGAGAAGAGGCTGGCGGGAACGCTGGGTGTCGCCGCTGCAGGGTACTTCTCTAAAATTGATGTGCTAAGGGTCCATGACGTAGAGGCTCACTCTGACTTATTACGGTCACTGCATTCGATCCACTACGGAGGCATGGATCGATGAGCATCCCACTGTTGGATTTAACCCCGGAAATTAGGGTAGTTGGTACAGCTCACGTTAGTAAGAAATCCATAGAGTTGGTACAAGATCAAATCTCGGAATTCAAACCTGATTTAGTCGCAGTCGAGCTTTGTTCATCTAGATTGTCCTCTCTCCAAAATCCCACGGCGTTGGATGATGAAGACTTGCTATCGATCATTAAGGACGGAAGGTCTGGAATGATATTGCTACAATCCGCCCTTGCTAGCCAGCAAAGGAGGATGGGGATAGAACATGGAGAAAAGCCCGGTGCTGAGCTGTTGAGGGCCATCGACATAGCTCAAGAAAATGAGATTCCCGTGGAACTTATCGACAGAGACATCGTAACCACGCTGAAAAGGGCTTGGAAGAACATGGGATTACTCGAGAAATTTAGGGTGCTTAATGCATTACTTTGGGAAGACGATGATGAGGATGCAGAAGACATAGAATCTCTTTTGGAAGACTCGGATATGCTGACCAAGGTACTAGAGGAGGCCAGGGACGTTGCCCCAAAGGCTGGTTCTGTCCTGATAGACGAAAGAGACAGCTACATGGCTAATAGACTCAGTATGCTATCAGAAAGAGGGAGGATACTCGCAGTAGTTGGGGCAGGCCATCTTGCGGGAATTGAAAGGTCATGGAGCTCTTCCCAAAATTCGGATCCTGTTGCCGTGATATCAGAATTGGACAGGACCCCTAGATCAGCAAGATGGCCTAGAGTATTGGTGGGATTAATCCCTGTAATATTAATCGGTTTTCTGGGTTGGATGTGGTATGAGGGGGATCTCGAGGGCATCGGGGATACACTTGGGTACTGGATGGTCGCAAACGCAGCGTTGGCAGGAGTAGGGGTGGCCCTTGCTGGGGGGCATCCAATCTCTATACTAGTCGGGGCAGTCGCTTCCCCATTCACTTCCTTGAATCCGGCTTTGGCTGCTGGATGGTTCGCAGGCTACACCCAGTATAAAATGCAAAAGCCAACTGGTCTTGATGCAAAAGAATTTCTCGTAGTGGAGGATGTAAGGAGCCTGTGGGGAAATCGCGTGGGCAGAATTCTGCTTGTCACAGCGTTTGGCAACCTCGGATCTTCGTTGGGTGCATGGCTAGCCGGCGCTGCGATACTCGGTTCTGTACTAGGCTAGGCTTGTGGGGCAGCCTCGATTCCCCAGTCGAGTCGCGCCCAGCTCCTTTCATGGATGTAGTAGAGAGCCATTTTGGTCACAATCTCAAGACTTGCCACGGTAGCTGCCAACGTGGTGGCTTCCCCTCCGGATATCCCCATATCTGACCCGAACCATTTTGCGGCCAGGAAGGTGAGGAGGAATGTGTCCGAAGTGGCAATTAGTCTCCAAGTCATAGTTTTCACTAAGCTTCGCGTGGGCGATGCATGATCCATGGTTGGATGAAAAAGTCTCTAGATTTGTCAATTTCGGCTAGACGGATTCAATTAGAACGGCTATACCTTGGCCGCCACCGATGCAAGCTGTTGCGATTCCTAGGCCTCCACCAGATCTCCTAAGTTCCAATGCCAATGTAAGGAGTAGCCTTGTTCCCGTGGCTGCTAGTGGATGGCCAAGTCCCACGGCACCGCCATTCACATTCACTATGCTCTGGTCTATTCCGAGGTCTTTCATGCAAGCAACAGCCTGACCTGCGAAAGCCTCGTTAATTTCCCAACGTGACACATCGTCGATTGAAGCACCTGCCCTATCTAGCGCCAACTTTGAGGAGGGTACGGGCCCATATGCCATAATCGCAGGTTCTAGACCGACGATCCCCCATGAAACAATTCTGGCCAATGGTTCATCGCCATCCGATTTGGCTCGATCGAGGGATTTCACAACAACAGCAGCAGCGCCATCAACGATCCCGGATGCGTTCCCAGCAGTGACCAGAGAGTCGGGGCCGAAGTGCGTACGGAGATTGGATAGGCTTTGTTTTGTTGTTCCCGGAACGAAGTGGTCCTCATCTTTTGGCCCTATTGTCTTACCATCGACTTGGATTGAGACGATCTCCTCAGACCAGGTTCCTGTTCTGATACTTTCTTCGGTTCTTTGATGGCTCAAGGCCGCGAAGGCATCCGCTTGTTCGCGGGTCACATCCATTCTCCTGCAAAGTTCATCGCTTGTTTGTGCCATGAACTTGTTCGATATTGAATCCAGAAGATTCGTGAACAAGTAATCCTCCATGTCTTTATCGAGAGTGTCTCCATTTCTCGGTGGTCTGCCAAGTCGATTTATGTGACGCGTGCCCCTTAGTACCATGGGTGCCTGACTGAGATTCTCCATTCCTCCAGCAACCACCGTATCGGCCTCACCGAGCATTATCATCTGGGCTGCGGAGACAACTGATTGAGCGCCACTCCCACAAAGTCGATTCAATGTCAACATAGGTGTTTCTTGAGGGATGCCGGCCCTAAGACCTGCATGTCTGGCCCCAAAAATAGCTTGACCAGAGGTCTGCAATGCGTGTCCCATGACTACATGATCCACAGATTTGGGGTCAGTATTCGTATGTTCGATTGCGCCCTTAATTACCTCAGTTCCAAGTTCCTCTGCAGATATTTCTGAAAGTAGTCCACCTTTCTCACCATCGCCTCTTTTTCCCCCAGACCATTCACAAAATGGGGTTCTCTTCCCTCCAACAATTACGACTTCCTTTCCCATGGCCCACGGGAGGTGATGGGCTACATGAGGATAACTAGGGCAATGGCCGAAGCCAGCATCATACATACGGTAGATACGGAACCTGCAATCATGATGGGCTTTGACACATTCAATAGCTCCCTGGGACGAATGCTCAGACCAATTAAAATCAAAATTGGCACCATCAACAGGCTTCCAAGGTGCTCGATATTTTGGGCAATAGTTTCCGGAAGTAGGAACGAGGACAAAATTGATGCGAGGATGAAACCTGGCAGAAACAATGGGATTCTTGAGATTCCGGAGGAGATTTTGTTGCCGGATTCACCATTTTCTGACGAGTAGATAATTGCCGCAGGCACTACTATCAGAAGCCCAAGTACCCTAGTTAGTTTTGTTCCGGATGCTAGTGATAACGCATCACCACCCATGGCTTCGCCTGCCGCAATCGCCTGAGGGACCGCATGAACTGTAGATCCTGCCCAAATCCCAGCTGATTCTGGCTCGAAACCTATTGCACTAGCAAGTAGTGGAACCGAAAGGAATGTTGCAAGCCCTAGTATGTTAATCACTGCCAGAATAGATCCTGTTTGCTTAGAAGACAATCTTAGGCTTGGTGCTACAGCAAGCACCGCACTATTGCCACATATCGCCCCTCCAGCCCCTAGTGCAAAAGCCTCCAGTCGATCTATCCCAAGTATCCTCGAGATTAGCAGTGTACAACTAAATGCTGCAATAATTGTAATGATGATTGTGTATAGTCCTGCGACTCCGATTTGATTCGATAATACCATATTTATGTCCAATCCAAAGCCTAGCAAGATGATCGCTAGGGGAAGAATCAGATTTGTCCAATTCTTGTTTGTGTTTGGATCGATATTCAACCTATCTGAGAGGATTATACCGCAAAGGAGGCCGAATGTTCCAGCCCCCAGGGAGAACATCCCGCGTGAATCCAGAATGTAATCCAAACCAACACAGAGGGTGGTTAGAGATATGACTGCTATGATGTGTTGGGATCGAGTCAACGACTCACCGACATATCTACTGTCCTTCTTCGTTATTCATGGTTCCCAAGTATTCAGGCAGGTCCACACCGGCATTTCTTGCGACGTCATGGAGTGGAGGAAGGCTCCGAACCAGACTGCTGATGAAATCCGAGGTGGCAGAGCCATCGGCAGATCCGCCGCCATCCCATACAGTGATGCTGTCGATCTTCAGGTTCTTCACCGCTTCTACCTGCGCTGAGACCATCTCTTCTATCTTCTCAACCATGAGGAGTGTGGCAGCTGCCTTAGCGTCGCCTCCGGTGCTTTTTACTAAGCTCGCATACCCATCTGCTTTGGCCTGCAAAACCTTCTGCACACCCGCAGCCTCAGCCTCATATTGCATCAGCACCGCGTCCGCCTGACCGGAAGCTATTCTCCTTTGTCGCTCAGCCTCGGCCTCTGCGGCTATCTCGATCTGCTGTTTCTGGATGTTCTCCCTAACGATGTCGCTAGCACGCAACCGCTCTTCTTCCTCGACGTACTTCGACTTTTGAATCTCGGCCTCTGCTTGCGCTTTTGCGATTTCCGCACGCTGCTTGGCCAGAGCCTCTGCTTCCGCGAGATCGGCATTGACCCTTGCGATTTGCGCTTGGGATGAGTTCTCACCCTCAACGGCAATGGCTTCCTGTTCGTTGACGAAAACACGCTGATCGGCTTCCGCGGCTTTCTTACCTTTCTCTGCTTGAGCCATATTCTCTGCGACCTGGATCTCTCGTGCTCTGTCTGCCTCAGCGGAACCAACAGCACCATCCCTCTCTGCATTTGCCACATCTACACGGGCCCTCTCTACTGCCTCTGAGGCTGCCTTCTTCCCTATGCTCTCGATGTAGTTGGATTCGTCAGTGATGTCTACGATGTTGACGTTGATCAGGTATAGACCCACCTTGTTCAACTCAGCATCCACATTGGTCCTGATGAGGTCCAGGAAAGCATCTCTGTCTTGGTTGATCTGTTCAATTGTTAGCGTTGCCACAGTGAGCCTTAGTTGTCCGAAGATGATCTCTTTTGCCATCTCTTCGACTTGGTCAAGGTTAAGTTCAAGCAATCTTTCTGCTGCTGAACTCATGATCCGTGGATCGGTGGAGACACCGATGGTGAATGTGCTGGGGACGTTTATCCTGATGTTCTGTTGTGAGAGTGCATTCCTCATGTCGATGTTGATTGTCATGGGAGTGAGCGAGATGTAGCTGTAGTCCTGTATGAGGGGCCAAACGAGCGTAGCACCGCCGTGGATAACCTTGGAGGCCTCTGAGCCAGCGGTTCTTCCGTAGATTACCATGATTTTGTCTGGAGGGCACCTCTTGTATCTCTGTGCAAAGAAAATTACCACAGCGACCAGAAGGAGTATGCTCACGAACATCAAAACGCCAACTGCTGCTGCTGCTCCTCCTCCGTCATCCTCCTGTGCGGCAACAGAAGGAGCCAAGAAAAGGGCGTTCATCACAGCGAGAACAGTCACGCGGCCTAGATGGGACATGACCTCCACTAGATGATGATGGATATGAAGGCTGTGCCGTCATTTGGGTTATTCGTATGCCGAAGTTACTCTTCTTCGGGGTTGTATACCACTGGCTCCACCATCAGAAGGGTGCCAACCACTGCCTTCACCATCACCGTTTCTTCGTTGGGAATCATTGATCCGTCGACTGACTTGGCATCATATTGCCTCAGTGAGCCCTTGATACTGACAGAAACTTGCCCGGTTCCGCCTTCTGGGATTCTTAGATAAACCGTGCCACTAACTCCAACTGCATCATCAATCTCAATGGTCCCCTCCGCTTGTAGGGCTATGAAGAACTGAAACACCTTGCCGGTTGCAAACATTGAGGCTCCACCAGAAATGCCTCCTACCAGTATTGCAAGCACCTCTGGCCCCCCGGATTGCATAACTATGATGCCAGTGAGGCCGAAAAACATCATGAAAGCCATAACACCTTGGAACGTCAGTGCCTTGAATGAGGCGTCGGCCCCCATCGCGTCAATGTCAACGCCAAAGACGCCCTCTGCGATATCTCCGATCCCGCCCAAAACTACCACGAGTACCAACCATAGTAGAAAGAGGACGCCCCCAATAAGGGCAGAAGCACCGAACATAAGCTCGACGCCTGTGGCATCCAACAATCCGAAAACAAAGTCGATTATTCCGACCATGCCTCGTCCACAGAGTGTCGACGAATAGTGCTGTCGATAGGATTACTCCCTATTCAGCCATAATCCATACATCTTCTCGAGCGTCAATATCGGGCCTACACTCAACCCTGTGAACATGCCTGCGACGACTATTGAAACTCCATGGTCAAACCAAGTGCTCATTAGCGAATATGAGGACAAGCACACCCCAGCAAGAAGAAGTGGTATCAACACTCTCCGTAGAAATATGTAGTAGCCTCCGAGCCCGTCGAAAGCAGGGTTTCCCGTCACCTGATCAACAATTTTGGCGGCTTTGGACATCATTGTCCCTCAGGAAGTAATTATGCTCCCAAGGACATTCATCGACCCTATAATCATCAGGATAATTGGTACGCTCCACCATCCAGCTCGGTTGGCGACAGTTCGGTCGTCAACCCTCTCAATGCGGCCCTGATCATTCTTGTCCAAGCGAGTCTTCTCCAATTTAGAATAAGAGTCATTGAATTCCTTCTGATACTTGCCAACCGAGGTTAGGAAGTATATGGCGAGGAGTGCCGTGGTGCCGCCAGTCACGCCGAATATCTCTGCAACGGCCTCAACGCCTTGGTCCTGCAGAAATTGCCACAGCATTAACTGAGCCACTGCCAACAACCCAATCATGATCGAGTCCGTTCTGGCCATGTACTTGACAGGCGGGGCTCATTCATCAAATCTTGCCCGAATTTCTTTCACTTGAGGTGCTTGGGCCTTCCATCCCAGATGCCCCATGTGCCTCTCCCCAGCGCGATTAACTCAGAGTCTTGGTTTCTTATCTCACCCTGGACGTGCGCCAAGGAGCGACCTCTCCTGATCACGGTCGCGGTACACAACAAAGTCCATTCGTTCTTTGCAGCATTGATGTATGAAATGTCCAACTGTGCAGTAGCGCACCACTCTTCCTTATCCAAGGATGAGACGACTGCCCCACCCATCGCGGTATCCAACAGAGTCGCATGGAGCCCCCCGTGGGCTACTCCACCCTTGTTTAGGTGATTTTCGCTGACTTGGACCTTGACTTTACATTCCCCTTCTTCCATGGAAACTAGTTCGATGCCGAGGGAGTTCTGAAGTTCCCCGATATGGGGTAAGGACCTGGAACCTCCATCCTTCATTGATACAGGTCAACATTCTCCGCCTTATATTCATGCTGCCCCGGTCTGTACGGCCCACAAACGGCTGTAGAGCCCAGAGGCCTCGATTAGCTCATCATGGGAGCCCATTTCTGAAATCTTGCCTTTATCCAACACTGCAATTCTATCCGCATTGCGTACAGTGGATAGCCTGTGGGCGATTATTATCGTGGTTCTATTCACGGATAACTTCTCAATTGATCTTTGGAGGGCTGCCTCTGTCTCGTTATCGACATTACTGGTGGCTTCATCCAAAACAAGTATTGGGGCATCCTTGAGAACTGCTCTGGCTATTGCTAGCCTTTGTCTCTGCCCTCCAGACAGCCTGTGTCCATCTTCCCCCACGTCCGTTTCCCACCCATCGGGGAGCGACTCTATGAATTCGATCGCCTCTGCGACCTCTGCTGAATTGATCAATTCCTCCTGACTAGCATCGGGCTTTCCATAGAGAATATTCTCCCTGACTGATCCTGGGAAAAGAGTTGTATTTTGGGAAACTAATGCTATTGATCCTCGAAGACAATTGAGTGTCAGATCTTTGACATTAACCCCATCTAACATCACATGCCCGGATTGAGGGTCATGTAGTCGCATTAGGAGGTTCATTAGCGTAGTTTTTCCTGCTCCAGTCGACCCGACGATACCGAGTGTCTCGCCCGGTTTGATGGTCAAGGAAAGTCCCTCATATACAGGGCTTCTACCCTGGTAGGAGAAGGTCAGGTCTTTGAATTCGATATTCCCTGAGATTTCTTGAATCGTCACATCCCCCTCCACGATGCCAATGTCCGTGTCCAAGAGATCTAACACACGAGTCGTTGATGCCATTGCCCTTTGGTAAAGGTCGAAGGTTTGTCCCAACCGCGTCAGTGGCCACAAAAGACGCTGGGTGATAAACACAATCACACTGTATGCCCCGATTGATAGCCTGCCATCCAAGGCCATCCATCCGCCGACCAACATGTTAGCCGTGAAGGCGAATAGGATAGCCATTCTAATCAATGGGACGAATGAGGCGGATAGTGTGATTGCGGATTGGTTGGCTTTGAGGTATGTCTCAGAGGCCTCCCTTACTCTCTCTATCTCTCGCTTTTCTGCAGTGAATGATTTGATGGTGGTTATCCCGCTCAAATTGTTATTCAAAAGTGAATTAAGATCGGCCACTTCCTCTCTGACACGAGTGTACCTCTCTCCTATTCTTCTCTGAAACATAAATGAGCCTATGACAATCACTGGGACTGGAATTATTGCCAATATCGCCACCTCGGGCGCGATTAGGAACATAATTCCACCAACCACAACAACGGTTGTGGCCACCTGAAGTAGGTCCGTAGCCCCTTGGTCGAGGAACCTCTCAAGTTGATTTACATCATCGTTCATGATGGCCATCAAACCCCCTGTAGTTTGTTGAGAGAACCATCGCATTTCCAGATCTTGTATATGTTGGTATGCGGACATTCTTAGCTCATGCTGAGCGGTTTGGGCGAGATTTCGCCACAAAACCGCATAGAAGTACTCAAACAGTGATTCTAGGACCCATATTACGACGGTCAAGGCCACAAGTATCAGGAATTGATCGCGGGGGTCAGACCAACCCAACTCGCCAAGGAACGATTCTTCCCTCAGGGCTACTACATCTACCGCAATCCCAATGAGCACAGGGGGGGCAAGATCCCAAAATTTGTTCAATACCGAACAAATCGAAGCCAGAATAATCCTTCCTCTGTGTTCCCTGAGTTGGGAGATTAGCCTTGCTAGGGGGTGGTGGTTCCGGCTCACAAGTAGCCGAGGAAGCACCCCCGCTTAAGTTACTATTTTCCTGCCTTATCGTATAGACCCTAAAATACCGTACCAGTCCAATCTTCTGCCCAGAGATCCCAGATCCCCGCTCCGATAGTTCCAGTTGCGTTAGTTCGTAATGTCAGCCTATCATCCGAGGACAATAGGCCGTCGATGTCTGAATCAAACCAGTCCAATTCCCACCAACTGCCATGAGTGTCTGTGATGTTTTTTGGGGCGTCAGATAATCGAATCAATGCAGTTGTGGACAGAGATCCATCATTTTCGCTGAGGCCATGTACTTCGAGTTCACTTGGTAAGACCTCCATGATGAATCCTTCCGGGATCACTGTGGTCCATTCCGTAGCATCCTCCAAGTTGTATGGATTTGTAGGAAAGGTGACAGCTGAGGGAATTCTTGGGACATCACTTCTCAAATCGATTGAAACATCTTGGCCTGTCTCTATGTCTAGCCTGAAAGAGGTTCCATCCTCAAGATTGAACATTTGAATGCCCACTAACAAAGGCGGGTCGCCCACCAATTCTAAAATCGAAGAAATGGACCCATCATTTGCCGTCGCTATTTGTTGTGTTGAGGGGATATCAGCGGTGATTGTCCACTCAAACCCGGAAAAAATAGATGGGTCAAACCCGAAGGGAGGATAATTCCCATCGGGGTCTGCCATGGCTTGTAGTGCAAGCAGGGCGAACGGGTCTACATATTCGGGGCTAGCATCTCTTCCTTGAAACCACGCTGACCCCACTCGGATGTTGGTCATGTTGCCGGAAACTACCTCCTCAGTGTCCAACTGTGTCCCCTGAATGCTAATCGCCATCCCAATGGATGACTTTTGTAAGGCATCTTGTTTGGCGACGTTCCATCGAATCGAGCCTTGTTGACTGTCCCCCTGTGACGAGACCTCAGTAAGAGTCGATACCCGCAAGTCATCATGCATCTCGGCAAGATATAGAATATCGAGAGCATCGGGAGAAGAAAGAAGCTCATTCAAGGAGTCTGAGTCTAATTTCCAGCAATTCTCAGTGCATATTGTCTCGTCAGAGAGGCAGCCAGTCAGGCTCATCGTGAGAAGCATCGTCGTGACGATGAATGCTCGCATATGCCTCGGATAGGGGGTCTTGAAATGAGGTTTCTGAATCGGGGTTCCCTTGATATCGTAAGGATGCTTCGTAGGATCGGGAGTCGCAATGAACAACCTACTTGTCGTGTTTAAGAAAAATCACGAACAGGTCCACGACGGTGCCCTGAGTACTGTGATTTCGACCTTGGATAAGGCTAAACGAACCTATGGATTTGACTTCAGGACTGTTCCTAGGGAGGAGGTAGAAAGGGACGATTTCGTGGGTCCAGAGGCAGTGATTGTTCTTGGGGGAGACGGTACTTTGACTTCCATTGCCCACTCAGTGGACGATCAAACATTAGTCATGGGGGTAAACAGTCACCCTATGGACAGCAGAGGAAGCGGGTCTTTCGGATTCTTCATGGGAAGCGACCCAACTCGGTTTCCCCAGGACTTGGATCATCTCTTGAGGGGCTCTTGCATAATCAACACAATTCCAAGACTTCAGGCAGAAATAATGTCAACCTCTGGGAACATAATCAGATCCGACCCCGCATTGAACGATCTTCTTGTGGCCAATACACACCAGTATCAACCCTCGAAGTATCGCCTTAAAAGAGGGAGCAACCCCCATTATCCCGAATTGGACGTAAGACAATCCTCATCAGGATTACTATTTTCTACATTCTTAGGCCAGGGCGCATGGTTCAGGCATGTAGTAGATCTTAGCATGTTTGAATTCTCTATGAGCGAGGTGAATGATCACTATCTCGTCGTCTCTAGAGATCTACCCTCAAACATGAGGGTCGAAGATGGATCCCACTGGGCTTGGACCGATCAAACTACCACATTGACGAGTGATATGCATAGGGGGTACGTGGTAGCTGATGGCTGGGATGAAATCCACTTCACCAGAGGTGCAAGAATCTCAGTAAATAACAATGGTCCTAAACTGAAACTTGTCACCTTTTCTGAGGACATATACAGCAGGGTCTCTGCACTGAAAAGATAAATTCTCAACCCCTTTAGTGGATCACAGAATCTGATTCAGGAACAATTTGGTTCTCTCATGCTTGGGATTCGAAAAGAACTCTTCTGGTGGTGCCTCTTCTATCAAATGGCCCTCATCAAACAAAATACAACGGTCCCCCACTTCCTTTGCGAAGCCCATCTCATGAGTCACTACAATCATTGTGACGTTTGACTTGGCAAGGTCGACCATCACATCCAAAACCTCCTTGATCATCTCTGGATCTAATGCTGAGGTTGGCTCATCGAAAAGCATAATTTTTGGGTCCATAGCCAACGCTCTGGCAATGGCAACCCGTTGTTGTTGCCCTCCTGAGAGGCCGCTTGGATACTTGTACGCCTGCTCTGGTATTCCAACGCGTTCCAGAAGGGCCATGGCCTTGTCTTCTGCTTCAGATTTTGACAAGCCATTGACCTTGATCGGAGCCAATGTTATGTTCTCGAGGATCGTCAAGTGCGGGAATAAATTGAACTGTTGGAAAACAAATCCTACGTCTGCTCTAATCTTCTTTAGATTCGAGACGCTTGTTTTGTCATTCATCCCAATTCCATTCACGAATATCGTTCCAGCACTGTGAGGTTGAAGTCTGTTCAGGGTTCTAATGAATGTGGATTTCCCTGACCCAGATGGCCCTAGAATTACAATTATCTCGCCTCTTTTCACCTCGATATCAATCCCCTTCAATGCCCAAAAGTCACCAAAATTTACTTTCACACCTTCAGTTTTGATTATCACATCTCGCTCACTCATGCTTTTTCCCCTCCTCCATCCTTGATCAATCCAAGTCCCTTCTCGACTCCGATAGAGACCCTAGATAAGTAGAATGCGAAAACCCAGAAGACAACCGCGGAGAAATATAAGGGTTCAAGGAAGTACCCCAAGAATGACAGGTCTGTGTTAGGCATGTCCTTGGCAATCTTGAAGAAATCAAGAATATTGATTATAAAAAGGAGAGTAGTATCCTTCCAAAGTCCGATGAACTGACTGACAATTGTAGGCAGAGTTGTTCGAATTGCGTTGGGTAGCTCGACCAGTCGCTTTGTCTGGATTGGAGTCAAACCTAGAGCCACAGCGGCCTCTTTCTGCCCGCTGTCCACAGCCTGTAAGCCTCCTCTGATGACCTCGGCGATGTACACACCGCCGAATAAGCTGAAAATTACCATCATCCTGATGATATTGTCAAAATCCTCAGGATTGGAAAATAGAGGGTCCACGATGTCGGGGAGGAGATACATCGCAAAGTACAGCCAACAGATCAAGGGGCCTGAACGGACAATCTCGATAATGGATACAGACGGCCATTTCAAAATTGGGAGTTTGCTTTGGCGGCCGAAGGCGAGGAGGATGCCAACACCGAGGCCTAATACACAGCCTGCAGCTGCTACTATGATGTTAACGAATAAGCCGCCCCATTCAGATGGGGGGACTCCGGGCTCTGTCAATGGACTGAATAGCGAGCCGATTACGGGTATCATCTCAAGGTAGGCCGCGATTGACTGAAGGAAATTAGGGGGATCCATGATGAATATCGTCATCATGAAGTCAAACACTGCCAGGAGTAGAATGAGTCGTTTTACACGGTTTACCTTGTACTCTTCTGTGATGTTTGAGTAATACCTGAATATGGCAAATGCGAAAATCCCGATGGCCGTTGCGTACCCCAACTTAATTCGAGCATTATTGACATCATAGTTGGCATACTCCGGATTGAGTGCATACGCAAAGATCACCAGGGTTCCTACCAGGAAGTACATGGAGAATGTCTTTGTCTTGGTCTTTGAGAGACCGTATGCAGCACCGAATAGTCCCCAGGTCAGATAGATCACCGGCCATAATCTCCAGTTCTGAGATGGAAGGTAATCTTGGGTCATTGCCTCTGTCATCCTCGCCCCTAACAATGTCAATACCCTGTTAGCCCAAATTATGTCCCACCTCATCGTTAGTAGAGCAATATCCAGAGAAAGTTCCACTACGTAGTAAACTGCCATAGCCGAACCCACGCCTAGGAGAGCGATAGAGGGGGTGCGAAGGAACGTTCTTTTGAGAATGGTAAGTGTTAGTATCCAAATTAGGAATGATTGGAAAAACGATGTCCCTATGGAATATAGCAGCCTGTCTGAGCTAGACACCCTCTCACTCAAGTCCATGGAATAGTGGCTTGAAAACTGAAGGACGAACCAAATTGACCCTACGGCCAAAGCAAGATACGAGAGAATGATGTCTTTGTCAGTGCCCTCTTCGGACGACCTGCCTGTGAAACCGACCTCGACATCCAACAGAGCGATCTCGAAATCAGACCTTGGTCTGGGAGCACGACCACTGAATGAATCCAAACTCATATCCTCACCCTGGTCACCCTCGCGTTGTATGCATTCATGAATCCGGAGATTAGCAGGCTCCCCGCTTGATATGTGATGAGTAGTAGTATGAACAGCGGTATCAGTTTCCCGACGTTATTCATCATCACGAATATAACATAAAATACATCACTGTATGCTACGATTATGGCAAGACTACTGTTTTTCCACACGTTCATGTATTGACTGTTCAGTAGTGGAATCATACTCCTAAGGGCCTGTGGCAGTATAACCAATCTCAATCTCTGGTATGGCGTTAGTGCAAGAGACACGGCAGCCTCCACTTGCCCCCTGGGAAGAGATTGTATGCTGCCTCGGACTATCTCCGCGACTACGGACGCGGTGAATAATGTCAAACCCATCACCATCGCAGTGAACATCGGTGTGATCTCGAATGCCGTGCTTTCGATTACAGCCCATGATGCTGGACTTTCTGGGATTGGTTTTACGATCTCAGGGGTCGTTGCACCTTGGACCATCAAAGCAATTCCAAGTACGGTCGTAGCACCCCATATACCGGACCTTTGCAGAACGGCCCTGTTGGAGTCATCAACTCCATCTCTCCCCATTATCCTGAATGTAATCCAGACAAAAATCAAAAGTATGAGGAACAGTCCAAGCCTCCAAGTTTCTGTAGTAAGTGTCCAAATCCCCTTATTACTGTAGTATATCCAACCATTGAGGTTAGCCTCTTCTCTGAAAAGTGGGAGTGTCTCGCCTAGTTGGGTAGCGATTAGGAACAGCAGGACGGCTAGTGGGAGGTTCCTAAAGACCTCTACGTACACTGTTGCCATCGATGAAGCGAGTTTGTTTGATGAAAGTCGCATCACGCCGATGAAAATTCCCAATATCGTGCAAAGCACTATGCTCAGCAACGTAACGCGTGCAGAATTTACTATTGCAGCAATGTAGAATCTCCACCTGGTATCTTCCCCAAACACTGCGTCAACCGGCCATACGTTGATTATGAAGGAATTCAGGTTATTCATGAAACTCCAATCAAGATTCCATCTTTCCCTTGTGACTGTATCAGGATTATTTAGAAGCAGCAAAATTCTCATTGTCACGAACAGGACTGCGGGAATAGAAATCATGAAGACAAGCGCAGAAAATCTCCTATCTTGTTCTCTTGGATCCCCCGACTCAGATTTTATGATCGCCCATGCGGCGATCGCAAGAATCACTATGGAGGCAGAGAAAATCTCGACCATGTTTTGTCTGAACGCCATCGGCGTAGAGGTCAGGAAAAGGGAAAGGAAAATGAAAGTCCCCGTTGGAATTCCCGACCTGAGGTATTGGCCTTTCGAGGCTCGTACTGATAGGATGTCTGGCATGTCCCCCAACAATAGTAGGTAGGATGCAAGCACTGGAACTCCAATTATTAAGAATGGAAGACCTTCTGTTGGAGTAAAATCCAAAATTGATATCATTAACTGTATTACCAGCACCGAGAGGATGCCAAACAAAGAAGTCGAATAGCCATTCAGATTTCTTAATTTGATAATGTTGCCAAATTCATTAATTGCCAATAGAAATAGCATCAGGATCGCTGCACTGGCCCACCCTGCTACTTGATTTTCTCCGATGTAAGAGGGATTGAGCTCAACGCCATTAACAACAAAACTACGGGATAAATCGGTTATCGTGGCTATGGTGGGGGTTAGTGTTTTCGAACAGTATGACCATAGCAACCAGATTGAGATGCCGTAGATAATAGTGGAGGCCAAGTAGGGAGATGGGTCCGATCTGATCCTAGTCGCTTGAGACTTGGCCCAATTTGAGAGACTACTTGGTGTGGTTGGATTTAGGATGGTTATAGCCCCCTTATGAATAAATGTCCCCGAGGGAGGCGAGTAGCCCCCCTCGAGGAGTTTGGTGTTGCCTCAGTCAATCGCTAGAGTATTCAGCGCATTGGAGGAGCGAACTGAAGTCCGCCCTCAGAGACCAGTGCGTTGTCGGTACCAGCGCGGTCTAGGACGCAACCTGTCATGGCCGCTGAGCCGGAGTGACCGTCGTATGTACCGTCACAGAACGAGTTGTCATAGGCCTCTCCATAGTTTCCTACTGCACTCAAGACGCTCTGCATCCATGTGTCTGGAAGTGGGTTAGCTTCTGTGCCAAGTCCGAGGTTGCTGTTTAGCAGCCTGTCGACAGCTGGTACAGAGGTATCAGCCGTTGCATAGTTGTCAGATGTTATGGACATCTCCTCGGCGGTGACCATGCCGAACCATACCCACTCTACAACGTCCTTCCAGTCGTCATCGTTGTCTCTCACAGCTGCTGCGAGAGGCTCCTTTGATAGGAGTTCGGGAGCGATCCATAGCTGGCAGTCAGCACAGGTCCCATCCAACTCCAGGGTGTACTTCTTGGCGACCATTGCAGACATGTCCCCGGTGAATGCATCGCACTCACCAGCGACTAGCTTCTGGGTACCCTCGGCAGCGTCAGCGACGCCCACCACAGTTGCACCGACGCTGTTCACGGTGTTCCAGTCTGCTAGGTTTCCTTCCGTTGTCGTACCTGTCCCGACGCAGATGTTTGCTCCGGTTAGTGCGCTTGAGGTGTAGGAATCTGCACCTGGGTTGCTGACGGCGTCTCCTCTGATTAGAATCCCCTGACCGTCGTAGAAGTTGATTCCAGCAAAGTCAGCGTTGAGATCAGCATCACGGGAAGTCGTCCAGGTTGTCGTCCTGATTAGGACGTCAATTTCTTCGCTGGCGAGCTTCTCAAACCGGTCTTGGCTTGAAGCGGGTATCCATTCGATTTGAGTCATTGGGTCAAGGCCAATTGCAGCTGCAATAGCCTTGCAGTACTCTACATCTAGTCCGGATCGGACCCCGTCAGTGGACAGGAATCCCATGCCCCACTGGCTCTCTTTGACTCCACACTTGAGGGAGTCGCGGGCCATAACAGTGTCAAGGGTGCTAACAGGTGTCGCTTCCGCTATCCCCGCCAATCGGCCCTCTTCACGAGCCTGGTCGACGTCATCTTGTGTTAGTCCGTCATCGTCTCCGCCGGTGCACCCAGCGAAAGCCGCAGTCATCATTGTCAGCATAAGTGTAGCAGCGATCAGTCGTTGCATCATCTGCATGAGAATTGGTACCATATATAGAGATTCGGCAAAAAACGGAATCAAGTGTTGTTCTGATACCCAAATCATTCTGGTTTTGAGCGTGATTAAAGAATTAAATTGGTTGGGCGGTGGGGCGACTAAGTCGCCCCACCAATCCCGGTTTCCAGAGTTACGTAGGAGGTGATCCATCTGCAGGTTCCCCTACAGATACCTTGTTACGACTTAACCCTCCTTGTCGAAAGCAGGCTC
>MDTD01122691.1_pt1 | contig 103956 bp, 95 predicted proteins | sample 811221 | NCBI WGS metagenome assembly MDTD01 (sample SAMN05326646, study PRJNA326480) | marine metagenome | isolation source: seawater | place: Pacific Ocean: South West | collected 2011
GGGATTGGGGCAGCGGGACGGCAGCGGCATGACGGCCTCCTCTCGAGAGATACGGGACCGGAATGCGCCGTTCAGCGCACCGCGTCCCTGTATCTCACGACGCCGTCATGAGCTACCGTGCTTTTTGAAACAGGATTGTGTATACAGCCCGCTGGACGGCCCGGGGTCGGCTGCTCCTCCTGCCGCGTATCAGCCGCGAATTCGAATCAGCAGACCCTCGGCCCGCTCGCGGTACCCGGGGTCCTCATCCACGGTCATCTGCAGATAGTCCGCTGCTTCGTCGAACCGGTTGTCGGCGTAGGCGTTGACGCCGAGGGCATAGAGCGTGATCGCCTCATCCGCGCCGCGTTCCATCGCCGCCTGATAGTAGAAATCCGCCAGCCCGTAGTTCTGACGTTCGTAATTGATAAGCCCCAGGTAGTAGTAGGGAACGTAGTTGTCCTCACGCAGCTGGAGCGATTTTACGAACGCGCTTTCCGCCTCATCGAGTTCGCCGGCGGTGTACTGGTCAACACCGTAGGAGACCCAGCCGCGGAAGCTGCGTCGTTCGCCGACGTACGCCAGGAAATCATCGGTGAGGTTGCCCTGGTCGACCCAGCGAAACGCCTCCCGGTACACCGCGTCGACGTTTTCCGCCAGGCTGGCGTCGGGCTGGAGCGCGCTCAGGCTGTCCCACATGATCCTGTTGATCTCCGGTGCGTCGGCGTTGAGCAGGAAGCTGATCATGCCCCACGCCTGCGGGTAGAAGCTGTCGATGGAGGACCGGGCGCCGTCCAGGTCGATGGAGAGCATCTCGTCCAGGCCGATCAGCGGACGGGGAGAGTCTCCCGCCACCATCGCCTTCAGCGTGTCGAGCCACGCGAGGTTTTCGCGGTAGATCGCGGTTCCGAACTCGGGATCGTACTGCGAGGCCTCGAAGTAGACGGCGAAACCCTCCCGCAGCCACAACGGGGGGTTGTCGACAAAGGCGCGGAAGAACTGGATGAAACTCTGGTGAATGATCGACTGATCCAGAGACGCGTCGTCGGTGTAGTAGCCCACCAGCTCGCTTTTCGCCAGATCCGCGTAGTGGAGATACACGTACCCGTCCCGCGTTTCGTCCACGAGTCGGCGCAGGTAGGAATCGAACCGTGACTTGGTGGCGAACACGCGCACCCGCAGCGGCGCCTCAAGGGAATCCACGGGGTAGCGGAACTGCTGGTTGTACAGGCTGAGCATCGCCTCCATGCGATCGCTTACCGCCTGGGCATGTTCCTGACTGATCTCGGAGATGACGTGGTAGTGGGTGCTGTCCGCCTCGAACTGGGAGCTCTGCGCGGCCAGCGGCAGGGTCACCACCGCAGCAAACAGCGCCAGGAGTACCGCGTGTGCCGATCGAATCATCCTTTTCCTCCGTGTTTGGTCTTGGTTTTCTCATTGTAGGGGGCGCTGGTGACATTATCAATGATGATGTTGAGCTCATCGATGATGATTCCGGTGAATCGCTCCACGTGCTCCACGATGTACTGCTGGAGGCTGTAGATGCTGCCCTTGAGTTCCAGGCGGTACGGTACCTGGACGTGGACGTCGATCCGGTACCCGCGCTGGTCGTACTTGATGTTCAGCCTGCTGATGACGATTCCCGGGGTGAACTCGTCCACGCAGTGCATGATCATCTGCGAGAGTGCCGCCTCGCTGATCTGAACGGCACCCTTGGTGCTGAACGCCGGACGGACCACCGTCTTTTCGTAGGTTTTGTCGCGCCGAAGGAGTCCCAGGCCGCGTCGCCAGATCACCTTTACCGAGTCACCCATGATACGCGGATAGTTGCGTTTGACCTCGATCGAGGGAACCGGAATGACGTGTCGGCCGTGGGTCTTGCGGTGGTTGATCGCGGTTTCGATCTCGTCGGAGGTGGCGACCTCCTCGATCATGATGATCCGCTTGGGTTCCGGAAGCTGCAGCGCCTCGCAGATCTTGCGGACCATCCGTTCGGAGGTCCCCAGCACCAGGATGCGCTTGAACCGCGACTTCTCGATCGCGTGCTGCACCTCACGACGGTGTGCCTTCTCCGTGAACAGTGCCGTCCGCACCGCCGCGAGATACGCCTGCTCCTTTTTTGCAGACTTTCCCGCGATGATCTTCTGGTTCTCGATCAGGAGGCCGTCGTCGATGAGGAGATCGATTCCGTGTTTTTCCATCACCAGCCGGGCGCGAAAGCTCTTCCCGGTGCCGCTCTTTCCCACCAGGGCCAGGACCTGCACACCGCGAAAGCGCCACATGATGCGCGCGAGGAATCGCTTCATAGGTGTATTGTAGCGGCGCGTCCGCAGGCCGTACAGGCGGCGGTGGCGACCTCTTCGAGCCGACGGACGATTCCGGCGGGGTCCCCGAACAGCTCGCGCACCATTCGGAAATCCCCGGGCTGCAGCGGGGCGCTCCACGCGACCTGGGGCTGTTCGAAGGCGATGAACAGCGCGTGCAGCATCATCCGCTTGCGTTCCGCCAGGCGCTCGCGGGAACCGGCGACGGTGTTCCAGCCGGGGCCGTCGTAGGTCTCGTCGCCGATCAGCGGGAGGCCCTCGGCGGCGAGGTGGGCGCGGATCTGGTGCGTTCGGCCCGTTCGGGGAAACGCCGCGACCAGCGAGGCCGACCCGTCGGCGGTACTGGTCACCGGGATCACCGATGTCCGGGCCGACGCAAAGCGCAGGGCCGGGGGGCGCCCCGTGGTTGGCTCCACGACCGCGCGCCGCCGCTGACGGTCGTAGGCGAGGCGCCGGTCGATTTCCATGCGCCGCGGAATCGATCCGGCGACCACCGCCAGGTACATCTTGGTGACGCGACGGTGCCGCAGTTCCTCGGTGAGGGTCCGGGCCCCCTCCGTGGACAGAGAGAAAAGCTGCACACCGCTGGTCCCGGCGTCGAGGCGATGAACCGGTCCGGGCCGGAACGAGAGACTGTCGCGCCACCATCCCTGGGCGGCGGCGGCGCGGCGGACCATGTCGTCGAGCGCCTCGTTCCCGTGCACGGGCAGTCCCGGCGGCTTGTTGAGTACCAGCCAGTCGTCGCTGCGATCCACGATCCCGATACGCCAGTCCCCGGCGTGAATCGCGCCGTCCTGGACGCGGACAGGTGGTGGTCCGCCGTGTCGTGGCGACGGGGCGCGGTCGGGCGGCCGGCGCCGCGAGCGGCCGGTGTTGCTCCAGTCCGGTACCGAAAGCCGATCTCCCTCCCGGACACGGACGTCGCCGCGAACCTTTCTGTCGTTGAGGCGTACCTCACCCCTCCGGATCGCGCCGGCGATCGCGCCGGGCGGTACGCCGGGAAACCCGTTTCGCAGTACTCTGTCCACGCGACGGCCGTCGTCGTCCGTCGCCACCTGAAGCTCAGCCATGCCGGCAGTGTAGACCGGGAGCACAGCCTTGACAAAGGGCTTGAGCACTGGTGACACTGCTATGGTGCAGAGTCCGGCCATCCAATACCTCTATGACATGATCTCGAACCGGGTCTTTCTCTCTGCTTTTTTCAGCTGGTTTCTGGCTCAACTGATCAAAATGCTCGTCGACCAGGTCCGTGGCCGGTCCCGGGGATCCCGGGACATGGTGGCGACCCTCATGTGGAAGACCGGCGGCATGCCATCGAGCCATTCGTCGCTGGTCACGGGGCTGGCGACCGCGATCGGCGTCGCCTACGGTGTGAAGTCCGCGGTGTTCACGGTATCGCTCTTCTATGGCGTGCTCATCATTCGCGATGCCATGGGGGTCCGCAGGTCGTCGGGCCTGCAGGCCCAGAAAATCAACGCCATGGGGCGGGAACTGCACGAACGTTTCGGCATGGAGTTTGAACCGGTCAAGGAAGTCAGCGGCCACACACCGAGCGAGGTGTTCGTGGGTGTCCTTCTCGGGTTCTTCACCGGCCTGGCGTTCAGCATCCTGTAGGGTCCCGCCCGTGAGCGCACGCCGTCCGTCGAGTCTTGTCGTCGCGATCCTCCTCGTCCCTGTCGCCCTCGTTGCGGCAGTCTTCTTCGTTGTGCGCTCGGCACCCCTCGAGTTTGGCGCGCGACCGTGGCAGCGCGTCGATATGATTCTGATTCCATCGATCGCGGACGAGGAAACCGCCGCCTCCCGTCTCATCGCCGCCGGTGACGAGATCCTGTACTTCGGCAATGCCACGGTTTCGGTAGAGGACTTCGCCGGCGGCGCCGTTGTGCCCCTTCCTGAGCTGACGGGGCGGTTTGATGAGGCCGACCCGCGTCTGGATCCATTTCTCCGGGCGCTCCCCGGGCTCTTCCATCCTCCGGGAGGCGAACAGCCCTCTGCGGTGCTGTACCGGACGCGCTCCGGGTCTCCGGTGGAGACGTGGCTGCACGTGCGTCGCGTGCTCGACGGTGTTCCGTTCCGCATCGCCGGCTGGCAGCCGGTGATTCCTCTCGCGTCGGGGCTGGCGGTGCTCGTGGCGCTGATTCCCGTCCTCGTGACGGCTCGGCGCCGGCGCCTGCCTATCGCGGTGACGCACCTCCTGGCCGCCGTCTATGGGGTCGTCGGAGGTCCGGAGGCGCTCGTTCCGGCGGTTCTCCTCGGCACGGCGTTCTCGTACTGGCACGTTCACAGCGCCGACATCGAGCGCGAATATCTCGTCCACCGGAGGCGTGGGGTCCGGATCGAACGGGAACAGGTTCCGGCGCTGGTCTTTCTCGTCCTCGCCGCGATCGGTGCGGTCGCCCTGCCGGCGGAACGACGGGCGGCGGTCCTGATCGTCGTCGCCATGGTGCTGGTGTGGGCGTGGGTCGTCCTGATCCACGCCTTGCGCATCGACCGCAGCGAACATCCGCTCTTCGCGCCCCGGCCGATCCTTCGTACGCGGGTGACCTTCCCCGGACTCATTCCCGCGCTGATCGTGGTTGCCTCGGCATCGGTGGCGTTCGTGCTTGCCGGAACGGGAACGGTGCCGGCCGGTACGCCGACGGTTCCGGTGCCGGAGCACCTCGCCGTCGGACAGCAGCCGACCCGCGATCCGGGCGAGGCCTCCGCGCTCGTCGAGGGGCTGCGCAGCGTCTCCGCCACCGCGGAACCCCTCTCAACGGCGGGGTACCTCGCCCACCGGTGGTACCAGGACACGCTGCTGTACGGCGGAACGTTCCGGGTCCCCTCCCTGGGAGACCGGATCACGATCCAGCGACTCCGACGGGAGGGGGCGGGCCTGTCTGCATACCGGGAACCGGTGCGCGAGTTCGGTCCCCAGTGGGTAGCGGAGCAGTTCCGGGAACCGCAGGGCACCGCCTACACGCTGTTCACGCAGGAGGAGGGCGCGTTCCGCGTGGTGCGGACGCCGCTCCAGCTTACGGTGGTCAGTCCCACGGGAACGATGCGGCGGCTCGCAATGCTGATCCTTCCTCTCCTTGCCCTGGCGTCCGGTATGCGCTTGCCCTACCGTGGGCTCCTTGGTACGGTTGGTGCTGCATCGAGGAGCGAACGACACGAACTATGAGAGCGATTTCTGCAGGGGGCGTAGCTCCCTTACCGACTCAACAGCCCCTGGAGCAGGGATTCTGGAACGCCGCAGTCCCGTCCCTGTGCGTGGTGCCGTTCCAGCAGCACACCGGGAGCCGTCTGCACAGCCTGGTGAAACCGGGCGAACTCGTTCGCGAGGGGATGGTCGTCGCCGAGAGCGACAGCCGCCTCGCGGTGCCGATCCACGCGCCGATTCCCGGTCGCGTGGCGACCGTCGGGCAGACGACGCTCCTCGACGGCACGACCTCCGGGGCGATCGCGATCGAACTCGACGGTGAGTTTGACCGTCTCGGGAAAAACCCGGAGCCGCGACCGTGGCGTGATCTGTCGCCGGAGGCGCTGCTGGAAGTGATCAGATCCGCAGGTGTCGTCTGCGGACCGCGCGCATCGGTCCCCGCTCACATGCATCTTCGTCGGAGCAGGCAATCGCACCCGCCGGTCCTGATGCTCGACGTCGCCGAAACGGAACCGTACATGAGCGCAGATGCGGAGATCGTGGCCGAGGACGGCGCGGGGATCGTTGAGGGCCTCGAGATCATCGCCGCCATTCTCGGGACGGATCGGATCCATGCCGCCGTCGCCGGAGGGTTCAGTCGGGCGCACCGCGCGATCCGCGCGGCGCGCGGCGACGTCGCCATCGCCCTCCACCGCCTCCCGCACCGGTATCCGGCAAACAGCGAATACCATCTGCGCCGCGTCGTCGGCCTGCGCGGCGGCGCCGACGACGCCGTTGACCTGGTCGTGGTCTCGCCCTCCACCGTTGAGGCGATCCGGGACGCGGTCCTGTACGGCAAGCCGCAGATCGACCGGGTGATCGCCGTCGGCGGTGGCGCGGTGCAACGCCCCGCCCATATCCGGGTTCGCCTCGGAACGTCGATCGCCGAGGTACTGCAGGAGTGTGGCGGGTTGCTCGAGGAGCCCGCCCGGATCATCGCCGGAGGAACTCTCACGGGACGTCTTGTGCAGAACATCAACGCGCCGGTGACGAAGACGATGTCGGCGATCGTCGCCCTTACCGAGGCCGAGGTCCGTGGGGGCGAGGAGGAGCCGTGCATCGGGTGCGGTGGCTGCGTTCGCGCGTGCCCGGTATCGATCAATCCCTCACTGCTCAACGATCTGATCCTGGATGGCCGTCACCGGGAGGCCGAGGCTGCCGGTGTGTTCGACTGTACGGAGTGCGGGCTCTGCGCCCACGTGTGTCCCTCCCGGATCCCACTGGTTGATCGAATCCGCGACGGCAAGCGGTCCCTGTCCGGGGGCCACTCGTGAGCACCATCCCCGAGGTTCGGTGTCCTCACACGTTCCGCATGCTCACCGTGCGGGGGATTTACATCCGGCTTGCGCTGGCGCTGGTGCTGGTACTGATCCCGGCGGTGTTTCGCAGCGGTGCGACGGTGGTCGTCCTGGCGGTGTCGGCGATCGGCGGCGGAATCCTCGCTGAGCTGGTGGTCGGGCTCGGCAGCGACCTCTCGGTTCGGCGCAGCGGTATCGGCAACGGTCGAGTGCTGTACTACGCACTTCTGGTGACGGCGCTGGCACCGACGACAGCGACCCCGGTGGTCGTGGCGGTGGCGACCGCGGCGGCGGTGCTGGTGGGGCTCTGGCTCCCCGGCGGCCCCGGGGCCTACTGGCTACACCCCGTCCTGGTGGGTCTGGCGCTGCTTCCCGGTTTGAGCCTGATGACGGGGTCCGATCCGCTGGCGGCGGGGACCGGCGTCCTCCCCGGCATTGTGGAGTCCTCGCAGGCGTTCGCGTTCCTCGACGGACGCGTCTTTGGACCCCTGGGGCTGAGCGTGTCCCCCTCGGCGATCGCGGCGATCACCGGATTCTCCGGTAGCACTCCGGCGACCGTCACCGCCGGACTCCTGCTGCCGCTCCTGATTGCGGCGATGGTCGTGCTCGGCGAGGATGTGATGCCCCCCGTCCTGCCCGTCTCCTACCTGTTCGTCTTCGCGATCGTTGTGGACCTCCTCGGAGGGGACGTGCTGAGCGCCACCCTTGCGGGGAACGTCCCAGTCCTGGCGCTGATCGCCCTGGCCGATCCCGGAGTTCGTCCGCACCGCCGCCGCGACATCGTGCTCTTCGGAGCGATCGCCGGCGGGCTCACGGCGGTGCTGACCGCATTTGGCGGCACCGGCATGCCGGGCGTGGCGGGCCTTCTTCTTGCCGGAACGCTTCGTCCGCTGCTGGATCGGGCGTCCCGGGGAAGGACACTGTGATGAGTGGCCTGTGGTCGCGGGGCGTGAAGGTGATGGCGCTGTTTGGTGCCGCGGTTCTGGTGGTACTGACGCTCGAGCTGGTCGTCGCCGGTGGAGCCGTGCCGACCTCGGCTCTGCCGTGGTCCCATCTGCTGGATCAGCTCGCCGGGCGCCCCGGCGCGGCGGTGGTCCCGGATACCCCGGAGGCGCCGTATCTGTGGCCGGTGTACGCCGACAGCGGGCTTGCCGGTGCGATCGTGTACAGCCGCGCAACGGGCTACCGGTCCCCCGTAGAGGTTGCTGTAGCGGTTGACGCCACCGGCGCGGTTCGCGCCACGGAGGTTGTCGCCCACGGAGAGAGTGGCTACGTGGCGCGGGCATTGGGTCGCGGGGATGTCGACGGGGTCACCGGCGCAACGGTGACAAGCGATGCGATCGGCAGGGCGCGGGAGCGCGCGGTTCGCGCCGCGACCCGGTATATTGAGGAGCAACGGTGACGCACTTTTTCCGACACGTGACATCGCGCAATCCGGTCTGGATGGTGCCCCTGGCGCTCCCGGTGGTGCTGTACGCCAGCCAGACGGTATATCTCGCGGTGCTGTTTACTGCGCTCGTGGCGATCGCGGTTCCCACCGTCCACGGTGTGTCCTATTTCGCGGAACGGTGGCTTCCCAGACACCTGCGGCTGGTTTCGCTGCTGCTCGTGGCAGCGGTTGTCGTGACGATTCTTGAACGGATTCTCCAGTCGCTCGGAGATATCGTGCCGCAGCGCACGCACTCCATGATCCAGGCGCTCACCGTGACGGCGATCATGGTGTGGCCGACGATCGCGGCTCCCGTCGACGAAACGTTCCGGCACCGGATGGCGGTTGCGGCGGGGCTGGCAGCGGGATTCGTCGTCGGGTTCGTGCCCCTGGCGGCGGTCAGAATCCTTCTCTCCCGCGGCGGGTATCTCTTTGCCGATACGCTGTTTGTCGGGTTTCTGCTGCTGGCTGTCGGGCGCATGGCGATTAACCTGTACCGAATCCACAGCGGGGAGGAGCGTGCATGAGCACCGTGGCCCTCATTGTAAGCGTTGCGCTCACCCAGAACGTCGTTCTCGTGCACTATCTCGGAGTGTACCCGCTTCCGGCGATCGTTCATGACCCGCGCCGTGCCGGGGTCTTTTCGGCGGCGGTGACGGTGGCCCTGGTGTGGGTCTCACTGGTCTACTGGGTGGTGTTCCGGTTTGTGCTGGTACCGCTGGATGTGACGATCCTGGGAACCGTGGTCGCCGCCGGTATCGTTGCGGGGTCCACGGTTCTCGGCGTTCGCCTCGGGAGCCAGCTCTTTCCGTTCCACCGACGCCGCATTCGGCAGGGGACGCCGGCGGCGCTGGTCAATGTGACCGTTCTGGTGGTCTCAATGGCGCTGGTGGAACAGGTTCCCACGCTGTGGCAGGCGCTTGTCGGAGCCCTCGCCGCGGGCGTCGGACTCACCCTGGCGCTGGTTCCGCTGGCGGCGGTGCGCCGCGAACTGAGAAACCGGCGTATTCCCGCGGCGCTGCGGGGCGATGTGTCGGTGTATCTCGCCGCGGCGATGATGGCGCTCGCGATCCAGCAGATCGACGCGCTGCTCCAGCGTTTTCTGGTGCCGCTGTACTGACCGGAGGTTTCGACCGCCGGCGACCCCGCTACGACGCCGCCCGCGTCTTGAACTCCGACGTCGTGTGAAACTCTACCTTCGGGTGGTCCCGCTCATTCGCCGCCAGCACCCACGGTGATTCCGCCAGATACACCGGCTTCTCATCCTTGTCCCACACGATGTTTCGCGACCGGAAGCGCATGAACTCGTCGAGTGCCTTCGGATCATCTGACGTTATCCAGCGCGCGTGGGAGTAGGGCAGCCCCTGCATTTTGGCGGCGGCGCCGTACTCGTGCTCCAGACGGTAGGCGATGACGTCGAACTGCAATTCCCCGACCGTGCCCACTATCAGGCGGTTGCCCTGTCGAAAGAGCTGCGCGACGCCCTCCTCGGTGAGCTGGCTGAGTCCCTTGTGGAACTGCTTGCTGCGCATGGGATCGCCGTTGATCATCTCGCGGAAGATCGCCGGCGAAAACGCCGGGATACCGCGGAACTCGAGCTCCTCGCCCTCGGTGAGGGTGTCACCGATCTTGAGGTCACCGCGGTCGTAGAGCCCCACCACATCGCCGGGGTAGGCGAAATCCACCACCGATTTGCGTTCCGCCATGAAGCTGTAGGGGTTGGTGAACCGTACCTGCTTTCCCTGACGGACGTGGAGAAACTGACGCGATCGTTCGAAGGTGCCTGAGCAGATGCGAAGGAACGCGATGCGGTCCCGGTGACGTGGGTCGAGATTGGCGTGAATCTTGAACACGAAGCCGCTGAACCGATCCTCGTCCGGGTCGACCTGCCGCGTGCTCGTCGGACGGCCCACCGGTTTTGGCGCGATGTCGATGAACGTCTCGAGCAATTCGCGGACACCGAAGTTGTTCAGGGCGCTGCCGAAAAACACCGGCGCCAGTTCTCCTGCGCGGTAGGCGTCCACGGAGAACGGCTCGTAGACGCCCTCGATCAGTTCGACGTCATCGCGGAGTCGCCCGGCGTCGGAGCCCAGCTGCCGGTCCAGTTCGTCGTCGGCGAGATCCCGGATGTGGAGGCGCTCCTCTTCGACGACGGTCTTGCCCGGCCGAAAGAGGTACAGACCGCCCTCGTGGAGGTTGTACACCCCCTTGAAGTGCTGCCCCATGTTGATCGGCCAGGTGAGCGGCCGCACCCGGATGTCGAGCTTTTCCTCGATCTCGTCCATGAGCTCCACCGGTGGCCGTCCCTCGCGGTCCAGCTTGTTCACGAACACGATCACCGGGGTGTCCCGCATGCGACAGACGCGCATGAGGTTCTCGGTCTGCTCCTCGACGCCCTTTACACTGTCAACGACCAGGATCACGCTGTCCACGGCGGTGAGGGTCCGGTAGGTATCCTCGGCGAAGTCCTTGTGCCCCGGTGTATCCAGTATGTTGATCAGCTTCCCGTCGTACTCGAAGCTCATCACCGCAGTGGCCACGGAGATGCCGCGCTGTTTCTCGATCTCCATGAAGTCCGAGGTTGCCGATTTCTTGATCTTGTTCGATTTGACCGCACCTGCGGTGCGGATGCCTCCACCGAACAGCAGGAGCTTCTCGGTGAGGGTGGTTTTTCCGGCGTCGGGGTGGCTGATGACGGCAAAGGTCCGCCGACGCTCGATTTCCTGTTCTCGTGTCATGTCCGGTGGCATCCTACCGGGAAGCGGCGGAAATGTGTATGCCCGCCCCGCATCGCGCGTGGGCAGAATGCCCCGGTGGTGCTACAATGGCGCCATGAACATCACCGTCCTGGAACCCCTCGGACTCCCGCGGAGCGCGGTGGAGGAGATTCTCCGTCCACTGACCGACGCGGGCCACACCGTGACGATCCACGAGGATCGTCCCTCCGATACCGACGAGACGATCCGACGCCTCGAAGGCGCCGAAATCGCCGTCATCGCCAACATGCCGTTTCCCGGCGAGGTGGTCCGCGCGGCGACGACGCTGCGGTTTCTCTCCGTCGCCTTCACCGGTGTGAACCATATCGACATCGAGGCCTGTCGTGAGCGTGGTGTGGCGGTCTCCAACGCCGCCGGCTTTTCGACCGAGAGCGTCGCCGAGCTCACCGTGGCGATGATCATCGGACTGCTGCGGTCGGTCGTGCCGGGTGACGCCCGCGTCCGGTCCGGCGGTACCAGCGCCGGGCTCTTCGGCCGGGAACTCAACGGGAAGACGGTTGGTATCGTCGGCACCGGGGAGATCGGGCGTCGGGTGGCGACGGTGCTCAGCGCCTTTGGCGTTCGCCTGCTGGGCTACAACCGTACGCGATACCCGGAGATGGAGCGGCTGGGCATGCAGTACCTCTCGCTGGAGGAACTGCTGCCGGCCAGTGACATCGTCAGTGTCCACGTGGCGATGACCGCGGAGACCAGGGGGCTCCTTTCGGCGGAACGGATCGCGATGATGAAACCGGGGGCCTACCTGGTGAACCTGGCGCGCGGCCCGGTGATCGACAGCGCCGCGGCGGCGCAGGCGTTGCACGAGGGACGTCTGGCGGGGATGGGGGCCGATGTGTTCGAAATGGAACCCCCGATCCCGGCGGACCATCCGCTGCTTTCGGCACCGAACACGCTGCTGCTGCCGCACGTGGCCTTCGGGACCGAGGAGAGTTTCCGCAAGCGGGCGGGGATCGTGACCGAGAACATTCAGGCCTGGCTGGACGGGACCCAGACGCGGGTGATTCTGCCCGGCGCCGTCGGCTGAGTCGCCGACGGGTACATCACGGCGATCCCTGCGACTCGATCGCCGACAGCTCTTCCCACCGCGCGTAGGCCGCCTCCAGCTCGCCCTCTATCGCCGCAAGGCGGTCGGTGAGGGCGGTCGTGCGGGTCCCGTCGTCGGTCTCGTACAGTGACGGGTCGGCGAGTTGACGGTGGATCTCGGCCTGTTCGGTTTCCAGCGCCTCGATGCGGTCGGGGAGCTCCTCCAGCTCCCGGCGTTCGCGAAACCCGAGGCGGCGCTCCCGGCGACGGCGGGATGCTTCGGCGTTCCCGGTTGCACCGACCGCGCCGCTGTCGCCAGATCCGGGACCTTCCGGTGAGCGCAGGTGGTGGTAGCGCGCCATCCACTCGCGATACCCCCCTGCGTGCTCCTCCACGCGACCGTCGCCTGCAAGGACCAGGCAATCGGTGACGACGTTGTCCAGAAAATCGCGGTCGTGGCTCACCAGCAGTAACGTACCGCCGTAGTCCGATAGCAGGTCCTCCAGCAGCTCCAGCGTCTCCTGGTCCAGGTCGTTCGTCGGCTCATCCAGTACGAGGAGGTTGGATGGCCGGGCAAAGAGGCGCGCGAGCAGTACCCGGTTGCGTTCGCCCCCGGAGAGCGTGTGCACCGGCCGGTTGCGGTCATCGGCACTGAACAGGAAGTCCTGCATGTACGCCAGGACGTGTTTGCGCGCCCCGCCGACCTCGACCGTGTCGTACCCGCCTCCAAAGGCGTGATAGAGCGTTTCGGTTTCATCCAGTTGGCGGCGCAGCTGGTCGAAGTACACCACCTGCAGCCCGGAACCGCGCCGCACCGTACCCGCCGCCGGTTGCAGGTCCCCCAGAAGCAGCCGTACGAGCGTCGTCTTGCCTGCGCCGTTGGGTCCGACGATGCCCACGCGGTCTCCCTTCAGGATCGTGGTGTTCAGTCCGTCCACGATCCGCCGCCGGTCCCAGGAGAACGCCAGGTCCTTCATTTCCACGACCAGATCACCCGACCGCGCCGCTTCGGCGATCCGCATCCGGGCGGTTCCCTGCCGGGAGCGGCGTTCGGCGTACTGCGCCCGCATCTCCATGAGGGCGCGGACCCGCCCCTCGTTTCGCGTACGACGCGCCTTGACGCCGCGGCGCAGCCATTCCTCCTCCGCCGCCAGGACGCGGTCGAACGCCGCCTCCTGCCGGGTTTCGGCGGCGATCGCGTCCTGCTGGCGCCGGACGAACTCGTCGTATCCACCCGGAAACCGGTAGAGGCTGCCCCGGTCGAGGGCGATCACGCGATCCGCCACGGCCCGGGAAAACGCCCGGTCGTGGCTCACGAAGAGCACGGCCCGACCGCCGGAGCGCGTGGCCGACAGCAGCGTCTGTTCCAGCCATTCGATGGAATCGATATCGAGGTGGTTTGTCGGTTCGTCCAGAAGCAGGACGTCCCAGTCCGTCGCCAGGGTGGCGGCCAGCAGCACTCTCCGCAGCTCACCCCCCGACATCTCCTCAACCCGGGCGTCGGTGGCGACGCCCAGGCGCGTCAGCGTTTGTTCCGCCTGCAGCCGGCGTTCCCCGGCGGATTCGGGATCATCGTCGAGAGCTCCGGCGCCGTGGAACTCGGTGGCGACGTCGAGGGCGCTCCCGGACAATCCGTCCGGGACGTTCTGCGGGAGTGCGCGAACCCGAACCCCGTTCGCGCGGGCCAGGGTACCGTCGGTGGGATCCATCTCCCCGGCCAGAACGCGGATCAGCGTTGACTTTCCGCTCCCGTTTCGACCGATGAGGCAGATCCGGTTGCCCGGCTCCACGGTGAACCCCACCTGATTGAAGAGTGGCGTTCCGCCGAAGGAGACGCTCAGCTGGTGTACATTGAGAAGTGCCACGCCGGCACGCTACCCCGGTGGCGATGCCGGAGGCAAGTGGCGGTGTCGACGTCGACCGTCGCGCCGGCGCGCTGACCCCGGTGACGACGTGCGGCTTCCGGCGCCGGCGCGGCGACCCCGGTGACGACGTGCGGCCTCCGAGGGCGGCTCGCGGCCTCCGACGGCGGTGCCTACATGCGCGCCGAGGTGGCGTGACGCCCGGCCTCGTGGGCGTCTGCGCGAACGGCCACCGCCGCCGCGTGTTCGTTGCCCAGCCGGAAGCCGGCATCGAGGGCCGCGGTGACCGCATCCCGGGTGCCGAACCGGTCGAGGAGTGCGGCGGTGAGAGCCTCCCGCGACACGACCCGGGTGATCGCCACAAGCGCCCCCAGCATGCAGATGTTGGCGTTCCGCTCGCTGCCGGACACCTCCCGGGCGGTCGCGGCAAAGGGAATCGCAAACTGCCGCGAGTCGACGCGTCCGCGAATCGGGGCCTCGTCGCTGTCGGTGATGAGGAGTCCTCCCGGCCGGATCACCCCGGTGTAGGCGTTGAGCGCCTTGCGGTGCAGGCAGACCAGTACGTGAGCCTGATCGACCTTTGGATAGATGACCTCGCTGTTTGAGATCGTCACGTCGGTACGGCTCAGGCCACCGCGCATCTCGGCTCCGTAGCTCTGGCTCTGGACGGCGTAGCGGCCTTCGTGGATGACCGCAGCCTCCGCGAGGACGATGCCGGCGCTGATCACGCCCTGGCCTCCGACACCACCGATCACCAGCTTCCAGCTCATTGTGGCTCTTCTCCTCCGGCACCGCCGGCGCGCGCGGCCTGCGCTCGCTGAATCACCTCGGCGTACTGGTCGCAGTATTCCGGCCGTTCCTCGTCAACGAAAACGCCGCGCGGAATGAGGTCGACCTGTTCCGCCAGTTGCCGTGACCCCACCTTTGCCGTGCCCTCCTTGAAATGGCGAAGCATCTCCACCGTTTCCTGGTGTCCGTTGCGGCGGCCGAAGTGTGTGGGGCACTGCGAGAGCACCTCGACGACCGAAAAACCGTGGTGCCGGATCGCGCGTGTCAGGAGCTGCTCGAGTTCGTTGACGTGGTAGGTGGTCGTTCTGGCGACAAAGGTCGCGCCGGCGGCGCTGGCAAGCTGCACGGCATCGAAGGGCTGGTCGATCGATGAGTACGGCGCGGTGGTCGCCTGGATGCCGCAGCCGGAGGTCGGCGAGAACTGTCCGCCGGTCATGCCGTAGATGCGGTTGTTGAGGACGATGACGGTGATGTCGATGTTGCGCCTGGCGGCGTGGATGAAGTGGTTCCCGCCGATCGCCAGGGCGTCGCCGTCCCCCATCGGTACCAGGATCGTCAGGTCCGGCCGGCTCATCTTGACGCCGGTGGCGAACGCGAGGGCCCGCCCGTGAAGCGTGTGGAGGGTGTGAAAATCGAGGTAACCGGCGATGCGGGCGCTACACCCGATGCCGGAGACCATCACCAGCTCGTTCTTGTTCAGTCCGACCGCGTCCACCGACCGGATGAGTCCGTTGAGGACCGTCCCGTGGCCGCACCCGGGGCACCAGATGTGGGGCATGAAGCGGGTCCGGAGATACGAATCGATCGATTTCATTCGCCCTGTCCCTCCACGATGCGCAGTACCCGCCGGATATCCCGGGGCGTGATGAATCTGCCGTCGACGCGATTCGACAGGAAGACGCGCTCGGGAGCGTCCACGGCGGCCTTCACGTGCCGTAGCATCTGTCCCATGTTCATTTCGACCACGATCACCGCGCGTACCGACCGGCACGCCCGGCGGACGACGCCGGCAGGGAAGGGCCAGAGCGTCTCCAGCTCCAGCAACCCCAGGGGCTGACCGTTGAGGCGCGCTTCGTGAACCACCTGTCGTGCGGAGCGCGCGGGAGAGCCGTAGGAGACGAGAACCACCTCGGCGTCCTCCATGCCGTAGGTTCGTACCGAGGCGAGCTCGTCGGCCCGCAGCTCCAGCTTGTCGTGAAGGTGGTGGGCCAGATCGTCGACGATCGCCGGGTCCGTGGACGGGAAGCCCCACATGTCGTGGTAGAGGCCGGTGACGTTGTAGCGGTGCACTCCGCCGAAATCGGACATCGGCAGGCGCCCGTCCTCCCGGGTGAGGTAGGGGTGGTAGTCCACCCCCTCCGGCACCGACGTGCGCAGGCGGTCCACCGTCGGCAGCTCGCCCGGCTCAGGGATCACCAGCCGTTCCCGCATGTGACCGAGCATCTCGTCGAAGAGAACCACGACCGGCGTCCGGTAGGTTTCGGCGAGGTTGAATCCGCGCACGGTCGCCTCGAAGAGGTGCTGGTGGGTTGAGGCGGTGATCGCGATGATGGAATGGTCCCCGTGGGTCCCCCATCGCACCTGGTTGATGTCGCCCTGGCTGCCCTGCGTCGGCAGACCCGTGCTGGGTCCGCCGCGCATCACATCGACGACCACACAGGGAATCTCCGCCATGATCGCGAACCCCAGCGCCTCCTGCATGAGGGAGAATCCGGGCCCGCTGGTCGCGGTCATTACCTTGCTTCCGGTGAGGGAGGCGCCGATGATCGCCGCCATGGAGGAGATTTCGTCCTCCATCTGGATAAACCGGCCGCCGCGGGCGGGGAGCTCCCTGCTGAGGTGCTCAGCGATCTCGGAAGACGGTGTGATCGGGTATCCGGCAAAGAAGCTCAGGCCGGCGTACAGAGCCGCCTCGGCGCACGCTTCGTTCCCCTGGACGAACACGGTCCGCGGACCGGTCGCGGTGGAGCCGGAGGCACTCATGCCGGTGCCTCGGCGGGGGGCTCGTATTCGAGATGGATCGCCAGATCGGGACACATGCGTTCACACAGCTCGCAGGCGATGCACGCCTCGGGGTGCGCGACCGTGACGGTCCCTTCCGCGTCGGTCTCGAATACATCTTTGGGACAGAAGGTGGAACAGATGCCGCAGCGCTTGCACCACTCCTGATTGATGACGATGTCCTTGATTGCTGTGCGTGCCATGATGCGGGCCTTGCATTCATTTAAACACGACCCCACCGGGGGCGCAACACGAGCGTGACCTTTTGTGGTACGATGACGCCCACCGGGGGCGTTTTGGGGGCCAAGAACCAGTTCAACCGCGTAGTCCATATTCTCGAAAAGATTCAGTCGGGGTGCTATCCCACGGCGCGATCGATCGCCGAGGAGTACGAGGTGTCGGAGCGGACGATCCGCCGTGACATCGAGTGGATGAAGGACTTTCATCACGCCCCGATCGAGTTCGACCGCCACCACAACGGCTACATCCTCACCGATCCCACCTACCGCCTGCCCGCACTCACCATCACCGAGGGAGAGCTCCTGGCGATTACGGTGGGTGAGCAGGTCCTGGGCGCCTACCGCAACTCTCCATGGCACGGTCCGGTGCAGGACGCCTTCGCCCGGATCGAATCGCTCCTGCCCGAACAGGTAACGGTGTCGGCGCAGCTGTTCTCGCGGAAGGTGTCGGTGATCACGCCGCCGGTGAGCGAGATCCGCTCGGACGTGTGGGCCGGCGTGCTCGAGGGGACACGACGAACGCGGGCGGTGGAGATCGGTTACTACCGCGCCGCGGAAAAGCGCGTCCACCGCCGCACGGTGCACCCGTACCGCCTGATCGCCCACGACGGGTCCTGGTACCTGGTCGGGTGGTCGCTGCACCACGATGCGGTGCGGGTGTTTTCCCTGGCCCGAATCCACAGCGCGAAAATCCTTCCGGAGGCGTTCGATGTGCCGGAGGACTTCTCCGTCGGCGACTACATCGACCCTGAGTTCGGGGTGTACAACCGCGTCGACGATGGCCCCCGCGAGATCTGTATCCGCTTCGATCCCGAGGTCGCCCACGTGGTGAGCGAGCGACGCTGGCACAGCAGCCAGCAGCTCTCGGAGCTGGAGGACGGTCGGGTGGAGCTGCGGTTCACCACCAACCAGACCGACCAGGTGCTCTACCGGGTGATGTCCTTCGGGCCGGCGGCGGAGATCGTTGCGCCGGAGGATCTGCGGGAGCGCGCGAGGGACTGGGCGGGACGGATGCTCGCCCGGTACCAGCGGTAGCCGGCATCGGGGCTTGCGGTGCGCACGGCGGGAGGTTAGACTTCGGTCAGCACATGAGTTCGATCCACCTCATTCTCGGATCGTACAACAGCCAGGCGCTTGATCTTGTCGACACTGATCGGGATGCTCTCTACGAGTACTCGTACAAGCCGTTCCTGAAGCTTCTGTACAATCACGAGTCAACACCGTTCACGATGTACTACTCGGGTCTGTTGATTGAGTGGCTTGAGAAGTACCATTCGGAGTTTGTGGACGTCCTCACCGAGATGGTCAAACGCAAACAGATCGAACTCCTCGGCGGTGCCTACTTTGAACCGATGCTGCCGCTGATTCCGAAGACCGACCGAATCGGACAGATCGAGCGGCTCACCACGCACATACGCAAATGTTTCGGTCGCCGTCCGCGGGGCGCCTGGGTCCCCGAAAGCATCTGGGATCAGCGGATCGCCGCGAACCTCAACGCCGGTGGACTGGAGTACGCGTTTCTCCGGGATACGGCGTTCCAGTTCGGTGGCGCCGAACACGCATCCCGCGGCTACTGGCCCGTGCTGACGGAGGATCAGGGCAAGACGCTCATACTCCTTCCGGTGGCGTGGGAGCTTTCCGGGTACCTGTTCCGCGAGGAACCCTCGGCGATCGTCGACCGGCTTCGGGAGGTTGCCGCCCAGGGGGACGTCCGGAACGGCCCACCGGTTGTATCGCTGCTGTTCGACGGGAGCCGGCTGGGGTTCCGTCGGGAAGAGGCGGAAGCCGCAGTGGACTGGTACGGTCGGTTTCTGGATGCCCTGACCCAGAACAGCGACTGGATCAAGGTCGATATCCCCAACCGGATCGTCCGCGCCCACCAGCCGCGGGAACGGACCTACGCGCCGGTGAGTTCCCTCGCCGGGCTCATGGAATGGTTGCACACCATCGTTCCTGAGGGATCCAACGGCGCTCCCTTCGGCGATCACTGGCAGAGTTTCCGGTCGATCATGGAGCTGTATCCGGAAAGCGCACGGCTCTACGCGCGCATGCAGCATACCCACGTCCTGGTAAACCAGGTCCGTGGCGACAAGTACCGCAAGATGACCGCCCGCGAGGAACTCTGGCGTGGCCAGAGCCATTTCGCCTACTGGCACAACCGCACCGGCGGGATCTACCGCTCCAGCCTCCGCAAGGCGACCTACGCCGCCCTCATCGAGGCGGAGAAGACCACCCGGGAGCGGGGCATTTTTATCCCGGCGCTCTCACGGATCGATGTGGACCTGGACGGAGAGGAGGAGATCCTCTACCAGGGAAATGAGATCAACGCCTACGTAGACCGTCGCGGGGGCCGATTGTTCGAGCTGGACTACCTGCCGCGGGACTGGAACTACCTGGACACGTTTCAGCGGCGCCCCGAGCCGTTCCACGATGACGCCACCGTCGCCGCGGGGTACGACTCGTGGCCGCGGTCCGCGTTTGTGGACCATCTGTTCCGGCCGTCGCAGGAGCTCGCCGCCTTTTCCCGCGGGGAGCTGGACCGGGTGTGCGATCTGAGCCGTCTGGACTACCGCGTGGAGCACCTGGACAAGGACCATAACACGGTGTCGTTCCATGGAGTCTGCCACGCCGACGATGGACTCGCGGAGCTGGAGATCGCCAAGACGCTCCGTTTCGGCAAGAATCGGATCGATGTCGAGTACCGGCTGCACAACTCCGGGATGGAGACGCTGGACGCGGTGTTCGCCACGGAGGTGAACCTCTCGTTTCACTCCCTGGAGGTGGGAAAGCTGCGGCTGCACGTGCGACAGGGGCGGAGTCGGAAGGAGATACCGCCGGACGCCGCCGAGCTCGACGGGTTGTCGGATCTGCAGTTTCAGGATCTGCACAACAACACGGTGGTGACGCTGAATCCCAGCGACCGGCCCGACCTGTGGTGCGTTCCGGTGGAAGCGGTGGGGATCCTGTGGGATCACCCGCACTGGTTCTACCAGTCCAACTGCGCGGTACTGCGCTGGCCGGTGACCCTCGAGCCCGGTGACAGCGCGGAACGGTCGGTGTCGCTCAGGATCGACACCGCGAAGTAGGCGCCGGGGGGCTTCAGCCGTCGCCGTGGCCGGTGAGAATCCCCTCGATCCACGGCCGCGTTTCGGCGTACAGCGGTCCGTCGGACGCCACAAGAAACTCCATGAAGGCGGGTTCCCGCCGCCCGTCAAAGTACAGCGATTGTCCCAGATAGAAGCGGATTCGCTGCTCGGTTTCGTCACTCACCGGCAGTTCCAGAAGGCTTTTCAGTTGGTCCGCCGCCCGAAGATACTCGCCGTTTGCAAACTCTCCGGTCACGATACGTGAAAGTGTCACAGCGACACCCTCTCCGTCGGCGCTGCGTTCCTGCGGCAGGATGACCGGGTCCGGCGCGAACGGTGCAGGCTCCGGCGCACGCGACAGGAGACGGTTGATCGCGGCGCGGGTCGTTGCGCTCACCGGTCTGGCGCCGCCGGCGGGAACGTCGGGGACCGCCAGCCGCTCTCCGCTCTGAATACCGGAGGCGAGTTGAAGGATCGGCAGGGGCGCCCGGCGTTTGGTGGCCCGCGGAATCTCAATGTTGACCGCCGGCTGGGTTGCCAGGGCGATCTGAACCGGCTGGGAGAGCACATTCTCGTTTTGCTGGATCTCGAGGGTTCCGCGCTCGATCAGCGCCTTGTCGAACACCCCGTAGTAGTAGCTCACCCCGGGGACCGGGTAGTCGGCGTACCGGCGGCTCGAGCTGTCGAGCTCGTCCAGAAGCGTTGCATCCGCCACCGACTGCAGGTCCGTAAAGGGGTCGGTACTGCGGTACACGGCCAGGGTGCGCCCCGTACGGGACGGGTTGAACACCACCACGATCGCCGTATCCTGCGGCTGCGCCTCGATATCGTACACGCTCGCCGCCAGGTCCTCTTCGGATTCCAGGCGCGTGACATCCACCGGACGCAACGTCTTGTTGCGAAACGGAATGAAGATCGGGTAGGTTCGGCCGTCGGGTTCCGCTGCGAGGACGGCGTAATAGTACGAGCCTTCCTCCAGCGGCGTGTCCAGGAACGTCTCCACACCCGGTGGTACTTCGCCCACCAGCGTTGCGTCGTCGATCGTATCCTGAGTGATCTCCTCGGTACTCCGGTAGACGCGGTACGTGCCGTTGGACAAATCGGTGGAATCGCGCCAGGTCAGCCGGACCTGCGGATCCCGCACGGCAACGCGGAGGCGCGAGACGAAGGGTGCGAATACGTCGCGGTTGAGCCCCTCCTCGGTGGCGTCCTGTGCCGGTGCGAGGACACCAACCGCGGCGATCAATCCGACAGTGAACAAAACAAGACGGCGCATGCAACTCTCCCTGATCACACTAATCGGCACTTCCAACCGTTGTCCATAGCGCGGACGTGAATTATGATCGATCCATGGACTTCACGTGGAGCCTTTTTATCGATTTGGGAATGGTTGCCGTGGCCCTGCTGGCGGCGACGGCGATCCGCCATCGCGTTCGCTTCTTTCAGCGGTACCTCATTCCCAACGCCCTCACCGCCGGGTTTCTGTTGCTGCCGTTCTACAACTACGTGGCACCGTTGCTCGGGGTATCCAGCGCGCATCTCGGCGAGCTGGTCTATCACCTCCTCAGCATTTCGTTCATTTCCATGACGCTGCGGGCCAACGCGCCGCAGGCGAGCAGTGGAGACGGTCGGATATTTGCCACCTCCGTCGCGACGCTCTGGCAGTTCGGCGTTCAGGCGCTGGTGGGCCTCCTGTTCACGCTCTTCATGATGAGAACGTTTATGCCGGATCTGTTTCCATCCTTCGGCTTTCTGCTCCCGCTGGGCTTCGTTCAGGGGCCGGGACAGGCGTTCGCCATCGGCAGTGGCTGGGAGCGTTTCGGGTTTGAGGGTGCCGGCAGCATCGGCCTGACCTTCGCGGCTATGGGATTCGTGTTCGCGAGTTTCGGCGGGGTCTTTCTGATCAACGTCGGTATCCGGCGTAAATGGCTCACCGAGGACTTCCTTCGGGGGCTGGACACCTCGGCGGTCAAAAGCGGCATCTTTCCGAGCCGGAAGCGTCGCCCCGTGGGCGCCGAGATGACCACCGAGAGCGAGGCGATCGACTCGTTTACCTTTCATATTGCGCTGGTACTCGCGGTCTACCTGCTGGCGTACCTGATTCTGCTGGGGATCACGACCGCCCTCACGCAGATCGGGCCGCTCTTCGCGGATCTGGCGGAGAACCTGTGGGGCATCAACTTTATCTTCTCGGCCCTCACCGGTATCCTTGTGCGGACCGTCATGCGACGGACGGGGCTGGACTTTGCCGTCGACAGCAAGACGCTGACCCGGATCTCCGGGTTCTCGGTTGACTACATGGTCGCCGCCGCGATCGGCGCGATTTCGATCGTGGTGGTGAAGGCGTACCTGATTCCGATTCTGCTGCTTTCGCTGATCGCCGGCGTGCTGGCGCTGGTGCTTGTGCCGTGGTTCTGTTCCCGGATCTTCGTGGACCACCAGTTCCACCGGACGATGATGATCTTCGGGGTCTCCACCGGGACGCTGCCGACGGGGTTGGCGCTGCTGCGGGTGATCGATCCGGAGTTCGAGACTCCGGTGGCCAGCGACTACATGTACGCCTCGGGACTCACGTTCGTCTTCGCGATTCCATTCATCCTGGCGATCAACCTTCCCGCCTACGCCGCCACCACGGGGAACATGATGTACTTCTGGGCCGGGATCGGTGTATCGGTCGCGTACATCCTGTTCGTGCTGGTGGCGTTTCTGTTCATCGCCAGGGGGCGAGCCTTCGCCAGCAAGCGCCACGTGTGGCTGCACCCGCGGCGCGGTGAGGACGGAGCTGCGTCGGAAGAACGATAGAGTCCGCGGAGGCGGTTCCAGCGGTGGAGTGCGAACGCTTCAGCGCCCGGGGCGCCGGGGCCCGCTACTCCTCGTGCTCGTGAAAGCTCTTGAACGGGTGCGGCAGGAGCTCCCCGAGGGTGACCGTCCGCTGGATTCCCTCCGGCGTCGCCAGGTGGATCGCCAGGTCCTGGGGACAGAACTCCTGCAGGACCTGCAGACACAGGGCGCAGGGAACCGCCGGGGGATCGTCGTCGGAGACGACGATCAGCTGGTCTATGTCCACGGACCCGTACCGGGCGATCGTGGCGAATATCGCGTTGCGTTCGGCGCAGACGGTGGCCCCGTAACTGACGTTTTCTACGTTGCAGGCGCCGATGATTTCATCGGTACCGGTCACGTGAACGGCGGCCCCGACCCTGAAATGGGAGTAGGGGGCGTAGGCGTGTTCGCGGGTGGCGGCTGCCTGTTCCAGCATGCGTCGCTGAACCGCGTCGTTGTTCGCTGTCATGGGATTGGGAAGTGTACTCCCCCTCCCGGTTCCCGTCAATTGAACTCAATCGCGCCGCCGAATCTGCCGACACTGCCAGTAGGACGACGACGATGGACTGGTATCGACGGTTTGCTCGGTGGGTGCGGCATTCTCAGTACGCGAAACCGACCTTCTACTTTTTGCTGCTCTTCTTTCTGACCGGGGTCTTCATCTGGGTCTTCGAACTGGGAGAGAACGATCAGTTTCAGACGGTGATGGACGGACTCTGGTGGTCCATCATTACATTCAGTACCACCGGCTACGGCGACAAAGTCCCCGTGACCTTTGCCGGGCGTCTGATCGCCGTTGTGACGATCATGATCGGTATCGGCGGTACCAGTCTCTTGTCCGGTGCACTGGCATCGTGGTTGGTCGACCGCAACACCAAGGCGAGGAGGGGGCTGATGGACTACCGGAAGCTCAAGGATCACCTCATTATCTGCGGCTGGAAGAACGACATGAAGGATATCCTCCAGGATATTCTGCGCGTGTCGGGGGACGTTACGGCGGATCAGCTGCTCATCGTATCCAACGTGGACTCCGAACGGGTCGAGGAACTGAAAGAGGACCCCAACCTCACGGGCCTCAAGTTCGTGCGTGGCGATTACTTCGCCGAGGCATCGCTCCGGCGCGCCAACGTCGAGACCGCCCGAAAAGTCCTGATCCTGGCCGATACGCTCGAGAGCCAGGCGGTGAGTGAGGTCGACTCCAAGACTGTGATGACGGTGCTCACGATCAAGGCGATCTCGCGCGACGTCTACGTGACCGCCGAGGTCCTCGACAAGAAGTTCGAGAGCTATCTCAAACAGGCGATGTGCGACGAGATCCTCTTCAGTCGCGATTTCAGCCGCCAGATGATCGCCAACACCAGCGCCACCAACGGCATGAGCCACATCATCTACGATCTGCTCACACAGTCCGGTGGAACCTCTCGGCTGTCCACCGAGCCGATCCCGCCGGACACGATCAACAAGACGTACGCCGATCTCAAGCTGCACTTCCAGTCGCCGGAGCGGGTGCTGCTCGGCGTGCTCGAGAACACCGGGAGCCCCAACCGGATGAAGGTGGAGGCACTGCGGGACGCGCAGAAGACGTCGGATGTGTCGAAGCTGATCACCAACCTGCAGAAGGTGAAGGGGCTGGAGGTCAACAAGCCCTTCTTTCTCCCCGCGGACGACCACCCGATTCAGCGGTACACGCAGGCGATCGTGCTGGAGCGGATCTCATGAGCGCGGCAACGACTGGCCACAAGGCGGAAGTCCTCGCCAAGCTCAAGCGAATTCCGATCTTCGAAGAGATCAGCGACAACGAGGCGTTCCTTGAGGAACTCTTCGGTATCTGCCGTCTCAAGAAGTACCGCGCCGGCGATCTGATCATCCGGGAAGGCGACGTGGGCGACGAGATGTTCGTGGTGTACTCCGGTGCCGTGGAGATCAAAAAGCGGACCCGCGCCGGCGACGACTATACCGTGGTGATCCTGAAGGCGGAGTACAACGTGTTTTTCGGGGAGCTGGCACTGATCGACGACGACAAACGGTCGGCAACGGTCATCGCCACCGAGGACTCCGAGTTCCTGGTGATTACCAAGGCCGATTTTACACGCCTGGGTGACACCTACCCGTCGATCGGCCTGCCGATTACGCGGGCGATCGCCAAGATCCTGGCCTCCCGACTGCGGAAGACCACCGGAGACATGCTCACGATCTTCGACGCCCTGGTCAGCGAGATCGAGGACTGACCGGCACGTACCGCGCGTACACGTCCCCGGACGGACCATCCGCGGGGATTTCCGCAAGATAGTCCTGCAGTTCCTGCGCGCTCCACCAGCGGTCGGTCATCACCAGACGCAGTTCCTCACCGAGGGAGAAGTTGTACTCGTATCTGCCGCCGGCCTCCGCCGCCAGAAACTCCAGCCGCACCGTGGCGTGGTACGCCGCGTCCCGGTCCGCCGGCAGAAACTCGTAGCTCAGCGCCGGTAGCGGCCGTGACAGACCCGCCAGCACTTCGTCTTCGCTCCCCTCGACGTCGATCTTCACGAAATCCGGTACGCCGTGTTCGGCGATCAGGGCATCGAGGGTCCGCTGGGTGACGGTACGGGTGGCGCTGAACTCGACCCCCTCCCAACCGGGCTGTTCCGCGGCCCGCGCCGCCCAGTCCGCGGAGGTCGTCGCGACCGTGAGATTGCCGGGGGACATGTGAAGTTCCACCTCGGTCTCCTCTGCCCCCAGAGCGCACTCCTCCACGGTGACGCGCCCCGACCGTCCGTAGAGGCGGCGGAGCAGGCGCGCCAGGGATGCCTGCGGTTCCACCGCCACCACCCGGGCGCCGCACGCGGCGAACGCCCGCGTACGGTTTCCCACGTGGGCGCCGATGTCAAACGCCAGACCGCCGGCGGGGACCCACGCCGCGTAGTGCTCCCGGAGGCGCGCGCCTCGTCCGGGGCGGGCGTAGTAGATAAGCAGGGAACGGAGCATCGCAAACGCGGTCGTCACGGGGCGGATGCCTCCAGGGCCGGGGTGTGAAAGACGTAATCGCGGAAGCGTTCGCCGGTGTTCCCGGTACCGTAGGGGTGCTCCTCGTTGGCGTTGGCGTGGCACGTGACGCAGAACTCCTCGTCGAACACCGTTTCCTCACCGCTTTCCGGGTTGCGAACCACCCAGATCCAGCCTCCACGGCTGCGGGGGTCCCCCGGAGCCTTGATCATCACCGTCAGCATCGCGGGGTCGGCCCCCGGGGCCGGGTCGGGACCACCGTAGACCTCCTTCACGAAGATCGTTCCGGTGGGGTAGGAAATCGACCCGTCCTCGGCGAGCCCGGTTTCAAAGCCGGCGTCATTGACGAAGATGCGCCGCAGGCCGGGACCGTGTCCGGGAACGGGGAAGTTGAGGACTGCGCTGGTGCTCTGGCGCCACCCGCTGTAGTCGACATCCGCGAGCGGCTGGGGAGCCTCGGCACAGGCGGCGAGACCCATGAGCAGGGGCAGGACGGCGGTCAACAGCGGCAGTCGGCGGGCGACGCGGGAGATGCGCGAGATGCGGTGCCCCGGACGGTACGCGATTGGGGTGTTCACGGCGCGTCTCCCTCGCCGTCGGCATTCCCGTCGAGAAGGCGAAAGACGCGCAGCGCCTCCGCCTTGCCCTTGACCTGCATACGGTACGGCCCTTCGAGTTGCGGACGGTCGGCGTCGGTCGCGGCGTCGGAGTCGGAGTCGGCACCCCCGCCCGTGGCGAGCTCGTTTCGAACAGCGTCACTCACGAGGATTTCGCCGGGGCGGGCGCCGCTGCACAGCCTCGCCGCCACGTTGACGTTGTCGCCGATGGCGGTGAAATCGGCCCGATCGGCGCTGCCGATTTCGCCGACGATCACCGCGCCGCGGTTGATGCCGATACCCACGCGGAGGCCGCCGTAGCGACCGTCGGCGTCCCGGTCTACCGAACGCCTGATGTCAAGGGCGGCGGCAACGGCGCGGCGGACACCGTCCTCGCCGCTGAACACCGCAACGATCTCGTCGCCGACGTACTTGTCGATATCACCGCCGTGACGATCGATCGTCCGGCTCTGATCGGAGAGCAGGGCGTTGAGGGTACCGACGACCTCCTCCGGCGAATGGGTCTCGGTGAAGGAGGTGAATCCGCGAATATCGGTGAACAGGAACGTCAGGTTTTCGGTCCGGCTCGCGGTACCGCCTCCGAGCGCCTGGAGCGTCGTCCCGGAGACGAACCGGGAGAGCACGAAGCGTTCGTAGAGGCCCTCAACCATCGTGTTGACCGTGCGACTGAGCACACCGAGTTCGTCGTTGTTGGTAATTCGGCTGCGGCGCTCGAAATCGCCCATCGTTACCGCCTCGCAGGTGGCGCCGATCTCCCGGAGCGGGAGGATAAAGCGTCGCTGCAGGTAGCGTGACATCACAAACCCGACCGCCGCAACCAGAAGGAGAAAGGCGCCGGACGCGGAGTACACCGCCGTGCGTTGCTGGGCGATACTCGCGCTGATATCGGAATGGATATCGATGACGCCGCGGACGGTGTGGTCGCTCCCGTGGCACACCGTGCACTTGGGAAGGTTGATCAGGGGTTTGATATAGCGGACGACCGTGGCGTCACCCTGCCGTTCCTGGTACACCACCGTCCGCGCCGGAATGGATGTGGCGGTGTCAAATGCGTCGGTGATCTCGATCTCGGGAGCCATCGTCGCGGTCTGGTCCTGCCCCCGCGGCAGGAACATGCGCGAGTCGATCCGATCGTTCACCTCGGCGATCGTGGAGTTGTCTGAGAACGCCGCGGTTCCGTCGGTTCGGTAGAGGTAGATACGCAGTCGCGGATCGAGGTCGCCGATGCCCTGGAAGTAGTTGACCACCAGCGGTGCTTCCCCCGGCATCATGAGTTGCTCGATCGCCTCGTAGACGATCTGTGACTCCTGGTCGAGGGAGGCGCGGGTTTCGTCCTCGATCGTCTGCGTGAGCGCGATGCCGAGGTACACGGTGATGGCGCCGATCCCGACGGTCAGAGAGACCAGGATCAGCAGATTCACCTTGAGCGTGATCGGAACGATTTTCATATGGCGGTCCGTATGCCTCCAGAGTACGGGCTCCGGAGGCACAGGTCAAGAGCGCTGCCGCCGCGCCGGGTTTACGCCAGTGCCGAGCGGATTCGATCCATGGCGGTGACGACCTTCTCGCGGTCGTTGAACGCGCTGATACGGATGAACCCCTCGCCGGCGGGGCCGAATCCGGCCCCCGGTGTGGTCACCACGCCGGCGCTGTTGAGGAGGCGGTCAAAGAGCTCCCACGAGGGGTGGCCACCGGCGTCGACCCACACGTACGGCGAGTTGACGCCGCCGAAGCTGGTGAGTCCGATGGACGCGATTCCCTCGCGAATGATGCGCGCGTTCTCCAGGTAGCCGTCGTTGAGTTCCCGGATCTGGGTTTGCCCCTCCGGCGAGTACACCGCCGCCGCAGCCCGCTGAACCGGGAAGGACGCGCCGTTGAACTTGGTTGTGTGCCGGCGCGACCAGAGATCCCGGAGGCGGTGCATCCCGCCGTCGGCGTCTCGGACCTCGACCCGCTCCGGGACCACGGTGAACGCGCAGCGGAGACCGGTGAAGCCTGCGGTCTTGGAAAAGCTGCGGAACTCCACGGCGCAGGTCTCGGCGCCGGGGATCTCGTAGATCGACTGCGGCAGGTCCGGGTCACGGATAAATGCGACGTAGGCGGCGTCGAAGAGGATCAGCGCGCCCCGCTCGCGGGCATAGTCGACGTAGCGTGCAAGCTGTTCGCGGGTGGCGGTTGCACCGGTGGGGTTGTTGGGAAAACACAGGTACAGCAGATCGACGTCCTGCTCCGGCGGAGGCGGTACGAATCCGTTCTCACGGGTTCCCTCCATGTACACGAGTCCCTCGTAGCGGCCGTCGGAGAACGCGCCGGTGCGTCCCGCCATGACGTTGGTATCGACGTACACAGGATAGACGGGGTCCGGGACCGCAACCGTCTGGGCCTGGGCAAACAGCTCCTGAAAATTCCCGGTGTCGCACTTGGAACCGTCGCTGACGAAGATATCGTCTGCGGTGATGTTCACGCCACGGCTGCGGAAATCGTGCTCGGCGATCGCCTCCCGCAGGAAATCGTACCCTTGTTCCGGACCGTAGCCCCGGAACGTATCGGGCCGGGCCATCTCATCGGCGGCGTCGTGGAGCGCCCGGACCGCAGCCGGCGGCAGGGGGCGGGTCACGTCGCCGATGCCGAGCTTGATCACCTCGGTGTCGGGGTGTGCATCCTGAAACTCCCGGACGCGCTTGGCGATATCCACAAAAAGGTACGACTTGTTCAGCTTGCGATAGTGTTCGTTGATCGTGATCATGCGCTTGTCTCCGGGCCACAAAATACGCGATAGTGCGCGGCATGGAAAGGGCAGATACGCAGGCGATCGACTTCGATGATCTTCTGGAACGGTGTCGCGCGGAACTGGAGCGCGGTGCCGAGCGACACGTGGGGCTGCAGCTCGTGTGCGACCTGCTGCACCGCGAGGTGCCGCACTACGACTGGTTCGGTTTCTATCTTGCCGTGCCCGAGGAACGGGTACTCGTCCTGGGGCCCTATCAGGGGGAGCCCACGGACCACGTGCGGATCCCCTACGGTCGCGGCATCTGCGGCCAGGCGGCGGAACGCCGCGACACCTTTCTGGTGGACGATGTCGCCGCCCAGGACAACTATCTGTCCTGCAGCATCCACGTGCGCAGCGAGATCGTGGTCCCGGTTTTCGAGGGAGATGAGGTGGTGGCGGAGATCGATATCGATTCGCACCGGACCGCGGCGTTCACCGACGCCGACCGGCGTTTTCTGGAACAGTTGGCGTCGCTTGTCGTACCGCATCTTCCCGACCTCGGGGAAACCCGTGGTACGATGTCGGGCAAGGAGAACGCATGAGACACGGAGTACGAGGCATTCTGTTCCTGCTGGTGGGAATCGGCTGTGCGGCGCCGGCGATGGCGCAGCTCGCCGCTGATCTCGAGGAGGTCGACGCGCTGATCGACGAGGAGCGCCCGGACGCCGCGATCGGCCGGCTGGAAGGGCTGCTGGATCAGACCGGCGGTACCGATGCCGCCGAAGTGTACTGGCGTCTGGCGTCGGCGACGCTGATGCGGGGAGACCAACGCGACGATGCCGGGGCCGGCGAGGACGAGTTGCTCGCGATCTACGCGCAGGGCGAGGCGTACGGACAGGACGCGATCGATGCCGACCCGTCCAACGCCCTGGGGTACTACTGGAAATCGGCGAACATCGGCCGCTGGGGGCAGACCAAAGGGATCCTCAACAGTCTGTTCCGTGCACCGGACATGCGCGACCTTCTCACCGAGGCGGTGACGCGGGACCCGGAACACGCCGACAGCTACTACGTCCTCGGGCAGCTGTACGCGCAGGTTCCCAGCCTGATGTCGTTCGGGAACGTGGAGTACGCGGTGTCCCTGGGACGCAAGTCCGTGGATCTCATGGAGGCGGAGCTGCGCAGCGGTGAACGCGAGGAGATCAACGAGGCGTTCTATATCCAGCTTGCCTCGCACCTCATCGATCGCGACTGGAACAGCCGACGCCGCTCCCGCAGCATGGGCGACATTCGCGACGCGTATCGCGCCGCGTCGACACCGATTGAACGCGGGTTCTACTACGAAGGGTCGATCGACATCCCCGATACGGGGGACGCCGAGGAAGCGGCGGCGATTCTTTCGGATTCGATCGACCGTCTCGAAGCGGTGGGCAACCCCAGCCCCAGTGATACGCGACGCCTCAACGAGGCGCGGGAGCTGCTGGACTCACTCTGATTCGTCCGAGCTCGCCCTGCCGATCGCGGATCTCCCGAACCGTTCGCGGAGCGCCACGATCGTCGGGTCGAGCGACGATTCCCGGGGCGGGCCAAACAGCTCCCCCTGACCGTCCGGTGTTTCGTCTGCGGCGCCGGCGAGGCCGATGCCCAGCAGGCGGAGCGGCCGACCGCCACGCCGTGATTCCAGAAGGTCGGTCGCGATACGGGCGAGTTCTTCGCTGCTTTCCACCCGCCGCGGGAGGGTGCGGGAGACGCTGTGCGTCTCGAACGGCGGAAACCGGTACTTGACCTGGATCGTCCTGCCGCGCCACCGTTCGGCGATGCTGCGGTGAAACACCTCTTCCGCCATGTACAGCATCCGTCGGGCGAGAAGCCGGGCATCGGCGATGTCCTCCTCGAACGTTTCTTCCGCCGAAATGCTGTGCCGGTCCCGGTCGCCGACGTAGATCCCGGGGTCCTGTCCCCGGGCCACGGCGAACAGAAAGCCACCGGATGCCTCACCGAAATGTCCGCGCAGTACTTCGAGACGGTGTGCGCGGAGGTCCGCGACCGTTCGGATTCCCAGCGCTTCCAGACGGCGACGTGTGCTCGCCCCGAGCCCCCAGAGATCCTTGAGATCGAGACCGAGGACGAACTCCTCTTCGGTGCCCGGGGCGACGCGGTACAGTCCGTCGGGTTTGTCCACGTCGCTGGCGAGTTTGGCGATGAATCGGGTCGCCCCGATCCCAACGGAGATCGTGAGGCCGGTGTCGGAACGGACCTCGTCCTTGAGCCGTCGCGCCACCTCCATGGGAGGACCGAGGAGCCGTTCGGTGCCGGTCATGTCCAGAAACGCCTCGTCGATCGAAATCGCCTGGACCACGGGAGAGTAGGCGGCGAAGCGGTCCATGATCCGCTCCGACATCTCCCGGTAGCGTTCCATGCGGACCGGCACCACGACCGCCTCCGGGCAGCGGCGGAGCGCCTCACCCATCGGCATGGCGCTGTGGACCCCGAAGCGACGGGACTCGTAGCTGCATGCGGCGACGACTCCGCGTTTCCCGTGGCCGCCAACGAGCACCGGACGCCCCCGGAGCGCCGGGTCGTCCAGCTGCTCGATCGACGCGTAGAACGCGTCCATGTCCACGTGGAAGAAAATCGCGGGCGTTGGCATCACGGAATCTCGACCCGGCGGGTATCGGTCCAGCGCTCGGTCATCCCCGCCAGACGCAGCGGCTGGTCCGGCGGTTGCACCTCCAGCGTCGCGGTGTCGCCGTCGGAATACGTTGCGATCGTCGCCACGGAGACGGTCACCGCGGCGTCGGGCGGCGCGTCCTGCGGCCGGCGCAGGACGAAGCGGGCGGTCACCTCGGCGGGAGGAAACGGCCCCGGTCGCACACGAAACCGCTGGGCGGTACTCCCGATCGCCTCCTCGCTCGGGAGGGATGAGGCGTAGAGCTGCACCGGCTCGCTGGAACGGATCTCGAACGCCAGACTGTCGGCGGGCCGCGTGCTGTGCACCCGTACGACCAGGGTGTGGCGGTCCAGGGCCGTTCGGCGTTCGATCTGTACATCCAGCGGCGACGGCGTTGGCGAGACCTCCCGCGTGCAGGGCACGCCGGAGCACTGAATCAGCTCGCCAGACGGCAGCCGTACGGTGATCGGACCGGTCAGCCTCACGGGGCCCGCGAGACTCATCTCCGGCGAGGTGTCTCGGTCGCCACGGGTCACCTCGGCGCGCACGGCGATCACGTCCGGCTGGCGCGCGTCGACGATGATCGTCGCCGTCACGAGAGCCAGCGTGACGAGCGCCAGCATTCCCATGACCGGCAGGAGCGGAAGACGCGGCGTAAGCGCCTCGAGGCGAAAGAACATGAGCAGGAGCGGCAGCAGGAGCACCGCCGTGGCGAGCTCCCGCCACACCGGCGGCTGCAGGAGCGCCTCGGACATGGAAGGGTCGGCAGCCGCCGCCAGTGCCACCAGCAGATACGTTCCGGGGGCCACCGCCGAGGCAAGGGCCAGCGCCTTGAGCCACGCGGGTCTCGCCAGGCTGAACAGAAAACCGAAGACAAACGCCAGGACGAAAAACGCCCCGAGAATGACGCTGACCGCGCCGGCGACCACCGCTCCGACCAGGAGCAGAAAGAGACTCGCGCCGGAATAGACGGCGCTGGAGCGTCGCAGTCGGATGTGCAGGAGCGGATACGATACCGCCAGAACGAGTACGCCGACCGACAGCTTGCCCGCCGCCAGAATCAGGGGGTCCGGGCTGATGCGCTGGACACCGGCCAGGATTCGCAGGCCCAGATTTCCGGCGGCGAGGCTCAGCACGAGCACCGCGAACAGCCCGACGATCGCAACGATGTTGTGACGCATCGCCCGGCCGTAGCGAAGGACCCTCCTGGGGCGACTGACCGCGTACAGCAGGAGGAGCGCCACCGTCCCCACGATGCTCCACACGAGCGCCGCTTCCGAAATCACGAAGGCGCTTCCCACCGGAAGAATCAGATAGTTGGTGTCCTGCGCCCGGGGCTGTGCCGTGTCGAGGCCGCCGATCGCGTTCACCAGCGCCACCAGCGCCCGGGCCGCCTGCTCACCGGAGGACGCCTCCAGTCGCGCCGCCGGCAACCCCCGTTCCAGGGCTGCTCGGAGGGTGACGTCGGGACGGCCGAACCCCAGACGCGCGGCGTTGAGTTGCGCCAGACTGATCGGTACCGGGTTGGTACCCGCAATGACCCGCGCCAGCCACACCGGAGCAACCTCGCCGGGGACCGAGAGCCGCCACTCGCCGGTGGCGTCGGAAATGCTCACAAAAATCCGGGGAACGTCGGTGGGAACGCCGGGAATCGTGGCAGCCACGCGGGCGGCGGAGGTGTCGTCGCGGCGCGGTGCGACCGCAAGGACCCCGGTGCTCGCCGGGAGGGCCTCCAGCCAGGTGGTATCGGCATCGACCCGGGCCAGGTCCAGCACAAGAAGCACCGACGGCGGGACCGCGTTCGATCCGTACAGATCCGGGTAGAAACTGTGCCCGATCTGCTCATCCGCCGGTTCCACAGGGACCATCCGGAACGGTGTGTGTGCCTCTATGGCGGCGATTCGGTCGTCTATTGTGTCCGCCGGGACCGGGGGCTGTGAAAAGCTGAGGAGTATTGTTACAATCATGAAGAACAACGCGCGGACACGGTGTTTACGCACACTTGAGGATATGAAGCCACCGTCGACCGGTCAAGGAGCGAACTGAGTGGAACTACTTCCTGAAATCGCAACGCGGCGAAGCATTCGCCAATTCGTTGACGAACCTCTCTCCCGGGACACGATCCAGCGGGTCGTGGAAGCGGGACGGCGGGCTCCTTCGGCAAAGAACAGGCAGGCGTGGCGATTCGTTGTCATCAGCGAGCGTGAGACGCGCGACAAAATGGAAGACGCGTGCTTTGGACAGGACTACGTTGCCCAGGCGCCGGCGATCGTGGCGTTGTGCACCACGAACATCGACTACCGGATGCCCAACGGGCAGTTGAGCTACCCCGTGGATCTGGGCATCGCGGGGGCGTTCATGATGCTCCAGGCGGAACACGAGGGACTCGGCACCTGCCCGATCACCACGTTTCAGGAGGACGAGGTCAAAGCGATCCTCAGCGTGCCGTACCAGATGCGGGTGGTGATGCTCCTGCTGATCGGGAAACCCGATGAGTCTCCGGAACTGACGCACCGCCTGCCGATGGAACGCCTGGCGGGGTGGGGGCACTGGTAGGCGCCCCGTCGCCCGCTACCGCGCGCGAAAATCCCGGTTCTCGCGGTCCCGATAACGTTCGATTCCCAGCTCGATGAGGCGCTTCAGCAGGTCCTGGTAGCTGATACCTCCGGCTTCCACCATCTTCGGATACATACTGATCGGCGTGAAACCCGGAATCGTGTTGATCTCGTTCAGGTACAGCTCCGCGGGACCGTCCGGTCGTTCTACCACGAAACAGTCTACGCGTGCGAATCCCGCGGCGTCGATCGCGCGGAACGCGGCAACGGCGAGGTCGCGGACGTCGTCGGCCACCGCCGGCGAAATCGCCGCGGGAATCTCCAGGCGCGCCCCCTCAGGGTCCTCGTACTTGGCATCGTAGTCGTAGAACTGGTGTGAGGGGATCACCTCTCCCGGGGGAAACGCGATCGGATCGTCGTTCCCCAGCACGGCGGTTTCGATTTCCCGCACCGGAAGCGCCTGCTCCACCAGCGCCACGCGGTCGATGGCGAATGCGCGCATCAGAGCCGGAAAGAGCCCCTCCGAGGATTCGACCCGTGTGATGCCGACGCTCGATCCCGCCGCGTTCGGTTTCACAAAGACGGGGTAACCGAGGCGGTCGTGAATCACGCCGTCGAGATGGTCCCGCGCCGACTCGTCGCCGATTTCCCAGCTCTGGACGTGCACGTACGGTACCACCGGAAGGCCCTGATCCTGCCAGAGCTGCTTGGCGCGCATTTTGTCCATACCGACGGCGCTCCCCACGACGCCACTGCCGACGTACGGGAGCCCCGCCATCTCCAGAAGGCCCTGCAGCGTTCCGTCCTCACCGTAGGAGCCGTGGAGGATCGGAAGAACACAGTCCACCGACAGCGCGCGGCCGCCGCGCAGGGCGAGACCCGCCGCCGGCAGGACGACAACCCGGCGTTCGTCGCCTGTCTCGATCTCCAGCGCTCGGTCGGAGCGCGCACGGTCCAGCTGGCGGTCGAACGTCTGGTGATACCAGACCCCGTCGCGATCCAGGCCGATCAGCTCCACCTCGGTGTCGGGAAGCGCCACCAGCGCCTTCAAGACCCCGGCGGCGGAGGAGAGTGACACCTCGTGTTCCGTCGACCGGCCCCCGTACAGCAATGCAATCGTCATGCGCCCGCTCCATCCTGGACCCGCTCTTCGAGTTCTTCGGCCACCACGCGTGCTTCGTCCCAGTCCAGGGTGTGGTCGGCGTAGATGATCGAACCTTCGTGGCCCTTGCCGAGGAACAACAGCGTGTCGCCGGCGGCGGCGAGATCGATCGCGTGGCCGATCGCCGCGCGTCGGTCGGGAATGAGATGGAGGCGTCCCTCGGTGCGGATCCTCGGGTCCTCGGCGACACACCCGGCGGCGATCTGCTCGATGATCGCCATGCGGTCCTCGCCGCGAGGGTCCTCGTCGGTCAGGATGACGATGTCGGCCGAACGGGCCGCGAGCGCGCCCTGCATCTCGCGTTTGGCGATGTCGCGCTCGCCGGCGGACCCGAACACCACGATCAGTCGTCCGGAGGTATATCCCCGGATGAGGGGCAGGACTTTTTCAAAAGCCCCCGGTGTATGGGCGTAGTCCACCACCGGTACAAAGAGCAGGTCGTGATCGATCACCTGCATGCGCCCGGGGAGCGATTTGAGTCGTGGCACGACGTCGAGGATATCGAGGGGATTCCGGTCCAGAATCTGCGCCACAGCCAGGACCGCCGCAAGGACGTTTTCCACATTGAAGGGACCGGGCAGCGGCACCCGCACCTCCCGCGCCTCCTGGCGCCAGTGGACAAGACAGGTCGTGCCGCGCGAGTCGGGTTGGAGCTCGCTCGCCACCAGGTCCGCGTCGGGATCCTGTACAGAGTACGTGAACACCGGCTGCCGCGTGGCATGGCGGAAATAATACGCGTTCGGATCATCCAGATTGACAACGCCGAACACGGGAAACTCGCTGTCGCGGCGTCGCGAGGCGGTTCGATCCAGGCTGCGAAAGAGGTTCGCCTTGTCACTGCGGTAGCGCTCGAAGCTCCCGTGGAACTCGAGGTGTTCGTGGGTGATGTTGGTGAATACCGCGGCGTGAAACTGGACGTCCTTCAGTCGCGCGGTCTTCTCGCTCAGACCGTGCGAGGTGGCCTCCACGACCGCGAATCGCTTGCCGTTCTCTACCATCTCGCGCAAGAACCCGTGAATCTCCGGTGCCTCCGGCGTCGACTGCCGGAACGGGTTTTTCTCCGCCCGCAGGTCGCGCTTGATGAGCGCCGTGGAGATAAAGCCGGATTCCTCTTCCATGAGTGTCAGGATCTGGTCGATCAGGTAGGTAGTGGTGCTCTTGCCGTCGGTTCCGGTCACGCCGATGACGGGCACTGCCCGGGAGGGATGCTCGTACAGCCGTGCTGAGATCGCGCTCAGGGCGGTTCTGCTGTGGGCCACCTGGACGTACATGACGTCACCGGCCCGTTCCGCCGGCATCTGTTCGCACACAACGGCCGGAACCCCGCGCCGCACCGCCTCGTCAATGTAGGCGTGGCCGTCAACGTGGAGGCCGGGGACCGCGACGAAGAGGGACTCCGCGTTCGCGTGTCGTGAATCGTACGCGATTCGCGAAATCAGGGGATCGCCGGACCCCTGTCGATCCAGTACCGGAAACTTGTCCAGGAGTCGCGAAAGCCGGATCTGCGCCATAGCGGCGTATGGTAGCAGGAGAGCACGGGGAAAGCAACGGCCGTCGCCGGGAGACGACGGCCGCGATCGGATCGACGGTACCGCCGGCGCACCCCTCCGGGGAGCAACGCCGGCGGTGGCTGGCACCGGTGGTGGTCAGCCGTCCTCCGAGTAGAGATAGTTGAAGTACTGCATGTCGGTGCTCAGTGTCTTCCTGAACTCCGGCATCGTGCGGCGGTAGGACTCGATCGCCCGCCAGAACGAGAAGAAATCGGCGTCCTGCCGGTAGGCGTCGGAGTAGATCCGCGCCGCCTGAGCGTCGGCCTCACCACGGATCGTCTCGGCGCGTTCGTAGGCGCCGGAGAGAATGCTCCGTCGCTCGTTCTCCATCTGGCCGATGAGTTCCTGTTTGCGGCCCTGGCCGTAGGACCGATACGCCTGGGCGATCTGCCGGCGCTCGGAGACCATGCGGTCGTATACGCTTTCGGTCAGGTCGTCGGAATACCGGATCTGCCGGATCACGATGTCCCGCAGCTCGAGCCCGAGCTCCTCGGCGGTCGCCGTTGCCCGGGTGACCATCTCGTTGGAGAGTGTCTGCCGCCCGTTCTCGATTTCCGACTGGTTTTCGACCACGGTCAGCAGGCTGGCGATCTCCTGCAGGCGTTCATCCTGCTGGTCCGCCTCCGCCTCCGTGGGCAGCGGCTGGCTGCGGTCGATCTCGTTGATCACGTTGGTGTCCCGAACCGCCTCCTCGAGCTGGTTCGCCGAGATGACGGTGCGGACCGAGCTCTCGATAATGTCGTCGAGGCGGGAGTAGGCGCGCTCCATCGTGGTGACGGAGCGGTAGAACAGCTCGGGGTCGGCGATGCGCCACCGCGCGGTGGTATCGACCCAGATGAACTGGTTTTCCGCCGTCGGCATGCGACGGGGGGCGCCGTCCCACGAAAGCAGCTTGTTGGAGTACTTCACCACCTGGTCCACGACCGGCGTTTTGTAGTGCAGTCCCGCCTCCTGGGTCGTGTCGACGATCTCACCGAATCGGATCACAACCGCCTGCTCGCCTTCCTGAATGATATAGAAGGGACCGAGAATAACCACGAAGACCACCAGAACGACGAGGACGGTCAGAATTGCTGGTACGCGTTTCATTGCTGGCCTCCCGTCGCGGTCGTGCCGCTCTGCTGCATGTTGAGCAGCGGAATGAAGTTGGAGAGATTCCGGTCGATCAGGTCCGGAACGTCCTGCGGCGCCGTGGCGTCGGTGTTGCCGGCGGCGTCCTGTGTCGGCAGGAACACGTCCTCGATCATCTCGTAGTACAGACGCGTACGCGTGGTCTGCGGGTCGTTCTCGTACTCCGCGAGGACGTTGTTGAAGCGCGCCGCATCACCGCGGGCGCGGTTGACGCGTTCGGCGGCGTAGCCCTGGGCGACCTGCACGACCTGTTCCGCCTCACCGCGGGCGCGGGGGATCTCCTCGTTGTACTGCTGGCGCCCCTCGTTGATCAGTCGGTTCATGTCCTGAACCGCCCGGTTGACGTCCTCGAAGGCGTCCTGAACCCGGCCCTCGGGGGGCACGATGTTCTGCAGGCGCACGGCGGTGATGTTCACGCCGAGACCGTAGCTCTCGAAGATCGTGTTCATCTGCTGCTGGCCGAGGATCTCGATGCGCGGCCGCTCGTCGCCGAGGACGTCGATAATCGCGCGGTCACCCACCAGGCGGTTGATCACCGACTGGGAAATGTCGCGGATCGTCTTGATCGGATCGTTGACGTTGAAGAGCCACGCCTTGGGGTCGGATATCCGATACTGGATGATCCACTCGACGTCGACGATGTTCAGGTCTCCGGTAAGCATGAGTGACTCTTCCGGGAAGTCAGCGTTGGAGAACACGGTGTTCACGCCGGACTGCTCCACCCGGAATCCGAACTGCATGTTCTGCACCTGCTGGGTCGGGACGTTGTAGTTCTGTTCGACGCCGAAGGGCAGCTTGAAATGAAGACCCGGGGGCGACGTGCGGTTGTACCGCCCCAGGCGGGTCACGACCGCTTCCTCAGTCTGATCGACCACAAAAAAACTCGTGGTCGCGATGCCGATCAGAACAAGGACGATCAGGACAATCGACACCGTGCGTCCGTTCAGGCGGAACGAAAACCGCGGCGTCGCATCGCGTTCTGACATGTATGTGCTCCTTGTGTGTCTGGAATCCAGGACGGCGTCTTAATGGACGCCGGAGATTCGTGATTTCCACCGTATTCCAAGGTAGCCCGCCCTGCAGAACGCGTCAAGAAGGGCACCCGGAGCCACGCCTTTACACGGGGGAAGCAAACATGCTGCACTCATGAGCCTGTATAGCCAAGGAGGAAACACGCAATGACCGCACACACACGCATGGCGTTGCTGCTCTTTCTCGCGGTTCCCGCGCTGGCATTTGCCGGCGGCAACCGTGAATCGGACACGGCGACTCCGGACGCCGCCGAGCAGCCCGCCGATGCCCAGGACCAGGGCCAACGAATCGAAGTCTCCGACGCGGTGGCACGCGTAAACGGTGAACTCGTGAGCCGCGAAGAGTTTGACAATGTTGTCGCCAGCAATATCAGTCGATACGAGTACCAGAGCGGGCAGACGTTCAACGACGCCCAGCGCCCGGGCCTCGAGCAGCAGGTGCTGGACGGACTCATCACCCGCACGATTCTGGAGCAGGAGACCGACCGTCTCGGAATCACCGTGAGCGACGAGCGGTTCAACGAAACCCTTGGACAGTTCAAGGAACAGTTTCCCAACGACTCCGCCTACCAGATGGCGCTCGAGGAACAGGGATTCACGGAAGCGGAGTTCGAACAGGAGCTGCGACGCCAGATGGTGATCGAAGAGCTCATCCGCAGTCAGGTGTACGATCAGATCGAGGTCACCGACGAGGATATCCGTGGATTCTACGACGACAATCCGCAGTACTTCGAGCAGCCGGAGCAGGTGGCGGCACGCCACATCATCCTGACCACGCAGGACGTGGACGATGCCGGGCGCGAGGAACTCCGCGCGCAGCTCGAGGACATTCGCCAGCAAATCGTGGACGGAGCGGATTTCGCGGAGATGGCCCGGGAGTACAGTCAGGGGCCCAGTGCCGAAAACGGTGGCGACCTGGGCACCTTTGGCCGTGGCCAGATGGTGCCGGAGTTCGAACAGGTCGCCTTCTCCCTCGACGTGGGAGAGGTCTCGGACATCGTGGAGACGCAGTTCGGCTACCACATCGTCCAGGTGACGGAGCGGATTCCCGCGCAAACGCAGAGCTTCGAGGATTCGCGTGACCGGATCCAGCAGTTCCTCACGGAGGAGGCGCGCAACCGCGGTGCCCAGGAGTACGTTCGCGGTCTGCGCGACACCGCCGAGGTTGAGCAGCTGATCGAAATCGATGCCCCCGCCGCACCGGCCCAGGCTCCCCAGGGACCCGAGGTGGCCCCGGCGAACTAGACCGATGCATGGACCGGCCCGCCGTCCGTCGGCGGGCCCCCGCTTCTCACCGTGTTGACCTCGGGTGGCGGCGCTCATATCATGGCGGCACTATGAAAAAACGCCTGATCACCAGCGCCCTGCCGTACGTGAACAACATTCCCCACCTCGGCAACCTCATCCAGGTGCTGTCAGCCGACGTCTTTGCCCGATTCTGCCGCTCCCGCGGCTACGAGACGCTCTACGTGTGCGGAACCGACGAGTACGGGACCGCCACCGAAACCCGCGCCCGCGAGGAGGGCGTGTCCCCCAAGGAACTGTGCGACCGCTACCACGCGGTACACACCGAGATTTACGACTGGTTCGAGATCGCCTTCGATCAGTGGGGACGAACCTCAACGCCGGAGCACACGAAGGTGACCCAGGACATCTTCCTGAAACTGCACAACAACGGGTACATCCGTGAGGAAACGATCGAACAGCTCTACAGCGAGCAGTCGCAGATGTTCCTCGCCGACCGCTACGTCCGCGGAACGTGCCCGCACTGCGGCTACGAGGATGCCCGCGGTGATCAGTGCGAGAACTGCGGCAAGCTGCTCGATCCCACGGACCTCATCGATCCCCGCAGTGCCATGGACGGATCGACTCCGGTGATCCGGGAAACCACCCACCTCTACATCGATCTGCCGGCGATTCTGCCGAAGCTGCAGGAGTGGATGGCCACTGCCAGCGTCGAGGGCAAGTGGGCCCGCAACGCGATCCAGATGACCCAGGGGTGGATCCGTGACGGGCTGCGGCAGCGGGCGATTACCCGGGACCTCAAATGGGGGATTCCGGTGCCCCTGGAGGGGTTTGAGGACAAGGTGTTTTACGTCTGGTTCGACGCGCCGATCGGCTACATCTCGATGACCGCCGGACTCACTGACCGCTGGGCGGAGGACTGGTGGAAGAACCCGGAGGAGGTGGAGCTGTTCCAGTTCATCGGGAAGGACAACATCCCCTTTCACACCGTGATCTTCCCGTCGAGCCTTCTCGGGAGTGGCGACAACTGGACGCTCCTGCACCACATGTCGAGTTCGGAGTACCTGAACTACGAGGGCGGGCAGTTCTCGAAGAGCAAGGGAATCGGCGTGTTCGGAAACGACGCCCGCGACACGGGAATCCCGGCGGACGTCTGGCGCTTTTACATCTTCTACAACCGCCCCGAGACGAGCGACTACACCTTCACCTGGGATGACTTCCAGGAGAAGGTGAACGGCGAGCTTATCGGCAACCTCGGCAACCTGGTGAACCGGACGCTGACGTTCGTGTCCCGCTACTTCGACGGGGTGGTCCTGCCGGTGAACGAGGGCGACGAGCGGAGCAGGGAGTTCTGGTCCGAGGTTCGACAGCGGGAGGCGTCGATCACCGACAAGCTGGAATGGGCGGGGCTCCGGGACGCGTTCCGGCAGATCTTTGCCCTGTCGAGCTACGGGAACCGCGTCTTTCAGGTCGCCGAGCCGTGGAAAACGCGCACAACCGATCCCGATGCCACCCACGCACTGCTCAGCGACCTGGTGTATCTGATCCGTGACCTGGCGATTCTGATCGAACCGTACGTCCCCGCCACCGCCTCCCGCATCCGCGCGATGCTGGGGCTCGATTCACTGACCTGGGCCGACCTGGCTCGCGCAGACGGGGTTCCGAGCGTCTCCAGGGCGGAGATCCTCTTCGAGCAGCTCCCCGACGAGACGATTGCGGAGCTGCGGGTGCGGTTCAGCGGCAGTCAGGCGGAGCGGGCCGCCCGCGCCGCGGATTCCGCCGCCGGCGAGAACCCTCCCGCGGCACCGGAGGCGTCCCCCGCCGAGCGCTTCCGCGATACGGTGGAGCTCCGGGCGGCGAAGATCGTGGAGATCGAGCAGCATCCGGAGGCGGACAAGCTGTACATCGAAAAACTGGACGACGGTACCGAAGAGGGACGCACGATCGTCTCCGGACTCGTGCCGCACTACGCGCCGGAGGAGCTCCTCGGCCGAACGATCATCGTGGTGGCGAACCTCAAACCGGCGAAACTCCGGGGTGTAAAGAGCCACGGCATGCTCCTCGCCGCCAGCGCCCCCGCCGGGGACGATGAGGACGCCGGCGAAATCGTGGACGTCCTGTTCGTGGACCACGTCGAGCCCGGAACCCGCATCGTTCTGGACGGCTACGCTCCGGCGGATCCGTCCGAGTCACTGAAGCGCATCAAGATCGACGACTTCTTCGCGATTCCGATCCGCGCCGAGGACCATCAGGTGTCCGTGGACGGGGTTTCGCTTATCGCGGGCGACACCCCCGTTCGTACGACCCGGGTGTCCGCCGGGGACGTCGGGTAGCGCGTCGTGGAGCCCCGCTTCACGCTGTTGCAGAGCGAGTGGTGGGGCCGTGTGCGGGAGCAGATGGGGTGGTCCCGCCGGTCGCGGTCACCACTGGTGCTGCAGCGGTCTATCGGCCCGTTGCGGTTTGCCTACGCGCCCCACGCCACCGCTTCCTCCGGCGGCGACGGGTCGGTGACGGCTCTGGCGGATCTCTTTCGCCGCCTCGGTGCCACCGACCGGTCGAGCGGTGCCGCGGCGCCGCACCTCGTGCGCTGGGACGTCCCGTTCTCCGTCGACGCGTTCGACGAGCCGGCGGCGCGGGCCGCGGGCTTCGTTCCCGCGCCGGGACGGGTACAGCCGCCGGACACGGTGGTGGTGGACCTGCACCCCGACGAGGACGGGCTGCTCGCGGCGATGAAGCGCAAAACGCGCTACAACATCCGCCTGGCGGAAAAGCGGGGCGTCACCGTCACCTCCGCCACCGGCGGTGAGGCCGTGGCGCTGTTGCCGCGCTGGTACGCCCTGTACCGTGAGACCGCCGAGCGCGACCGCATTTCGATCCACCCCGAGCGTTACTACCGGACCGTGCTGGAGACCGCGATCGGGATGGCCGACGCCGGCGAGTCCGCCCCAAGACTGTCGGTGTATCTCGCCGAACACGAGGGCGATCTCCTCTCGGGCATCATCGTGGCGTCCCACGATGGAATGTCCACCTACCTGTACGGCGCCAGTTCCAACCACAAACGAAACCTCATGCCGAGCTACCTGGCGCAGTGGGTGGCGATACGCGACGCACGCACCGCCGGCGACCACAGCTACGATATGTTCGGGATCCCACCCACCGACGACCCTGGCCACCCGATGCACGGGCTCTACCGGTTCAAGACCGGATTCGGCGGCGCGATCGTGAACCGGCCGGGCTGCTGGGATCTGGACCTGGTCCCCGCGGCTGCCGGCGTGTTCCGCACCGCCGAGCGACTCCGGCTGTGGTACCACCACCGGCTGCGCAAGGCGGGGAGGCACAGCTCGTGATTCCTCGCGGGCGGCGATTCCGGCGGAACGCCGCTCCGGTGGTTGCGGCCTCCGTTCTTGTGGTGGCGCTGGTGTCAATGGTGGCGGGCTGCGCGTCCGGGCCACCGGAACCGACGCCGGAAGCTGCACCGCGGATCGTGGCAGACACATCCGGCGGGGCGGTGGTGAGCGATGCGCCGGTCCCGGTCGCTCTCGATCCCGGCGATCTGAGCGGCTGGGTGCGCGCCGTGGAGGTGTCGATCCGTACCGACGGGGCGAACGATCCCACACCGGTGGCGCGCTGGGAGCTGGAGCCGACGGAGGAGACGGACGGCACGCGTTCCCTGCAGATCCCGCTGGAGGGGCTTGTTGACGGGGAGGCGTACACCGCACGGTTTGCGCTGCTGTTGACCGACGGTGGCCGCTGGGAGGTGGATGGGTCGCTGCCCCTTCGCCTGTCCCTCGGCATTCCCGCGCCGGTTCCCACCCCGGCGGAACTGGTCACGCTGGACCGCCGTCCGGAGTTCGCCTGGAGCGTTCCCGACGCCGTTGGTGACCGCAGTGGGTGGCGCGCACGAGTCACCTATGTGGTCAGCGGGACGGAGTCGACGATTGAGGCGGACGGCGGTGCGGGGCGGGTGCGACCGCAGTCGCCGGTGGTGGAGCTGTCCGCCTTCGCCGGACGGGAGTCGCTCGTGTGGCGGGTGCGGCTGGTATCCGCATCCGGCGTCCTGGGGCCGTGGTCGACCGATGGTACCGTCCGGTTCGACCCCGCGGCGGCGGTACCGGTGGCTCTGGCCCACCGCAACGGACTGGCCTCGGTTGTGGCGACTCCCGGACTCAGCTGGAATCCCGTCTCCGGTGCCCGCCGCTATCGGGTGGAAATCGGCGTGACCGACGATACCGCCGCCGACGGTGCCGCCGCCGACGGTGCCGCCGCCGGAAACCGCCTGCCGTCGGCGGACGAGCGCCTGGAAACCCGGGACCCGCGTGTGCGGCTCGAGACCCCGCTCCTGGAGGAACTGTTTGTCGGTCGCACCGGCCGGACGGTTGTCTGGCGGGTCATGGCTCTCGGCGAGGACGGGGTGCAGACGCCGTTCTCGCCGTGGTACCGCTTCCGGTACGCCCCGGTCGTTGGGGGACTCGAGCCGGTGGTACCGACGGGGACGTCGGTGATGCTAACCGTCGGGGCCGACGACGCACCGGAGGCCGACGAACGTCCCGCGGCGCTCGTGGCGGTGACGCGTCCGTTCGAGATGATGCGCTACGAGCTCACCAACGATGCGGTGGCGGCGCTCGTGGCGGCGGAGGTCGACGCCGGACGTATGGTCGTGTCGGACGGCGCCGTTCGCGCCGCCGCCGACCCTGAGCGGGTGTATCTCGGACTCGGAGAGCTCGACTTCGGCCGGCAGATCGCGTTCACCGTCGACGGCGACTCGCTGGCGGTGCGCCCCGGGTACGGAAGCCACCCGGCGGCGGGTGTCACATGGTTCGGTGCCGTGGCTCTCGCGAACGCGCTGTCCCGTCTGGAGGCCAGGCAGCCGGTGTACGGGGACGCCGCCACGACCGAGGACCCGGCGATGGACGCCGATCTCTCCCACGACGGGTATCGCCTGCCGTCGGAGGCGGAATGGGCGACCGCGGTCGGGCTCACCGGTCGTCTGCGCGGCGACGACCGGGTTGCGGTGACCGAGGCGCGGCCCGTGTCGACGCCGGAAATCAGGGGGAGCAACTTCCTTCGCAGCGGCGATCGCTGGGAGGATCCGCTCCCGCCGTATACGCGCAATGGCGGGCCGACGAGCCCCGTTGGCGCCCTGGGCTATGCCACCCCCGTCGGGATGTATGACATGATCGGAAACGTGTGGGAGTGGACCGCCGACTGGTACGATCCCGATTGGTACGGCCGTATCGCCGACGGCGAGGTCGACGCAACCGCGGCGGCGGCGGGACCGGACGCCCCGGTTGCCGATGTCTACGGCCGAACACTGCGCACCGTGCGAGGCGGGGCGTGGAACAGCCCCCGGGAGACGGTGCGCCCGGGAAACCGGGGCGGGTTCGCCCCGGGTGCCACCAGCCACAGCATCGGCGTGCGGCTGGTCAGAACGCTGCGTTAACCGATCCCGAACTCCTTCTCCAGCCGTTCGTAGTGGTTGATCACCCGTCGCACGTACTCGCGCTTCTCAGGATACGGCTTAAAGGAAAACGAGCGCTTGAACCCGTAGACGATGATGTTCTTGAGCTGCTTTGGCGTGATCTCGAAGTTGTCCAGCGCGAGCTGGATTTCTTTGGTCACCGTGGTGTGGGACACCAGGCGGTTGTCGGTACAGAACGAGATCGAGAGCTTGTGGTCCAGCATTTTGCCCAGAGAGTGGTCCGCTACCGAACGGATGTCCGGGGCGGTCTGCAGGTTGCTGGTGAGGCAGACCTCGATGGTGGTGCGGTTGTCGGCGATGTAGTTGATCAACCGCCGGATGTACTCCTCCCGGTTGGTGATGCTTTCATCGCGGATGTGGTCCGGGTCAAAGAGGCGCATACCGTGGCCGATGCGGTCGGCGTGGAGTTTGGTGATCGCCTGGAAGATCGATTCCGGACCGTACGCTTCTCCGGCGTGGACCGTCTTCTTCAGGAAGTGGCTGTGGACGTAGTCAAACGCCTCTTCGTGGTCTCCCGCGGGGTACCCGTACTCGCTCCCGGCGAGGTCGAACGCCACAACCTGGATATCGGTTTCGTTTCGCAGTTTCACGGTGGCCCGGGCGAGCTCGCTCGAGGCCATCTGGATGATCTCGTCCGATTCCGAGTAGCTGTGAACGGAACTGAGGGCACGGTAGTACTGTGAAAAGTTGGGGGCAAAGAATCGCATGGCGATCACGATGATGCCGTAGTCGAACTCAGGGTCACCGTCGGGGATGCCGGCGTTGATCTCCGTTTGCGCCCGGCGCAGGCCGGCGTCGACGGCGTGCATCACCTGCTCGAAACTGAGAGAGTCGCTCATGTGCAGCTGCGGGGCAAACCGGACCTCCAGATGGCGAACCCCCTCGGCGAAGTTGTCCATCGCCAGCTCGTAGGCGACCTGATCGAGGTGTTCTGCGCGCTGCATCACCTTGTTGGTGAGGCCGAACCCGCGAAGGTATTCATCCAGGTTTGCGTAGTGTGACTTGAACACCAGTTCATTCAGACCCTCCGGCGTGTAGGAGGGGAGGTCGATCTTCTCTTCCTTGGCGATATCGATGAGGGTCTGCTCCCGCAGACTGCCGTCAAGGTGCACGTGGAGGTCGGTTTTGGGAATCCTGCGTACAAATTCTTCCGGATACTGTGTCATACTCCCATCATAGCGATGATGCGGACCAGAACGCTACTCATTCTCGCCCTCTCATTCACGATTTCCACCGTCGCCCTCGACGGCGTCGCCGCCGAGGGAATCACCCTGCGGATCATGACCTTCCCGCCCGACGCGGTGGTAACCTCCGCCGCGAACGGGGTTCGGCTGGTGCCTGCGCGCCGTTCCGGGGCGTGGCGTGAGTTCGACCGCCTCGCCGCCGGCGCGCGGCTGGACATCCGGGCACCGGGCTATCAGCCCCTGGCGCTGCACCTCCCGGATGGCGCCGCCGACGTCGTCGGTGGTGACGGTGTCGTGGAGGTTCAGGAGCGCCTGCTGCCGATCGAGGGACCGCTCCACCTTGTGGCCGAGCTTCCCACGGGACCCTCGCCCAAGAGCGTCGCGTTTCTTCCCGGTGACCGGCTGGTGGTGCCCCTGCTTCGCGGCGATGGAGCCGACGTGTACCGGCTGCGACGGGATCGCTGGGGCCAGACTCAGGTGGAGGAACGGGGAACGATCGCGCCACCGGCGGAGTTTGCATCGGCGTCCGGGTTTGTGGCACCGCTGGTCCTCCCGGCGCGGGATGAGCTGTGGATCTCCCAGATGAACAACGACATGGTTCACCGTTTCCGTCTGTCGGATCTGGCCTACCGCGACTCGCGGCCCTCGGGCGGGCGCTGGCCCAAGGTGATGGAGTACGTTGGCCCGGAGAGCGGCGTTTCCGCCGCACCCTCCCTGGTGGTGGCGGACTGGGAGAGTCGTGCGGTCGCGTATCACCGGTTGCAGCCGGCGGGCGCGCCGCCGGCCCCGCCGGCACTGACACACCTCAGCGGTGACCCGCGGGGGCTTGCCCTGGTGGAGCGGCCGCAGGAACCGCCGGAACTGTGGGTGTGCGAGTTTTCCACCGGCGACCTGACGGTCCTCGACGCGGCGACGGGACGCGAGATCGCGCACCTCGACCTCGGGCCGGGCGCCGCGCGGCACATCGTCGCCGCTCCCGACGGCGGCGTGGTGTACTACTCCGACATGTACCACGGCACGGTTTCGGTGGTGGATACCGCCCGGAGGGAGGTCCTGCGACGACGGCGTATCGGGATCAACCTGAACACGATCGTGCTGGACCCGGCGGGGCGGTATCTGTTTGTGAGCGAACGCGGCCGCAACAACCCCGAGAGCTACCTCATTCCGGGGCCTGAGTTCGGCCGCCTCCACGTGCTCGAGGCCGGGACACTGGCGCCGGTGCAGACGATTCGGGGGCGAAACCAGCCTACGGGACTCGCCGTCTCGCCGGACGGGACGCTTCTGGCGGCGACCGACTTTCTGGACGACAACCTGGCAGTTTATCGGATCAGCGACCGGGCCAGCTCACGGAACTGATCGCCACGGTCGAACTCGTTACGGAACATGCCGAAGGAGGCGCAGCCCGGTGAGAGAAGCACCACCGGCGGGTTATCGTCGGTGGCGGGCTGCGCGGTGGCGGGCTGCGCAGTGGCGGGCTGCGCAGTGGCGGGCTGCGCGCTCGCGGCAAGATCCAGTGCCCGTTCCATCGCCGCAGGCAGGTCCGGGAACGGGCCGTGCCAGGTACTCTGCCGTGCCTGCAGCGCGGAGACGATGCCGTCGGTGGCGGTGCCGGCAAGAAGTACCACGGCACCACCCCGCCGGATCGCGGCGTCGGCGGCATCAACGATCGGAGCGGGGTCGAGGCCCTTGTCGCTGCCGCCGGCGATCAGGATCACCGGCCCGGGAAACGCCGCCACGGCGGCCCGCGCCGCTTCCGGGATCGTCGCGGCACTGTCGTTGACGATCGCCAGACGTCCGGTGCGGACCACGACCTCCAGCCGATGGGGGACACCGGGAAAGGAGGCCGCCGCCATACGCACCAGGTCTTCCGGCATGCCGATCGTACGCGCGGCACGGGCGGCGAACCGCACGTTCTGCCGGTTGTGCGCCCCCGGAACGAGGAGTCGCTCCGGCACCAGGCGGTCGTCGCCGGGGCCCACGACTGCCACGCGGGCGTCACCGTAGCGCCGGCGGCACTCACGTGCGAACGATTCGTCCCACTCGTCACGGGCACCGAACAGCGCCACGCCGTCGGCGGGAAGGTGCGCGTAGATCTCGCGTTTGTCGGCGACGTAGTCCTCCATCGATTCGTAGTAGTCCTGGTGGTCGCGGAAAATGTTGGTGATCACCGCAACGCGCGCCGGGAGCGTAGGGGTGAGTATCTCGTCGGGGATGCCGCGCCTCGCGGCGGTCGCCGGCCGCGACGCGTTGAACGCGCGGCAGAACGCCATGTCCCCGAGTTGAAACGAGGACAGCTCCAGGACGACGGGATCGTCGGATTCCAGTTCGTCGACGAAGGTCAGGGGCGAGACGGTGATATTGCCCCCCAGTCGGGTGCGTGGTCGCCACGCCTGCAGGATGTGGGCGACCGCCGAACTCGTGGAGCTCTTGCCCTTGGTGCCGGTTATCGCGACGAGGGGCCCGTCGCCCCGGCGACGCCAGTCCGCGAGAAACAGGGCGATGTCGGTCGTCACCGCCTGCGCCTCCCGGAGCATCGGCACACCCCGCGGCACCGCCGGGTTTTTCACCACCAGGTCCGCGGCCCGGAAATCCTCGCGCTCGTGGGTGCCAAGAACCGTCCGCACCGTCGGCGGCAGGCGTTCCAGACTCGAGGCGAGTTGGTCTTCACTGCGGAGGTCGGTGACGGTGACGCGGGCACCGCGCTCGGCGAGGTAGCACGCCGCCGCCAGCCCGCCGCCGTGGACGCCGAGGCCCATCACCGTGCAGCGGAGTCCGTCGAAATCCGGCATCAGACGGCGTTCTCCGGGGCGGCCTGCATGGCGACTTCGAACTCCTTCTGTTCCTCATCGTTCAGGTAGACCGACATCGACAACGGCGCGAAAAGGGTCTGCCACTCCATCGGCACCTTCTCCTTGATCCGCGTGAACGTCGGCAGGGACTCCGAAAAGTCCTCTTCCCGAAGGACCTGTTCGATCTCCTCCAGGTACGGTTGCAGGAACTGCTTCACCCGGTGCAGCAGTGGGACCGCGCGTCGACGCGCCTCCGGTTCCAGGGCGATCGGGTGGTGGCAGACGGTACGGTACTTGCTGCTGAACGGATAGTACGGATAGACCCGCTTCCCCGCCGGCAGTACAAGCTTGGAAAAGAACTTGGTCAGGTCGGTGTCGAGCCAGATGCCCTGGACGAAATACCCGCGGCCGGTCTCACCGATCCAGGTGTCGGAAATCATCTGATCGATGAGCCCGCCGGAGGTCCGGCCGTCGGTGGAGATCAGCTCTTTCAGCGGGATGATGTCGACGTCGACGACAAGCTCACTGGTACGGTACACCGGGGTGGTATCGTTGGTCCCCTTTTCGAGAACCTGGTGCTTCTGGGGCCGACACACGAGATCGAGTCGCAAAAGGTAGAGGTAGCTGTCGTCTCCGACGCGGAACATCTGGAAGAACGTGGGACGAAGCACCTCCGCGGGGTCGAAGAGGTAGGTGAGTCCGGCGAACACGTCGGGGACCAGCTGCTGGAGCGTGTCCATGAATCCCCGCAGCGTCTCGATGTATACGGGTTCCGGGCGCTCGCGGTTGATGTCGTGGTGAATCGAAAACGAAGGAACCTCGAAACTGCGTCCCAGCCGGAGAAAAAAGTCCTCCCCCTGGCTGAAATGGCGGGTGTAGCTGACGGCGGACGGCGATTCGCGCTGCAGCATCGCGTTGATCTCGGCGTCACTCGTTGTCAGATAGATCTCACCCGCCGACTGTTTCATCGCTGAAAACTAACCCGAACGGCGCCGGGGTTCAAGTTGTGTTGTGATTCTGGTCCCGGCGGGCTACAGTTACAGTATGAATCTGTCCCGATTTCGTCACGCCCTCCTGCCACTGGTGCTGTTGTGGCTGGGCATCACGTCGGTCGCCGCGCAGGCGGATCCCTACGCGTTTGTCATCTACGCCGAAGGGTACAACATGTCGGTGTACCGCAACGGCGAGCTCGAAACCTACGATGTCCTCGTGGACGACGTGATCGGCATGCCGCTTCTCCCCGGTGACCTGGTGCAGACGGACGCCGACACCTTCGTCGAGATGCAGGTCATGCCTTCCCGCACCGTGGTCAAGGTCGCGGAGAACACGACGTTCGAGATCGAGAGCCTGGGAGGAGCCGGCGGCGGCTCGTTCAACATGAGCTATGGCCGTCTGCGCGCCCGCGTGGAGCGCATTACCAGCAACGAGACGTTCCAGGTTCGTGGCTTCTCCGCCGTGGCCGGCGTCCGGGGTACCGACTTCGGCTACGACGTGGTCGTTGAGCGCGAGGCCGCCCAGGAACTGCAGACGCGGGTCTATGTGTTCGAGGGCGAGGTCGAGGTGACCGAAGCGGAGGGGGCCGCCAACGCCGCCTCCACCGCCGATGGTGCGTCCGGGGACGGGGCCTCCGACGCCGGCGCCGCGGATGGTCAAGCCGCGGCCACGGACACCGCCCCGGCGGAGCCGCAGCGCGTTCTGATCCGAGCCAACGAGATGGTGAACGTCGTGAGCGCCGTACCGGCATCCCTGGCGGAAAACGCCGACCAGCTCGCAGTCCCCGACGGGGCGCCCGACGCGCAACAGACGCCGACGCCGGCGCCGCAGAAGGTGGTATTTTTGCAACAGGCGCTCCAGGACGACATCCAGCAGTTCTGGAACGAGAAGACATTCCAGGAGGATCCGATCGATCCCGCCGACGTGGAGAAGGTTTTCCCCGGGATCAACGCCCGTGTCGAGCAGCTCACCGACGAGCGTCGTCAGTACGAAGAGTTGCAGCGGCTGCGGCGTGAAGGGCTCCTCGACACCACCGACGAGCTCCTGTCGGATGCGACCCAGGAACTGGAGCCGATGGAGCCCGAGCGTGAGCCGGAACCGGTCGCCCTCGGCGAACCGGGACCCAACGAGCGCATCCGCCGTCTGATCCAGCCGCAGGCGGGGGAGTCTCAGTCACAGCAGCTGCGTCGGGCGGGGCACTGGTTCCTCGGTACGGGACTGGTCCTCGAAGCGGCCGGCGCCGCCACGGCGTGGTACGGTGACGGTGTGCGGACGATAGACGACGTGGATCAGAGCGGTCCGGCGGTCGGTATGATGGCCGGTGGCGGCGTCTTCATCACCTCGGCGATCTTCTCGTACCTCTTCAGTCTGATCGGCGACTGACCCCGCCGGCCGGCGGGAGCGGCGGGCGGATACCCTACGGGGTTGATGCCGCCGAGGCGGGCTCGGATGGGGGCTCACCGGCGGTGACCGGTACGGTTCCCGTGGCCCCCGTCGTGCGCGTGATCGCCGTGATTTCCCACGCTGTGCGTGTGGGTTCCAGAGTGAGTTCGTCCACGGTGTGCGTGTGCACCGCCTGCGTGCGGGTGGTGCCATCGGGGTTTTCGCCTCCGTTTTCGGGGCGCCACATGTCGTATTCGGCCCGCACCGTGGCGCTGTCAGCCCCCTGACTCATCAACCGCAGATCGAGGTTCGCGACACCGTAGGGTATGCGGCCCTCGGGTCTTCCCCCATCCAGCCACGCGTCGGCGGGCATGAGTGCGCTTTCCCACTGACGTGCCATCTGAACACGATCGATCACGTAGACGTTTGTCACTTCCCGGACGGTGTTGCGTGCAACGCCCCGGGCGAGGGTTTCCTCCATCAGCATGTGGTCCAGGGAGTTCCAGGCGCTGTAGAACGTCTCCGCCACCGCCCGCGGTCCCATGCCGGCGGTTGCCGGTGGGCGCAGTGCGTTCCGGAGAATCGTCGCCGGGATCGCCAGCACCACCGCCGCCGCGAGCGCCGCGAACAGAATCGTGCGGCCGTGGTTCCGCCAGAACGTGCGACGCTGGGTGCTCGCCCGGTTGCGGGTGAGACGTTCCGCCGCCGCGGCGGTACGGCGGTCGCGCTCCTCATCGTCGATATCCTGCGCCACCGGCCCGCGCTCGATCGCCGCAGCGATCTCGTTCACGGCGCGAACGGTCCGGCGATCCCGGTACTGGAGCGCCCCCTCGATCCGTTCGCAGAGTTCCGGCGTCAGCTCCGGACGGTGCGTGTGTAGCGGTGGTTTCTCGAGGGCCGCGGCGTGGCACCGTGCCGACGCCTGTACCTCGGTCTTCGTGCACAGCGGAACGCCGGCAAGGGCGTGGTATGCAATCGCCAGCGCCTGGTACAGTTCGGTGTCGGCGTCCGTTGGTCGTTCGGGACGGTAGGGGAAGTGCGACACCCGTCGTTCGGGAAGGGGCAGGTTGCCGTTGATCTGTACCGCCAGGTCCCGATTGAGGAACAGGACCGCCCCGGTGTCCGTTACAAGGCTGGTGGTCACGTTGCCGAGAGCCAGATCCTCGTGTACCGACGCCGTGGCCACCGCCTGCAGCAGCGTGGTGAGCCAGGGGGCGTCGGTGACCGGGGCGTCCGCCAGATGCTCGGCCACTGTGCGTCCGGAGAGTTCCGGCCCGCACAGGTAGAACTCCCCACCGTTTTCCACCACCCGACGGATCGGCCAGTGCTCGAATCGGTCTCCCACCACCAGGGTGGCGCCGCCCTGGGCGGCGGCGCTGACGCGTTGGGCGGCAAACCCCCGCGACGGTATCCCGGTGCGGATACCGGTCAGGCGGTCTCCGTCAACGGTCACGGTCAGGCGGTCGGCACTCTCGCGTGTGATATCCATCCGGTGCGTTCCTCGTTCCCGGGTCACATGGGAAGGTAGGCGATCGATGCGAACACGACGCTCCCCACGTCACCCTCGTATTCGGTTTCAAACGTACCACGACCGAGGACTTCGGGGCGAGCGGCGGCACCGGCCAGCAGGTGGGCCAGGATCAGGGTCGCCATGGACCGCGGCGGCGACTCCACGGTCTGCGCCCGTTCGAGGATCGATTCGCCGCGACTGGTCATCAGCAGGCGTATCAGTTTGCGGGCGCGGGCGTCCGCCTCGTCGGGCGAGACGAATCCACTGAGGTTCGCCGCGGCGACGGTGATCCATCGTCGTCCGGAGAGCACCGATTCCACGGTGTCGCGGGCGCGGGCGGGGGCGGCGGGGGGCGAATCCCCCACCAGCACCGGTACAACCGGAACCGGTCCGAACAGGTAGTGCAGCGCCGGCAGCGTCGTCTCGATGCTGTGATCCTGGAGGTGTGCGATCTCGTCAACGAGAAACACATCCGGCGCCGTCTCCCGGAGTGCCGCCGTGATGTCCGAGGCAACCGGCAGCGTTCCGAAGGGCGTGGCAAAGCCGTCGGACTCCGGCAGCAGCATGAGACGTCGGTCCGAGGCGTTCGGCGGGGCCAGCAGGAGGACGCATTCCGGCTCCGCCTCCGACACCGCCCGGAGGCTTGCAGCCAGATAGGGGAGGGTGAGGCTGTAGGCGCCGTACGGAGCGACCGCGACCGATGCGTCGGTCGCGGGGACCGCGGCATCGTGGAACGCCCGCTGAAGCAGCGACCGCAGGGTGTCGCCGTCGGCGGGGTAGTAGATGTTGTCGGCGACCATTGCACGAATCATTCGTTGAGTATCCCGGGTAGAGTATCGTGTGAGGGGGCGTGTCACCGCAACTGCCGCGGCGGGCTACGTGGTCAGTGACGACTGACCGACGCCGAGGCGCTGCAGCCGTGCGTCGTCCAGGTCCACGGTCAGGTTCTTCTCCTGCGTCGGGAGCACGAGTCCGCGGGGACCGTCTTTGGCGCGCCGGAGATACTTGACCTGGGTGTAGTACAGGTCCGCACGGCGGGCGCTGCGGGCCTTGCTGAAGAACAGGGCCAGGTTGCCGGCGTCCAACAGAACTTCCAGCGGAACGCTCTTGCCGGGTCGATTCCGCACAAACACATATCCGCCGGGGTAATCGCGGGTATGGAGCCACCAGTCGTTCCCCCGCGTGGCGTGACGGAGGAGTTCGTCGTTCTCGCGGGCGTTGCGCCCCACAAGAATCCGGAATCCCTGGGATTCGAACTCGAGACCGGGCAGTGTGGATCCGCCGCGGTCGCCGCCGCCGCGCTGTTCCAGCGACGCGACGAGTTCCCGGAGGGCGGAAAGCTCCAGGGACTCAAGCTCCGCAAGGCGGCCGCGGATACGTTCGAGGCGGGAGGAGAGCGACTCGGCGCTGCTGTCGAGGAATGCAGCCGATTCCTCCGCCCGTCGGGCGCGGTCGTAGTACGCCGTTGCGTTGTCCGTGGGGCTCCGAGTCGGGTCGAGCTCCACGCGCACCGTCCGATTGTCGTCCAGATAGTCCGGCAGGTCCGCCCATTCCGCGCCCGGTCGTATCAGGTGCAGATTGGCAAGGATGAGGTCCCCGATGTGACGGGTGCGGTCGGCGGCACCCTTTCGGGACCGGCCCTCCTCGATTTCGGAGAGGCGGGCGGCCGTCCGTCGCTCCTGTTTCTCGAGCGCCCGGCGACAGCGTCCGATCAGCCGTTCGCGGTCCGCGGCAATTTCCTGCTCCCGGTACTCCGCCTCTACCTGCTGGTTCAGCGTTCGACCGTCCGCCACCGGTCGTACGGTCCGCGGTTTCCCCGGTTTCTCCGGCGGCTGCGGGATAAAGGTGGCACCGGTTTCGATCCCCTGCGCCGGTTTCCGGAAAAAGGCGTCAAGGATCGTCCCGTCCGCATCGGTGACGATCACGTTGGCCCTGGTGCCCCACAGGCGCAGGTAGACGAGCGTCTCCTCGCCGTCGCGGTGTACGGACAGCCGTACGATCCTGTCACGATGAACGTGCTCCACGGCAACGATGCGCCCACCGCGAAGCCGCGCCCACAGAAAATCCTCGAATCGCTGATGGCTCCGACGGGCGCGGGGAGGGCGCTCGGTGGCGTGAAACCGAACGCGAGGGTTCTCCAGGCACACCCGGAGCCACCAGGCCGCCGGTGGCCGGAACACCTGAAGGTACAGATTGCGGAAGTCATACTGGATGATCTTCTGGATGTGGTGCCCCGGGAGCTCGAGCTCCGCAAGGACCTGGTCGATTTCCGCAGCGTTCAGGGACATGGTCCGCTATTCTACAACGAGACGGCGGACCTCAGCGACCATGTAGAACGACCCGCTCACCAGAATCTTCCCGGCAAGTCCGGCCCCGGACCCATCGGCAAGGCGTTCCCGGGCGAGGGCCAGCGCTTCCGCGGGGTCGTCGCGGCGCTCCACGGCGTAGCCCGCCGCAGCGATCCGCCGGGCCACGTCGCCGGGGTCGCCGGGCTTGAAGCGCCCGGGGCGTGACACGACAAATCCGGTGGTGAGCGGAGCCAGAGCGCGTGCGATCGCCTCGACGTTCTTGCCGGCGACCACTCCCAGGATGATGGGGATACGACGCCCCGCCGGCATGCGACGGAGCAGGGTCTCGGCGAGGGCCGCGGCGCTCTCGGCGGTGTGGGCGCCGTCGAGAATCACGTCGCCCACCACCTCGCCGCGGCCGGGAAGGCGCGTGCCGGCGATCGCCGCCGTGATGCTGTCTGTCCCGGCCATGGGCACCTCGCCGCCGGCCACGAGGCGCCGATAGGCGGCGAGTGCCATCGCGGTGTTGGTGCGGTGAACCGCACCGAGCATGGACAGGCGGACGGTGGCGTCGCCGGCCCACGAGGGAAGCTGCACGACCGATCCCGAAAGTGCATCCACCTCACCGGCGGGATCACCGGCGTCCGGAAGCGGCAGGACATCGATCACCGGTGCATGCCGTTCGCCGGCCACGCGGCGAAACACCGCATCGGCGTCGGGGTGCTGTGGCGAAAGGAGCAGCGGCACCCGCTCCTTGATGATACCGGCCTTCTCACCGGCGATCAGCGCCAGAGTATCACCGAGATACTCGGTGTGTTCGAGCTCGATGCGGGTGATGAGCGTCGCGCGGGGTCGGGACACGTTGGTGGCATCGAGGCGGCCGCCCAGTCCCGTTTCCAGAACGATCCAATCGCAGCCGGCGGCGTGAAAGTAGCAGAACGCCAGAGCCGTCAGCAGTTCAAAGGTGGTGGGGAGTTCGTCCTCGGCGACACCGGCGGCGGTCATCTGTTCCACGACCGCCCACACGCGTCGGCCCTGCTGAACCATCGTGGTGTCGCGGGCGGTGTCGGAGGCTGCGTCGCGGGCGCCGTCCGCAGGTCCGCCGACGACGGCATACGGTTCGGTGACGGAAAACCGCTCCCGGTAGTCCAGCACGTGGGGCGACGTGTACAGGCCCACCCGCCGGCCACTGGCGGCGAGGAGCGAGGTCAGGTACGCCGCAGTGGAGCCCTTGCCCTTTGAGCCGGCGAGATGAGCCACCGGCAGGCGGTGCTGGGGGTTTCCCAGCCGCTCCAGCAACGCCACCATTCGCTCCAGCCGGTACATGCGGAGCTGCGGTGTGGTGCGTTCGAGGTTGGTGCGCGATTCGAAACGCGCGAACACGTCCTCGGGCGTGTCGATCCCGCTATCCACGGCGATCATCGCGTCGTCGCAGCGCCGCTGCGTGGGTGTAGAACCCCTCGTGGTCCGCCAGACGGATCACGTGATCGCGCATCTCGCGGTAGCCGGATTCGGTCACCTCGATGACCGAGGACGCCTTCTGAAAGTCACGGACCGAAACGGGACCGAAACTTCTCGCCCATCCGCCGGTGGGCAGCACCGCGTTGGGGCCCGTGGCGTAGTTGGCGAGACTGAAGGCGGTGTGCGGTCCGATGAGCACCTCGGACGCGTTGCGGATCGAGGAGGCCGTGGCGTGCGGGTCCCGGGTGTGCACCAGGAGGTGCTCCGGGGCGAACTCGTTGGCCACGGTGATGCTCTCCTCGTCGTCCCCCGTGAGGATCGCTCCCCCGTAGCGCGAGAACACGTCGGTGAGGAAGGTGTGTCGCGGCTCGGGGACCTCGGCGAGCAGTTCCTCCACGGCGCCGGTAACGGCCTCGACAAGCGCCGGTGCGGCGGTTACCAGGAGCGCTGACGAATCGCTGCCGTGTTCCGCCTCGATCATCAGATCGAGCGCCACGCGCCACGGATCGGCGGACTCATCGGCAACGATCATCGACTCCGACGGACCCGCCGGAAGGCCCACGTCGATCGAGTCGGCGACCAGGCGTTTGGCGGCGGCAACGTAGGAACTCCCGGGCCCCACGACCTTGCGCACCGCCGGGATCGTTGCGGTGCCCCAGGCGAGGGCGGCGATCGCCTGGGCGCCACCCACGCGGTAGACACGGTCGATCCCGCACCGCGAGGCTGCATACAGCACCGCCGGATCCACCGTGCCGTCGGCCCGGGGCGGTGTGGTCACGGCGATCGTGGGAACGCCGGCGAGCACCGCCGGTACGGCGAGCATGTACATCATCGAGGGGAAACTGCCTCGGCCACTGGGAACGTAGAGGCCCACCGCATCGATCGGCGTGTGTCGTTCCGATGCGATAATACCCGGGCGGACCTGCACGGTCTCCGCTGCATGGCGCACCTGCGCGCGATGAAAGCGGCGAACGTTCTCGATCGCGTAGTCCAGCGCCTCGCGGAGGTCCTCGTCGAGGCTGTCGGCGGCGGCATCGAACTCTGCCGTCGTCACGCGGATCCCGTCCATAGGGACGTCGGCGCCGTCGAACCGTCTGGTGTACTCAACCAGCGCGGCGTCCCCGCGACGGCGGACGTCCTCCACCACCGGTCGTACCGTCTCCACATCGTCGGCGATGTTCTGCTGTGCCCGTGCCAGGATGCGGCGCCGGTCGGCGGCGGCCAGAGCGTCCCAGCGGTGTACCTGCATCGTCATGGCTGCGCACTATACCACGCCGGCGGCTGCGCGGGGAGACGCCGGGCGTGGAGGATGTCGAAGAACAGCAGGAACAGCGCCTGCACGAGAATACCGACGCCGTTTCCCAGCAGGAACGGATCGGTGCGGAACAGGACCGTGATCGCCGCACCGCCGGCGAGATAGAGGAGATCCAGCCATCCGTTGATCACCAGAACACGTCGCAGCCGGAGGGTGTCGCGAACCTCCTGCACTTCGTCGGGGTATCGGCCCCGCCGTCGGCGGGCACCCCAGGCGCCGACGGTGGCGATCACGGCATCCACGCCGCCCCAGATGAGCGCCTGCAGCGCGAACCCCTGCACAACCGGCCAGGGCAGCACGAGGCCCACACCGCCGACGATGATCGAGGGGAGACTCCAGCGCAGGAGACGGCGCGCGATATCGGTCTGAGTCCGTGCCACGTGTTCCACGGGACCACGATAGTACAGACCGGTGCCCTCGGCAACGGCCGGTTCGACGTGGTGTGCCCCGGGGATCGCGGTGCACCGGCTGACACCGGCGTGTCCGCTGTGTTACTTTGTCGGTCACAGACCGAGATTGACCAAGAGTGACCGAGACTTTCCGAGGAGGAAGAGACATGGTTGTGAAGCCGATGATTCGGAGCAATATCTGCATGAACGCCCATCCGGTGGGATGCGAGCGCAACGTGGAGCAGCAGATCGAGTACGTGAAGTCGCAGGGGACCTTCTCCGGCCCCAGGAACGTCCTGGTGATCGGCGCCTCCGGTGGCTATGGGCTCGCCTCCCGCATTACCGCTGCCTTCGGCTCCGGTGCCGCCACAATCGGGGTGTCCTACGAGACACCGGCGAAGGGAAAGCGGACCGCCACGGCGGGGTGGTATCAGGACCTGGCCTTCCGTCGCTTTGCCGACGCCGCCGGTCTCCCGAATCGCAGTTTTATCGGCGACGCCTTTTCCCACGAGACCAAGCAGGATGTGATCGCCGCGGTCCGGGAGATGATGGGGACCGTGGACATGGTGGTGTACAGCCTGGCTTCCGCCGTCCGTGTGGACCCGGACACCGGCGAAATGTACCGGTCGGCGCTCAAACCGGTGGGCCAGCGCTACGAGTCGGTGACGCTGGACGGAAAGACCGCGGAGCTCAAGCCCACGGCGATGGACCCGGCGACGGAGGACGAGATCGCCCAGACGGTGAAGGTGATGGGTGGCGAGGACTGGAAGCTCTGGATCGACGCGCTTCGCGAAGCGGGGGTTCTCGCCGACGATGCCATCACCGTGGCGTACTCGTACATCGGTCCGGATATCACATTTGCCCTCTATCGCGACGGGACGATCGGCAAAGCAAAGGAACACCTTGAGGCCACGGCTCACGAGCTCGATGCGACCCTCTCCCGGACCGGCGGACACGCGTGGGTCAGTGTGAACAAGGCGCTTGTCACGCGCGCCAGCGCCGTCATCCCGGGGGTGTCACTCTACCTTGCCGTGCTCTACGGCGTCATGAAGCGCAAGGGAATCCACGAGGGTACGATCGAGCAGATGTACCGTCTGTTCACCGATCAGCTCTACGGCGGCGACGGGCCGGAGACCGACTCCGTGGGACGCATTCGCCTCGATGACTGGGAAATGCGTGAGGACGTTCAGGAGGAGGTCCATCGTCTCTGGGATCAGGTGAACGAGGAGAACCTCACGTCGATCGCCGATGTCGCCGGATTCCAGCACGAATTCCTGCAGATCCACGGGTTCGACTTTGACGGCGTGGACTACGACGCCGACGTGGAGGTTTAGAGCGAAGCCCGCCAGCGTCAGATCTCGTCTGCCGGTGCGCCGGACTCGGTTCCGGCGCGCCGGTCGCCGCACCGAACCGCCTCGTACTCCCGTCGTACGTCCTCCAGCGTGATGCCGGAGCGTTCGATTTCCCGCAGCAACAGTTCTACGGCCCACCCCGCAGCCTGTCCGCAGACGGCGGGGCAGTGCGTTGAATGCGCGCCCGCATCCTCGAAGTCCGTTTTTTGTTCGGGGTCCCACAGGTCGAACTCGCGGCCCATCGTCTGGCGGTGGATCGCGCGGCACTGCAGCGTTCCGTAATGGTCCAGGAAGCGATTGTGGAGGCGCCTCGCCAGGTCAAATCCGCGGTATTTGGCGTCGCTGTCGCCGTCGATTCGATCCCGACGACGCCCGAAGAGGCTCGACATGACCATAACCGCGCCGGTATAGGCGCCGCAGGTTCCGTCGGTGGTGAGTCCACCGCCGGCGGCCAGTCCGGTCGCGGCGCGGAAAAGCAGGTCGTCCTGAATGCCCAGGGCCTCCTGAATTCCGGCGAGCGTGCACTGGGCACACCCGTGGTACCGCGATTCGCACGCCGCGGCGTGTGCGGACGCCTTCCGTGACAGTTCTCGCATCCGTTCCATGCGCCCTCCCACGACGACGGCACGCTCCGTTGCGGAGTTCCGTCGTTTTCTATACCTTAGACGGGTATGAAATTTGGTGAACTGAATCTAGACAGTGAGATACTCGCCGGGGTAGCCGCAGCCGGCTTCGAGGAATGCACTGACGTACAAGCCCAGGCCATTCCCCACGTCATTAACGGCGCTGATGTAATGGTACAGTCACAGACGGGAACTGGCAAGACTGCGGCCTTTCTTCTTCCCACCTTCCAGCTGTTGCGCAACAACCCGGACTTCAAGGGGGCCACCGCCCTCGTCGTCGCCCCGACCCGCGAACTGGCGGTCCAGATCAAGGAGGAGGCCGACCTTCTCGGAGAGGGACTGGGACTCCGGACGGAGGTGTTTCACGGCGGTGTGGGCTATGGCCCGCAGCAGTCGGCCCTGGCCGAGGGCGTCGACATCATCGTGGGAACGCCGGGACGCATGCTCGATCTCAGCCAGTCCGGTCACATGAAGCTCAAGGATGTCAGGATCGTCATCGTGGACGAGGCGGACCGTCTCTTCGACATGGGGTTCTACCCGGACATTCGCCGCATGTTTCAGCGATTCGTGCCGCGGGAGGAACGCGTCAACATGCTGTTCAGCGCCACGCTGAGCACCAAAGCGCGCAACATCGCCTGGGAGCACATGAACAGCCCCGTGGAAATCGAGATCGAACCGGAGCACGTCACCGTCGACAAGGTGACCCAGACGCTCTACCACGTTGCCACGGAAGAGAAGATGTCCGTGCTCCTGGGGCTGCTCAAAAAGCACCAGCCGCGCACGGCGATCGTCTTTACGAACACCAAGCGCGCCGCCGAAGAGGTGGCGAAACGCCTGGAGATCAACGGCTATCCGTCGGAGTTCATTATCGGAGATCTTCCGCAGCGCAAGCGCATCCAGATCATCCAGCGCATCAAGGCCGGTGAGGCGGAATTCCTCGTTGCCACGGATGTCGCCGCCCGGGGCCTCCACATCAACGATCTGGACATGGTGATCAACTACGACCTGCCGGAGGATCCCGAGGCGTACGTGCACCGCATCGGCCGCACCGCCCGGGCGGGAGAGTCTGGCGCGGCGATTACGTTGGCGTGTCAGCGCTACGTGTTCGGCCTGGACTCGATCGAATCGCTGATCCGGCAGAAAATACCGGTGGATCAGCTGTCCGAGGACCTCTTTGCCGAGGACGCCAGTGCCGGCATGCGAATTCGCACCGGAGACGCCGGTCGCGACGGCCGTCGGGATCGTGACGGCCGCGGATCCCGCGATCGCGGTGGCCGCGGAGGAGGCGATCGGCGCCGGACGTCCCGAAGCCACGGCGACCGTGATCGGGACCGCGATCGCGATCGCGATCGGAACCGTGACCGCGATCGGGATCGTGACCGCAATCGGAACCGCAGTGGACGGGATGGCGCATCCCGCGATCGGTCCCGGAGTCGTGGCGGTGCCCCCCGAAGCGGCGGCGGACGACCGCGTCAGCCGGAGACCACCGGAGCGCCGAAAGCCAGCGACAGCCTCGAGGAGCGGCTGGCGTACTACCGGGAGAAGTACGGTGAGGACTTCCAACCCACCGACGAGATGCTCGCCAACATGGGCGCGTCCGGTGGCGGGGGATCCCGCGGCGGAGGAAAAGACGGCGGTTCGCGCAGTGGCGGATCCCGAAGTGGAGGCTCGCGGCGCAATCGCCGGCGCGGAGGCTCCGGGCGTGGCGGTTCGAAGCCGAAGGAGGACGCGGCGCGCGATTCCAACGCATCGTCTGGCAACGCATCGTCGGGGACTGCGGCTCGGAGCAACGCGCCTCGCAAGGATACGGCCGCACCGTCCGGTGCCGCCGACGCCGCCAGGGCGAAGGATACCAGCGGAGGCCGGGACAGTGGGGCCGGGGCAGCGAAAGGCAAGAAAGGCCTGTTCGGCGCCCTGCGTTCGCTGTTCGGGGGCGACGAGTAGTCGCTCCCGCCGTCGGTGGTGCCCGGATCGGTCCGTGGCCGCCGCGGCTTGACACCGCGTGACGGAAACGCGTATGATCGCCGCTCGATGCGTCTCGTTGAGAGCGTAATACAAGGAGAACTGTGAATGGCTCGACCTTCTAAAGCCCGAGGAAAGATCGCGCGCCACCTTGGCGTAAACGTCTTTGGAAATCCCAAGTACGACCGTCTGCTCAAGAAGAAACCGTACGGCCCGGGTGAACCCAAGAAAGGTCGCATTCGCGAGACTGAGTACGCGCGCCAGCTCAAGGAAAAGCAGAAGGTAAAATTCGCCTACGGCCTTTCCGAACGTCAGTTCCGGAACCTCTTCTACAAGGCCAAGACCATGAAGGGTGTTGCCGGACACAACATGCTGATTCTTCTGGAGCGGCGTCTCGACAACGTGGTGTACCGCATGGGGATGGCAGCGAGCCGTCGGCAGGCCCGGCAACTCGTGAGCCACGGACACATCCATCTCAACGGACGCAAAGTTACGATCCCCAGTGCGATGGTACGCCCCGGCGACCAGGTCTCGGTCAAGAGCAAGAAAAGCTCCGAGATGCTGATGCGCCGGCTCGTGTCGGAAAACTCCGCGCGGCAAAGTGCGCCGTGGCTGGAGGTTTCCCAGGACGACCTCACCGGTAAGGTGAACATGCTCCCGACGCGGGAAATGATCCCGACGATCGCCGAGGAGCAGCTGATCGTCGAGTTCTACTCCAAGTAGACACTCGTCACCAGCAGGCGGGCGGCGCGCGCGTCGCCGGCCAACACGCAGACCGGTCGGCTCCACGGGAGTCGGCTGCCGTCCCGACAGGACGGGGTTGCAGAGGGAGCGGAGTCGCATCGAGATGCGGCTCCGTTTTTTTTGTGTCAATATCACCCGGTCGCGAACCGATACTCGAGGTATGCGTCGTTTTCCTGTCGTCAGCAGCGATCCTGCCCTCAACGATCGTGTGGAGCGGATCTGCTCCAAGTTCGGTGACGTGTTTCAGCCGGTGTTTCTCGACTCGATCGACGAGGCGCTGGAGTACATCCGCTACGAGCTGCCGGAGTTCCAGCTGGTTCACTTTTCGGACGAGTCGGTGGACGGGCAGGCGCTGATCCGCGGGATCACGGAGGACCCGTGGTTGCACTACGGTGGTGTGATCGGCGTGTACTCACGGAAGGACGCACGGGTGGTGGAGGACCTGCCCCGGGAGACCAACATCGTCACCATGATCCGGCGCGGTGAGTTTGTCGAGACGTTCTTCCGCGTCCTGTTTATTCTGTACCGCAACCGGCAGATTCTCTTTCAGCGCGACATGCAGCTGGACTTCCTGGGGACGATTCACGGCAGTCTGGAAATGGACAACGACCCCTACAACGCCCGGACCTACGCATCACTGATTTCGAACTTCCTGTTCAACTCCAACTACGTCGATATCGAAATGCGCGACCGGCTCCATGTGGCGCTCTTCGAGATGATCATGAACGCGATCGAGCACGGCAACTGCGGTATCAGTTACGAGGAGAAGACCGCGTATCTGGGCGAGCACGGCGACATCATTCCGCTGATCCGCGAGAAATGCCGCGACCCGGAGATCGGTGAGCGCCGGGTGAAGGTGACCTACCGCATTACGCCGACGCACTCCTCCTTCGAGATCCAGGACGACGGTGACGGGTTTGACTGGCGCGAACGTCTGTCGAACGAGGAGGTGAACCTCGGACAGCACGGCCACGGCATCCGAATGACGCGCCACTACATCGACAATCTGACCTACAACGATGTGGGCAACGAGGTTCGCTTTGAGGTTGCCCACGAGAAACAGGCCAATGCCACGCCGGGCATTTTCGCCAACCAGGCGATCCTTGATGTCCCGGACGGCGAAGTGGTGTTTCGGGAGGGCGAGGAGTCCAACGACCTGTTCTATATCGTGACCGGGAAGCTGGACATCATCAGTGGTGACCAGCGCATCGCCACGCTGACGCCGGACGATATTTTCCTCGGGGAGATGTCATTTCTGCTCGGAAACAGACGGTCCGCCACGGTGGTGGCGCGGGGGGATGTGCGACTGGTGAAAGTCACGAAGAACGCCTTCGTCACCGGAATTCAGAAGCAGCCGCACTACGGGATCTTTCTTGCTCGCCTGCTGGCGCAGCGGTTGTCGCGGCTCAACCAGCAGGTGGCGGCGCAGAGCGGCTGACCCCCAGCCGCAGCGTTGTTCGTAGCGTCGCCCCGCTGTGGCGACGCTGACCGGTGTCGCTCCGCCGGCGACGGGTCCGGGTCACGCGTCCTGCGTGACCGGCTCCTCACTCTTCAGCTGGGCATCATACCCGATCGCCTGGACGAAGGTGATGATCTTCTCGACAGTCGCGGGGTTCCCGTCGAAATCCATCTTGATCTCTCCGGTCTGGCGATCCACGTAGATATCCTCGACACCCTTGATGCGGCGTCCCATGTGTTCGATGCCGATCGAGCACGACGTGCAGGTCGCCCCGACCAGGTCAAAAGTCGCTCGTTCCATATCGATAAAATACTAATGCTTAGTGGGTTTGTAAAGTTCCTGAAGCATCCCGATCGTCACCTCGATCCGGTACGCGGAGTCCTGGGGCCGCTGCATTCGCAGCACGTGGAGGCGGCCGTCGGTGTAGAACTCGAGTTGTGCGGCGTACTGCACATTGACACCGCGAAGGTCGGCAACCGGAATCCGCACGTCGATTCCGTCTCCGCCGAGCGTGAGGTGGGTACTGGTGAGCGCCAGTTCCACCATCCCGCGCGGGCGGAGCGGACGGCTGCGGTACCCGGTGAGGTAGTACACCGCGGGAACGCGATAGGGGAGTGCCCCGTTGCCGCCCGCCTCCAGGCTCTGCCGGAGCGTCTCCAGCTGCCACCTGTTCCACTGGTGGGAACGGAACACCGGGGGGAGCGCGGCACTGGCCCCGGTGGTCGATCGCGCGCTCCTCGAGTAGAGTCTGCCGGAAGGGGCAAACCACGCGCGGAAGGTGCACGCGGTACACCGTACCTCGTCGCCCCGGGACCGGATCGTGTCCCAGCCGCCGCACTCCGGGCAGCGAAAGAACGCCCGTTCCATGTGTTCCGCCCGATTGCGGGCGACGAACCGCACACCGGTGCGCTCCTGCCAGCGGCCTTCGTCAAACTCCAGGGCATCGGCGATGCGTCGCGTGATCTCTCCCAGCGGCAGTGACCGGACCTCGTGTCGGGAGAGTACCTGCCACACGTGCATCTCCAGGCGGCCGCGGCGCAGGGAGGTGGCCCACCGCGGCGTGGAGAGGTAGGCGCCCCGAAGGTGCACCATCACCACCGGCACGCGCAGCAGACGCGCGAGTTTGGGGGTTGCCGGCAGCATGCCGCGGCTGTGGCCGTCCCACGTACGCTGTCCTTCCGGAAAGAGCGCCACGATCCCGCGCTCGGCGGCGTGGTGCCTCAACCGGTGCAGGCTTTCCATGTCCGTGCGCGCCTTGGCCTTCGGTACCGCACCGACACCCTCCATCAGCCAGCGCATCACGCGACTGCGGAAATTGCCGTCGGCACTCAGAAAGTGCACCTCCCGGTCGAAGGGCAGCACCAGGAGAAACGGATCCCAGAAGTTGACGTGGTTTGCAAGGACCAGAAACGGAGGGCGAAGGCGAGCGGCGGCGCCGTGGCGGTGAATCACCAGGCGGAACCGCCATCGGAGCCACACGTTCAGGACCGGTCGGAGCAACAGGAACATGATCATCATTCGCCGGCTGCGCATCGCCCCACTGTAGCCAGAGCGACGGCTGTGCTACAATGCCGCCCTTCATGCAGATCGAACCGGTTATCGTAGTCGGAGGCATCAACTGCGACATCACCGCCGCCGTCGACGGGGAGGTGATGCCGGAGACCTCAACCCCGGGGCGGGTATCGCTGTCCCCGGGGGGCGTCGCACGGAACGTTGCCCACGGGCTGGCGCAGTTGGGGGTTCCCGTGCGCCTGATTGGGTGTGTGGGTACCGATCCGCTCAGCGAGTGGGTCCTGTCCCGTACCGCCGACGCCGGCGTCGACGTTTCCACCGTGGATCGGGTCCCCGGGACGGGCTCCGGAGTGTACGTGAGCCTCCTGGCGGCGGGCGAACTCCACAGTGCGGTGTCCGACATGGGGGGCATCGACTCCCTCGACCCCGAGCGACTGGTGGCACTCCTGGATACCGCCGGCCAGGCGGGCGCCGGCGGCGGCGAACCGAAGCCGGCGGCGCTGGTTCTCGACCTGAACGTGTCGGCTCCCGCCGCCGCCGCCGCCGTGCGGTGGGCCAACACCGCCGGAGTGCCGGTTGTTGTGGAACCTGTGAGCGTCGCCAAGGCCGTACGTCTTGCAGGAGTCGCGGGACAGGTTGAGGTTGTGACACCCAACCTCGCCGAGGCGCGGGCGCTGCGGGTGCTCCCGACCGGCCCGTCGATCGCGCGGTGGGTGGTGACCCGTGGCAGGTTCGGCGCCGGGTACTGGGAGAACGGGACGTCGGCGGCGCAGCTCGTTTCTGCGGCGCCGGTCGCGACGGTGAACGCCAACGGCGCCGGCGACGCGTTTCTCGCGGGCCTTGTGGCGGGGCGGGTTCGCGGCCTGCCATGGCCGGAGGCGGTTCGCTGGGGCGTTGCCGCCGGTCGCATCACCGCCGGGTCTCCGCAGTCGGTGGCACCGGGGCTCTCCGCCGACGCGATCCTCCGGGACGTGACGCGATCAGACGATCGATCAGACGATCGATCAGACAATCAAGGAGCAGGACGATGAACAACAGTCATATCTCGGTCCAGGGCACGGTGCGGGAGGCGCTCGACGCCGGCCGCCCGGTGGTGGCGCTGGAATCCACGATCATTTCCCACGGCATGCCGTATCCACGAAACGTGGAGACTGCCCGGGCCGTGGAGGCGGAGGTTCGTGCCAACGGGGCGACGCCGGCGACGATCGCCATCATGGACGGCGCGTTCCGTATCGGACTCACCGACGACCAGCTCGAGGAGCTGGGACAGCGCGGCGACGTGCTCAAGGCGAGCCGCCGGGACGTGGGTGTGGCCCTCGCCACCGGGCAGACCGCGGCGACCACCGTGGCCACGACGATGATCGGCGCCGCGGCGGCGGGCATCCGACTGTTCGCCACCGGCGGTACCGGCGGCGTCCACCGCGGCTACCAGACCACCATGGACGTCTCCGCCGACCTTCCGGAGCTCGCCCACACACCGGTGGCGGTGGTGTCTGCGGGGGTCAAATCGATCCTCGACATCGGCCGGACGCTGGAGTATCTCGAGACGCTGGGAGTACCGGTCATCACCTGCGGCGCCGACCAGTTTCCGGCGTTCTACAGCCGCGAGAGCGGGTTCGCGTCGCCGCTGCGTCTCGACGACCCCGCAACGATCGCCGCGGCCCTTGCGGCGCACTGGGAACTCCCCGCCGCCGGTGGCGCCCTGGTCGCCAACCCGATCCCCGAGGGTGACGCGATCGAATACGGAGAAATCGAGGCGGTCATCTCGCGGGCCGTGGCCGACGCCGACGAGCGTGGTATTCACGGCAAGGAGGTGACGCCCTTTCTCCTCGCGCGCATCGTGGAGCTCACCGGTGGCCGATCGCTGGAGGCGAACATCGCGCTGGTGAAGAACAACGCGCGACTGGCGGCGAGAATCGCCGCGGCGCTTTCCGCCGGACCGGCGTCCAGTTAGACAGCGCTTCTCTCACCGTGATAGAGTTGCGCCACGCGACGCCTCCGTCCGGCATGCCCGGCCAACGCGTCGCAGAACAGGGAGGAACACCATGCTGCAGGACCTGATGGCACCGCTGAAACAGCTTAGAGAAGACGTACACTCCACCTGGAGGTATCTTTGACCCCGATGAGGTCAGAGCCCAGATAGCGGACAAGGAAGCGGCCTCCGCGGACCCGGAGTTCTGGAACGACCGGGAGAACGCCGAGGCGACGATGACGGATATCAAGCGCCTGCGCGACACGATCGAACCGTGGGAGGAACTGATCGCCCAGCTCGACGACGCCGAGGCGCTGCTGGAACTGGCGCAGGAAGAGGCCGACGAGTCCCAGGAGGCGGAGATTCGCGCCACGATCGACGAGGCGCGGAAACGATACGAGAAGCTCCAACTCAAACAGCTGCTCAGCGGCGAGGCGGACACCGCCAACGCCTTTCTCACGATCCATTCCGGCGCCGGTGGCACCGAATCCAACGACTGGGCGAGCATGCTCTACCGTATGTACAGCCGCTGGCTCGACGCCCACGAGTTCAAACACGAGGTGATCGATTTCCAGGAGGCCGAAGGGGGCATCAAGTCCGTGACCGTGGAGGTCACCGGCCCCTACGCCTTCGGATACCTGAAGGCGGAAGCGGGAATCCACCGACTCGTGCGGATCAGCCCCTTCGACTCCAGCGGCCGGCGACACACCTCGTTTGCCTCGGTCTACGTGTCCCCGGTCATCGATGACACGATCGAGGTGGAACTGAAGCCGGAGGAGATTCGCGTGGACACCTATCGCGCCAGCGGTGCGGGGGGCCAGCACGTCAACAAGACCGACTCGGCGGTGCGCATGACCCACCTTCCCACCGGGATCGTGGTGCAGTGCCAGAACGAGCGCAGCCAGCACAAGAACCGCGCCATGGCGCAGAAAATGCTCAAATCGCGGCTGTTCGAATACTACCGTCAGCAGCAGCAGGCGGAGCAGGAGGCGAAGGCGATCGAAAAGAAGGATATCGGCTGGGGCAGCCAGATCCGATCCTACGTCTTCCAGCCGTACACCATGGTCAAGGATCTGCGGACCAGCGTGGAAACGGGCAACGTCCAGGCGGTCATGGACGGCGATCTGGATCCCTTTATCGAGGCCTATCTCAAACATGAGGCGGGGCAGAGCGTCGGCTCGTAGCGGAGCGCTCGCCGCGCTGGTCGTACTGGCCATCGCGGCGCTGTGCACGGAATCGGTGCACGCCGGCGGTACCGCGGAGGCGGAACGGCAGCAGCGGCGCCGCGAGCTCCTCGCGGAGCTCGATCAGACCGATGTCACATTCCCGGTGGTGATCGCGGCGGTTGTGGCGCCGGAGGCGTCGGACGCGGAGCGCATGACACTGGGGTCCTACGCCGAGGTGGTGCGCGATCTCGCCACGGGCCCGGAGGTACACTACCTCGAGGGGTCGCAACGCCGCATCTGGGCCGACGAGGTGATCGGCCGGTATCGCCGGGATCTCCAGGAGCAGTGGGAGACCAGACGCCGGGCGCTGGAACGCCGTCGACTGGAGGCGGCGTCGGTGGAATCCCCCGCAGCGGACGACGAACTCGACCGTCTGGCCGCGGAACTGGCGTTGGTGGATACGATTTCCGCGGACGATGTCGGCGTCCCCGACGCGATTCCCGTTGTCATGCTGGACGGACCACGCCGTTTCCGGCGCGTCCTTCCCGCCGCCGACGGTCTGGCGCGCGAGTTTCCCGACGCCCGTCTGATCCTGTACCTCACCGTGGAGCCGGTGGGGGATCTGTTTCTGGTTCGGGTGAACGCGTTCTCGCCTCTCGACGGGGCGGACCGCGAGCTGTTCCGCGTCGTCGGCACCTCCGAGGAGATACCCGGACGTCTCGAAACTCAGGAGCGACGGATCGTCGAGGCGGTGAGCGGACGACCGCTGGGCGGACTCCGCGTCACCGTCACCGACCCGTCCGGGGAGCAACGCGACGACGCCCGCGTGTTCCTGTCCGGCGAGTACCGTGGGGTTGCGCCGCTCTCCGACCGGTATCTGCTGCCGGGGAGCTACGACCTCCAGGTCCGGCTTCCCGACGGCCGCCGAGCATCGCAGCTGGTGGACATCGAGGCGGACGTGATCCGTGGTGCGACCATCTCGATCGACGCGCCGCCACCGGCGGAGGTTACGATTCGGTCGGTGCCGGCGGGCGCCCGCGTCTATCGCGGTTCCCTGTGGGTGGGGTTCACGCCGGTGGCGGTCCCGCGGTCGCCGGACACCGTCAGCTACACCCTGGCGCTGGACGGCTACTACGACAGCCGTGTCACCCTGAGCCCCGGGAGTCCGCCGGAGGTCGAACGGGTGCTGCTGTCCACCGACACCGACTGGGCGGCGGAGGTGACCGACGCCCGGGATCGGTTCTACCGTTCCTTCGGACTGTTTGCACTCTCCGTCAGCGTGCCGATCCTGGTGAACGGCGCCTACCAGAATTATACCGGTCTCCTCGCCGCCGACGGATCCGGAGCGCTCTCCGGCGACCTGTCGGCGGCGGAGCAGGATCGGATCCTGCGGCAGGCGGATGCCCTGTACGCGGGATACTACGCCGGCGTCGGCTTGAGCGCGGGCCTCTTTGGCAATATGATATGGCGCCTGATTACGTACGTTCGAACCGCCCAGGGGTACCATACCCGCTGAACGATCGCGGATCGCAAGGAATACCATGAAAAAGAAATCACTGGGGCAACGTCTCAAAAACCTGTTCTCCTTCGCCGGCAACACCGAGGAGTTTTTTGAGGAACTCGAGGAGATGCTGATCGAGGCGGACCTGGGTGCGCAGTTCACCATGGAGCTCTCGGATCGTCTCCAGTCCGCCGGCGGCGTCCGATCCCGCGAAGACCTACAGGAGAAACTCCGCGAGGAGCTGCTGCGGGAACTCCCCGCCGCCGACCCCGGGTTCGACCGGGATCGTCTGAACGTTGTGCTCGTTCTCGGCGTCAACGGTGTCGGCAAGACGACCAATCTTGCCAAGATTGCCCATCGCTACAAGCGTGAGTGGCCCGGGGAGGGAATCACCCTGGCGGCCGGGGACACGTTCCGCGCGGCGGCGGTTGAGCAGCTCACGCTGCACGCTGAGCGCCTCGGTCTGCGGATCGTCAAACAGACGACAGGATCCGACGCCGGTGCCGTGGTGTGGGATGCGCTGGACAGCGCCCTCGCCCGGGGAGACCGACTGCTGCTGGTGGACACCGCCGGGCGCATGCACAACAAGGCGAACCTGGTGCAGGAGCTGGAGAAGATTCATGGCATCATCCGCAAGAAGGCGGGCGAGGATGTGAACTACCGCAAGCTCCTGGTGGTGGACGCTACCACGGGGCAGAACGCCCTGCGACAGGCGGAGCTCTTCCACGAGGCGGTGGGGGTCGACGGAGTGCTGCTCACCAAGTACGACTCAACCGCCCGTGGCGGAATTCTCGTACCGCTCGCCCGACAGCTCGGACTCGGGTGCGTCTGGATCGGATCCGGTGAAGGCTACGACGACCTCGAGCGCTTTGACCGGGAACGCTACGTCGAGGACCTGATCGCGCCGTGAGCGCACTCCGGCCGCTGCTCATTCTGGTCGTCGGCGTACTCATGATGCCGACCTCCCCGACCGGTCTCGCCGCCCAGGACAGCACGCCCGCCGACGAGGGGCGCGATGCGATCCTCGCAGCTCTGGGTGGTGCGGTCGACGGCCGGTCTGGCGTGTGGTACACGAGCAACCGGGAGTTCATGCGGCTCGAGGCGGTGGAACCGACCGCGTCCGTCGACGGCGGATGGATGCTGTGGCTGGTGCCGTCGAGATCGGCGGCACCGCAGCCGACGTCGACGGTGGAGACCTCCGGGTCTTCGGCGGAACTGGCGATCCTGTACCGCGACGGAACACCGGTGGGAGGCGAGTCCCTGCTCCTGGACGCCGCGGGCAGGGTTCGGCGGCGACACCGGGTGGACGCTGCGGGCGCCACAACGCTGGAAGAACGGATGGTGTACCGTGGCGACGGCACGCTGCGGTCGATCCGGCACTGCGTCGCCGATGGCTGCCTCACGGCACGGTTTGCGCCCCCCGGTGTCGCCGGTGAGGAGTCCGTCGTCGGCGACGATCTGGCGGTATGGATCCGGTTCGACGCCGACGCGCGGCCGGAGTACATTCGCACGGAGCGGCCGTCGTCGGTACGGGAGGAGTTTCGTACCTATGCGGACGGAGTCCTATCCGAGCGGCGGATCGTGGAGGCTGGCGCCGAGACCCGGGAGCGCTACGTCGATGGCCGGATCGTGCGGCGGGAGGAACGCAGCGGCGGGCGACTCATCCGCGGCGTGGACTATCGCTACGACGACCGCGGACGCCGCGTGGAGCAGGTGACGCGCGAACGCAACGCCACCATCCGTGAGACGTGGTCATACAGCGGCGATGCCGAAATCCACGAACGGTTCGAGAACGGTACCCTGGTCCTCAGGGAGCGTGTGGAGGGGGAGGAAGCAGTGCGCACACACTTCCGCGACGGGGCACCGGTGGTCCGTGAGGTATTCTCCGGCGACACCCTGGTCAGCCGGTCGATCTACCGGGACGGCACCTTCCGGGAGTCCGCCCCGTGAAGCGGTGGATTCTGTTTGTCTCTCGCCGATTTCTGGGAACACGCCGCTCCCGTGGCGGAGGCGCCGGGGGACTGGCGATCGCGGGTATCGCCGTGGGCGTCGCGACGCTGATCGTGGTCCTTTCGGTGATGAACGGGTTTCAGCTGGGGACGATCCAGAACATCCTGGAAATCAACTCCTTTCATGTTCGCCTGCAGACCGGTGCGGGGCTCGATCAGATCGACCGTATTCAGCCGGTGCTGAGCCGCCTCCGCGCCGCCCCCGGCGTCTCCGCCGCAATTCCCGACGTCGAGATCCAGACGCTGGCTCGCGGTTTCTGGCCGGAGCCGCAGGGTATCGTCATTCGCGCGGTGCCGGACGACTGGCTGGAACGGGACCCGGGGGCGGAGCGGCAGCTGCGGATCTCCTCCGGTCGCTTCGACGTGGCTCAGCCCGACTCGGTGGTGCTGGGTGCTGAGCTCGCCCGGGCCCTGGGCGTTCGTGTCGGCGACCAGGTCGCGGTAACACACATTCCCGCCGGGGGCCGGCGGCCGGCGGAGGTGCAGTTGACCGTGACGGGGCTGTTCCGCAGCGGCTATCTGGAGTTCGACCGCGGGTGGGCGTTTGTGAGTCTTGCCACCGGAGCCGGCGCGCTTGAGGCGCAGGAGCCGGTCACCGTGGGTCTCAAGCTGGACAATCGCTTCCGCGACGCCGAGTTTCTCCGGGAGATCGCCCCCCTGGTACCGGACGAGTGGTCGGTGGAAACGTGGCGCGAGTACAATCGCGGCATTTTCGGCGCCCTGCGGGTGGAAAAGTCGATGATGGTGTTCCTGGTGGCGCTCATTTTCGTGGTCGTCGCGGGGAACCTGTTTCAGCTGCTGCGGCGCAGCATCCTGGAGCGCAGCGAGGACATTGCGATCCTCCGGGCGCTCGGTGCCGGGCCCGGCGACGTACGACGGATATTTGTCCTCGAGGGGTGGATCATCGGCGTTGCCGGGACAGCGATCGGAACGCTCCTCGGTCTGCTGATTGCCGGAAACATCAATGGAATCTTCGGCCTTATGGAGCGCGTGGCGGCAATCGCCGGTACCGGAACCGGCGGTGTGTTCTCGCCGTCGTACTTTTACATCGACCGCGTGCCGACGCATCTGTCGCCGCGGGAGGTGATGCTGGTGGCGGCGGGCGCGATCGGAAGCGCCGCGCTGTCGGCGTGGTGGGCAGGGCGTTCCGTGGTTCGCCGAATGCCCATGGACCTGTTGCGATCGGAGTAGGAATGGCGGATTCACAGCACAGCGGTATCGGACAGCACAGCGGTATCGGACTCGAGGTCCGGGGCGTTTCCAAACAGTTTCCCAACGGTGGCCAGGTGCTCGAGGTTCTGCGCGACGTCAGCCTGGAGCTGGGGGCGGGCGAACGCGTCGCGGTGACCGGCGAGAGCGGGAGCGGCAAGAGCACGCTGCTCAGCCTTATCGGCGGACTCGACGTTCCCGACGCGGGAACGATCCGGGTGGGAGACGCTACGATCGAGCGGCTGGATGAGACCGGTCTCACGGCGTATCGGTCGAGGACCGTGGGACTGGTGTTTCAGTTCCACTATCTGCTGCAGGACTTTACCGCGCTTGAGAATGTGATGCTGCCGGCGCTCATGATCGCCACCGGCGGCCGCGGCGACCGGACAGCGATCCGCGACCGCGCCGCGGAGCTTCTGGACTCCGTGGGGCTTCAGGACCGGCGCGGCCACCTTCCGGCGCAGCTCTCCGGCGGAGAGCGTCAGCGTGTGGCGCTGGCGCGGGCGCTGATCAACGCACCACCGCTGCTGCTGGCGGACGAGCCCACGGGGAATCTCGACGACCGCAACTCGCGTGTGGTTGAGGATACGCTCTTCTCCCTGGTAGCGGAGTCCGGTCGAACCCTGGTCCTGGTGACGCACAATCGCGAACTGGCTGAGCGTACCGGACGAATCCTCGAACTGGAGGCGGGATGTCTGATACCGGTGTAGCGCTCCTGGCGCGCCGGTTTCTCACCGGTCGCCGCCACGGAGGCCGCGGGCGTCTGGTGGGCGCCGTGGTCGGGGTGGCCCTGAGCATGGTCCCGCTCGTGGTGGTGCAGCAGGTTGCCGACGGCATGATCGCCGGCATCGTGGACCGCTTCATTGAGACCGGCAGCTACCATCTCCAGGCGGTGGCGCGGAGTACCCCGGATCCGGACACCGTCGCCGCCACGCTTGACCGATTGCGGGGAATCCCGGGAGTTACCGGTGCCGTCGCCGAGCGCCGCGGGTTCGGACTGGTGTACTCCGACCGCGGTCGCAGCGGGGTGAGTATTCGTGCGGTGCCGCAGGCGTGGTGGTCCGACGATCCCGCGGTGCGGTCGCTCATCGACGTGGAAGCCGGCGGGTTCGACCTGGACGCGCACGACGCGGTTGTCCTGGGCACCGAGATCGCCCGGCGGCTGGACGTGACCGCCGGCGACGCTGTGCGGATGCTGACCGTTCGTCCCCTCGGGGACGGACGGGTGCTCCCGCGGGTCAGCCACTTTACGGTCGCCGGCGTCGTCAGCACCGGCTACCGTGACCTGGACCGCCTGTGGGCCTTCGTCCCCCTGGAGCGGGGGCGGCGGATTATCGCCGACGAGACCGCCACCGACCTGGTCGGGATCAAGGTCGCGTCGCCCCGGGCGCTTCCGAATCCACTCTTCGATCGTGGCCTGGCTGCGATTGGTCGCCGCCATGAGACGGAGGCGATGCTGAACGCCACCGAACAGGTCGCCGCGAGCTTCGGTGCCGAATGGTTCGTCTACGACTGGTACTCGGCGGAGGAGGGGCGCTACGTGTCGTTTCTCACGAGCCGAAACCTGCTCACCGTGGTCATGGCGATGATCGTCCTTGTGGCGGTGGTGAACATCTCCTCCGCCCTGGTGCTCCTGGTGGTGGAAAAGGAACAGGACATCGCCATTCTTCGGGCGACAGGCGTCGGCTCCCGTCGTATCGCGGCCTCCTTCGTCACCGCGGCGTTTCTCATCGGTCTCGCCGGGGCGATTCTGGGACTCACGACCGGCCTGCTGGCGGCGGTGAACATCAACGCCATCCTGCGAGGCGTGGAGACAACGCTGTCGGTCCTCGCCGGTCGCGACATCGCGATCTTCAACCCCGAGTTCTACCTGGAGACGATTCCCGTTCAGCTCCGCCTGCTTCCCGCGGCGGGGGCGGTGTTCCTGGTGCTGGTGCTCTCGCTGCTGGCGTCGATCATCCCGGCGCGGCGCGCGGCGCGGGTGCCGCCGGACCGGATTCTCCGGCGCCAGACAGCTTGGTCGCGTCGTCGCAACGTGATAGACTGAACCCCACTTATGGGAAACGAGACTCGCACGGTCCGCATCGTTCGCATGATCGGCGGCCGGCGCCGGGAGGTTGAGATCTCCCCGGCACGGGCACGGGAACTGGGCATCGGCACCAACGGTCAGCAACGGCCCACCGTCGCATACCTCATGGACGGTCTTGTCGCCTGGCAGGAGGCCGGCCCCGCAGAGCACGCTCGCTGTCCGCAGTGCGGAACCAGTCATCGCGAGCTGATTCTGCGCCACACCGCCGGATGCGCCCACTGCTATGAGGTGTTTTCCGGCAGTGTGGACCGTCTGCTGGCAGTACCCCGGGGTGGTGCGGTGCACCAGGGGCGGATTCCGCGGCGCCTGCAGCGGTACCGGCGTCTGTTCGTGGAGCGCGAGGATCTGATTTCCCGGTTGAACGTCGCGGTGGAGCACGAGGATTTTGAAACCGCCGCCGATCTCCGTGACCGGATCCGTTCCATGTCCGACGACGACTCCGACAGGGAATAACACCATGCTCACCCACAGTTCGAGTCCGCGGAACGCGCTCTGGTTCCCGTTGCAGGGGCCGGACAGCGACGTCGTCGTGTTCTCCGAGATCTTTCTGGCCCGCAACCTGGCCACGCTGCCGTTTCTTCACCGCATGACCGACGCCCAGCGTCTCGAACTCCGGCGAATGGTGGAGACCGCGTTCCAGGAGCAGGAGGAGACGTACCGCCTCATCGACGCGGAACAGCAGAGCGACGCGCTGCGGGCGTTTCACGCGTTTCGCGGTCACTTCGCCGACACCGGCGCGACGTCCATCGCCGTGGTCGACGACGCCAGCAGCAGTTTCGTACGGTTCGGTGTGCGGGATCACCTGGAGATATCCGCCCGCGCCGGTGGCTTTGACCTCCACGGACCGCGTCAGCGCTGCGAGCACATCGACCAGCTGCTCGAGGACCGCCTGGAGTACGCGGTGTCACTGCAGCTCGGCTACCTTGGCCCCGACCTGCGACGCGTCGGCAGCGGGCTCACCGCCGCGGTGTACCTGCACCTCTCGGCGCTGGAACAGAGCGAGGCGGTCGAAGGTGTGGTGCAGCCCGGGGACGGAGAGTGCACGATCGACCACATCGGCGGCCTGTATCGGATCTCGTACGCCGCTCGCGCCGGGGAACCTGAAGAGGAGACGCTGTCGACGCTTGCAGGGTACGCAAACCGATTAGTACATTATGAGCGTGAGGCGCGGGGCAACCTGCTCAGCCACCACAGCGAGGCTGTGGCCGAGGCCGGACACCGGGCCCTCGGGACGTTGCTGCATGCGCGTCGGCTCGCTGCCTCCGAGTCTGCGGAGCTGATCAACGTGCTCCGTTTTGCCGTTGCGGCGGGACTGGTTGACGAGGTGTCGCTGCCGCTCGCAACGGAGCTGATGATGAAAAGTCACGACAGCCAGGTGGCTGTCCTGACGGACGATGATTCCTCGGCGTTGGATATTCGCCGTGCCCGGTTAATGAAAGACGTGTACCGGAGCCGGGCCGGAACGGGAGTGTGAGGATGTTCAAAGGACTGACCCAACGCGCGCAGCGGGTGCTGCAGATTCTGGCACAGGACGAAGCGAAGCGGTTCCATTCCGATCAGCTGCTGCCGGAGCACATCATGCTTGCCCTCCTCAAGGAGGGTGGCGGACTGGGATACAAGGCCCTCGAAAAACTGATGATCGATCCCGCCAAGATGCAGATCGAGCTCGAAAATACGATTCCCAAGAAGCGCGGCGGCTTCACCCTGGGGGACGTACCCCCGTCACCGCGGGGTCGGAAGGTGCTTGAGGACTCGGCGGAAGAAGCGCGCAACCTCGGTCACGAGTACATCGGGACCGAACACCTGCTGCTTGCATGCAGTCGGGAGCAGGACGGCGAGACCGCAAAGTTCCTCAGCGCGAGTAACGTCACCGTGGAGATGCTCCGGGAGGTGATCTCCGAACTCAGTGGAGGCGGCAGCGGCAGCCAGACCACGGCCAGCGCGGCCTCCGGTGCCGGGAGCCAGCAGCAGGGGCAGGGTGGAAGGCGCAGGATCGCCACCACCCAGTCGGGCAAGAAAACCACCCCCACGCTGGACGAGTTCTCCCGCGACCTCACCGCCATGGCGCGGGAGGACAAGCTGGACCCCGTCGTGGGCCGCGGGCGTGAAATCGAGCGCGTGATCCAGATTCTGGCACGGCGCACCAAGAACAACCCCGTTCTCATCGGTGAGCCCGGCGTGGGCAAGACCGCGATCGTGGAGGGGCTGGCGCAGAAGATCGTCGACGGCACGGCGCCGGAGGTACTGATCGGCAAGCGCGTGCTGACCCTGGATCTGGCGGGGCTGATCGCCGGCACCAAGTACCGCGGTGAGTTCGAGGAGCGCCTGAAGCGCGTGATGAAGGAAATCACCACCAGCGGGAACATCGTGCTGTTCATCGACGAGTTGCACACGATCATCGGCGCCGGCGGTGCCGAGGGAGCGATCGACGCGAGCAATATGCTCAAGCCGGCGCTCTCCCGCGGAGAGATTCAGTGCATTGGCGCCACCACGCTCAACGAGTACAAGAAGTACATCGAAAAGGACGCGGCGCTGGAACGGCGCTTTCAGACGATCATCGTGGATGAGCCCACCGTGGATGACACGATCGAGATTCTCAAGGGCATCAAGGGACGCTACGAAGAGCACCACCACGTCTCGTACACCCCCGGAGCCCTCGAGGTTGCGGCGGTCATGTCGCGGCGTTACGTCGCCGACCGGTTCCTGCCGGACAAGGCGATCGACCTCATCGACGAGGCCGGCAGCCGCAAGCGCATCAACAACAGCGTCCGCCCGACGGAAATCGCCGAGCTGGAGCAGGAAATCGAGCGGCTGAACGCGGAAAAGCTCGCCCTGGTGAACAGCCAGAACTACGAGCGCGCCGCGGCGGTTCGCGACGAGGTCCGCCAGCTCAAGGAGCGTGTGGAGGACCTTCGCAGCCAGTGGAAAGTGACACTCCGCAGCGAGGAGGCGATCGTCGACGCCGAGGACGTCAACTACGTGCTCAGTGAGATCACCGGTATTCCGCTCGTACGCCTGGCGCAGACGGAGAGCGAGAAGCTCCTCAACATCGAGGACGAACTCCACCGCCGCGTGATCGGCCAGAACGACGCGATCCAGGCGATCGCCAGCTCGATCCGTCGCAGTCGGACCGGCCTCAGCGCGCCGGAACGCCCCATGGGCTCGTTCATTTTCCTCGGCCCCACCGGTGTCGGGAAGAGTCTGCTGGCGAAGACGCTGGCGGAGTTCCTCTTCGGAAGCGATGAGGCGTTGATTCGCATCGACATGTCGGACTACATGGAGAAACACAACGTCTCTCGGCTGGTGGGAGCGCCCCCGGGCTACGTCGGCTACGACGAAGGTGGAGTCCTCACCGAGAAAATCCGGCGCAAACCGTACTCGGTGGTGTTGCTGGATGAGATCGAGAAGGCGCACCCGGACGTGTTCAACATTCTGCTGCAGATCCTCGAGGAGGGTGAGCTGCAGGACAACCTGGGACACAAGGTGAACTTCCGCAACACGGTGCTCATCATGACCTCCAACGCCGGCGCCCGCGAGATCACGCGCGATTCCGCCGTCGGGTTCCGGTCCGAGGAAGGGCTGATGAACTACAACGAGATCCGCTCCTCGGCGATGAACGAACTGCGCCGCCTCTTCCGGCCCGAGTTCATCAACCGTGTCGACGAGATCGTCGTGTTTCACAGCCTTACCGACCGCCAGGTCCGGAACATTCTGGACATCCTGCTGGCGGAGGTACAGACGCGGCTCGCGGAGCGCGAGATGATTCTCGAGGTCAACCGTCCCGCCCGGGATCTGCTGATCGAGAAGGGCTACGACGTGAAGTACGGTGCCCGGCCGCTGCGGCGGACGATCCAGCGGGAGATCGAGGATCCCCTGGCGATGGAGATCCTCCGTGGTCGTTTCGGACAGGGCTCACACATCGTGGTCGGTGTCCGCAAGGGCGAGATTACCTTTCGCGAAAAGAAGAAGCCACGGCAGGTGGGGGCCGGGTCCACCGCCGCCGGTGGCGAGACGCGACAGCTTCCGGCCGGTGAGAACACCGGGGGTGGTTCCAGTGACGCCGGCGGCGCCGACTCCGGCGACGGTGGCGACTTTCGCCTCGGTGACGACCGCTGACCCACCGTGAACGATAGACTCACGATCCGCCCGGTCCGGGAGGCGCGCAGCCGCCTCGGCCGGGCGTTTTTTTCGTTTCCCTTCGGCCTGTACCGCGACAATCCCAACTGGGTGCCGCCGTTTGCCCGCGGCGTCCGGCGTATTCTCGAGCAGCGGCATCCCTTCTTCGAACACTCCCGCGGTGAGGCGTTCGTGGTGACCGAGGGTGCGCTGGTTGTCGGTCGCTTCCTGATGCTGGAACCGGTGCTGTACAACAGCCACGCCGGTCGACGCGACGTGCGTATCGGCATGCCGGAGGCGATCGATCGCGACGACGTCTGGGATGCGATCGTCGCCCACGCCCGGGCGTGGGCCACCCGACGCGGGGCGGAGCGGCTCATCGGACCGCAGCTCTTTTCCCCCATGGACGGCGCCGGTGTCCTGGTGGAGGGATTCGACCGGCGGGCGTCGATGACGATGATGCCGTACCACCACCCCTACGTCCATCGTCGTTTCGAGGCGGCGGGATTCACGAAGTACAAGGATTTCGTATCGGCGATTCTCACGTCGGAGGGCTACCAGGTGCCCGACAAGGTGCTGCGGGTGGCGCGCATCGCCGCCGGCCGGTCGGGGCTCTCGCTGGATCGTCCCCGCACACGCCGACAGCTGCGGTCACTGGGCTCCGAGGTGGGGGCGCTGTACAACCGCGCCTGGGGCGATCACGAGGAGTTTCGACCCCTGACGGCGAGCGAGCTCGCCTCGATCGTCGATGATCTTGTCGCCGTCGCCGATCCCGAGCTGATCACGGTACTTCGCGGGCCGCGCGGCGATCTCGCCGGCTTCGTCCTCCCGTTTCCCGACCTGAGTCCCGCGCTGCAGCGTGGTCGCGGTTATCTGGGGCTGCGTACCCTGCTCGACGTTCGCAGGGAACGGCGACGGGCGACGCACTGCATCGTGAACGGGCTGGGGATCCTTCCGGAGTACCGCAATCGCGGTGGCACGGCCCTGATGTACGCGGATCTCGCCGAACGGCTGCAGGGGCGAGGTATCCGGACCGCGGAGATGACGCAGATCGCCGAGACGACCGACCTGATGCTGAGCGATCTGGAGACGATGGGCGGAGAGGTGTACAAGCGCCACCGCGTCTACGAGACGTCGGCGTAGCGCGTCACGCGGGCCCGGAAACGACGCGGTTGCGACCGGCTTGTTTGGCGCGGTACAGCCGCGCATCGGCTGCGGCGAGCAGTTCCCCGGCGTCACCGATATCGCCTCCGAGGGTGGCGGTTCCGAAACTCGCCGTTACGCGATACTGTCGGCCGCCGGATTCGAACTCCGTGTCCATGACGCGGTGCCTGATGCGCTCGGCGAGCTCGGCGGCCTCGCATCCGCTGGTTTCCGGCAGGAGCGCCACAAACTCCTCGCCGCCGTAGCGGCAGAAGAAATCGCTTGAGCGGATGACCTCCTGGGCGACCGCCGAAAGCGCCCGCAGGACACGGTCGCCCTCCGGGTGTCCCCATTCGTCGTTGATCTCCTTGAAATGGTCGAGATCCATGATTGCGACGCTGAGGCTGCGATCGTAGCGGCGGTGGCGGTCGACCTCCTCTTCCAGACGCTGGTCCAGGAAGCGGCGATTGTACGCCCCGGTGAGGGCGTCCACCCGGTTCAGGAGACGCAAGCGGCGCTCCAGCAGGACGCTGTCGGTCACGTCCTGCACCGTGATCGCCACCAGCTCCACCTCGTCCTCGTCGTTGCGCACCGGCGTCATCGAGCAGCTCTGTTGCATCATCTCCATGTCACCGCCGGCGTCGCCGATCTGGCCGGCGTGGAGCGGGAACGGAAACAGGTAGTGGTGGAGCTTCTGCGAAAGGTAGACCACGTTGCCGAAGGTGAACACCGTGCGGCAGGAGCGCAGGAAACTCGGGCGGTTGAGATCCGGATAGTGATGGAAGAGGCTCGTGCCCTCCACATCCTGGGCGGAGAGGCCGCTGTAGACCTCCATCCAGCGGTTCCATCGAACCACGTTGAATGTCCGGTTGACCATTACGATGCCCAGGGGAAGCACGTCGAGGACCGACCAGTCGTTCATTCGTAGGTGCTCCAGAACTCCGCCAGTGCGCGTCTGAGTTCCGGCGCCGCCGACTGTCGATTGATCAGGTACATGCGCCCCGTGACCTGCCGATCCTCGAAACTGAACTCCGCCTTGAGGGTGATAGCGAAATCATCGGAGGAGAACCGTCCGCGAATCAGAAGATCGCCGAAGGCGTGGCCGCCGGTGGCGCGGGGTGGCAGGTAGTTGATTCTGCGATCGAGGAGCTCGAACAGGCGGCCCACCGTGGCGCCGATCAGGACGTTCCCGATCTCCACGAGCACCTCACGCTCCAGTTCCAGTCGGATATCGGAGGCGAAGAGGTCCTCCTCCTCCGGCTGAAAGAACGAAAGCAGCTCCTTCTCGGCGCCGTGAGGAAACAGGAGCAGCGCCATGCCGTCCGTCTCACCGCGGAACTGCTGCTCCACCACGCTGGTGTCCGTGAACTCGGGAACGTCCGCCGCCAGAAGGCTCTGCAGGTCACCGACCGGGACGATCGATACCTCCGGCGCGGTGAGCCGGACAAATACATCAACCACCTCCGCCAGTTCCGCCGCCGCGGTGCCGAAGGCCATATTCATGATCTCCTGCAGCGTGTCCAGCTCGAGGTCGGTGAACAGCGTATGGGCCACTACTCCAGCCCCCCGGGGAGCACCGCGTTCAGCGCCTCCCGGACCGACTCTTTCCGTGGTGGCTTCTTGAGCACGTACGCTACCCCGGCGGCCTCGATGCGTTCCATCGTTCTGCGTTGTACGTCGGCGGTGAGCACAACGATCGTGGCGTGCGGATCGCGGTCCCTGATTGCGGCAACCGCGTCAAACCCGTCCATGACCGGCATCGTCAGGTCCATGAAGACCAGGTCCGGACGAACCTCGAAATACCGGTCCACTCCGTCGCGGCCGTTTTCCGCTTCCAGAATCTCCACGTGATCCGCCGGGATGCAGCTTCGCAGGAAGAAGCGGGCGGAACGAGAATCATCGACTATCAGGACTTTCTTCACGCCCCCGAGTGTACCCCGGTTGAATACCGAATTTCAAACCGCGATCCCGGCGCGGATCAGAAGCCGACCAGGTTGCGTTTGATGAGGTTTCGCCCCAGGTTGACGGCTTCGTTCTCCGCTTCCACACGGAGGACGTACGTGATCCCGTCCTCCGCGTAAAACGTGCCGGTGCGGACTCCTGACGGTGTGGTCCGTTTGATTTCCACGTTCACGGCAAATCGCCCGTCGGCGGTGAGAGTTCCCCGTCCCGTGAGCGTGTACTCTCCATGATGAATGGTCATCGTTCGAAGATAGTCGACACGTGCAACTCATCGCAACTCGGCCACCGAGCGCAACGGGGGAGGCTGGGGAAGCTCCGTGTCAGCGATGCGGACAGCCGGGCCAGCAGCACGGTCGGCGCTTTCCTTCGGCGAGTTCTGTCCGGACCCGTTGAACGTGGTTCGCGCGGGTGCTCTCCTTCTTGACCGATATCGTCCAGCAGATCCACTCATTCCGCGCCAGCGGGGTGAGACCGTTCCACGTGTCCAGGATCGTCTGATCGGCGGTGAGTGCCTCCCGAAGATCGTCCGGCACGTCGTGAACGACGCCGGTCGCCACGTGCGGGATTTGTGAGTTCATCGGTCATGATTGTGCCGATTGGCGCGGCCTTTGGGAAGATGGGACCGTTGGTTCTCGCGAAGTGGAGCGCGATCACCCCGTCGGCTGACAATGTGTATCTTGTAGATACGTTTCAGGGAGGTGGCTGTGCTGTCTGTGTTTTCGTTTCGCGGTACGGGAACCGCGATGATCGTGCTTCTGGGGGCGTTTGTGGTGTTCCATGTTCTGGTGCTGGCGCGGGTTGTTCCCCACGGAATCGTCTGGGGAGGTCGCATCGACGACCGCGGGCGACTGATGCGTATGGAAGCGGTTTCCATCGCCATGCTGCTGGCGTCCGGTGTGCTCGTGGTCTGGCATCTGCAGACCGGCGGGGCAGGGGGGCCGGGGCTGTTTTCGTCCGTCGGGATGTGGGTGCTTGTCGCGCTCTTTGCGCTGAATACGGTCGGTAACATCGTTGCCCGGACACCACTGGAGCGGTTCGCGTTCACGCCCGTCACCCTCCTGCTGGCGGTGATGGCGATGCGGCTGGCGCTGGAGCGCACACTGGCGGGCGGATGAGGTCGGCGGGCGGATGAGGTCGGTGTGCGGCGCGTGGCACCGGCGCCTGCGCATGGGGACGCGACCGGGAAGCATGCTATGCTTCACAACACGTGGCGACGGCGATCCTGAAGACCAAAATCACCCTCCCTCCCATGCAGTCCCGGCTCCTGATCCGCCGACGCCTCTCCGCTCTGGTCGATGCCGTCCCTGCGCCGCGACTCGTTCTCATTTCCGCCGCTGCCGGCTTCGGAAAGACCACGTGTGCCAGACAGTTGGCCGCTGATTTCGCAGGTTGCGTCTCGTGGCTGGCACTCGACCCCGAGGACGACGATGCGCTCAGGTTCTTCTCCTATTTCCTGGCCGGCCTTCGCCGCGCGGTCGGTGAGCTCTCCGAGCGAACGGTGAAGGCCCTCGAGTCGAGCAGCGCCCCGTCGATTCGCTCGGCGGTCACGCTCCTGATAAACGAGCTGTCGGAACTCGATGTACCCGTCTGCGCCGTGGTGGACGATTTTCACCTCATCTCGAGCGAGTCCGTGCATCGGGAACTCGAGTTTCTGATCACCCATGCACCGGCTGGCTTTCGACTTGTCCTCGCGACCCGGAACGACCCGCAGTTCAACCTCTCCCGGCTCAGGGCACGGGGCGAGATCGTGGAAATCGGGTCACGGGAACTTCGACTCACGCCGGAGGAGACCGCGGCGTTTCTATCGAACCGATCGACGCTGAACCTCGATGAGTCGCACCTCCGGCTCATCGAAGAACGTACCGAGGGGTGGATCGCAGGCGTGCAGATGGCAGCGCTGTCGATGACCGGCCGCGAGGGTCCCGGGACGTTTTTCCGGTCTTTCGGCGGGCGCCATCGCCACATCGTCGACTATCTGACCGCGGAAGTGCTGGCGGCGCAACCGGATGCCGTGCAGCGTTTCCTCATCCGGAGTTCCATCCTCTCCCGCCTTTCGGGTGGCCTGTGTGATGCCCTCTGCACGGTCCCCGAACTGCCGGGTCAGGAGACCCTGGAGTACCTGGAACGGGCGAATCTCTTCGTGACCGCTCTGGACGAACGTCGTCGCTGGTTTCGACTCCATCCGCTCTTGAGAGAGTTGTTGCGGGACCGACTCGAGGGAGACGCACGGGTGCTGCACCGCCGGGCGGCCACCTGGCTCATCTCCGAGGGGCTGTACGATGACGCGCTTCTTCACGCCGTTCATGGTGAGGATGGGCTGCTCCTTGAGAAAGCCGTCGACGGAGGGGGCACGCCCCTCTATGCCCGCGGCGCCACCGCGTCGGTGCTGGCGGCCCTGGAGGCGGTGCCGGCAGGAACCTGCGATGGTGAGCCGATGTTGTGGGTTCACCGGGCGTGGGCGACCTGGACGGCGTATCGGAGCGACGACGTTCCGTATCTGCTCGACGCGGCGGAGAGAGCCCTGACACCGCGGGGCGGGAACGCGAGGGTCGCCGCGCATCTCTTCGCCCTGAAGGCGAACCTGGCGGCCAACCACAACGAGGCCGACACGGTGGCGGAGTGTGCGTCCCGGGCCATTACGGCGTTGACCGAGGACGATGCCTACGCCCGCTCCGCCGCCTACAGGGCGCGGGCCTTCGCCTGTCAGCTCCGGAACGATCGCCGAGACGCGATACGGGACTACCGTCGGGCGATCGCCCTGTGCGAGGCCTCGGGTATTGCTCACCTCCAGATCATCGCCGTCACCGGCCTCGGTTTGGTGTATGAGGCCGACCTCTTCCTGGAGGACGCCGAAACGTGCTACCGCGAGGTGCTCCGGCTCTCCGGAGACCCGGAACAGCCGGTCACCTGTGAGGCGCACGCGGGGTTGGGGCGAATTGCGTACGCCCGGAACGATCTACAGGAGGCGGAGGCGCGACTCTCACACGGACGAACGCTCGCGCGCAAGATACAGGGGATAGACAGCCACGTATCCGCGGCCATTGAGCTCTGTCGGGTGCATCAGGCCGCCGGAAACCGGGCCAAGCTCCAGCGTACGCTCGCCGAGGTCAGGCGGGAGCTTCGCAGCGAGGGATACGATCGTCAGCGCGGCGCCCTGCGCCTGTTTGAGGCGCGGGCCGCGCTGGCCGCCGGGGACACGGGCGTGGCGGCGGAGCTCCTCGACGACGATCACGTTCGTTCCGTCCCCGGCGCCGCTCCATTCGCCAGGGCGCGGCTGAGAATCGCGAGGGGTGAGTACGTCGAGTGTCTTCGAGACCTCGACGATATTCGGACAGCGGCGGAAACACGAGAACCGCGGGACGTGGCCCTGACGGCCCGGATTCTCGAAAGCATCGCGCGAGCCGCGATCGGGGAGAACGGAGTGGCCCGGGAGATCCTTGCCGAGGTCTGGGCCGAACTCAAACCGCAGGGTGCGGTTCGGCCCATCCTCGATGAGGGGGATACGGCTCGGGCGCTCCTCCGGGCGATCGACCCTGACCTGGCTGTGTTCTCGGGATCCGACGTCGGCGGCGGGAAGAGCGGAGTCGAAGAACTGAACCCGCCGTCGCTCAGTCGTCGTGAACGGGAGGTGCTTCGTCTCGTCGCGGAGGGCCTTTCGAACGAGGAGATCGCCGGCCGGCTCTTTGTCTCTCTCAGCACGATCAAGGGACACAACAGCCGGATCTTCGAAAAACTCGGCGTGCGTCGACGAACCGAAGCGGTCGCAGAAGCGCGCCGACTGCGGCTTCTCTGATTTTTCCTGCCAAAACAGTACCAAAAACGGTACCAAAGTCTCTACGGCGCCGCTCGCCGCCCCGCGTATCCTCGATCCCGAGGAGGAAACGTGATGAAGCCTGAGGAAACCACGATGATGGCCGCCGTCGGCGCGGACCGCTACGGCGGACCGGAACGTCTGCGGGTATTCGAATCGACGCCCGTGCCCCCCGGGGAGGGGCAGGTCCAGATCCAGGTCGCCGCGGTATCCCTGAACCGCTCCGACCTGCTCGTTCTGCGGGGCGAACCGTTCTTCATGCTGCTTGGAAACGGTCTGACGCGGCCCCGGCGCGGGGTGCCGGGATCGGACGTGGCCGGCCGCGTTGTGGAGGTCGGCGCCGGTGTAGACCGTTTTGCCCTCGGCGATCCGGTTGTGGTCGATCTCTCGCAGCACGGGCGCGGCGGACTCGCGCAGCGTGTCACGGTGGACGCGTCGCTCGCAGTGCCCGTGCCGGAGGGCGTCCCCCTCGAGGCGGCCGCAGCGCTCCCAACCGCCGGAGTCACGGCGTTGCAGGCGCTCCGGGCCGTCGCCGGCATTCAGGCAGGCGAGCGCGTCCTTGTCGACGGCGCCTCCGGAGGGGTCGGGGGCTTTGCCATTCAGATCGCCCGGGCGCTCGGGGGGCGGGTGACCGCCGTTGTTAGCCGGGGAAAAACCGCAGCGGCGCGGACGCTCGGGGCGGACACCGTGGTCGACTATACCGAGATTGATCCGACCGCGCCGGGGAATGACGCCTACGATGTGGTATACGCGGTCAACGGCCACCGGAGCCTCTCGGACTACCTCCGGATCCTCGCCCCGGAGGGGCGGTTCGTCATGACCGGGGGAAGCGGGGGACTCATGCTTCAGACCATTCTCGCCGGGAAGCGCTGCCGCTTTCTCACGATGAATCCGAGTCCCGACGACCTGTCAGTGCTTCTGGAGTATCTCGCTTCGGGAGCGATCACGCCGAACATCACCGCCCGATACCCGTTGCGTCGTGCCGGGGAGGCCCTGTCGATGCTGGACCGCGGTCATGCGGCGGGCAAGATTATCATTTCAGTGGAAGAAGGAGAGACCGTATGAGTACCGCATTGCGCGCAGACACTGTAAGAGCCACCGCTCACCGGGCGGGGTGGTTCTATCTGGCGATCTTCGTATCCGGGATCGTCGCCGAGTTTTTCGTCCGGACATCGCTGTTCGTTCCCGGCGATGCCGCAGCGACCGCGATGAACATAGCCGCCGCGCCGCGGGCTCTCCGCTGGGGAATCGTTGCCGACCTCGTAATGATCGCCAGCGATATCGTGGTGGCACTCCTCTTCTACGAGCTGCTCAAAGAGGTTCATCGGCTGCTTGCGGTCGCCGCCGCCGCCTTTCGATTCGCTCAGGCGATCGTTCTCGCGGCCAACCTCCTCAATCTCTACATCGTTGTCGGGCTGCTCGGCGGCAGCGGGTATGTGTCGGTGATTCCGACCGATCAGGTGAACAGCCTCGCGCTGTTCTTTGCCGACCTGCACGGAACCGGATACGCGCTGGCGCTCCTCTTTTTCGCCGTGAGCATCGGGATCGTCGGCGTCCTCGTGATTCGTTCGCCCCGATTTCCCGGGATTCTCGGGATCATGCTTGTTGTGGCGGCGGTGGCATACGCATCCGACACCCTTGCGAGGACGCTGCTCGTCTCCTACGACCAGGTGTCGCACATATTCGATACCGTGGTCTTCCTTCCCGCGTTTGTCGCGGAGCTGGCGATGGTCCTCTATCTGATCGTCCGTGGCGCCCGCCCTGTCGCCGATGCCGCATCGATGGAGCCGTAGAAGCCGATGTTTCGATCGAGGCGGAGAGGACTGTTGATTCCCCAATCCGAGCACGCGCGAATCGCGGGTCATATCGCGCACAGCTGGGGGAACCCGGAGTTCCCCCTCCCGGAGATCGATCGGGAACGACTCGCGCTTGGGGTCGTTCTCCACGACCGTGGATATCCACCCATGGATGTACTGCCCCTCGGGGAGGTCGAAGAACGCCTGTGGCTCGAAACGCGGGCACGGGGCGTCGCGACGCGCCATCCCGACCCGGTTGTTGACCTGGTGGTACTGGCCCACATCCGGCGCCTCGTCTCCGGACGGCTGGGTGTCGAGTCCGTCGCGCTCCTGGACCGGATCGAACGAAGAATCGCTGAGCGTCTCGATGAATGCGACATGTCGGAGCAGACGCTGGATGACATCGATACGATCACCCGGATCAGCGACATGATCGCCCTGTGGCTGAGTTTCGAGGCCGACGGGTTCGCCGAGTTCTCCGTGTACGCCGGTTGGTCCGGCGGCCGTCGGTCGGTCGATGTCGTGGTGCGGGGCGATGGAGATGTGGGAATGACCCCGTGGCCGCTGAACGTGCCGGTGCTCACCGGGTGCGCCATCGCCTACGCAGCCACCGGCGATGGCGCATATGGTGACGCAGCTCTTCTCTCGTATCACGTGCATCCCGCTTGAGGGATACCGTGGAACGGTCACAACTCCCCGTGATCAAGGAAGCTGTAGAACCCCGCCGGCGAGAAGATGATGTGGTCGAGCAGACGAATTCCCAGAATGTCTCCGGCCTCGACCAGCGTGCGCGTCACGAGGCGGTCGTCTCCGGAGGGTTCCACGTTGCCGGAGGGGTGGTTATGCGCGCAGATAATCGCCGTTGCGCGGTCGGTGAGCGCATCGGCGAACACCTCCCGGGGATGAACGAGCGTTCGGTTCACCAGGCCCACCGACACCACCCGCACGGAGTTCACCTCGTGGGCGCCGTTCAGGGAGAGGGTGATAAAGTGTTCCTGCCGCCGGTCGGCGTAGTGCTGCAGGAGCGGTACGGCGTCTGCGGGCTGCCGGACGCGATAGTTGCGCGGCGCAACGATGCGGCGGCCGAGCTCCAGTACCGCCGCGAGCTGCGTCGCCTTCGCCGGTCCCATCCCGGCGATACGCATGAGCGCCTCGGGTGAACTGGCGAATCCGTCGGCGTCCAGCACGTCCAGGACGCGCCCGGCGAGGGTGAAGACGTCGCAGGCGGCGCTCCCGCTGCCGAGGACCACCGCCAGGAGGTCTCGATCACTGAGCGTATCGGCGCCGGCGCGAAGGATGCGCTCCCGCGGCCGTGGGTCATCATGCCCGGTCCCGGGCATCGTATGGCGTTCGGTGACGATCACGTTTCCATACACGTCCCGCGGGACGATCCCGCTTTTTCGGGAGACGGAGTTTTGCTATATTTGTGTGCATGGGAGAAATCAAATCCGCTCTGGAGCTCGCTCTGGAGCGCACGAAGGACGTGAAGAGCGATCCGGAGTCACTGCGTCGTCACGAGACCGAAACGGAGGGCAAGCGACTGTACGCCCGGCTGCGAAACGGTGAGGATGTGGATATCCCCGCCGTGCTCAAACAACAGCCCGCCGACCGGCGTCGCTGGATGCGTCAGGGGCTCTTCGAGGTGGCGATCAACAACCTCACCCTCCCGCAGAGTGAGGCCGACCTGGCCAACCTCGATACCGCCGAGACGGTGATGGCGCACCTTGTCCGCGACCGCGGAACGCTCACCGAACTCATGAAACAGATGCGGCAGTTCTTCTCGCAGTATCTGGACGACCGGTCGCAGCTCACCGAGAGCCTCAAGAAACAGTACGAGCCGCGGCTCAAACAGCGCGAACAGCAGTACGCGCAGCAGTACGGCCGACAGGTGAAGCTGGATCCCATGCAGGATCCGGAGTTTTCCAACGTTCTGCAGAACAACATGGAGCGGCTGGATTCGCAGTACCGCGGTGCGCTGGACGAGGTGTACACGCACCTGAGAACGATGTTCGAACCGTGACGTGAACCTGCCACGGTTCAAGCACGGCACCGTGACGATCCTCTCGGTCGACGGCGGCGGGGTGCGTGGCCTGATCCCCGCCCGCGTCGTTGAGGATGTGGTGCGCCGCGTCGGGTTTCTCCGCTCGCATATGGGCCGGCCGGGGCGTCCGGCGGCTCACGATCTGTTCGATATCTTCGCCGGCACTTCCACCGGCGCTCTCCTGACGCTGGGATTGACGCAGCCGAAACCGCTGACACCCACCGAGGTGGCGGAGGTGTACCGCACCCGCGCCGGCGTCATCTTTCCGGTCAGCCGGTTCGCTTCGGTCCTGGCCATGCGGCAGGTGTTCGCCGAAAAGTACGACTATCGCCCCTTTGAGGGTGTTCTCCGCGATCTGTTCGGGGACGGGAAACTGAGCGAAACGCGCTCCAACGTGCTGGTGGCGGCGTACAACACCGACGACCGCGGCCCCTTCTTCTTCAAGCGCTACCTGCGCTCGGCCACCGAGAACGAGGACTTCTATCTGCGGGATGTGGCCCGCGCCACCACCGCGGCGCCGACCTATTTCACCGCCGCCCAGGTGACCTCCCTTGCGGGACACACCTACAGCCTCGTCGACGGCGGACTGGTGGCCAACAATCCCGCCCTGAGCGCCTACGTGGAGGCGCGAAAGCTGTTCCGTGACGCACGGCGCTACGTGATCGTGTCGCTGGGAACCGGACGGAGCGGTCGTCAGTACCGGCACGAGGTGATCAAAAAGTGGGGCTATCTGGACTGGGTGTCACCGGTACACGGCGTGCCGGTGACCGCGATGATGTGGGACGGCCAGAGCGAGTCGGTTGCCCACGCCCTAAAGAGCCTTCCGCGGGTTGAGTATTTTCGGCTGAACGCCGACCTCGGATCGGTGAGCGAGGAAATGGACGACGCCCGCCCGGACAACATCGAACGGGTGGAGCGCCTCTCCCGCCGGATCATCCGCGACAATCGCGCCGAACTCCACCGGTTGGCGCTGATCCTCGCGCGGCGACGAATACCGCACCACCGGGAGCGGCGCGGGCGCCACCGTCAGCGCCCGGTGCACCACGGCGAGCCTACTCGGCGCCGATAATTCGCAACCACTCGTCGGGCATCGCCGTCACCGGGTAGACGTAGGCGATCTGGCTGGTGTCGAAGCCCACGACCTCGGTGGGCAACCCTACCAGACGGAAGTCGCGGTCAAGAGCCGCGCCACCGGAGCTGCCCTCATTGATCACCGCGTCGGTCTTGATCAGTCGACCGAAGGGCACCGCCTGGAATCCGGCCACGGTGCCGCGCGTAAAGGTCACCGTGGCACGGGACCCGGTGCTGCCGATCCACGGATATCCGACGAAGCGCAGGTCATCGCCGATGTGGAGGGGCGTATCCCGCCTAACGGCGACGTGAGGGAACGCGGCCCGCCGCGGAAGCGACTGGCCGTAACGTCCGGACACGATCCGCAACAGTGCCAGGTCTCGGTCCGGGGCGCTGCGCACCACCTCCGCCTGAAAGTCCTCGGTGGCCGGAAGGGCCGGATCGCGGCTGAAGCCGACGGTGATGTCGGTGGCGGCGTCGCCGGCGTCGTCCACGACGACGTGCCAGTTGGTCAGGATGTACCCGTCGGGACTCACGATCACACCCGAGCCGCCGCCGTAGTCGGTGAGCAGTTCAACGGTGGCCAGGATCGCCCGGTCCAGCGGTGCCTCGGCCGTGGGGATCTCCACCGGGGTGTCCAGGAGCGGTGGGGCCTCGCGGCGATCGTGGACGGTGAGCGTGTAGTCCGTGGGAAAGCTGTCGGAAACCTGATCGAGGACCAGGGCGTAGTAGGTGCCCGGCCGCAGCGACGGCGTACTGTCGCGGTCCACGATCAGCGTCTCTGTGGAACGGATCGACTGCGAGAGGTAGTCGGCGTTGTTCGGAATCGTGGGGATGGTATCGCGACTGAGGAAGAGATCCAGGTCACCCTCGGTGTCGCTCACGTCCAGTCGGAGCGCCAGCGTGCCGGTGGGGACCTCGATCCGGTACAGATCCGCCATCCCGGCGTCCGGTTCCAGCGTGCCGCGCGCCGCCTGCCCCGGGCGCAGCTCTTCACGGACGGAGAGTTCGGCCACGGAAAAGGTGAGCTCGAACGGCACCTCGGTGAGTTCGGCACCGTCTACAACCGGTGGCCGACTGTACTGATAGGCGATCTCCACGTCGTAGAATCCGCTCTCCAGCGCCGGGTCGGTGAGGCGCGTCAGTCGCAGGGATTCGTTGTAGTCCGACAGTTCCGAATAGGTCAGCAGATCGCCGTCGCGGTAGACGGCGATGTCCAGGTCGGCGGGGGAGCGGCTGATATCGATGGACAGCACGAACGCCTCGTCCGGAATCTCCACCCGGTAGGAGAGGCTCCCGGCGTCGGGCCCCACCACCGGCACGGCGCCGGAGATTGGCTGGTTGATCGGCGCCAGGTCGGCACGGGATTTCTTCTCCGCCGCCGCCGGAATGACGATCCACGGAGTCAGGGCGAGAAGGACAACTGCGATCGTTCGTTTCATTGGTACTCTCCGGAAAAGCGCAGCGAGTACAGTCGCTGCATACTCTGTTCGAGGTCGCTGGCACTAACATAGCGCGCTTCGCGGATCGTCTCACGGCCGTCCACAAAGAGGAGTATCCCGGGAATCGTGAAGATCGAATACGCTCCCGCCGCCTCCGGCATCTCGTCGAGGTTTACGTACCACGCCTCGGCCTCCTCCAGCGCGTCCACCATCTGCGAAACCTTGGGTTTGAGGGCGGTGCACACGCCGCAGTCGGGGCGGGAGAAGTAGGCAAGTACAAAGGGGCGGGTCGTGATGATCTGCTTGAGTTCGTCGAGGGACTGTACATCGGTCATTGCGGGGCGAGTATAGCGGTTTGATGACCGGCTGTGCTATACTCCGGCGCCGCAGCACCGCGCAGCGTCTACACGAAGGAAGAACACTATGCCCCTGAACGTCGGAATCGTTGGTCTCCCCAACGTCGGAAAATCCACCATCTTCTCGGCCCTCACGTCGGTGCCGGCAGAAGCGGCCAACTATCCCTTCTGCACGATCGACCCCAACGTGGGCGTGGTCCCGGTCCCCGACGACCGGCTCGACCGGCTGGCGGAGATCATTCCCACCGAAAAAGTGATCCCCACGGTGGTCGAGTTTGTCGATATCGCCGGCTTGGTCCGCGGCGCGAGCAAGGGAGAGGGGCGTGGGAACCAGTTTCTGGCGCATATCCGCGAGACCGGGATCATCGCCCACGTCGTGCGCTGTTTCGACGACCCCGACGTGACCCACGTGGACGGATCCGTGGATCCGATTCGCGATATCGAGACGATCGACATCGAACTCGCCCTGGCGGACCTGGAAACGGTCTCCCGCCGTCGCGAGCGCCTGGAAAAGGAGCTCAAGTCCCACGACAAGAAGATCGCCGCGACCGCCCGGAGCCTGGAGCCGGTCCTCGAGCAGCTCGCCGCGCACCTCGGCGACGGACGGCCGGCTCGGGCGATGGAGCTCAGCGATGACCAGCGCGAGGCGATCCGCGATCTGCACCTCCTTACGATCAAGCCGGTTCTGTACGTCTGCAACGTGGACGAGTCCGGCATGGACGGCAGCTCCGCCCACGAGGCCCGGGTGCGGGAGCACGCCGCCGGCGAGGGTGCCGAGGTGGTACGGATCTGCGGGCAGCTGGAGGCGGAGATCGCCGCCCTGGAGACGGAGGAGGAGCGCGCGGCGTTCCTCGAGGACGCCGGACTGGATGAGCCGGGGCTGGCGCACCTGATCCGCAGCGGCTACCGCGGCCTGGGACTGCGGACGTTCTTTACCGCCGGTCCCAAGGAGATCCGGGCGTGGACGTTCCACGAGGGAGCCACGGCGCCGGAGGCCGCGGGCGTTATCCACACCGACTTCCAGAAAGGGTTCATCCGGGCGGAGACCTACCATATCGAGGACCTCTTCACCCACGGGAGCGAACAGAAGGTCCGCGAGGCGGGCCGCCTCCGTCAGGAGGGCAAGGAGTATCGCGTCAAGGACGGCGACGTGATGTTCTTCAAGTTCAACGTGTAGGCGCGTCGTCGGCGTGATCGTTTGACTCGGCGACGGTCGACTCGGCGCGCCCGTCTTCGCCGGTATCATCGCGGTCATCGGCCTCCGCGGCGCCCACCACGCCGCGGGCGTCGTCTTCCTCCACCAGCGCGTTCTTCCCTTCCAGCAGGCTGCGGTAGCGTCGGGCAAACTGGCGCCACACCACGATAAACAGTGCCGCCAGCACCGGCCCCACGAGAAACCCGATCAGGCCAAGCCACGCGATTCCGCCGATCGTCGACAGGAGCGCCAGGGCCGGGTGCAGACCGGAACGGTCCCCGAGCAGTTTGGGTTTCACCACGTTCTGGGTGATCGCAACGCCCACGGCGCCGGCGATGATGATCAGCGTACCGGCCACGGGGCGTCCCGCCACGATCGTCAGGAGCCCCGCAGGGATCAGTACCAGGTTGGTCCCGATCAGCGGAATCATCGACAGAACCATCGTGATGACACCCCAGAGAAAGGGACTCGGCAGGCCGAAGACCAGGAACAGCGCCGTGGCGAGCCCGCCCTCCATGAGCCCGATGATGATCGTGCTGATGAGGGTGGCGCTGGTGGTGTTGAACGTCTCCGCGGCGATCTGGTCCAGTTCGGCGTTGCTCACCGGGATCGTCCCGTACACCCGCCGTACCAGTCGCCTGCCGTCGACGAAGAAGAAGAACAGCAGCAGCAGGATGATCAGGAAGTTGAAGATTGCGGCGGTGATGTTGCCCAGCGATCGCTGCGACAGCCGCAGCAGGTAGTCGCCGGACGTCGACGCGATATCCCGCAGGGCGGAGTTGATCTCCTCAGTGGAAACCTGGGACACCAGCGGCCCCACCACGGGCAGCTCCTGCAGGCTGCTCACCAGTTCCGGTATGCCGATCGTCGCCTGCACGCCGGACCAGTTCTGCCGAATGTTGGTGACCGCCCCGGCGATCTCCGCCGACACCAGGGTGGCGACCATCGCCACGGGCACGGCGACCACCAGAAAAACGAGCACGATCGTCACGGCGGACGCCAGCCGCGGTCGGCCGGTGGCGTCCGCGAGGCGGGCAAACGGCCGGCGAAAGATGTTCGCCAGTACCACCGCCAGGAAAAGGTCCAGCACGAACGGCTGCATGAGCCGGAAGAAGGCGAGGCTGAACACCAGCAGAATCCCGAGGAACACGGCCTCGAGGAACAGTCGTTCGGTACGCGTCATGACGGGTTCAAAATAGCACAGGACATGGTAAAATGGCTGCATGTACCGCTTTGTGCTTCCGCTTCGCTCCAGACGGGAGCTTCAGGATGACTACGATCAGCACGCGGTCGTATTGGAAAAAGCGCTTCACGAACTGCAACGACGAATCCGTCGGACGGTGGAACAGCACGAACTCCGGCCGACGATGAAGTTTCGCATCAAGAGTTTCGACAGTTTCTACGAAAAACTGCTGCGCCGCAGCCGCGACCTCGAGGACGGTGACACCCTGGAGATTACCGACCTGCTCGGAATTCGCGTGGTGTGCCCCTTTGTCGAGGATATCGCCCGCGCCGAGGAGATCCTTCGCGAGGCCTACCCGGTGACGGAGGTCGAACGCAAGGGGTCGGAACTGGCGACGACGGAGTTCGGCTACTCGTCGGTGCACCTGCTGACCGCTCTTCCCGGCGACATCTGCGACAGCTTTCATCTGAACAGCGAGTGGGTCTGTGAGGTGCAGCTCCGTACGATCCTCCAGGACGCCTGGGCGGAGGTAGAGCACGAGCTGGTGTACAAGGCCGAACTCACGCCGCTGGACGGCAAGCTCCGTCGGAAACTCGCGGCGCTCAACGCCAACCTCACCCTTTCGGACATCATTTTTCAGGAGATCCGCGACTACCAGCGGTCGATGCAGCGCAAACTCATGAAGCGCCGCGAGACGTTCTGGTCGCAGCTGAGCGGGGTGGAGTCCTCGGTGGACGCCGCAGACAGCGAGGTCGACGCGATCCACACCGGCAGCGACACGATCGACAGCATGCTGATCAAGGCGCTTCACGCCCACAACCAGAAGGACTACGCCGCCGCGGTGCGCATGTACGCCGACATTCTCGCGTACCAGCCCCAGGACCACGTTGCCGCGGTGATCCACAGTCATCGCGGGATGGCGCGCTTCGCGCTTGGCGACGCCGACGGCGCGGTCGAGGATTTTTCGGCCACGATCCGGCTGTCGCCGCAGACGACGCGGGCGTACTACTACCGCGGCGTGGTGTACCACCAGCAGGGGCGACTGGAAACCGCCCTGGTGGACTTCTCGCGGTGCCTGGAGTTCGACCCCTACCACGTGGATTCCCGCATCGCGCGGGCGCGGGTATACCTGGCGCTGGGAGACGTGGAGGCCGCCGCCGCCGACGGTCAGATGGTGGAGAAGCTCGACCCCGATCACCCGCAGCTTGCCCGGCTCTTCGACGATATCAAACAGACTACGGAGGCACGCACCGATGAAACAGCTGTTCGCAAGTGACAACGCGTCCCCTGCACACCCCGAGATCCTGAAGGCGCTGGCGGCGCTTCCCGCCGATCACGCGATCTCCTATGGCGACGACGCCACAAGCGCCGCCGCCGCCGAGGGCATCGCCGGACTGTTCGGCGTGGACGCCGGGGTGTACTTCGTGTACAACGGCACCGGCGCCAACGTGAGCGCCCTGCGGGCGATGGCGCGGTCGTGGGAGGCGGTGATCTGTGCCGAGATGGCGCATATCAACGAGGACGAGGGCGGGGCGCCGGAGGCGATCGGCGGGTTCAAGCTCCTCGGCGTGCCGCGTCCCGACGGGCGCCTGCGGCCGGAGGATCTGGAGCCGTTTCTCGGACGCCGCGGGTTTGAGCACACCAACCAGCCGGCGGTGGTTTCCCTCACCCAGGCGACGGAGGTCGGGACGATCTACTGGCCCGAGGATCTGCGGCGGCTGGTGGCGGCGGCCCACGACGCGGGCCTCACGGTGCACGTGGACGGGGCCCGTATCGCCAACGCCGCCGCGGCGGTTCTGGAGCGGGCGCGCGCCGCCGGCGACGAGATGACGCCGGCAGCGGCGATGCGGGCGGTGACCGTCGACGCTGGAATCGACGTACTGTCCTTCGGCGCCACCAAAAACGGGCTCCTGTTCGGCGAGGCGGTGGTGTTCTTCAACCGGGATCTGGAATCGCCGTATCGGTTCCTGCGGAAGCAGACCACGCAGCTGCACTCGAAGATGCGCTACATCGGTGGCCAGTTCCTCCGCTACCTCGACGATGATCTGTGGCTGGGGAACGCGCTGGCCGCCAACCGTGGTGCGGCGCGCCTCAGTTCAGCGCTCGCCGAGATCCCCGGGTTCGACGTTGCCGTGCCCACGGAGGCCAACGGGGTGTTCGTAACGCTCACTCCGGCGGCGATCGCCCCGCTGCAGGAGGAGTTCGGGTTCTACATGTGGGATGAGGAACGAAACCTGGCGCGGCTGATGGTGTCGTGGGACACGCGGGAGGATACGATCGACGCCTTTGTCGCGCGGGCGCGGTCACTGACCGGATGACCGCGGGCTGCGCCGGCGCCGGCCGAATTTGCGGTCAGTCGTCGAGCTGGTGTCGGCGCTCCGGGATCTGATGCACTTCCAGCGGCTCCTGCTTCGCCTTCTCGGGCGAAAGAAACAGGCCGCAGAAACACTGGCCGTATTCCTCGATATCCTTGCGCGCGTAGACGCAGGGGCACACGATGTCCCGGTCCGCCTGCCGGTCACCGTCGCCGTCCCGGCACGGACATAGATAGTACCCGTAGCGGTTGGCGTTGGTCGTGAGTCCCTCGGCGATCGTCTCGCGGAATTCGGTGTCCGGGTTGGCGACCCATCCGTTCCGTTCGGCGGCGTTCTGAATGAAGCGCCGCGTCTGTTCGATATTGATGCTGCGCTCGGACATGACCGGCTACTCCAGGTCCAGCGCCCGGGCCCAGACCGATTCAGTGAATCCGGAGTAGGCCCGCTGGTCGTCGACCACGAGAATCGGAAATACCACGATATTGTCAAACCGTTCCGCCAGCTCCCGCTTTACGGATCGTTTGGTTTCCACATCGATCTGATCGAGGTAGGTAAAGCGGAACTGAACGCTCTGCTTCTTCAGATACTCGATCGCGCGGCGGCAAAACGCACACGTCGAGAGGGCGTATACGATCGCATCGTGATCCTGCCGCGAACCCTCGATAACCTTGTAGTTCACCTTGTCAATTGCTCGTTCCACGGTGAACAGTGTAGTCCTTTCCCTCCCCGCCATCAAGGATTCCGGATCAGCTCCTCCAGTACTCCGATCGTCCGGGGGGCGCTGCCCTCGTAGTGATTGTTCACATTGACGGTGACCTCAAAGGACCGGGAGAGCATCTCCTGGACCATGTCCGCGATCGCGGCGAGCTGGTCATCCTTGGGGGCCAGGCGGCGATCCCAGCGGCGCGACGTCTGTTCCTCGATTCCTTTCCGATCGGGTCCCAGCAGGCGGACGATCGCCCGCGGAACGAGGAGGTCGGCGTAGCGCCGGTAGATCTCCGTCACTGGAGGCATGTAGTAGCCCTCGGCGAACACGTGGGCCACCCCGTGCCGTGCCAGCAGCTCGAAGTACGCCGTGGAGAGGTAGTTGGGGTTCCTGGTTTCCACGGCGACAGGCCAGCCGTCGGGAAGCGCGTCGAGAAACGCGTCCAGACGTCCGAGAAACGTCGCGGCGTCGGGCATCTTTTTCCGGTTGAGGTACTCGAACTGCAGCATGATCGCGTCACACTGCCCCTGCAGTGGCCGGATCCGGTCGAGGAACGCAGCGAAGAGTTCCGGCGAGAGGAACTGCGGGTTGGCGACACCGGCGTGTGTTCGCGCGGAGCTGTAGACGTGGGTCAGGGTGACCGAGTTGGGCGCTTTGATCGTGAACCGGAACGTCGGATCAACCGCCGCGGCGTACCCGGCAGCCGTCGCCGGATCCGGGAGCCTGACCGTCTCCGGGCCGAAGAGCGACCAGAACCACTGGTCGATCTCCACCGTCCGGTACCGTTGTGCGTACTCCTCCAGGTAATCCGGAGGTTCCGGAGAGGAGTACACGAGGCCCTCCCAGGACGGGAATTTCCAGCTGCACGTGCCGATTCGGAGCATGTCTTTCAATGTAGGGCCCCGGGCGTCGATTTGACAGCCCACAGGTACGCTGATATAACCGGCAGGCATGAAGGTTGTCATCGTGGGAGCAGGAGCGGTGGGGTTCCAGCTCGCGAAGCAGCTGATCAGCGAGAAAAAAGACGTCGTGCTGATCGAGAAGAACCCCGACACCTCCGCCCGCGTGTCAAACGCCCTGGACTGTATGGTCGTGACGGGGGAGGGAACCAGCCGCGAGATTCTCCGACAGGCAGGAACCGCCACCGCCGACTATTTTGTCGCCGCCACCAACTCCGACGAGGTGAACATGATCGCCTGCGGGATCGTCTCCTCCGAGTTTCCGGTCAAGGCCAAGATCGCCCGCGTCCGCAGTTTCGACTACCACGCCAGCAAGCTTTCCGAGAAGCGCTTCCTGGGTATCGATTTCGTCGTCAACCCGGAGATCGAGGCCGCCCGGGCGATCATGCGGGCGGTCGATTTCGGCGCCGTGAGCGATATCATGGCGTTCGAGCAGTCCAACGTCCAGATCCGAAATATCGTTGTGGAGCGCGACGGTCCCCTCACCGGACGAACACTGGAGGAGCTCTCGCAGGTCCTGCCGGGGTCGTTCCTGGTGGCGGTGGTGATTCGCGAGAACCGCTACCTGATTCCCTCGGGCGATACGCGCGTCCAGGGGGGCGACATCCTCTACGTGGTGGCAAACGAGGGTGATTTCGACGAAATCTTCGACAGCCTCGGCAAGGGGCGCAGCGAGCTCAACCGCGTCATCCTCGTGGGGGGCGGCCGCATCGGTCAACAGGTGGCGGAGTACCTGCAGAGTGGCCCGCCGCAGTCGCTCTTTCGCCGTGTCGCGCGACGCCTGACGGGGCAGGAGACGCGGCAGGTCAAGATCGTGGAGCGCGACTACCAGCGCTGCAAGGAACTGATCGAGCGCTTTCCGAAGGCGCTGGTGATCAATGCCGACATCTCCGACGACGGTGTATTCGAGGAGCAGCACTTTGCCAACGCCGACCTCGTCATCGCCGCCACGGACAACCAGGAGCTGAACATCGTCACGGCGCTCTACGCCAAGAGCCAGGGTATCAAGCGTTCGGTGGTGCTGGTCAATCGCGCCAGCTACGCCCCCATCGCGGCCCAGCTCGGCATCGACGTGCCGGTGAGTCAGAAGAACGCGATCGTCACCACCATCCTGCGCTTCATTCGCAGCGGTGCGGTCCGCAGCGTTCACACGATCAGCGACGGGCGTATCGAAGCGATTGAACTCACCGTCCGCGCCGACAGTCGCGCCGTGGGAAAGGCGATTCGCGACCTGTCGCTGCCGAAGGACACGCTGATCGTGGCGATGGAACGCGACGGCATGAGTCTCGTACCCGGCGGCAACAACGTGATTCGCGGGAACGATCAACTCGTGGTGGTCGCCAAGAAGGAGCACGGCGACCGGGTGCAGGAGATATTCACCCAGTGATCGGCTATCGGACGATCATTCGCTTCGTGGCGGTACTGCTGCTGGTGGTATCGGGCTTCATGCTCACCCCGCTGATCTGGGCGCTGGTGGACGGGGAGACCGGAACGATGCGGGCGTTTCTCCTTCCCGTGGCCGTCCTCGTTCCCGTCGCGACGCTGGTGCTGCGGGTGTCCGGTGCAGACTTCGAGGAGGTGACCACCCGCGACGGCTTTCTGATGGTGAGTCTCGGGTGGTTGTCGGCGAGTCTCTTCGGGGCGATACCCTTCGTGATTTCCGGCGCCATTCCCTCCTACGTTGACGCGCTGTTCGAGACGATGAGCGGGTTCACCACCACCGGAGCCTCGATCCTCACGGAGATCGAGGCGCTGCCCCGGTCGCTGCTGTTCTGGCGCTCACTGACGCACTGGCTCGGCGGCATGGGGATCATCGTGCTCACCGTGGCGATCTTTCCGCTGCTGGGGATCGGCGGTCTTCAGCTGATCAAGGCGGAGGCGCCGGGGCCCCGGGTGGACAAGCTGACGCCCAAGGTCACCGAGACCGCGAAGATTCTGTGGCTGACCTACGTGCTGTTGTCGGTCGCGGAGGTGGTGCTGCTCCTCTTTGGCGGGATGGACCTGTTCGACTCGCTTACCCACACCTTCGGCACGATGGCCACCGGCGGGTTTTCGCCGCGGAACGCAAGCGTCGGTGCCTACAACTCCGCCTACATCGACGTGGTGATCACGCTGTTCATGGTCCTCGCCGGCGTGAACTTCGTGCTCTACCACCGTATGCTCACGCGACGCGTGCACTCAATCGTCCAGGACGGTGAGTTGCGCGCCTACATCGGGATCTTCGTGGTGGCCTCGATCATCGCCGGCGTGGCGCTGGCGGGGGAGTACGGTGGCATTCTCGGCGGTCTGCGCTACGGCTCGTTTCAGGTCGCCAGCATCCTCACGACCACAGGATACGCCACGGCGGACTTTGCCGCGTGGCCGGCGTTCGCCCAGATCGTGCTGTTCATCCTGATGTTCGTGGGGGGCTGTTCCGGTTCCACCGGCGGTGGCATCAAGGTGGTTCGCGTGGTCACCATGATCAAGCAGGGCTGGAACGAGATGCGCTACCTGGTCTATCCGCGCGGTGTTTTCGCAATCCGCCTCAGCGGGGAGCGGCTGCGGAAAGACATCGTGTACGCGATCAGTGGATTCGTGATGCTGTACTTTGTTGTGCTGCTGGCCACGACGGCGGTGGTGGCCGCCGCAGGGAACGATATCCTGACCTCCCTCACCACCGCCCTGGCGACGCTCGGCAACATCGGCCCCGGTTTCGGCGGCGTCGGGCCCACCAGCAACTACGCGTTCTTCCCGGCCTGGATCAAGCTCTACCTGACCCTGGTCATGATGCTCGGCCGTCTTGAAATCTACACCGTCCTCGTGCTGTTTACGAGCCGGTTCTGGCGGCAGCAATGATGGCTGTATACATAATCCTGTTTCAAAAAGCACGGTAGCTCATGACGGTGTCGTGAGATACAGGGACGAGGTGCGCTGAACGGCGCAATCCGGTCCCGTATCTCTCGAGAGGAGGCCGTCATGCCGCTGCCGTCCCGCTGCCCCAATCCCGCCTGTTCCAACCACCTGAAC
>MDTD01119938.1_pt1 | contig 103421 bp, 84 predicted proteins | sample 811221 | NCBI WGS metagenome assembly MDTD01 (sample SAMN05326646, study PRJNA326480) | marine metagenome | isolation source: seawater | place: Pacific Ocean: South West | collected 2011
ATGCTGTGGCTGCTGGCGGCGGCGTTCGCGGCTGTGGAGATCACGGATTTCTTTGACGGGCGCCTCGCGCGGCGGGCCGCTGCCTCCGGAGGCAGCAGCGTCTTCGGCGCCACCTGGGACATGGAAAACGATGCCCTGTTCACGCTGAGTCTTTCGCTCTTCCATCACCACATCCACCGCGTGGGCGCCTTCGTGGTGGCGATCGGTCTCATGCGGTACGTGTACGTTCTCGTCTGGCACGTCGACGGCGACCCTCCCACCGTGACGCCGGCCTACAAACGGTTTGCCAGGACCACCGCAGCCACGATCGTTGTGACGATGATCGCAGTGGTAACGCCGGTCTTCGATTCCCGGTTCCGGGTCATGGCGCTGGCGGTGGTGCTCTCGATGCAGGTGGTCTCGTTCGCCTGGGATCTGCTTTTGCAGCACCGGGCGCGGGTGGCGGCGTAACGTGGTACCCCGGGGACGTGATCTCCGGCTGCTGGTGGTGGGAAACGCCGTATCCACCCTCGGCAACAGCGTGTATCTCATCGCCGTTACCCTCCTGCTCAAGGACCTGACCGGCTCGGCCCTGGTGCTCGGGGTCTTCCAGTTTCTCGCCCTGTCTCCCGCATTCATCCTCAGCCCTGTGACGGGCGCCCTCATCGACCGGAACTCCCGGCGGACGGTCATCGTGCTGTCCGACGCGCTCCGCGGTGCGCTCATGGTCGGTGCAGGACTGCTGCTCACGGTTCCCGTGTTTCGGTCGCCGTGGCTGGTGCTTCCGGTGGCGCTGCTCGCCGGGGTGGGGCACGCGTTCTTCGTGCCGGCGGCGCAGGCGCTTGTTCCGTCTCTGGTGCCGCCGGAACGGCTGCAGTCGGCCAACGGACTGCGGGCGGCGACCACACAGGCGGCCAACCTGGTGGGAAACGCGGTGGGCGGGGTCCTCTACGTTGCGATCGGTGCGCCGGCGGTGTTCGTGATCAACGGTCTGTCGTTTCTCGTGTCGGCGTGGCGGGAGACCGCGATTCGACCCGACGCGGTGGCCACCGGCGGCGGTCGGGTTGCGGTGGCGGCGGCCGCCCGCGAGGGGCTGGGACTCCTTGGCAGCCGCCGGCGACTGCGGCTTCTGGTGGGCTCGCAGGCCGGGCTGTTTGTGCTGTCGCCGGCGCTGATGCTTGCGCTGCCGTTCCTGGTGATCGACGATCTGGGGCTCGGGCGCGACACGCTCGGCTACTTCTTTGCCGCCGCCCTCGGCGGCGGAATCGTGGCGTTTCTGACGCTGAACCGGATGCCGGCGCGGGTTATGGTGCGCCGCCCGGTTCCGCCCGTCGCATACGCCCTGCTGACGGCGTCGCTGATACTCGTGACGGTTCGGACCTCGTGGCCGACGCTGGCGGCTGCGGCGGTTGTGACCGGCGCTGCCGCCGGGTTGGTGTACCTGTACGCGGTGACATGGATCCAGCACTGCACGGACCCAGCCCTCCACGGGCGCATGTTCGCCATCCTGGAGGCCGCGAGTTCGCTGGTTGCGCCGGTGAGCTACCTGGTCGCCGGGGCCGCCCTCGACGCCTCGGGGGCAGAGTACCGGTGGATCGTGTTCGGCGTCATGGCGATCCTGGCGGCGACGTGGACCGGGGTGCTCACGGCGCGCTGGGGGGCACGGGAGGATCGAGGGCCGTCGCCGTCGTCCCGGTAAGGCGGGTCTCCAGCCGTTCCAGCGTCGGGGTGAGCGACGCGTCCAGCTTTACTGCAGCGATGCCGTCGGCCCGCGTTGGGCCCTGGTTCACGATCGCCACGGCGGTACCGTCGCGGGATGCGCGGTCTGCGAACCGGTAGCCCGAGTACACCGTCAGCGACGATCCCAGTACCAGGAGCGTGTCACCGGCGGCGACCGCCGCGAACGCCGCGGTCACCCGGGGGGAGGGAACGTTCTCCCCGAAGAACACCACATCCGGTTTGAGGATGCCGCCGCAGACCGGACACGGCGGCACGTCGAACGAGGCGGTCACGTGGCGCGGCAGTTCCGCGTCGCCGTCGGGGGCGATCTCCGCGGCCTGGGACAGCCACTCCGGGTTGCGCCGGAGCATCTCCGTCTGAAGGTCCTCCCGGGAACTCCGCGTCCCGCACTCGAGGCACACCACGCGCGCCAGGCCTCCGTGGAGTTCGATCACGTTCGTGGAACCGGCGGCCTGGTGCAGGCCGTCCACGTTTTGCGTGATGATCGTACCAAAGACGCCGCGGCGCTGGAGCCGCGCAACCACCTCGTGGGCCCCGTTGGGACGACGGGCCGCCATGAACGGCCATCCCAGACAGCTTCGGGCCCAGTAGCGCCGCCGATCCTCCTCCGACCGCAGGAACTCGGTGAACGTCACCGGTTTTCTCGTGCGCAGGGAGCCCTGCGGTCCGCGGTAGTCGGGGATGCCGGAATCGGTGCTCATGCCGGCCCCGGTGAGGACCGTTGCGCGGCCCGACCGCAGGTGCCATACGAGCTCGTCGATCAGCGGGGCGGATATCTCGGTGTCCACGCGCAAGAAGGTACGTCGCCGTCCTCGTCGGATCAAGCCGGCCGACCGGCGCGGTTTGTCGACGGGCGCGGTTCGTCGACGATCGCGGTCCGTCGCGGGGCGCGGTTCACCCCGTCGGAGAAAACCCGTATAGTGGCGCGACCATGAAGTCCTTCCCCTTTGATCCGCGACGCATTCCGTTCTTCTACGGCTGGATCGTGCTCGGTGCCGGTACCCTCGGCATGATCATGAGCGTCCCCGGGCAGACCGTGGGGGTCTCGGTGTTCACCGATTTCCTCCTCGACGATCTCGGGCTCAGTCGCTCGAGCCTCAGCCTCGCCTACCTGATCGGTACGATCGCGAGTGCCCTCTCCCTCGGTGCGGCCGGGGTCCTGTACGACCGCCACGGTGGCCGTCGGGTGGCGGTGGGCGCGGCGCTGGCGATGGCCGTAGTCCTGGTGTACCTCTCGATTCTTCCGTCGCTGGCGGCGGCGAGACCGGTCCTCGGGTTCGTCGCGGTCACCCTGGGGTTCTGGGGGTTGCGTTTCTCCGGACAGGGCATGCTCACGCTGGCCTCCCGCAACATGGTCATGGAGTGGTTTGACCGGCGTCGGGGTATGGCCAACGCGGTAATGGGGATCAGCATCTCGTTCGGGTTTTCGGCGGCGCCGCGGGCGTTCGAGGCGGTGATCGGGCCCGATGGTGAGTGGCAGCGCGCCTGGCAACTGATCAGCCTGATCGTTGTGGCGTTCGCCGTCCTCGCGATGGTCTTCTACCGCGACCGTCCCGAGGACCACGGGATGGTTCCGGATGGCCCGATGGCCACGTCGGCGGGACGCACCCACGCGGAGACCGCCCCGGGGCGGGCGTTCACGCTTCCTGAGGCGCGGCGGACCTACACGTTCTGGGTGTTTGCGGCGACACTGCTGCTGGCCGGGCTTCTGCTGACCGCGTACACCTTTCACATCGTGTCGATATTCGGCGACGCGGGGATGTCACGACGGCAGGCGGTCGGGATCTTCCTCCCGGCGGCGGCCGTTGCGGTCGTCGTCGAGTTCGCCGGGAGCTGGCTCTCCGACTATATCAAACTAAAGTATCTGGCGATGGTGCAGCTGGCGGGTGCGTTTGTACTGTCCCTGAGTCTGGCGGGTCTCAACGGTGGCGCACCGGTCGCGGGGGTGATCGTGGGGCACGGGTTCATGCAGGGCATGTTCGGCATCCTGTCCAACGTCACGTGGCCGCGTTTCTTCGGGCGCCGGCACCTGGGGGCGATCGCCGGGTTTGCGACCGCCATCACGGTGGCGGGCACGGCGGTGGGACCTGCGCTCTTCAGCGGCGTGCGGGACCTCACCGGGACCTACTCGGCGGCGGCGCTCGGTACTGCGGCTGTTGCGGTTGTGTTGCTGGTTCTGATGACGCGGGCGGATCGGCCGGCGCAGTAGTTCCGATGCGGTCGGTCGGACCGCGCCGACGGTGAGAAACGGGGCGCCCGCCGGAGCGGGCGCCGCTGCAATCAGTGCTCGTGGCCGTCGGGGCCGTGAACGTGGCCGTGATCCAGCTCCTCGCTGGTGGCCTCGCGTACGCCCTTCACCTCGACGTCGAAGTTGAGGGTCTGACCCGCCAGGGGATGGTTGGCGTCGAGCGTGACCTGCTCGTCACCGATCTCCACCAGTGTTACCACCATTTCCTGTCCCTCCGTGGACTGGGCGCGAAACTGCATTCCCAGCTGGAGTTCTTCGTCCTGCGGCAACCGTTCCCGGGGCACCTCGAACACCAGCTGGTCCTGACGTTCGCCGTAGCCCTTGTCCGGGGCGATGGAGGTGTTGACGGTATCACCCTCCGTCTTGCCTTCGAGCGCCTCTTCCAGGCCCGGGACGATGTTCTGATGTCCGTGAAGGTAGGCGAGGTCGCCGTGCTGTTCGGATGAGTCGATCACCTGTCCGTTGTCGTCTTTCAGGGTGTAGGCGATCGTGACGACCGCGTCGCTTCCAATGTTCATGTGGGTATTCCTCCTTAAAAAAAAGCCGGGTCCCCTGACCCGGCTTGCATCTGACCACATCAATGACCGCTGAAAGCGTAGGGGGGATGCCGGAAGCCTGTCAAGGACGGTTGGACACGACTCGTGCGGTCCGGTAGCCTGTCCCGCCATGACCGCCCCGTTTCTTCGGCGCTCCGCGCCACTGGCTGTGCTTCTGGTTCTGGTCGCGGTTCCGCTTCCCCTTCACGCTGCGGATCCTCTCGACGTCGTTCTGGTGCAGTACCGCGTTGATCCCGGAGACTACGCCTCCCTCCCCGCGTTTCAGCGGCGGGTCGAGGCGGTCGTGGATCGCGCCGTCGAACGGTTTGACCCGGATCTCGTGGTGTTCCCGGAGTACGTCTCCGTCTTTGCGATGTTCTCCGGCATGATCGATGACGACGGGACGCTGGAACCGGCCCGAATCCCGGAAGGCGTTGCCAGGGCGGCGTTCGGTGTCGCCGACGGCGAGCTGCCCCCGGTGACGCCGGCGGTGCACGAGTTCGTGCGCACGCTGTCGCGGCAGTACGCGGACCGCCTTCGCGGCATCTGGTCCTCAGTGGCGGCGGAATCCGGGGTGTGGATCCTCGCGGGATCGGCGTTCGTACCGGGAGACGACGGGGAGGTTCACAACCGCGTCTGGGTGTTCGACGGACAGGGGAACCTGGCGTACCGCCAGGACAAGGTGTTTCTCACCGACTACGAACGTCGGGTGCTGGGGCTCGACCCGGGGTCCGTGGGAACGGCGCGGCCCGTTTCTATCGGCGGCAGGCAGCTGTCGATCACGGTGTGCCGTGACTCGTTCTTCGATGTCTGGGAGGACCGGTTTGCCGCCGTCGATGCCTGGATCGACGTGCGCGCCAACGGTGAAGTGTGGGACACTGCGGTCCGCCGACGCTTCGACGAGGCCCTGCCGGAACGCGTGGCGGACACCCCTGTGGAACTTGGCATGAGCACCGCACTGAACGGTCGGTTTTTTGACCTGTTGTGGCAGGGGCCCGCCTTCGTCGTCGACGGCGATGGCGACCGGGTACGGCAGTCACCCACGGTGGACGGAGACTATCTGATGGAGGTCACCGTCCCCGGCTCCTGATACTTCGGCTCCTGATACTCCGGCGCCGGGAAGGTAACCACGATCGATGGCCGCACCCCCGACTCCAACGCCGCCTGTCCGTCGAGCTGGCGGGCCAGGGCTTCGATCATGGTGAGGGCCGCGGCGTCGTCGGCGGGAAGCTCAGACCACGACACGCTGCCGTTTCCGGTGGCGCGGATGGTGGCGGTCGCGCCATCGGAGTCGACGGCGATGCTGACCTCGGGGGTGCCGGTGATATCCACGCCGTGGGCGCAGAGGAGCCCGCACACCTCGGTCACGATGAGACCGCAGGGAAGAGCGTCGGTCACCGGAAGCGTCAGGGCCTGATAGGATTCGGCCATCCGCACCGTCGGCGCACGGTGGTCCCGGACGAACCGAACGAGGCCGCCCAGGTAGCGGTCCAGTGCCACACGGTCCGGCGTGTCCTGCTGATACGCCGACTCGTGCACCTGCGACATCGAGTACACCCTGCGTTCATGCGCCGCGAGTACCGCGCGGGTGGCCTCGTCTGCGTCGCGGGCGACCAGGCGGAGCATGCTCAGTATCACCTGCAGGTTGTTCCTGACTCGGTGGTGCACCTCCCGCAGGAGCGAATGCTTCTCCCTGACCAGCACGCGCTGTTCCTCGACCTGTTCGATCAACTGTTCGGAAAACGAGGTTGCCAGCAGCCCCTGCTCGACCGCAAACGCCGCCTCCCGCAGCAGGGTCACGTCGCTGTGGACGTAGGTGTCGCCGTCCTCCGGTGGTCCGGCGACGAGGTAGTAATCGTGGTCGTTCCGTGGTCCGCCGAGCCACATCGTCGCCGCGCCCCCCGGGTGCAGGGATACCGACGAGCTGCTGTGCCGCGCCGCCGACGTCACCGCTGTCCAGGGACCGTGGTCCCTGGCGGGATCACAGCGCCGGGAGACCACCGGAGAGAGGCCGTCGTGGTCATCTCCGAGGACGCAGAGCCACCGCGGTGCGAACTGGGTGTCGACGAAATCGACCAGGCGGGTAAACACGTCCGTCGACTGACGACAGACCAGGAGATCCAGACGAAAGCGCTCGAACGCCGCCTGTCGTGCCCGTTCGCGGCGGAGCACTCGGGACTCAACCGCCCCGGCAACGATGGAGTGCACGGGGCGGCCGAAGATCGTGACCACGATCACCAGAAGGAACGAGCTCATGACCGGTGTGGTCACGCGGGTGATCGACTCCAGGAGTCCGGTGGCGGCGGCGATCACCACCCCGACGATGAAGTACGTGGCCGTGGTGGCGATCAGGCGGTCCACGTCGAGGCGTTCCACGTCCATCACACCGAGGCCGACCGCCATCGGAAAGAGCAGAAAGGAGAACGCAGCAACCTGATTGAGCAGCCCCGGAACCTGGTGCTCGATGAAGCTACCGGCACAGAGGCGTGCCCCGAGGTAGAGGACGTACGGTCCGATGCTGACAACCGACCCGAGAAACACCCAGCGAATGCGTCGACGCGCGCCGGCGCTCCTCCGCCGATACTGCATCACCAGGATCACCGTGAACGCCACGATCGCCGCGATGAGGTACGCGTGGAGGTACAGGTGCCCCGGCCCGAAGAGCGTGCCAAGCCCGGTGCCGAGGACGAGCAGGCGCGCCACCGGGGGCGTCGCGAGAATCGCGGCCACCGACGCGCGTCGCACCCGCATCGGCCGGGGAAACTGCAGCCCGAACCATATCAGGAGCGCGCCCGTGGCCGTTCCGAGCACTTCCACGGAGGCAAAGACGAGCTGAAGCACCCAGAACTGCCAGAGGCTGTGGAAGAACGAAACCGCGATCGTCAGGGCGGCGACGAGCGAGAGGGTGTAGTAGAGCCGCATCGCGTCCGCATCGGGTGTTCCGAGGGCGAATGCCGTCGCGATTATCACCAGCAGAATCGCAACGATGATGTTCGAGAGAACGGTGCGGTGGACCGACGCCAGCCGTACACGGAGCGAGGCGTCGTCCAGCGGCATGCGCACGCGGGATCCGTCGTCGAGGACCAGCTCCAGCGGACCGGGCACCGAAAACAGACGCGACACGTGGCGCAGATACGACTCCGAGTCGATCCGGGACCGTTCCAGGAGGTCGGCGGCGCTGTTGGTGTCAATGGAGGCGATCACGTCGCCGGCGGTGAGACCACTGCGGTCCGCGGGGCCTCCCCGGACCACCCTGAGGACGCGGTAGCCTTCCTCGCGGAGGGACATGACCAGCCCCGCCCGGTGAACCGGCTGCGCTGCGATCACGGCGAGCCACCCTGCCAGCAGGAGAAGTACCAGTGTGCTGGCCGCGAGCGTAGCGTAGGCACGTTTCATCGTGTACTATTGTACATATGGAAGATCATCCACGCCATTCCTCCGCTCCCTGGGAGTTTCTCGACCGGTTCCGGGGCGAGTTTTTCCCGGACCGGTGGCCAACGCTGCCCCAGCTGTTCCGGGTCACGACCGCGCGATACCCCGATCGCAGCTGTTTTACCACCTACGATCCGCAGCGGGTGACGCTCACCTACCGGGAGGCGTACGCCACGATCCTGGGGCTCGCGGAGGCACTTCGCGCCCGTGGCCTCGGCGTCGGCGATCGCGTGGCGATTACCGGCAAGAACAGCCCGGAGTGGGCCGTCGCGTACCTGGCAACGCTGTGTGCCGGTGGCGTTGTCGTCCCGATCGACTATCAGCTGCACGATGCGGAGATCGAGACGCTCGTGCGCGCCTCCGGTGCCCGAACGCTGTGTGTGGACGCCGAGCGTCACGGAACGCTGTCGCCGACGGAGGTTCACACCGTCTTCAGCCTGGCGCCCGACCGGGACTCGTACGTGTTCGACGTGGCCCGGGATCATGCGCCGGCGGACTGGGGCGACGAGCGGCCGCCGGAGGCCCCGGTGTCGCGGTCGGGAGATGAACTCGCCGCGATCCTGTACACCTCCGGCACCACCGGCCATCCCAAGGGGGTCATGCTGACCCACAACAACTTCGTCTCCGACTGCTTTCTGGCCCAGGCCAACCTGAACATCCACCACACCGATGTGTTCTATGCGCTCCTGCCGATTCACCACAGCTACAGCATGCTGGCGGTGTTTATCGAGAGTTTCTCCGTCGGCGCCGAGACGGTGTTCGGCAAGCGCATGGCGGTGACGCAGATCATGCACGACCTGCGCACCGCCGGTGTAACGATGTTTCTCGGGGTGCCGTTGCTCTTCAACAAACTCATCGCCGGCATCATGCGCGGCATCCGCGAGAAGGGGCCGCTGGTCTACGGCCTCATCCGCACGCTCATGGTTGTCAGCGGGATGGTCAAGAAGATCACCGGTATCAACCCGGGCAAGCGGCTGTTTCACAGCGTCCTCGAGAAGGCGTCGCTGTCCACGGTCCGCATCTGCATTTCCGGGGGTGGACCGCTGGCGCCCAGCGTGTTTCGGCAGTACAACCAGCTCGGAATCGACTTCGTCCAGGGCTACGGCCTCACGGAGACCTCCCCGATTCTGACCCTGAATCCCACCGACCACTACAAGGAGACGTCGGTCGGTCGGGTGCTACCCGAGCTCGACATGCGAATCCTCGAGCCGGATCACCGTGGGGCCGGCGAGATCGTGGTGAAGGGCCCCATGGTGATGCAGGGCTACTACGACATGCCGGAGGAAACCGCCGAGGTGTTCACCGAGGACGGATTCTTCCGTACCGGCGACGTGGGATACCTCGATGCGGAGCACTACCTCTACCTGACCGGACGCGCAAAGAATCTGATCGTGAGTGAAGGTGGCAAGAACGTGTACCCCGAGGAGATCGAGAACGCCTTCCAGCTCTACGAGGAGATCGACCAGATCCTCGTACGGGGCTACCAGGCGAATCCGCACGACAGAGTCGAACTGATCGAAGCGCTGGTGCACCCCAACGGGGATTTCTTTGCCGCCGGTGCGCCGGGGGCTGCCTCCGACGGGTCCGCCGCGGCGCCGGAGGACATCCGGGCCCGGGTGGACGAGATCGTGGCGGAGGTAAACCGCCAGCTGCTGCCCTACCAGCGCATCTCCCGGGTGGAGCTCCTGGACGAAGCGATGGAGATGACCTCAACCAAGAAAATCAAGCGAAACACCGTTGCATAACCCGCGGCGGTGGGGCGCCGTCCTGGTACTGCTTCTCGTGACGGGGCTGGCGGCGGCGCAGACGGTGGGCGACGCGTCCGCCTCGCCCGCCGCATCCACCGCACCGCCGCAGTCCACCGGGGAACCCGACGACGGGCGCCTCGGTCTGGCTCTCGCCGGAGGTGGCGCCCTGGGGTTCGCGCACCTGGGCGTGCTCCTCGTTCTGGAGGAATACGGCATCTCCCCGGAGGTGGTGGTCGGCACCAGCATGGGCAGTATCGTGGGAGTCCTGTACGCCGCCGGCTACTCTCCCCGGGAGATACTGGCGATCGTGGAAAGCGTGGACTGGAACGCGATCTTCGTCGATGAGGCCAGCCGTCGGCGCCTGTCCTTCGACGAGCGCCGCTCCGACCGCCTGTTCCGCGGTCGTCTCGCCTTCGCCGACGGGGAGCTCCTGCTCCTGGGTGGCGCCTCCTCGGGACAGTCGATCATCGAGTTTCTTGACGACCTCCTGCGCTCGGACGCCACCGTGGAAGAGTTTGATCAGCTGCCGCGATCGCTGGCTGTGGTCGCCGCGGACCTGGTCTCCGGCGACGAAGTGGTCTACACCTCCGGGGATCTCAAGAGCGCGGTCCGCGCGAGCATGGCGGTGCCGGGGGCGTTTACCCCGCTGTTCTACGACGGACGGTTCCTGATCGACGGCGGATGGGTGAACAACATTCCCGTGGATGTCGCCTTCGACCGCGGGGCCGACGCCGTCATCGGCGTCAGTCTGAGTCTCCTCAACCGGGAGGCCTCGGAGATTCGCGACATCCCGGCGATCCTCAACCAGGCCTCGCGCATTCTGCGTCGTTCGCGCATCGAGGAGAACCTCGCCCGGGCCGATGTGGTGATCACGCCGGACGTGCAGGGGTTCACCCCCGCGGACTTCGGGCGCTGGCAGGAACTGATCGAGCGGGGGCGGGAGGCGGCGAGGTCGCAGCTCCCGGCGTTGCTGGCGCTGCGGGAGCGAACGGTCCAGCACCGGATCGACCCGTTTCTGCGGCCGGAACGCGACGTGCCGGTCACCGTGGGTTCGGTCAACGCCCGCGTGCCGGACTTTGTGGAGGTTCCGAACCTGAACGAGGTGATCGGAGCGCTCCGGACCGGTCTGGCGGGAACGGAGACGACGGTGGCGCGGATCCAGACCGCCGTGTACGGAGTGTACGACACCGGGCGATTTCGCTACGTGTCCTACGATCTGGTTCCGACCGGCGACGGTGCCTACGATGTCGACGTGTACCTGGTTCCGAGAACGCGGACGGTGTCGGAACTGCGCGTGGGACTGGGCGTCCGTACGCAGCTCGTGGAAAGCACCTACGTACGCTCCATCCTGCACGCGGACTTCCGGGCGCCGCTTGGTTTTCCGCGGCGAGACGCCGCAACGGTGGATGTGGAGACCGGGCCGCGACTGGAGGCTGAAACGTGGCTCAGCGATGTCGGGAGTGCCCGCGTCGGGGTTTCGGTGCCGGTGGCCAGGGACACCCGGATTCGCGGACGCCTGTACTCGCTCGCCCTGCCGCTGCCGTTTTACGACCGAAACACCGTGGAGGCGCTGTACTTCCGTCGCACCGCCGGTGGGGACCTCGGCATTCGCATCGATCCCGGGCGGCAATGGCGCTTCGACGTCCAGGGCTTCGGCGAGTGGGCGTGGACCGACCGGCAGCAGGGCGCCTCCGTCCTCGATGATCCCGGTATTGCCCGGGTGGGCACCGCGGTGGTTGCCCAGCAGGACAACCTCGACCGGGGTGTGTATCCCCATCGCGGTACGGAGACGCGCGCCGATGGCCGGGTGTGGTGGACTCCGGAGGCGCTCGATCCGACGGTACAGCTTCAGGCGGACCACCGCGGGTACGTTCCCGCCGGCGGCGATCTGGTGCTGTCGTACCGGTTTGCCGCGGCCACGGATCTGGATTCCGGGCTCTCCTCGTCGGATCAGTTCTCCGAGGGTGGCATCGAGCGGGTCGCGGGGTTCTATTTCGGTGAACTCCGGGGACGGCACGCGCTGTCCGCCGGCCTGGGGGCGCGCCTCGGGATCTTCGACCTGCCGCTGGCGGTGGGAGAACGGGCGTACCTCCTCGCCGGGGTCGGGGCCACCACGGTGTGGCAGACGGCGCTCGCCGACGCCTTTGACCCCGCCACCGCCGAGGTCCCCCGCTTCGGTGGGCAGGTGGGGCTGGGGTTCGACACCGTCCTGGGCGAGCTGCGCCTCGGCGTGGCGGTAAACGATTCCTACCGGGTGATGAGCTATCTGTTGCTGGGACCGGTTGTGACGCCGGGGGGTGAGATCTGGTCATGGTGAGGTCCCATCGGTATAGTGGGGCACCAATATATGATTAGTGCACAGAACGTAAGTCTGTCCTTCGGCGATCAGCCCCTGTTCAAGGACGTAAACATCAAATTCACCGCCGGCAACTGCTACGGCGTCATCGGCGCCAACGGCGCCGGGAAATCGACATTTCTCAAGATCCTCTCCGGCGACCTGGAGCCGGATTCCGGCGAAATCTCCGTGGGGAAGGGCGAGCGGATCGCCGTACTCCAGCAGAACCAGTTTGCCTTCGACGAGTACTCGGTGATGCACACGGTGATCATGGGTCACCGTCACCTGTACGACACCATGATCGAGAAGGATGCGATCTACACCAAGGAGGAGTTCACCGAGGAAGACGGCATTCGCGCCGCCGAGCTCGAGGGCGAGTTCGCCGAGCTCAACGGGTGGGAAGCGGAGAGCGAAGCCGCGCGGCTCCTCGCCGGGCTTGGAATTCCCGACGGACTCCACGAGAAGCAGATGGCCGACCTGGACGGCGGGCAGAAGGTCCGGGTGCTCCTGGCGCAGGCGCTGTTCGGTGATCCCGACATTCTCCTGCTCGACGAGCCGACCAACAACCTGGACCTGGAATCGGTCTCGTGGCTCGAGGAGTTTCTGTTCAACTTTCGCAACACGGTGATCGTGGTGAGCCACGACCGCCACTTTCTCAACCGCGTCTGTACCCACATCGCCGACATCGATTTCGGCAAGATCCAGCTCTACGTGGGCAACTATGACTTCTGGTACCACTCCAGCCAGCTCATTCAGCGCCAGCTGCGGGACGAGAAGAAACGTCGCGAGGACAAGATCGCCGAGCTCAAGGCGTTCATCCAGCGCTTTGCCTCCAACGCGGCGCGGAGCAAGCAGGCTACCAGCCGGCAGAAGCTGATCGACCAGCTCTCCATCGACGACATCCGTCCCTCGAGCCGCCGCTCGCCGTACATCAACTTCGAGATGTCGCGGGACCCGGGGAAGAAGATGCTCGAGATTCGCGGCCTGTCCAAGGCGGTGGAGGGCGAACCCGGTATCTCCGGTCTCGATCTGACCGTGCAGCCGGGGGAGAAGATCGCGTTCGTCGGGCCCTTTCACACCATGAAGTCGGCGCTGTACGAGGTGCTCGCCGGTGAGGACACGCCCGACGCGGGGGAGTACGAGTGGGGTACCACGATCACGCCGGCGTACTTCCCGAAGGACTCCGGCCGCTACTTCGACCGGGAGATATCGATCGTCGAGTGGCTTCGCCAGTACACCGAGGTCGAGGAGGAGTCCTACGTCCGTGGATTCCTCGGGCGCATGCTGTTTAGCGGAGAGGAGTCGCTCAAGAAGGTGACGGTCCTGTCCGGCGGGGAGAAGGTGCGCTGCATGCTGGCGAAGCTCATGCTCACCGGTCCCAACGCCCTGATCATGGACGAGCCGACCAACCATCTCGACCTGGAATCGATCACGGCCCTCAACGACGCCCTCATCGCATTCAAGGGTACGGTCCTGTTTACCAGTCATGACCACGAGTTCGTGAACACCGTGGCCTCGCGGATTATCGAGTTCACGCCGACCGGGATCATCGACCGGACGATGCCCTTTGATGAGTACCTTGCCAGCGACGACGTGAAGGCGCAGCGGGACCAGGCGTACCACGGCCACCACGTGGTGGAGATCTGACGCTGAGTTGACGCCGTCGGGCGATCCTCCCGATGTTTACACACACCGCGATGGATACGCAGACTCTCTTCGAACAGCGCCCCGCCACGGTCTTTCTTCTCATCGTCGATGGTGTCCTCGGAACGGTGGCCGGGGGCTACGGCGTCGTGAACGCCGTAGCCGGATACCCGGTGACGGCGGCGGCGCAGATCCTGACCGCGATCGTTGCCGGAGTCTCCCTGGTTCTGATCGTGCGGGACCTGCGGACCGGCGCGGCGACGACGGCACTTCCCCGTCATCTGACCTTCGGCGTCACCGTGATGCTGTCGGTGGTTCTTCTCGCCAGCGGCGGGGGCACCAGCGACGTGTCGCCGTTCATGTTCGTGGTGCCGCCGGCGGTCATGCTGCTCGGCAGTCGCCGTACCGCGACGGTGGTCAACTTCCTGTTCTGGCTGGTTCTGGCGGTGAGCGTGGCGCGGCCGGGGGCTACCGCCTGGGTCCAGGGCACCGATCGCCTCTACCACCTGTCGACGCTCATCGCCTACACCGCAGTCAACGTGTACGTGTTCATGCTGACCGACCTCAGTTACCGGGCGTACCGACGGGTGCGGTTTCTCGCGACCCACGACCCGGTGACGGGACTGCACCGATTCGACACTCGCGAGTCGTCCGCCGTGGAGGGGCCGTACGCGGTGCTGCTGCAGCTGCGGGAGACCGACCGCATCCGTCTGGAGGGGGGCAACCGCTTCGTGGAAGAGGTCATGCAGGCGCTGGCGCAGCGTCTCGCTCGCCGAAAGAGCGAGGCGTGCGGCCTGTACGCGTACAGCGATACCAGCCTGCTTGTCTCGCCGGCTCTCGACACGTCGGATCGGTGGCCGGCGTGGATCAACGGGACGATGCAGGACCTGACCCGGCCGGTGCGGGGATCGGAGCGCACCCACACGCCGCAGCTTGCGGTGTACGTCGTTCCCGAGGCGGACCGACTCACGCGGAGTGAACTCGGGGGCCGTCTGGAGACAACGATCCAGGGCAACCGCGGCGGCGGAGGCGTGGCGTTCTACGACGCCAATCTTGACCGAATGCTCAGGGCGCGCGTGGAGATGCACGACCTGCTGCGAAGTGCCCGGGATCGCGGAGAGCTCTCCCTCGCGTACCAGCCACTGGTGGACGCGATCGACGGCGACGTGGTGGGCGCGGAGGTGCTCATGCGATGGCACAGCGCCGTCCTCGGGCCCGTCTCACCGGCCACGTTTATCCCTGTCGCCGAGGAAACGGGGATGATTGGCGAGCTCACGGAGTGGATGCTGGTACGCGCCTGGCGCGAAACCTGCGGTGCTCCGCCCTCGCGCTTCGATACGCTGTCGGTAAACGTCTCGCCGGCGCATCTGGAGCAGCCGGACTTCCTGGAGCGACTCCAGGATATCGTGGCCCGTGAGGGGATCGACCCGCGAGCGATCAGTATCGAGATCACCGAAGGCCTGCTGCTGCAGGAGTCGCGGACCAGCCACGGTGTCCTCGATGCGCTTACCCGGATGGGGTTCTCGCTGTCGATCGACGACTTCGGAACCGGCTACTCCAACCTGTCCTATCTGCGGCAGCTCTCCGTCGATCGTATCAAGATCGATCGCGCCTTCGTCACGGACCTGGTGGACGACGACGGCCGCGTCAACTCGCGGGCGACGCCGCTGGTGGAGGCGATGATCTTCATGGCGAAGACGCTGGGTATCAGCACCCTCGCGGAGGGTGTGGAAACGCGGCGCCAGGCGGAGGTGCTCCGCGATCTGGGCTGCGAGACGTTTCAGGGCTATCTCTTCGGGCGGCCCGAGCCGTCTCCGCAGGCGGCGCAGGATGCCGTCGACGCCGGTGAGGGGAACGGAGCCGAGGATGCCGGATAGCTCGGAATCGGGAGTCCTGGAACTCCTCGCCGGACACGCCTCGTGCCGCGCCTACCGCGACGACCCGGTGCCGGAGACCGACCTCCGCCGCGCAATCGAGGCCGGGCAGCGGGCGGCGAGTTCGTCCAACCTGCACATGTGGAGCGCGGTGGTGGTACGCGACCGTGAGCGTCGACACCGCCTGGCGGTGCTGTGCGGCGATCAGGCCCATATCCGCAGTGCGCCGGTGTTCATCGCCTGGTGCGCCGATCGCAACCGTCTGGACCGGGCCGCCGAATCCCGGGGCTACCGTCAGAATACCGAGTTCCTCGAGAGCTTTCTGGTGGCGGCGGTGGACACGGCGATCGCGATGCAGAACGCCACCGTGGCGTTCGAGGCGCTCGGGTACGGGTGCTGCTACATCGGCGGCCTCCGGAACGATACCGCCGCCGTGGTGGACCTCCTGGAGCTGCCGGCCCACGTGGTTCCCGTGGCGGGGATGACGGTCGGTGTGCCCGCGCGGCCCCTCCGACGGCGACCGCGACCGGCGCTCGATACGGTCCTTCACTGGGAGCGCTACACGCCGGCAGCGCCGGATCAGCTTCTGGAATACGACCGAATCATGCGCGATACCGGCATCTACCACGGCCGCCACGCCGAGGGCGTCCGCCCCGATGGTCAGTCGTCGCAGGAGGTCCCCGACGCCGAGTACGGGTGGATGGAGCACAGCGCCCGCAGGGTAAGCGTGCCGCGCAGGACCGATCTTCGGTCGGTGGTGGAGCGTCAGGGGTACGGGCTCGGATAGGCGGTGGCGCGGTCAGTCCCGCGGGAGGACGATCCGGTATCCGGCGGTCGTGTAATCACCCGCTGAGATCGGCTCGATACGGGCGCCGGCCTGGTTCGCCAGAAGCAGGGCGACCTCCGGCGCCGCGGGCAGCGGCGGCGCGGGGCGGGCCAGTACGGTCAGCACGCCGCCGTCGGTGTCGCCGGCACCGGTTGTGGTGACCTCCAGCTGGTCCGGGCGGCTTTGGGCGGTGTCGCCAAAGCACAGGGCTACCGCCTCCTGCACCAGAAGCGCCAGCGGTGCCGCCGCGGTGACGCTGTGGTGCACCGGTTCCAGATGCCTGATGACACTCACGCGGTGGTGCGGATCCTTGAGTTCAGTCACCATCTGAACCACGTGGGTAAAGAGCATGTGCAGTCCGATCCGGGGATCGCGCTCGTCGTCCGACAGCTCGGCTTCCGCCTCGTAGGTCAGACCGAGCGTCGCCACACGACCGGTGGCCGACTCGATCGCGTTGCGCGCCGCCGGTTCGCGAATGTCCGCGAGGTCCAGCTGCAGGAGTGAGACGATCGTCTGAAGGTTGTTGAACACGCGGTGATCGAGCTCACGACGGAGGGCGTCACGGGACGCGCGAATGTACTCCAGCTCACTCACTTCCACGGAAAAGGCGGCGATGCCGCGCGGGGTGCCCGTTCGTGAGCGTGGCAGCGGGTGGAGCACCGTATGAAAGAACCGCAGGATGCCGTTGTGGTCCCGGGCGGCACTCGCGGGCAGAACCGTTCGGGTGGTGGTGGCGCGGGTGTATGCGCTCCTGGTCCGTTCGCGATAGGTGGCATCGGGGATGAGGTCCAGGACCGGATCGCCCACCGCGATCGCCACACCCCAGAACTCCTCCATGAACACGCGATGGGTGTCGTTGAAGTACACGTAGCGGTAGTCACCGTCCACCACCCAGAAGCTGAACTGGGCCGAGGTCTGTGAGATCGCCGTGAGGACAAGGCGTTCGGTCCGGCGGAACGTGTCGGGCATCGAGGGGTACCGGTGGGCATCGGCGCGCCGGCGGGCACGTCGATGCAGATACGCGTTCATTCCGTTCATGATACGACCGCCCGCGTGAAACTGCTGTGAAACCCGCCTCCTCAGTCGGTGAGGAGGCTGCAGCTGTTGATCTCCAGGGGACCGTCGGCGGTGAGACGATACTCGGCGCCGCAGACGGTAAACTCAAGTGGATCGCCCTCGGTCAGCTCGAAGCGGTACCGGTCGTGGTTGAGATCCACCCGGACGTAGCTGTCGTTGAAGCGGAGCGAGAAGCGTATGCCTCCCCAGCTCGCCGGTACCCGCGGGTCGAAACTCAACCGGCCCTGGTAGGCTCGCATGCCGCCGAACCCGTGGGTCAGGGCCATCCACACTCCACCGGTGGAGGCGATGTGAACGCCGTCCACGACGTTTCCGGCGACGTTGGCCAGATCCATGAAGAGGGCGTACTGAAAATACTCCAGCGCCTTCTGTTCGTAGCCGATCTCGGCGGCCAGGATCGACTGCATGCACGCCGACAACGAGGAATCCCCGGTGGTGAGGGGGTCGTAGTAGTCGAAATTGCGACGCTTTTGCTCAATCGAGAACTCGTCCCCCATGAGGACCAGGGCCAGAGCGACATCGGCCTGTTTGATCACCTGGTGGCGGTAGATCACCAGGGGATGGAAGTGGAGCAGCAGTGGATAGTGGTCCCGGGGCGTGTTGGCGAAGTCCCACTGCTCCTTCTCCAGGAAGTTGTCGTCCTGCGGGTTGATCCCCTTCTTCTCGTCGTAGGGGATGTACATCTTGTCCGCCGCCCGGAGCCAGCGCTCAACCTCGTGATCGCGGACGTCCGTTTCGTGAATCAGATGGGAGTACGCCTGCGGTCGTTCCGCCTTGAGCCACTGGACGGTCTCCGCCGCGAAACGCAGGTTGCTGCGCGCCATGAGGTTGGTGAAAAAGTTGTCGTTGACGACGGTGGTGTACTCGTCGGGACCGGTCACACCGTGGATGTGGAAAAAGCCGGTGTCGGGGCTGAAGAACCCGAGGTTGTTCCACATGCGGGCGGTTTCCACCAGAATTTCGACCCCCACTTCCGCCAGGAGGTCGTAGTCCTTCCGCGTCTGCACGTAGTGCTTGATCGCGTGGGCGATGTCGGCGTTGATGTGGTACTGCGCGGTACCGGCGGCGTAGTAGGAGGAGGCCTCGTCTCCGTTGATCGTCCGCCACGGGAACAGCGCTCCGTCTTCCGACAGTTCCCGTGCGCGCTCCCGCGCCTTGTCCAGCATGCTGTGGCGGAAGCGAAGAAGGTTCCTGGCGATCCGGGGTTCGGTAAAGGTGAGAAAGGGGACGACGTAGACCTCGGTGTCCCAGAAATAGTGGCCCTCGTAGGCCTGGCCCGTGAGCCCCTTGGCCGGGATCCCGGTGGTTTCCGCCCGCGCCGAGGCCTGGCAGAGCTGAAACAGGTTCCAGCGCACCGCCTGCTGAACGCGTGGTTCGGCGTCGATCACGATATCCGACCGGTCCCAGAAATGGTCCAGGAACTCCTTCTGCTGCGCCTCCAGGGTCGGGTACCCGATGCGCATCGCCCGGTCCAGCGTACGGCCGCAGCGATCCACCAGTTCGGTCGAAGGAACGGCCCGCGAGGTGTGGTAGGACATGAACTTGGTGATGTGTACCGGTGTGTCGGCCCGGGCGTCGATGACAAACACGACCTTACCGAGGTCGTCGGTCCAGCTGCGCTGGCTGTACCAGTGGTTTTCCGTCTCCACCAGGTGATCGATCCCCACGCCCAGGGTCATACGCGAGTTGGAGGTCCGGTAGCCGGTCGCGACGCGCAGGTTGTCCTCGATGTGACTGCGACCGTTGAGTACCCGCTTGGAGAACGCCCGGGCGCGGCGTGGGTCGGAGGAACCCGACAGAAGGGGCTCGTCTTCGGCCCGGCTGTCCTGGCGGTTGAGCATTTGCGAGGAAATCACGATCGGCGCGTCGGTGTCGGTGGTTACCTCGTAGCTCACCGCCGCCAGATGCCGGTGCTCCAGCGATATCAGGCGGCGGGAGGTGATCTGGACCTGCTTTCCCGACGGCGTGGACCAGTTCATCTCCCGCACGAGCACGCCGGTGCGGAAATCGAGCGTCCTCCGGTACTCGGTGACGCGGGCGGTGGGCAGGTACAGCGGCTCGTCGTCCACGTAGAGTTTCAGAACGGTGGTATCCGGTACGTTGACGATCGTCTGGCCGGTCTTGGCGAACCCGTAGGCCTCCTCGGCGTGGACGATTTGCCACGTCTCGTGGAAGCCGTTGCAGAAGGTGCCCGGCTCGATGAACGGCCGCCCCTCCTCGAACGTTCCGCGGATGCCGAGGAACCCGTTGGACAGTGAGAACACCGTTTCGGCGTTTCCCATCCAGTCCTGGTCAAAGCCGCGTTCGACGATCGACCATTCGTCGGATGGATACAGATGCTCCGGAAGGAGCTGAAACTCTCGCGGGATCATAATCCCGAGTGTTGTAGAAAAGCGGCGTCAGTGCAAGGTCTCGACGCGGTTCCGCCCGCGTTCCTTGGCAAGGTACAGCGCCTGATCCGCCTGTCGGTACAGCGTCTCGGTGACGGCGGCGGGATCGGTCGCCCCCGACGGCCGGGTAACGGCGATGCCGACGCTGATCGTCACGCGTCCACTGTCGGCGACCCGACCTCGGAGGCGATCCGCGAACGCCGCGGGGTCGGTCCCGGTCTCGGTGGAGATGACAACGGCGAACTCCTCGCCACCGAGGCGAAGCGCAACGACACCGGGGCGGTTCTCCCGGGCCAGGGCACGACCGACCTCCTGGAGGCACTGGTCGCCGGCAGGATGCCCGAACCGGTCGTTGAAGCGTTTGAAATGGTCCACGTCAACGAGCAGGAGCGCGACCGGGATCGACCGCGATGCGGCGTCCGGAATCGTGCGCTCCATCATCTGCTCGAAATAGCGGCGGTTGGGCAACCCCGTCAGCGCGTCCTTCAGCGCCAGTGTGGTGAGCAGGTCGTTCCGGCGGTTGAGTTCCTCAACGAGGCGTGCGTTGCGAAACAGCACGATGCGGCCGTGAAAGGCGGTGAGGGACCAGATGAGGGCAAAGACGGCGAACACCAGGCTGTTGATCCACGCGACGAACTCGAACACGCCGCGGTACCACAGAAACAGCCCGTACAGGACCGACAGCCCGGGAAATACCACCGCCGCCAGGAGGGGGCGCATGTAGCGCAGGAGGGCCAGAGCGAGCGTCCCGATCACAAACTCGGCGAGTCCGAACCCGACGTGAAGGCGCCCGCCGACGGCGGTGAACATCCAGACGATCGAGATCCCGACGATGGTGACCTCGCCGGCGTAGGAGAGCCGGTCGATTTCACGATCAATCCCCGTGCGAATGAGGACCCCACCGGTGGCGATGGCGGCGGCGTAGGCGAGGTAGACCGCCAGCGGCGTGTCGTCCAGCCCGAGGGGAGCGGATACGGCGAGGACGACGGCAAAGACGAGCATCACCAGGCCGACGTACAACGTTCGCCGACCGTTGGTTCGGCGGTACCAGGAGTGAAACTCCTCCCGTTCGTGATCCCGGAGAGGATGCCCCTGGAGCATCGCAAAAGGTCTCATGAGCTTCACAAACTACGAATAAATTTTCACCGCTGCAAGCTTTTTCGTGGTTGCCGACCACCCCGTACCGATTCGGCGGAAACTATGGAAACTGATATAGTTTCCTCTTGACCCGAGACCTCGTTCGTTCGTATAACGAACCCAGTGATGGAACACGAACGACGAAACCGGATCCTGGACCAGGTCGAACCGCTTTTTCTCACCATGGGCTTCAGCCGCGTGACCACCGACGAGATCGCCGCGTCGGTGGGGATGAGCAAGAAAACCGTGTACCAGGAGTTCGGGAGCAAGCAGGAGCTGGTGCGGGCGGTCGTGCGGCGGAAACTGGCCCGCATCGAGGACCAGCTCGCGCGCCTCGACGATGCCACCGGCGCCGGCGGATTCGACCCGCTCACCGACCACATGATGCTGGTGAGCCGCGAACTCTACGGCGTGTCGCGACCGTTTCTGACGGATCTCGCGCGCCACACACCGGAGCTGTGGGACGAGATGCAGACGTTCCGGCGGGAGCAGGTCTTTAGCCGTCTCCAGGATCGCGTGGCCCGTTCCCAGGCGCAGGGAGCGGTCCGGGGCGACGTCAAGCCCCGGCTGGTCGCCGAAATGGTTTTGGCGATCGCCGAGCGATTGCTGACCCCCGACGGACTCATGGAACTCGAAATCGCCCCGGGAGAGCTGATCGAACACGTGCGCATCGTTATCACCGAAGGGGTCCTGGTGAAGGAGGAACACCGATGAAACTACTGCACCGCATATTCAGGGCCCGGCGGACGGCGCCGCCCAGGACCGGCTTTTCTCCCCGCCTCTCTCTGGGGGCCGTGGTGGTGACGGCGGCGCTGGTTGGCTGCAGTCGCGGTCCCGTGGCGCTCCAGGGGTCCGGGACGGTTGAGGCCGACGAGATCGCGATCGCGGCGCGCACGCAGGGAGAGGTTCTGGAGATCATGGTCCGGGAGGGCGATCGCGTGTCCGCTGATCAGGAACTCGCGCGCCTCGACGACGAGGACCTGCAGCTGCAGCTGGAACAGGCGCGGCAGCGGCGCGCGGCGGCGGTGGCGCAACGGGACCTGCTCACCGCCGGTGCCCGACCGGAGGATATCCGGCAGGCGGAGGCCGGCCTTGCCGAGGCACGGGAGGCGCTGCGTCTCGCCGAACGCAACTACGAACGCATCCGCAACCTCCACGAGGCGGGGAGTTCCACGCCCAGTGAGCTCGACCGGGTGGAGACGCAGTACCACCAGGCGCAGACGCGGGTGGACGCGGCGGAGGCGCAGCTTGCCCGGGTGCGGGACCTGCCCCGGGATCAGGAGATCGAGGCGGCGCGGGCTCAGGTGGCGGAGGCCGATGCCGCCGTGGCGCGAATCCAACGGCAGGTCCGGGAGGCGGTCATTCGCGCTCCGCGCGACGGTACGGTGATCGAGCGGCTTCACCAGGCAGGGGAATTTGTTGCCCCCGGAACGCCGCTGTTCATTCTGGCCGACCTCTCAACGGTCACGCTCACGGTGTATGTGCCGGAGCCGCGACTGGCGGAGGTGGAGCTCGGTGCCGCGGTCACCGTCCGCGCCGACGGCGTGACCGACCGCACGTTCAGCGGACGCGTTGCCGGAATCGCCGAGGAAGCCGAGTTCACGCCGCGGAACGTCCAGACCGCCGACGCCCGCGCGCAGCTTGTGTATGCCGTCGACGTCGAGATCGATAATCCCGACGGGGTGTTCAAGATCGGCATGCCGGCCGAGGCGGTGTTCACCCAATGAACGCCGAGGTCGCGATCGCCGCCGGGGGACTCACCAAGCGCTTTGGGGAAACCCGCGCTCTCGATGGTCTGGACCTTACCGCACGCCACGGCGAGATGTTCGCCCTTGTCGGCCCCGACGGGGCGGGCAAGACGACGACGCTGCGGATACTGGCGGGGGTCATTCGCCCCGACGCGGGAGAGTTGTCGCTCCTCGGGGATCGCATCCGTCGCCACAGCCGCAGCCTCAAGCGGCGGATCGGCTACCTGGCGCAGGGGTTTTCGCTGTACGGAGACCTCTCCGTGGACGAGAATCTCGCCTTCTTTGCCGAGATCTACGGCGTCCGGGACTTTCGAAGGCGGCGCGACGAACTGCTGGAGTTTACCCGCCTCACGCCGTTCCGGACGCGTCTCGCGGGGCGGTTGTCGGGCGGCATGAAGAAGAAACTGGCTCTCGCGTGTTCACTCATCCACCAGCCCGAGATCATCCTGCTGGACGAGCCCACCACCGGTGTCGATCCCGTCTCCCGCCGAGACTTCTGGCTCATCCTGGGGCGCCTGCTCGCGGAGGGACTGTCGATCGTGGTGGCAACGCCGTACCTCGATGAGGCGGAACGTTGCCAGCGCGTCGGTCTGCTCCGGGACGGGCGCTTCCTGGCGGTGGGAACCCCCGACGAGATCAGGGAGCGTGTCCCCGGTGACCTCTACGAGGTGGTCACCACCGACGCGCGGCGGGCGCGCCGCCTGCTGACCGCGTCGGACGCCGGGCTGGCCGGGCTGCTGGAGGTCCAGGCGCAGGGGGACCGTCTTCACCTGCGATTCCGCGAGGGATCCGACGCCCCGATCGCGGCGTTCCTCGAGGCCAACGGAATCGTCCCGGAATCGGTCCGCCGGTCGGTGCCGACCCTGGAGAATCTGTACATCTCGCTCCTGTCGCGGGAGGAGTCGGCATGAGCGTGGCGATCTCCGGCGATCATCTGACCCGGCGGTTCGGGAGTTTCACCGCCGTGGACGACATCTCCTTCTCGGTTGAGGCCGGGACGATCTTCGGTCTGCTCGGAGCCAACGGCGCCGGCAAGAGCACGACGATTCGCATGCTGTGCGGACTGCTTCAGTCCAGCGACGGCACCGGCACGGTAGCGGGCTTCGACATCAACCGCCAGCCGGAGAAGATTCGCCGCAACATCGGCTACATGTCCCAGGCGTTTTCACTGTACCGGGACCTCACCGTCGCCGAGAACATCACGTTCTTCGGCGGCGCCTACGGCCTGTCGGCGGCGGAGATCCGCCGGCGGATGTCCTGGGTTCTGGAGATGGCCGGGCTTGAGGGGCGAGAAGACACGCTGGCGGCGCAGCTTTCCGGGGGCTGGGCGCAGCGTCTGGCTCTGGGCTGTGCCGTCCTGCACCGTCCGGCTGTGCTGTTCCTCGATGAGCCCACCGGCGGCGTGGACCCGGTGTCGCGGCGTGAGTTCTGGGACCTGATCAACGACCTCGCCGACGACGGCACCACGGTCCTGGTGACCACCCACTATCTGGACGAGGCGGAGTTCTGCAACGACGTCTGCCTGATGCACGCCGGGCGCATCGTCGCCCAGGGCAGTCCCTCGGCGCTCAAGCGGGAGCAGATCCCCCACCGGATGTGGCGGGTCGACAGCCCCACCGCCACCGACGCCCTGGCGAAACTGCGCGGACAGCCGTGGGTGATCGAGAGTTCGATTTTCGGGCGGGCGGTGCACGTCGGTATCGACGACCACGCCGGCGATGCAGCCGAGCGGATCCGCAGAACCCTCTCCGATGCCGGCGTGGAGGTCACGGCGGTGTCACCGATCGTGCCGTCGCTCGAGGACGTGTTTATTCACGTGATACAGCGTGAGATCGAAGGAGGGGACCGGTGAGCGTCGCCGCCGTTGTCCGGAAGGAGTTTCACCAGATCGGGCGGGACCGGAGAACGCTGGGGGTTCTGGTGTTTCTGCCGCTCTTTCTCCTGCTCATGTTCGGGTACGCCGTGAGCCTCGACGTCCGGAACGCCTCCCTGGCGATCGTGGACCTGGATCACAGTGCCGACAGCCGCGCGATTGTGGCGGCGTTTGCCGCCTCCCCGGAGTACTTTGACATCCGCTACCGGCCGCATTCGCCGACCGACCTGCGTGACCTGTTCATGCACGGGGAGATTCTGGGCGCGGTCGTGATTCCGCAGGGGTTTTCGCGCGATTTCGGGCGCGGTGAGCGTCCGGGGGTACAGCTCCTGGTGGACGGGACCAACGGTACGACCGCCTCGGCGCTCCAGGGATACATGCAGGCCGTCGTGACAGGGACGGTGGCAGATCGTGTGGCCGCCGGGGGGCGCGCGCCGGCCGGCGCCGTGGCCCCGGTCGAGGAACGCCCCCGGGTGTGGTTCAACCCGGAACTGGAGAGCAATCGGTACCTCATTCCCGGGCTGGTGGCCTTTATCCTGGTGATCACGGCGGTTATCTCCACCGCGCTGTCCCTGGTTCGGGAGAAGGAACTGGGAACCCTCGAGCAGATCTCGGCATCCCCCATGCGTCCGGTCGCGCTGATCATCGGGAAGACGATCCCATACATCGTGATCTCGGTGGTGATCGCCGCGGGTATCTTTCTGGCGGGGTGGCTGATGTTCGGCGTGGGGGTCGCGGGAAGCGTCCTGTGGCTGGCCACGGGAACGGTGCTGTTCCTCTTTGCCTCCCTGGGGCTCGGGATCCTGATCTCGTCGATCGCCGACACTCAGCAGGTGGCGTTCATGATCTCGATCCTGGTGACGTTCCTCCCCGCGTTCATCCTCTCGGGGTTCATCTTTCCGATCCGCAACATGCCGCTGGTCATCCAGGCGGTCACCTACATCGTGCCGGCGCGGTACTATATCGCCGCCCTCCGCGCGATCATGCTCAAGGGCGCCGGCGTGGGCGTCTTCTGGCCCGATCTCGTGTTCCTGATGGCGTTTTCCGTGGTAACGGTGACCGCCGGGGTCGTCCGGCTGAGGACGAGGAGCGTCCTGGCATGAGGGTCTTCGGATACCTGATCAGAAAAGAGTTTCTTCAGCTCAGCCGGGATCGAAAAATGCTCCCGCTCATTTTCGTGGCGCCGGTGTTGCAGCTGGTGCTCCTCGGGTTCGCCGCCAATCTCGACGTTCGGCACCTGCCCACGGCGATCGTCGACCGCGACACGACCTCGATGAGCAGGGATCTCCAGGAACGGTTCTTTGCCAGCGAGTACTTCGACCGTGGGCCGGATCTTTCGACACCGGCGGAGATCGAGGCGGCGCTCATGGCCGGGACCGTGGACGTGGTCATCGTGATACCTCGCGGGTTTTCCGCCGACCGGCACGGCGGGCTCGCCGGTCAGCTGCAGGTCCTCATCGACGGCACCAACTCCACCGTGGGCACCGCGGCCCTCAACTACGTACAGGGCGTGGTCGCCGCGGCCTCGGGCCGTACGGCGCCGGTGGAGGTCCGCTCCCGGGTGTGGTTCAACCCCTCACTGGAGACGCGCAACTTCATGGTCCCCGGCATCCTGGCGATCCTTCTCATGCTGGTGACGATGGTGCTGTCGTCGCTTGCGATCGTGAAGGAGAAAGAGCTGGGGACGCTCGAACAGTTGAACGTCACACCGATCTCCGCCCGGCAGATGGTGATCGGGAAGCTGATCCCGTTCGTGATCATCGGCGTGGTGGACGTGGCGCTGGTTCTCGCGGTGTCGCAGGTGGTGTTCGGGGTGCCGTTCCGCGGGAGCGTGCTCCTGCTGTTTGCCGCCTCCCTGCTCTTCCTGGCGAGTACGCTGGGGCTGGGGCTGTTGATTTCCACGGTTGCCGAAAACCAGCAGCAGGCGATGCTCACCGCCTCGTTCTTCGTCATGATCCCGATGTTCTTCCTGTCGGGTTTTGCGTTTCCCGTGGAGAGCATGCCGCCGGCGATTCGCTGGACGACCTACGTGTTTCCGCTGCGGTACTACCTGGTGATCATTCGGGGCATCTTCCTGAAGGGGGCGGGGCTCGTGGAACTGTGGCAGCAGTTTGCCGCCCTTGCGGGCTTCGGCGCAGGGATCATCCTGCTGGCATCGGCGCGGTTCCGGAAACGCAGCGCCTGACGGCCGCCGATGCCGACCCGATGCCGACCCGGTGCCGGAACCGGTCTGCCGCGGCGATCGGCCGTTGTCTCGGACGGTCCCGGTACGGCATAGTATTGAACCATGAAGGACGGCAGAATCGCAGTGACGGGACTGGGCGTGTGTACAGCGCTCGGTCACACCCCCGAGGCGCTCTGGGAGGGCCTCTCAGCCGGACGGTCCGCCGGCGCCCCCATCGAGGGGTTTGACGCGGAGGGCCACATCAGCCGCATCGCGGCGGAGATCAAGGATTTCGATCCCTCACCGGTTCTCGGACGGAAGCGGACGCGACGCATGGCGCGGTTTTCCCAGATGGCATCGTACGCGGCGCTCCAGGCGGTAGCCCACGCCGGGATCGATCTGGCGGAGCAGGCGCGCGACCGCGCCGGCGTGGTCGTGGGAACCGCCGCCGGGGACTACGAGAACCTCGAGGAGCAGCACCGCATCCTCATGGAGAAGGGCCCCGGGAACGGGTTTCCGCTGGCGGTCCCGCTCATCATTCCGAACATGTCCTCCGCCAACGTGGGGATCGACCTTGGCATCTCGGGACCGAACCTCGGTGTTGCCACGGCGTGTTCTTCGGGCGCCCACGCCCTGGCGATGGCGGCGATGCTCATTCGCAGCGGTGCCGCCGATATCATGGTTGCCGGCGGCGCCGAGGCGGCGATCCGGCCGCTGACGGTAAACGCCTACGGGTGCATGGGGGTGCTCACGCGGCGGAACGACGACCCCGCCCACGCATCCCGTCCCTTTGACGCCGGCCGCGACGGATTCCTGATCGGCGAAGGCGCGGCGATGCTGGTACTCGAACGCGAAGAGGACGCCCGCCGCCGCGGGGCGGATATTCTGGCATATCTGGATGGGGCCGGGATGACCGCCGACGCCTACAGCATTGCGATTCCGGAACCGGACGGCGCGGCCGCCGCCGCGGCGATGACGATGGCGATGAAGGACGCCGGTGTCGGAACCGACGGGGTGGACTACATCAACGCCCACGGAACCTCCACGTCGGCGAACGACCGAACCGAGACAGCGGCGATCCACCGCGCGCTTGGTGCGGACGCCGACCGCGTCGCGGTGAGTTCCACCAAGTCGATGCTCGGGCACACGCTGGGAGCGGCCGGTGCCATTGAGGCCGCGGCGACGGTGCTTACCCTCCGTCACCAGGTGATGCCGCCGACGATCAACTATGAGACGCCGGACCCCGAGTGCGATCTGGACTATGTGCCCAACACCGCCCGTGAGGGACGGGTGCGGGCAGCGATCTCCAACTCCTTCGGGTTCGGCGGGCAGAACTGCTCGCTGCTGTTCAGCTCGGTCGACTGAGGCGCGACCGGGCGTCGGCGAGGGCTTCGGTGCGGGTCGCGCATTCCACCACGCCGGAGTTCATGACGCCGATGCGTCGCAGTCGTTCACGGGTGTCGGTGGAGGCGCCGGCCACGTAGACCGGTTTTCCGGCGCCGTGGGCGTCGCGAATCACGTTTTCGAGCGCCAGCCCGACGGTGGTGCCGAGCATGGATACGTCCGAGAGATCCACGATCAGGATCTCTCCGCTGCGGTCCATGGCGGCGTGTTCGCGGGCGATCGCCTGGGCGACGCCGAAAATCATGGGACCGCTCAGGTGAAAGAGCACGATCCGCCCCTCGGCGGCCTCGAGAATCTCCCGTTCCTCCGGTGTCAGGACCGGCTCCCCGCCGGGGTCAACGGTGGTCACCCGAATCGACGGAAGGCTGGAGAGTCGCTCGATCGTCAGGATGTTCGCGATGAACACGCCGACGCCCACGGCGACCATGAGGTCGACCAGCACGGTCATCGCGAGGACGGCGTACATGACCACGGTGGCGGAGGTCGATATCCGGTGGGCCCGACCGAGGAAACTCCAGTCCAGGATGTCGACTCCGACCTTTACCGCGATCCCTGCGAGAACCGCCATGGGGATCGCCTGGAGCAGTGGCGCCAGTGCCAGAATTATCACCAGAAGAACGACCGACCGGATGATACCGGCAAGGGGACTGCGGGCCCCGGACTGGATGTTGACCACCGTGCCCATGGTGGCGCCGGCGCCGGGCAGTCCGCCGAAGAGCCCCGAGAACAGGTTGCCGATGCCCTGTCCGATCAGCTCACGGTTGGAGTCGTGGTGCTCCCGCGTGAGGCTGTCGGCGATCATCGCCGTGAGGAGTGAGTCGATGGCGCCGAGGACCGCCAGAATCCCACCGTCGATGAACACGCGCGTGATCTGACCGGCGGTGAAATGGGGGACCACGATCCGAGGAAGGCCCATGGGGATCGATCCGATCGCCCGATAGCTGCCGGCGGGCAGCACGAGTACCGCCACCAGCGTCCCCACCACGACCGCCACCAGCGGCGGAGGAAAGGTCCGCCGCAGTCGCCGGGGAATCGCGAAGAGCACGGCCAGTGAGACCGCCGCCAGCACAAGCTCCCGGGGATGGGCATCCGCCACCAGTCGCGGCAGGGCGGTGATCGTTCCCAGGGCGCCTCCGGGGGGCGTGGCGTGCCCAAGGAGCGGCGCGACCTGCGTCAGAATGAGCAGTACGCCGATCCCGGACATGAACCCGGAGATCACGCTGTAGGGCATGAGGGTGATGTAGCGCCCCAGTTTGAGGCCGCCAAGCACCATTTGAAACACGCCTGCCACCATGACCACCGTGAACGCCATCGCCAGACCGTTCTCGGGGTTGTTGGCAACGAGGCGGGTAATTACCGCGGTCATGACCACCGTCATGGGACCGGTGGGCTCGGAGATCAGGGTGCGGGTGCCGCCGAAGATCGCGGCAAAGAGTCCCACCAGCACCGCGCCGTACAATCCTGCCTGGGGTCCGGCACCGGAGACGGCGCCGAAGGTGAGGGCCATGGGCAGGGAAACGACCGCCGCGGTGAGGCCTCCGAAGAGATCGCCGCGGGGAGTATCTGTCTTTATTCGGTCAAGGGCCGACATACTGCCATTGTAGGAAGCGACCGCGGCGCGTGTCGAGGGGCGTGCGCTGAGGCGTGGGCGGTCGCCGGGACGTCGGCGATCGGCCCCGTCCCGTCGCCGGGACGCTCTACGGCTGGTTGGTGGTGTTGTCGGGGTACTCCACGAAGATATCGGGGCGCGCGTCGTAGGTTGCGCGCACCGTGGCCTCGTTGGCGAGGGTGGCGTTGGACAAAATAAGATTGGAGAGGTTCGGCAGACCAACGAGCGTCTCGACACCGGAAAGCAGGCCGCCGTTGATGTCGTTGAGGTAAATCTCCCGGAGGCTCGTGCTTCCGGTTGCCCCGATGCTGGACACGTCGGAGACGGCGATGCTGCCGAGCGAGAGCCGTTCGATCGGGGCGAATCCGAGGAGCGTAGTGAGGTTGGTGATATCGGAGAGCGAACTGTTCCCGTCGAGCCACAGTTCCCGCAAATGCGGGGCGGGACCGGAGAACGCCGGTACCGCCGTGAGCGTGCTTCCATCACCCATATTCCCGAGATTGAGTCCCCCGAGCTTGCTGAGATCCAGGGTGGCGAGTTCCGCCTCGCTCAGCGGGTTTCCCCAGAGTTCCAGCCAGAGTTCGGTGTCGGCATCATAGCGCGCCAGCACCTGCGCGTTGAGCGTCGCCAGACTCGCGATCTGGTTGTTGCCCAGGCGAATGCCCCATCGCAGGTTGGGAAGCCGCGCCAGGTCGGCGAGATCCGGTCCCGTGAGGTTGAAGTTCTCCAGTCCCACGGCGCGGATCTGATTGGCGAGGCCCGCGATCACGAACTCGTCGATCACCGATGTCCCCACCGTGACTGTGTAGCCCGGGAGGCCGTTTCCCGTGTCGGGTCCGGAAATCGTAAGCTCCTCCAGCGGTGAGCCCACGAGTGCCCGCAGACCGTCGATCGTGAACGCGTTGTACGTGAGCCAGGCCCCGTTCAGCGACGGGATACGCGCCACCGTTGCCAGGTGCGAGTCGTCCAGGCCGCAGTCGTTCATGTTGAGCCAGTGCAGGTTTCCCAGACGGGTGAGGGCGTCCAGGCTCCCGGGAGCTCCCAGGGTCGCGGAACCCATATTGAAGTCGGTGATCGCGGAGAAGTACTCGATGCCGTCCAGTTGCGCCACCGTGTATCCGTACGCGTCGAGCCAGGTGTACTGGCTCTTGAGCGTGGACGTGTCGCCCCCGACGTTGTCGGTGATCGCCTGCCGCAGGTTGGCGTCGACCACGTAGGGCAGCAGCGCGGAGATGGCTGTGTCCTCCCGTGGGTCCAGGGGATTGGAGTAGTCGTAGCTGGTTGTCCCGACCACGTCGCATCCCGTGACCGCCACCACAATGAGGCCTACCGCGAACAATCGACCCAGCGTAGCGCGCATCTGTGTCTCCTTATGCAGATGATTGTACGACCCTCTTCGCATTTTCTCAATTGCACGCCGAATACGACGAAATTCAGATGGCCCCGATCCGGAGCCGGCGGCAGGATGGCGCCATGAAACACACACGACGGGCGGGACTGGCGACGGTCGCCGCGGGGCTGCTGGCCCTGGCGGCAACCGGATGCGCCGGTACACCGCCGATAGAAGGCTCACACGGTGACGCCATCGCCTCCCGGGAACGGGTGACGGTGAACGGCCGGACGCAGGGGCTGGTTATCCGTGGAGAAGACCGGGACAACCCGGTGCTGCTCTGGCTCGCCGGTGGTCCCGGCGGATCGGAACTCGGCTGGACCACGTCGTATCTCGGCGCGCTCGAGGCGGATGTGGTGTTCGTCAACTGGGACCAGCCCGGTGTGGGCATGTCATGGCGCGCCGCCGACTGGGACCGGGTCACGGTTGAGGACTTCGTCACGGACACGATCGCCATGAGCGAGTACCTCAGGGATCGCTTCGGCACGGATCGGATCATGCTCGCGGGCCATTCCTGGGGCAGCATCATCGGCCTCAAGGCGGTGGCGCAGCGTCCGGATCTCTACTCCGCGTATCTTGCCGTGGCGCAGCAGGTGAACGTGCAGGAAAACGACCTCCACGGGTACCACATGGTGCTGGAGGAGGCCTCCCGGCGCGGCGACGAGCGCGTGGTGGAACGCCTCGCGGAGATGGGGCCGCCACCGTACGACCGCGAAGACGGCGGACACTACGTCTACCTGTTTCAAAAGGTCCATGTCTACTCGCCGCATCCTTCACCGGAACCCTCGTTCACCAGCATGCTGTTTCCTCGGGAGTACACGCTCCGGGACTCGGTCAACGCGCTTCGCGGACTGATCAACGGCGTGTCCACCGTGTACCCGCAGCTCGTCGACCTCGATTTCGCCCGGTCGGTGCCGCGGGTGGAGGTGCCGGTCTTCTTCTTCACCGGCCGGTACGACGAGACCTGCGTCCAGGACATCGCCTGGCGTTACTACCAGCAGCTGGATGCTCCCCACAAGGAGTTTCTCTGGTTTGAACGATCCGGGCACAACCTTCCCTACCACGAACCCGATCGCTTCGTCCGCGAGGTGCGGACGCGCGTTCTCACACACATTTCCGACAGGAGGAATTCATGATGAACGGTCGAACGATTCGACGAACCGCAGTGATGATGGTGCTGCTTGTGGGCGCCACGGGGCTCGCGACGGCGCTGCCGCCGGTGAGCGTAGGCCTGGCAACCGCCGCCAGCACCCTCGATGGGGAACCGGTGGGGCAGGCCACGGTGTCCGGAAGTGTCCGGGCGGCCCGCTGGTTTGACCTGCAGCTGACGGCAACGGCGATCCACCCGCTGGAGCGCTCGTACCAGGACTCCGCCGGCCGCGACTACCAGAGCGAAACCGTCTGGACCGGCATCGGCTTCCGGCCCTTCGTGACAGTCGGCCAGGCCGTGGAGATCGGTCTGCCGATCCGCACCGCCAACGGCGTGATCCAGTTCCGATACGAGCGCCCGTACCGCGACGAGGTTTCCTGGACCGAGGAGATTCTCGACCGGGAGACGGTGGCCGTGAACAGTATCGGCGTCGACGTTACGGTGGCAGTTTCCGACCGCTGGAGCATCGTTGCCGAAGGGGGCGGCCGGGTCAGTTCGCCGATCCGCACGGTTCTTCCGGTGGATGAGCAGGCGCTCAACACCTGGTACGCCGGCATCGGTGCGACCTACCGTCTGGAGGCCAATCCGTAGTACACTGCACGGCGTGAACCACGTCGTCCTGTTTCTCTACATCGTGCTCATCGCCGGGGGAACGGGGGGCGTGGTCGCCCTGGCGCTGTTGCATACCCGCCTGAGGACGCCGATCACGGCGTCCTTTCTTGTTGCCAACAGTGGACTCCTCGGCGCTCTGCTGCTGGCCCTGATTTCGTTTTATATCGACTCGATCCTTCCGCGCTCGGCGGACGCCACACTCTTTGATCGGGGCCCGGTGCGCACGATCCTGGGCTACGTGTTCGGCGCGGTCGTGTACGGCGGCCTGACGGCGGCGGTGGTGCGGCTTCCCGCGGCGCCGCGGTGGCAGACCCTCGCCTGCGGTGGGGCGGTCCTCGTCGCCATGACCGTGCAGACAGTCCTCATCGTCTCCGGCGCCGTGTCACTCGCGTTGCGGCTGGCGCCGGTCTATCTGGTCACGGTCTCCGTCTGCCTCGTCGGGTTTGGCGTCATCATGGTGCGGAACGGTGGGTCCGCCCCGTCACCGACCATGGCGTGGCTGGTGACGCGCCTCGGGTACCTCACCGCGGGGTTTGCGATTCTGTCGACGCTGCTCTACGGGGTTCTGGCGACCGTTCCGGTGCTGCGGTCGCTGGACATCAGTTTCGATTTCCTCTTCTACGCCGCCTGGTGCGGGCTTTCCATCGCCGCCTTTGTGCGCTACATCACCCGACCGGCGCCGGTGGAGGAATCCGGGGAACTGAGTCGCGCGTTTGTCACCGCCTTTGGCATCACCCGCCGGGAGGAGGACATCGTCCGCCTCATTGGAGAGGGATTGAGCAATCAGGAGATCGCCGACCGTCTGGGAATCTCGTTTGGAACGGTGCGGACGTACGTGTACAACGTCTTCCAGAAGACCGGAGCCGGCAGCCGCGTTGACCTGCTCCGGCTGGTGGGGGGCTACCGCGAGTAGCCGGTGCCGTTGCGGTCCACCGGTGCGTGCCCGGCGGACACCGCGTTACTGGCGACCGGTGCGTGCCCGTCGTTCACGGGCGCGTGGTGAACGTGAAGAATGTGCTGAATCCGAGCAGGTCAAAAACGGTCTTCACGTTTGCGGGAACGTTGCACACCTCGAGCTCCACCGATCGTCGGTGGGCCTCCACGTACAGGCGGGCGATGACGCCGATGCCGGTGGAGGAGGCGTAGCGCAGATCCCTGAGGTCCACCACGACGAGGTGGGGAGCCGGGACCAGATCGAACGCGCGCTGCAACACCCGGGCGACGGCCGGCGAGTTGTCGGTGTCGAGCTGTCCGCTGACCAGGACCGTCACCGTCCGGTGTTCCTCGTCCACAGTGGAGGTCAGGTGCGCCTTGTCGCCGTCGTAGCGCAACGGGTCTCCCCCGGACGCCGCCGGAGTCATGGGGAGCTCTCCCGCTGGATCAGTACGGTGCTCCCCTCGGAAAGCGGAAAACGGGGTGTCTCAACCCGCGCCATGACGCTGTCGATCATCTCGCGGGTCAGGCTCGTCCCGGCGGTGATGTAGGTCATGCCGTTGTCCAGCCGCAGGTCGTCGGCCAGCACCATGCCGGCAACCAGCTCGGTCACCGTGAGCGACCGCGGTTGTCGCGATTCTCGGGCATCGAGGATCTCCATCAGCCGCTTCACAAGCGCCGGATCATAGATGGTGCCGGCGTGGGAGAGAATCATCGAACGGACGCTGCCCTCGGGCTTGCCGTGAACATCCTGGTGGACCACGAAGTCGAGTGCGATTCGGACCACCCGCGACACGAGCGGGATGTCACCGCCGGAGAGCCCGTCGGGGGCGCCGCCCCCGTCCCATCGTTCGTCGACGTGCCCGATGGCGGCGGCCAGGTCCGGCAGATTGAGGGTTGATCCGACGAGGTGCTGACTTTCCCTGAGGATGTCCGCCGGGATCGTCCCGTCGGTCTGCAGCGATTCTTCGAGGCTCCGTCCCAGACTCAGGGCGCCGATGGGAAAGAAATACGCCGCCATTTCGCAGTATCGCCTCCCCGATGCGTCGTCCGTCGCGCCCCGGGCAAGGGCCCCGGCGATGTCTGCGATGCGACGGGCCATCGTGCGACCGCCGGTTTCGCGGTTAATCATCGCGATCACGCTGTCGAGGAACGCCAGCGTGTTCCCCAGCGACCGCTCCGTTTCCTGCTGTCGCCGTCGGATGTACGCCATGGCCCGGTTGAGCTCCGCGGTGCGCTGCTCCACCAGCTCGGTCAGGTGCGCCATGAGCTCGTCGCGCTGGCGGTTACTGCGGGAGTGCTCCAGGGCGTTCTGCACGATCACCAGCAGCTCGTTGTCGTCCCAGGGTTTAAAGAGGTAGCGGTAGACATCCCCGCGGTTGACCGCGTGCCGCATCGCTTCCATGTCGGCGAATCCGGTCAGAATGATTCGCAGCGTGTCCGGGTAGTGCTTCTTGACCCACTGGATAAACCGGTGCCCCTCGACCTCTGGCATCTTCTCGTCGGAGATGACCAGGTCGATCTGGTGCTCCCGGAATACCGCCGTTGCCTCTTTGGCGCTCTCGGCGATGTGCACGGCCGTGTTCTCCAGTTCCTGGAACAGACGGCGCAGCGCCTTGAGAATATTCGGTTCGTCGTCAACCAGCAGGAGATGGTAGGTCGTATCCGCGCTCATGGGTGTCGGTCCTCCTCGGGATGCCAAGCGTAAAGGTCGCACCGGAACCATCGGTGGATTCCAGGGTCATCGACCCGTGGTGTCTGTTCACAATGATATCATACGCGATGCTCAGACCCAGCCCTGTGCCCTCTCCGGCTTTCTTGGTGGTGAAGAACGGTTCGAACACCAGCTTGCGGTGGTCCTCGGGAATGCCGGGGCCGTTGTCTGCGACGCTGCAGTAGACCGAATCCTCGTCGGCCCACGTGGTGATAACGATTCGGCCGTCTGTGGTCCCGGCTCCGCCGATCGCCTGCGCGGCGTTCACGATAAGCGTCAGCAGGACCTGGTTGATCTCGTTGGCGTTGCACGCCAGCGGCGGCACCTCTCCCGCCTGGACTTCGACGTCGGCGACGTACTTGTACTCGTTGCGCGCGATCACCAGCCCGCTTTCCACGCCGCGGTTGATGTCGTAGTTGTCAACGACCTCGTTGCTGCCGGCGCGGGAGAAATCCTTCAGGTTGGTCACGATCGCCACGATGCGCTGGATGCCGTCCGAGGTCTCCTCGAACAGGTCACGGATGTCGGGAATCGTTCGTTCGATGCCCGAGTCGCTCCACACCGCATCCAGTTCCGCCGGTCGCGGATCGGGCAGCTCGCGGTACCGACGGAGAAAGGCGAGGTACTTGTCCACGTAGCGCCGGAGCGTGGCGATATTGCTGCGCACGAAGCCCAGGGGGTTGTTGATCTCGTGGGCAACGCCGGCGGAAAGCTGCCCGATCGAGGCAAGCTTTTCGCGTTTCACGAGTTCATCGTGGGCCTGCCGGAGTTCCTCGTTGGCTTTGCTCAACTCCATCGACCGCTGAATCGACTCCTGCTCCGACTTGATGCGATCGGTGATGTCGTGGATAACGCCCTGGTACAGCGACTGGTCCGTTTCGGGGTCCCGGACCACGGTGGCGCTTTCTGCGCCGAATACCGGTTCGCCGTCCCGCGTCTTCATGACCACTTCCAGGTTTTTGACGAACCCGTTGCGGGTGATCTCCTCCAGGAAGTGGTCGCGGTCGCCGGCGACGTAGTAGAACTCCGCGGCGTTGCGACCGATGAGTTCGTCGGGCCAGTCGTACCCGAGCATTCGGGCACCCGCGTCGTTTACGTCCAGGAGCGTCCCGTCCTGGGCCGTGACAAAGACCATATCCGCGGAATCCCGGAACAACGACCGGTAGCGTGTCTCCGACCTCCGCAGGTCACGGTGGGCAGCGTGGAGCCGCTGTTCCACCACTCTCCGTCGGGTGGTGTCGGCGAGTACCACGATCAGAACCGGCTCATCGTCGTTTTCGCCCGGGATCGGCACCACGACGCCCTGGCCCCACACCGCCTTTCCGTTCTCCTTGCGGAAGGGCACGGCCAGGCGCTGCGCCGACGCCTCGGTGAGCTCGTCCTGCTGCAGAAGCCGTTCGAGATCCGGGCACGGGCGCGCCAGGAGCGAGGGAAACTCCGTGCCGCGCAGGGCCTCCTCGTCGTAGCCGGTCCAGTTCCGGAAGAACGCGTTGGAGGAGAGAATCCGGCCGTGACGGTCCAGCGTGACGATACTCATCGGGGAATGGGCGAAGAACGACTGCAGGCGCCGCTGCTGCACAAGGGCGTCGGCCTCGGCTCGGCTCCGGCGGTGCCGCTGCTGCATGGAGTGCAGCGCGAAGGAGAGGTCCGCCGCGAGCTCGAGGAAGATCTGCCGCGTCTCGGGGTCTCCGCTGTCGCGGGGTGCGATCGCCACATTGATGACGCCGAAACGCTGTTCGCCGTAGCTGAGTTCTGCAGACATTGAGGCGGCGTCGCCGTACAGGAGGTGCAGTGGACATCCGGGACAGTCGGTTCCGGGGCGCTCGCACACCGTAAGCTCCGCGGCGTCGGACGCTGATCCGGGGCCCGATCCGGGTCCGGTCAGGCAGCGCGGCGTCGCCGTGCCCAGGATCCGCAGCAGTTCGGTTCCGGAGCCGACGAACCCGGCGGCGGCGGCACGGCGTTCCGCGTCCAGCTCCCACGGGTCCAGGGTGATCCACACGGAGGGGTAGGCGCCGTGGAGCACCAGTTCGTTGCACGTGTCCCGAATCAGCCGCTGCGGGTCCGCCGCGCGAATCGCGACCTTGTGAACCTGACGAATCGAGACCAGGAGCCGGTTCACGTGTTCCAGGCGCTCCCGCGCGCTCTCGCTCTCGGTGATGTCGCGGGCCACGACCAGTTCGCCGCTGTAGGCCCCGTGGAGGAACACCGGCGATGAACGGATCGCCACGGTGATGGCGTGTCCATCGGCGGTGGAAACTTCGCCCTTGAGATCAAAACTCCGTTCGGGAGCCGTCCCCGTCTCCCGCACGCGAATCTGCGACCGCACCAGGTACTCGTCGCCGAATACGGTCCCGACTCCTTCTCCGACGAGCCGTTCAACCGGACGACCGACCACCTCGGTGCAGTGGTGGTTGGCGTAGGATATCGTGCCGTCGCGGTCATGGATCAGCACGATATCCTGGATCGATTCCACCAGGGCCTTGTACCGGGACTCCTGTTCCAGGCGCCGGCGGTGGGCCTGAGAGAGTCGAGATGCCATGCGGATCGATTCGGCGATCACAAAGCTGCTCGAGCTCTTGAGCAGGACCCCGTGGTGGGTCACCTCGGCGATCGCCTCCATCGTCTCGCGGTCGTCGGAGGCGGTCAGGAACACGATCGGAAGGTCCCGTGCGGCCAGAAGGCGCTCGGCTACCACGATCCCGTCCAACCGGCTCTTGAGGGTGACGTCCAGGACGACCAGATCGATCTCGCCGCCGTCGCGGACGACCCCGAGCCCCTCCTCCCCGCTGTACGCTCCCGTGAGATCCACGCCGAGGTCGGCGCAAATTGCAGCGAGACGCGCGTGGATCCCGTCGTCGTCATCGATGAGCAGAATACGATTGAGCGCAATCTCCGGCGCGGCCACGCGACCAGCGTACCGCGTTCGGGAGCGGGTCGCCAACACCGGCATCTACTCCGCCAGGAGCCGGACGGCGGTGAGGTCGTCGGTCAGGGCATCCGTGGTGGCCAGGTGCCGCAGGTGGTCCACGACACCGGCGAGCGGGCGCCGGCACCCGGCTTCCAGGATGGCGCGGTAGATCGTTTCGCGGTCGGCGCGCTCGCGTCCCTCCTCCGGAAGGTGGAGACCATCGGTGTACAGGTAGAGCGCATCTCCGGGTCGAAGCGGCAGCGTGCGGTCGTAGTACTCGGCGTCCGAGTTGACCCCCAGGGCAACGCCGTACACCTCAACCGGTTCGATATGATTGCCGCGCTGGTGCAGTGGGAGGGGGTTTCCGGCGGAGGAATAGGTGATCGTCCCGGCATCTGGGTCAACGACACAGGCACTGAAGGCGACAAACATGTCCGGGAACTGGTCGGTGATCTCGCACATGCGCGTGTTGAGCCACGCGAGAAACGCGGACGGAGCGCTGATCCACTCCTCCTGCGCAACAAACTCGGGGGTGAGCACGGCTTTCAGCATTGCGGCGACGAAGGCGGTCCGCATGCCGTGCCCGGACACGTCTCCCAGGAGTACGGCGTAGCACCCGTCGGGACCGCTGCGAATGTCCAGGTAGTCACCCCCGACGCCGTGATCGTCGACATTGGACTGGTGCCACGACGGCACGATACCGGTGATTCCCTCCGGTGGGTTGACCGCCAGCAGTCGCCGCTGGAACTCGATTGCCATGCGCAGTTCCTGATTCATGCGGCTCGCCTGTTCGAGATGGCGCTTGCGCATGTAGTGAACCTGCATCGCCTTTTCGATCTCGCGGCGCCGGGCCTTCGCCGGCCCCCGAGATGTTTGATTATGCGTTTTTCATGGTTTCCGCCGCCGGCGGGATTCTGCGATGCGGGAGGGTCGTGCGTTTTGCACGGTGTGCTATGCTGTTGGCATGAACGAACAACAGCTCATCGCGCAGCTTGCAGAACAGGAACAGAAGATCAGGTTTGCATCATTCGATCACGATACCGGGATTGCGGTCGGTATGGCGTTGCTGGAGGCGGCTCGGGCCGATGTCCTGCCGGTGGCGATCGACGTGTCGGCGTGGGGGCAGACGGTGTTCCACGCCGCGCTTCCCGGCAGTTCACCGGACAACGATCAGTGGATCGCCCGCAAGCGGAACGTGGTGCACCGCTTTCACAAGAGCTCGTACCGTGTGGGGCGCGAGCTTGCCGCCGCGGGCAAAACGATCGACGAGCAGTGGTTTGTGGATCCTATGGAATTCAGCCCCCACGGCGGCTGCTTTCCCGTTCGCCTTGCCGGGTCCGAGGGGGTGATCGGCACGGTTACGGTGTCGGGGCTCACGCAGGACAAGGACCACGAACTGGTCGTGACGGTCCTGCGCACGTTCACCGGCGACTGAGGACTGGGAACCGAGGGACGGAACCAACGCGGCGGGCGCCACAGCGCCCGCCGGCGCCGTTCTACAGTTCCGATGCCAGGAACGCCAGGAGCTGGTTCCACGCGTCGGTGGCGGCGCCTCCCTGGTCGTAGGTCGTGCTTTTCACGAAGGCGTGTCCTACGCCGTCGTAGATCGTGATCGTGTTCTCCACTCCGGCGGCGTTCAACGCTGCCTCGAACCCGTTCACCTCGGACACGGAAATGTTGGATTCCTCCCGACCGAAGATCCCGAGCACCGGGGCGTTGTCCGCCATTCGTCCCAGCGCATCCGGTGACTGGATCGGACCACTTCCGTAAAACGTGACGACCGCCGCCAGGCCGCGGGCGCGCGTTCCCAGAAACATCGACTGCGTGCCGCCGAAACAGAAGCCCATGGACGCAACGCGTTCCGCATCGACCGACCCAAGTCCCCGGAGGTACGCGAGCGCGGCATCCACGTCCGCTGCGATCTGTTCCTGCGGCGTGGCCTGCAGCTGGGCGATCGCCTCCTGGGCGGTGGTCGCCACGCTCCCACGGAACGTGTCCGGAGCCAGAACCACGTAGCCCTCCGCCGCCAGGGCGTCGGCGAGGCGTGCGGTATCCCGGTTGAGTCCCCACCATTCGTGAATCATCAGGACTGCGGGAAACGGTCCCGTGCCATCCGGCGTTGCGAGATATCCGTGGAGGCGCGCGCCGTCCGGTCCCGGATACGTTACGTTCGGGTCCGCGGGTGCCGCCGGATCCGATTCCTGCGCCGGGAGCATCCCCGCCGCTCCAAATGCCAGCAGAATGGCCGTTGCGGCCACCAGTCGTTCGCGTGTGATTCCCTTCATGAGAAAAATATGAGTAGTAAAATCAGGAATAGTCAACGGTGCCGGCACACGTCGCACGGCGCCGACGACGGTGTGCGGCACCGGCTCCCGGGCCCCACCACCGGTCACTGCAGGTGGGCGAGCACCATATTCAGACCCTGGACGAAGTCCGCCAGATCGACGGCGTGGTGTCCGCGGTTCTGCGTCGCCGACACGCTGTAGCGGGTCCCGTCGGTGGTTACCAGGCGCAGCGTCATGTTTACCACGCCGGGCTCGGACCCACCCTTGTAGCCCAGGTACTGCCAGGAACCGGCATCGAACGGTCCGGCGGAGACCGCGAGTACGTCGGTCCGGTCGATTCGGTCAATCAGCTGGGTCAGGCCCGACGCGGGGGCGAACCACTCGATCCCGGGATGGACGGGGGCTCCGGCAAAGAGGTCCGGCGGCGGAAGCGCGCCCGACAGTCCCCGGCGCAGTATCTCCCGCCGCGTGCCGGCGTCCCCGTTCAGGTAGCGATCGCGTACTTCGGTCGAGTCCGGGGCCTTGAGCAGGAAGGCCTCCCGTGTGGTCAGAACCGGCGTGTCGCCGGGGAAGGCGGCGTCTACCGCGTCGCGTCCCAGCCGGTGGATGAGGGCATCCGTTGCGGTGTTGTCGCTCATGCTGATCATGAGGACCGCCAGCGTCTCCAGGGTGGCGGCTGTTCCGTCGGGCCAGTCCTGCGTCACCCCCGACGGCAGCGACCGTTCGCCGTGGTCGAGGTGCACAACCTCGTCCCAGCGCGCATCGCCCGCCGCGACCGCCAGTTCCAACGCCCTGAGCACGGCAAGTTTGAACGAGGAGCCGACCGCCAGGGGACGATCCGCGTTTCGGGCCACGATTTCCTCTCCGTTTCGTCGGATGGAGAGCGCGACCTCGCCGGGGCGATCCATAAACCGTGTCACCGCCGCAGCGAGGTCCTCCGTGGCGGGGGTGATCTGCCGGAAACGAAGCCCGGCGATGGCCCCATCCGAGAGCACGACATCCGCGATCGCAGTCCCGTTGACGAAGCGCACCGTGAACGGGGAATCGGTCCCTTCGATACCGCGGAACGGGCCGAGGTGTTCACCAAGGGAGCTCAGGATCGTCTGCAGCCGATCGACGGAGACGGCGGCGGCGAACTCGTCCGTAAACGTCACAGCCTCGGGGCCGGCGGTGAACAGCGCCTCGAGCACGGCCTCCGGCGTTGGGGTGCCATCCCGTGGTTGCTCCTGAGCGGGAACGGCGAACGCCGACAGCAGGAACGTGGACAGGAGACCGAGGATGCCCGCAACGCGACGGGTGCGGCGAATGGTGCCGTGGAGATGTGTCATGTGCCATCGTGGCAGAGGGGAAGCGGTCTGTGCAACAGCGTTCTGAATACGCGATTCCCGTGTTACGATCGGGGCATGAGTGCACACGATCTGGATTTCACGGGAAGCAGGGTGCTGGTGACCGGTGGCACCCGCGGCATCGGTCGCGGGATTGCGGAGGCGTTTGCCGCCCGCGGGGCCCGGGTGGCGCTCGCGGCTCGCGACGGTGCCGGAGCCGCCGACGGTGCCGCTCGGCTCTCGCAGGATCACGGCGTTCCCTGCATGGGCGTCGCGATGGATGTCCGTGACGAGGCGTCGGTCCGTGGCGCCGTTGACGCCGTTGTGGCGGAGTTCGGCGGCCTGGACGTCCTGGTGAACAACGCCGGCGTCGCCAACAGCGTGGCCTTCGCCGACATGGATGCAGACACCTGGCGGCGGGTGATCGATACAAACCTCACCGGCGTGTATCACTGCTGCCGCGCCGGGCTCGCGGTGATGGAACGCGGGGCACGGATCGTGAACATCGCGTCGATCTCCGGGTCGATGGTGAACGTTCCGCAGTTTCAGGCGAACTACAACACCTCAAAAGCGGCGGTGATCATGCTCACGCGCTCCCTGGCGGTGGAGTACGCGCCCCACGGGATCCGCGTAAACAGCGTGAGCCCCGGCTACACGCTCACCGACATGAACCGGCGGCCGGAGGTGGCGGAACTGATCCGCGTGTGGACCGACCGCACCCCCATGGGGCGTCTGGCGGAGATCCGGGAGATCGCCCAGCCGGTCCTGTTCCTTGCCTCGGAGATGAGCTCCTTCATGACCGGCCACGACCTGGTGGTGGACGGCGGGATCACGCTCCTGTGTTAGACTGACCGGTATGTGGAGTATCGCGTTTGTGACGGTCGGTGTGCTGGCGTGGATCGGTGCCGCCATGCACTGGCGCCGCGTTTCGGTGTGGCTGCGGCGGGCCGCGCGCACCGGCGCCGAGGTGGTCCGCCTGGAAGGCAGCATGCCGGGACAGGATCTGCCGCCGGCGGGGCAGATCAACGAGAAAATGACGGTGTTTCCCGTCGTGCGGTTTACGGACGCCGGCGGTGCCACCCACGAGTGTCGTGCCCGTATGGGTATGCCGTACCGGACGCTGAAGGATCGGGCGACCCTGGATATCACCTACGACCCGGAATCTCCGGAGGACGTCCGCCTCGGCGCGAACGCCGACCGCGGTCTGGCGACGACGCTTGCGGGTATGGGAACGATCGTGGTGATCCTGGGCGTCGTGGGGCTCCTCCGGTAGGGCGGACCCTTCCTGTCCCAACGCGCGGCGCCAAACGCCCAGCGCCGGACGGCTATACCACGATGAGCTGCTTCCCCGCGCCGCGAATGAGGTTCGCGTAGTGCTCTGAAATTCCGGAGTCGGTGATCACCACGTCGAAGGCGTCGAGGTCCGCCACGTGGGCGGCCTTGACCACGCCGAACTTGGAGGAATCCAGGAGGAGATAGCGGGTGGCGGCAACCTCCAGGGCGGTCTGCTTCAGCCGCTGCTCGTTGAAGTTGCTGGTTGTCAGCCCCAGGCGCTCGTCGAATCCACTGCCGGTGATGAACGCGCGGTGGGCGCGGGTTCCGGCGAGCGCCCGCAGGCCTTCGGGACCCTCGCAGATCAGCGAGTCGGGATCGAAAAGGCCGCCGGCGAAGTAAATGGTGAACTGCCGCCGCTCGTGGAGTTCGATGAAGGTGTTGAGGGAGTAACAGACAACGGTCAGCGGCAGGTCCGGCGGGATCGCCCGGGCGAAGAAGTAAGGTGTTGATCCCATGTCGATGACGATCGTTTCCGATTCCCGCAGATAACCGGCCGCCGCCCGGGCGATGCGCGTCTTCTCGTCGCGTTGCTGCTGCGCCTGCTGGGCGACGAAGTACTTGTCGCCGATCGGTACGCGGCCGGCGGCGAGGTTGAGCGAGGCCACCCCGCCGTGGACCGCCACCGTCCCGTCGGCCTGCAGTTTCTTCAGGTCACGGCGGACGGTGATCTCCGATACGCCGCACGTCGCCGCGAGTTCGCTGATCGACGCGATCTGGCGGTTGGTGAGGAGCTCAACGATCAGGTTGGAGCGTTCATCCTGTTTTCCCATCGATCTGCCACGATACACCGACCACCCTCGGTGGGCAACGGCCGTGCGGCGCCGACGAACGAGCGCTCGTACTCGTAGATCCGTTGCATCTTGGCCTCCGACCGGCACCCTGGTTCCCATTCCGCCGCCAGCCATATCGACACGAGCCGCTTCGCGAGCTCGGACCCCACAACCTGGGACCCGAACGCCAGGATGTTGGCGTTGTTTGATTTTCGCGCCCGTTCCGCGGAGTACGCGTCGGTACACAGGGCGGCGTAGGCGCCGGGGACCTTGTTCGCGGCGATCGAGACCCCGATGCCGGTCCCGCAGATGAGAATCCCGCAGGCGTACCGGCCCGCGGCGACGTCGGAAGCCACCGCTACGGCGACGTTGGCGTACACCGTGTCGGTGCTGCCGTAGTCTTCCACCCGGTAGCCCAGCGACTCCACGTGGTCGATGATCGTTTCCTTCAGCTCCCTGGCGTTCGGGTCACACCCGATTGCGATTGTCGTCATGCCGCCCTCCAGTAACCGTCGGCGGCGAACAGCCGGTCGACGCACGCGTCGAACACCCCGGTCTCCATCGCCGTGTCGAGTACGGTATAGCGCCGGCGGATCTGTCGCGCGCCGTGGTAGCTGCGGTGGAGCCGATCCTGGTCCACCCCGATCGTGGCGGGATCCGACGGGCACCCCGCCTGATGCAGCCGGCTGCGGATCTCCTCCGGGGACAACAGTTGCCGGCGCAAGCGTCCCTGCAGGTCTCCCCACGACGAACGGAGTGTGGTGAGGCGGGCGCGCAGCTGGTCGTCGTCGGGGACCTTCGCCAGCGTTTCCTCGACGCTTTTCTTCCGGAGAATCGGAATCGTGTGCTGTGACGCGATCCGTGCCGCAAGCTGGTCGCGCGTCGGTCGCCGACGAATGAGACGATCCACGTCCAGCCCGGAAAAGTCGTGCATGAGGAACTGGTCGTACATGGCCGACACGGCTACCGTGCCGATCCCCACCTTGAATCCATGGGAGAGCCACACGCCCTCCTGCTCCAGGTGTTCCATTTCCCACAAATGACTGAACTGGTGCTCCGCACCCGACGCCGGCCGCGAGTTCCGGTGGGCCTGCATCGCGAGACCGGTGATCAGGAGGCCCTCGGTGAGCCGTTCGACCGCCTGGGGTTGCGCGTGGGCGATACCGCGGGGATTGCCGGTCCAGCGGCGGAGGGAATCCTGCACCAGGTGCCACGCCGGGGCGTAGATCGCCTCGGCGCCGAGGGCGTCGGCCACGATCCAGTCGGCCCCGGCGGTGACCTTTGCCAGGAGATCCGCGTAGCCCGACGCGGTGAGGGCCGCCGGTGCGGCGGTGACGATCTCGGTATCGGCGACCACTGCGACCGGTGCGGGGCAGGAGAACGTCTGCTTGTAGCCGTCCCGGGATATCGACGCGCCGAAGGCGGTGTATCCGTCCATAGACGCGGCGGTGGCCACAACCATGTATCGCCGCTCGCTCAGATGAGACGCCAGTTTGACGATGTCGTTGATCGTTCCCGATCCGACCGCCACCGGAATCGAGTCGCTGTGCCGCAGGTGCGCCACGATCAACATCACGGTTTCGTAGTCCGCGTAAACCGCCGGCGTTGCCGCGAACACGTACGACGGGCGACAGGGAACGCCGGCGTTCCGCAGTGCTCGTTCCACCGCCGCTCCGGCGACATCGTAGGTGGCGGCGTCAGCCACGATCACGGCGGGGCTGGCGCCAAAGCAGTCAATAAACACGTCGGCGGCTCCCGCAATGGCTCCCGATCCCACACGGATCATCCGTGTGTCGTGGGCGCCCCGAATCGCGTCCTCAATCGCCGGTTTGATCATTTCGCAACTCCTTGTGTCTTTGAATGGAACATGGAATTACAATAAGGGCGTTACAATGATGCGTCAATAACAAAACATGGCAAATTATGAAATAGAACTTGCAAATACCGACCGACGCACGGGTACGGGGTTTCGTCGCGGAGAACGTCCACAGGCTCCCGCCCGACGTGATAGATTTGGCGGCATGGCGCGCTCATCGTTCGATCTGTACTACCAGCACGGGTGGGTCTACCTGACCGTCCCCCGCGGCGGCGCCGGGTCCTCGGTCTATCCGGAAGATGTCCGCAACCGCATGCGGCTCCTGGGAATGCCGCGCGTTTCAACGCAGCGCCTTCGTGACGCGCTTGACGCGGCCGACGGATCGCCACACCGGCTGGTGGAGTGGCCGGAGGGCGAACGGCTGACGTCAACGATGACGGTGGAGATCGCCGAAGACGCCATGTCGGCGACGGTGACCGTGTCGGCTCCCCGACGCGGTGCCGCGCCGCCCACGGTCGACGATCTGGTCGCTGCCCTGGCCCGGGACAGCGTGGTCGCGGGTGTCGACCGGACCGCGATCGGCAAGCTCCTCGCGGCGGGGACGTGGGATACGCCGACCACGGTCGCACGGGGCCGGGAGCCCGTGTTCGGGCGCAGTCGTCGGGTGGAGTACCGGTTCGAACTCAACCGCGGCAAACCGTACCTCGAGCTTCCCTTCGGACGCATCGATCTCCGGGAGCTGAACTTCATCGATAACCGTCACGCCGGCGATCTCCTGGCGGTTCTGCTGCCGCCCGTGCAACCCGAAGACGGGTACACCGTCGGGGGCACGGTGATTCCCGCGGAGCGTGACGATTCGGTGGCCTCGATTCCCGCCGGCGAGAACACGCGACTCTCCTCCGACGGCAGTGAACTCACCGCTGAGATCGACGGGAACGTCCGGTTCCGCGACGGGCTGGTGATCGTTGAGCCGGTGGTGGAGGTGGACGAGGTCGACTACAGCACCGGAAACATCCATTTCGACGGGTCGGTTGTGGTTCACGGCCACGTGGCGGACGGATTCACGGTGGAAGCGACCGGAAACATACAGGTGGGAAAAGGCGTAGGGCGGGCAACCCTCTCCGCCGGCGAGAACATTCTCCTGACCACGGGGATGAACGGAAACGGCGACGGTCACCTTTCCTGTGGCGGAAACCTGTTCGCCCGCTACCTCGAAAGCTGCGCGGTGAGCTGTCACGGAAACCTGTTCGTGGAAGAGGCGGTGATGCACTCCAGCCTGTCGGTGTGGGGACACGTGATCCTGAACGGCCGTCGAGCGGAGATCATCGGTGGCGACGCGGTCGTTGGCGGCAGCGTCTGGTGTCGCAAGCTGGGAACGATGTACGACGCCGATACGCGCGTCGCCATCGGGGTGTCGCCGGAAATCGTGTCGGCGTACCGTGCCGCTCGCGGCGACCTGGACCATGCCGATGAGGAGGTGGAGCTCCTGGAGGACAAGATCCACCGTCTCGACCGCGCGATTCGCGAGGGCCACACCGACGAACGCTTTGCCCGTGCTCGCGCGCAACTTGAAGAACAGCGTGCCGCAGCGAGCTCCCGCGCCGACGCCCTGCGGCGGAACGTTCCGGCGCTTCGGGAGCGTCTCGATCCGTCCCGGGAGAGCATCGTCGTGGCCGAAGAGGTGATGTACCACGGATCGGTGGTGCGTTTCGGAACCCACGAATACCGGGCGCCGCAGTCGGGGTCCTGGAAAACGGTCCTGCGGATGAGCCACGGAGATATTCATGCCGAGGGGTTCGATGCCCACGACCCACCGGAGATCTCGTTCGTCGAAGCCACCGAAGCCGACGAAGCCGACGCCGCGTCGTCCGGGACCGCCGCCGGGTAGCCCACCCGACCGGGCGGGAGCTATTTTCTGATGCATGCACTAAGCTTTTCTCGGAGGAAACGATGGACCTGGTACGCGACCCGATTCCCCGGCTGATCCGCCAGATCGCGGTGCCCTTTGCCCTGGGCATGATTTTCAACACGATGTTCAACGTCACCGACACGTTTTACGCCGGTCGGCTGTCCACGGATTCCCTCGCGGCGCTGTCGCTGTCCTTCCCCATGTTCTTCCTGGTACTCGGACCGGGCATGGGGATTCAGACGGGGGCATCGGCCCTCATCTCCAACGCCCTCGGCGCGGGTGACCGTCGTCGGGCGGTGCAGTACCAGATTCAGGCAATTCTGCTGGCCGGCATGGTGACGGTGGTTGTGAGCGTGGCGCTCAACATCGCGCTGCCGGCGATGTACCGGTTTTTCGGCGCCGACGGTGAGGTGCTCGCCGGCGGCCTGCGGTACATGCGAGTCATCGCGAGCGGCGGACTGGTTATCGCCCTCGCACAGGTTCTGAACGCGGGACTGGTGGCTCGCGGGGATACCCGGGCGTTCCGAAACGTCCTTATCGCGATCGCCCTTCTGAACGTCGGACTGGATCCGGTGCTTATGTTCGGGGTATCCATCGGTGACACGACCCTCATCCCCCGGATGCAGGAGGCGGGGACGGCGCTCGCCACCGTGCTGCTGCAGGGTGTCGGCCTGGGATACCTCATCGTTCGCGGTCGTCGCGAAGGTGTGTACGACGGCGCGGTCCGGAGCGACTGGCGTCCGCGGGGCGATCTCATACGGGATCTGGTCGGTCAGTCGGCACCGGCGACCCTCGACTTTCTGATCATGACGCTGGGGTCCTTCGTCATCAACTACTTCGTGTCCGACTTCGGCCGCAACCCGATCGCCGCGTACGGGGCGAGCCTGCGAATCGAACAGATCGCGCTCCTGCCGCTCTTCGGGATCAGCACGGCCCTGTCCACCCTGGTGGGACAGAACAACGGCGCCGGCCGTCTCGATCGGGTGGACGAGTCGTTTCGCACGTCGGTTCGGATTTCGGTGTTTGCGGCGGTGGCGATCCTCACGCCGGTGCTGCTGGCGGCGGGATCGCTCCTGCGCCTCTTTACCGATACCGCGGAGGTTGTGGCGATCGGACGGCGCTACCTGTACATCCAGGGGATCACGTATTTTTCGTACATCCTCATGAACCTGTCGAACGCGGTCCTCAGGGGCCTCAAGCGCCCGATCATGATCATGTGGGTCGGGGTCTATCGGCAGATTGCGGCCCCCTTCGCGGTGTTCCCGTTCCTTGCCTACGTCCTCGGCATGCGGGTCGACGGGGTGTTCTGGGGACTGGCGCTGGTCAACTGGTCGGCGGCGGCCTTCACGTTCTGGTGGTCGCGGCGCACCCTCGCCCGGGTGCGGGCGCTGGCACCGGACTCCGCGATTGTCGCTCCTGCGGAGTCCTGATTCCGGCGGAGTGTGCCGTCGGCGCCCCTGCGGGACGGGGCGCCACAATTCTCAGTGCGAAATCGCACTATGTGTACTACAATCTATATATGCCTTTCATAGATTTAGCAGGACTGGACGATGCAACGTTCAAGCCGGTGAACGGTGACGGCGGACACATTCGGGTCATCGGTCTCACGCAGTGCAAGCACTGCCACCACGCCATTGCCGTGCTGCGCAAGCGCGGCGTGGAGTTCTCCTTCGCGTACCTGGACGCGATGCCCGCACCAGTCCGCGGGAAACTGCTCAGGGCGCTGAAGGCCCACGTCTCACCGGCGGCACTGCTCTTTCCGGTGCTGCTTACCGACGATGGTACCTTCGTGGCAGGGGACGACGCCGATGTCTGGGCCGAGGCCGGGGTGGACACCGGCGGCGAGGTGTACGCCGACGCTTGACGTGTATGACCGCTCCTGTCAGGTTTGGAGCGGGGCACACGTCATGAAACGAAATCCGTTTCGATTCTTCGTCGAAATCTACCAGCAGCCCACGTGGGCGATCGTCTGGATCAATATCCTCACCGCAGTAAACCTGGCGAGCATTGCGTTCCTCGACTCCCCGGAGGGGCGGCTCATCCTCGCCACGTATGCGATCAACACGACGGTCATGCTGGCGCTGTACCGCTCCGCGGGAATGGGGAAGATCCTGGGGGCCGCCCACGCATTGTGGGTTCCGCTGCTGATCTATCTCTGGCCGCGGGCGGTTTCCGCGAGCACCGGACCGTTGCGGGTGTACCTGTTGGTATTCTGTGCCATCGCGACGGTATCGCTGGCGTTCGATCTCTCCGATGTGGTGCAGGCGCTCAGGAGCCGCAACGCGCCGCGGGTGGACTGACCACCGGGCCACGCCGCCGAGGCGGTCACGGCAGCGCGCCGTGAATCGCCGACCCGATCAGAAACAGCGCGAGTCCGATCACCGGAAGCGTCAGGGCAAGGGAGACTCGTCGCAGTCGGCCGTAGTGGAAAGCGATCCACGCGACGATGATTGAGGTCGGAAGCAGAATCGGGGTTGTTACGGCGCCGGCTATCTGCAGGTAGACACCGAGACTCAGCCCTTCATCGGCGAGCATCGGAGCGAAGAGGCCGCCCACCGTGGCCGGTACGATCAACAGGCCGTAGGCGACGGTCGCACCCAGGAGGGCGACCCGTGGCCATCGGCCCTGGGGGTTCATTGTCCACACGGTACACCCAAGTATGGCACATTCGCCGGCGGATGTCCCGTCCCGGGCCCAGGCTCCCTGTCGCGCGGAATTACCTGCCCAAAAAACGGTTGCGCCGGCGTCGCGGTGGTTGTAGAAGAAGGCATGAGAATCACCGACGCTGCCCGGATCGATGAATACTACCGCGCCCTCCTGACGCGGGACAGCCAGTATCTTGGAAGCTTCGTCGTGGGTGTGACGACCACGGGCATCTGCTGCCTGCCAACCTGTCGCGCCCGGAAACCCAGACCGGAACACACAGAGTTTTTCCACACCGTGGGAGATGCGTTGCGCGCAGGGTACCGACCGTGCAAAATCTGCCGCCCCACGGAGGGTGCGGGTACGCCGCCTCCGGCGGTGCGTCGGGCGCTGGAAATGGCGGTGGCGGCCCACGATCAGCGCCTGACCGACACCGACCTGCGTCGCGCGGGTATCGGTCCCGACGCGGTGCGACGCTGGTGCAAGGCTCACCTTGGGTTTACGTTTCACGGGTATCAGCGAATGCTGCGCGTGAACGCCGCATACCGGTCCCTCGCCCTCGGCACATCGGTGACCGATACCGCCTTCGCGACGGGCTACGAGTCGCTCAGCGGGTTCCGGCAGCGGTTCGAGGCGATGGTGGATGCACCACCTTCAGAGATCGGTCGGCACGAGGTGATCCGCTTCCAGCGGCTGGAGACGCCACTGGGTCCCATGCTCGCCTGCGCAACCGACCGCGGCCTGTGCCTGCTCGAGTTCACCGACCGCCGCATGCTCGAAACACAGATCCGAACACTGACGACGCGTCTCGGCGCGCGGATGCTCGCCGGTGAGCATCCCTTCCTCGACCGGATCGCCTGCGAACTCCGTGAATACTTCGACGGAACCCGTACAACGTTCGATGTGCCGCTCGACCAGCCCGGAACGCCGTTTCAGACTGCGGTGTGGGGAGAGCTCACGCGTATCCCCTACGGAGAGACGCGCAGCTACGCCGAGCAGGCGTCCGCCCTGGGGCGGCCCACAGCCGTGAGACCGGTGGCTGCGGCGAACGGGCGCAACCGGATCGCGATCGTGGTGCCCTGTCACCGCGTTATCGGCTCCGACGGGAGCCTGACCGGATACGGGGGCGGGCTCGCCCGCAAGCGCTGGCTCCTGGAACACGAGCGTCGGGTGAGTAGCCGGTGAACGGCGGACGGCGGGTGGACGACTGGTGAGACACTCCGTTCGCGTCAGGGTATGCGTGGCGGTGTGGGTGGCTGTGTACGTGGCGGTGTACACCAATCGTCTGTCTCTGCGTGGTGTGTCCCCCGGTGGACGAAAAACTGTGCCTGATACGAATCCCCGATTCGTCATATAGTGGGTACAGTAGGGAGAGACGCATGCATACGATCAGTCCGTCATTTATCCGGGAGATCCTCAGCGCCGCCGCCACCGACGGGGTTCTCAGCCTCGCCGGTGGTCTGCCGCGGGAGGACCTGTTTCCCACCACCGCGTTTGCCGACGCCGTTGCCACGGCCGTGGCACGGGAGGGGCATCGGATTCTGCAGTACGCAGAGACGCCGGGGGATCTCAGGCTGCGGGAGTGGATCGCCCGGCGGATGACCTCCACCCACGGAATGCCCACCTCCGCCGAGCAGGTCATGATCACCACCGGGTCGCAGCAGGCGCTGGATCTGGTGGCAAAACTCTTCAGCGATCGTCCCGTTGCGGTGGAGAACCCCGGTTACCTCGGCGCGGCGATGGCCTTTGCCGCCAATCGGGTTGAGACCGTACCGGTGGACCGAATCGGCGACGCGCTCGATCGAATCGATACGGCGGCCCTCGTCCGGGCGATCGACGGCGGCGCGGCGGTCTTCTACGGCATGTCGCGATTCCAGAATCCCACCGGCGCGTCCTGGTCCGCCGAGGGGCGGCGGCAGCTCGTTGAACTCCTGGAAACCCGCGGTGTCTGGTTTGTGGAGGACGACCCCTACGGCGAGCTGCGCTTTGACGCAGATGCGGAAGCCGACGCAGATGCGGACGCCGCAGATGCGGACGCCGCAGATGCGGACGCCGCCACCTCAGCACGCATCGATCGCGGGCTGCACACTCCGGTGGCGGCGGATGCGCCGGACCGGACGATCTACTGCGGCAGCTTCTCAAAATCCGTTGCGCCGTCGTTGCGTCTGGGGTTCGTGCGGGCGCCGGTGGAGATTGTGCGCGAACTGGGACGGCTCAAGCAGGCGGCGGATCTCCACAGCAGCGGGATCCTGCAGGCCGCACTGGTGACGATGCTTACCAGCGGACCGTTCGACCTGGACCAACACCTTCGTCGTGTGCGGGCCGCGTATCGAGTTCAGCGTGACGCCCTTCACCGTGCCGTTGCCACGCACCTGCCCGATGCAACGGTCGGCGTTGAACCCGCCGGCGGCATGTTCCTGTGGATCGATTTGCCGGAGTCGACCTCGGCGCTGTTTGAGCGGGCGATCGCTCGGGGAGTGGCCTTCGTTCCCGGGGTCCACTTCCGCGCCGACGGCGGCGACACCGGCATGCGGCTCAACTTCTCGTGCCTCGATCCGGCGCAGATCGAGACCGCCGTGGCGAGGATCGCCGCCGCACGGGAGGACGCGGCGCCGTGAACGCCGATCTGCCGCTCTACCAGCAGGTTGCGGACCGCATCGCGCAGCTCATCCACGATCGGGTGTATGAGCCCGGGGAGCGCCTGCCGTCGATCCGGGACGTTCACGCGGATTTCTCGGTGAGCATCAATACCGCCCGGGAGGCGTTCCGTGTCCTCGAGGACCGTGGCGTGGTTGAGGCCAGAAGCCAGTCGGGGCACTACGTGCGGACCGGACCGCTGGTATGCGACGACGACGGCATGGAATTCCCCGTGATTACCGGCTCCGCACCCCTGTCGCGGACGGCGGATCGACTCACCCGCCGGGTTCTGACCGACTCCATGCGCCGCGGATGGATCAATCTGGCCACGGCTGAGCCCCCGGCGGATCTGCTCCCGGGACGCCGCCTTGCCGAACTGACCGCTCGCGCGCTTCGCCGGGATCCGCATCGGGCGGTGGCGTACGAGCTTCCGCCGGGACCCGAGCTCCTGCGGGCCGAGATCGCCAAGCGGGTCGCGCGGGGCGGTGTGAACGCGGCGGTCGACGATATCCTGGTGACAGCAGGGTGCCTCGAAGCGGTGTTCGTGTCACTGCTGACGGTGTGTCGCGCCGGCGACTCGGTGCTGATCGAATCCCCCGGCTTCTATCTGTTTCACCAGCTCCTGGATCGTCTCGGACTCAAGGCCGTCGAGGTTCCGAGTCGCCCGGGAACGGGTGTTGATCCCGACGACGTCCGGACGGCGCTCGATGCCGGTCCGATTCGCGCCGCACTCCTGACGGCCAATTTCTCGAACCCCACCGGCGGAACGATTCCGGAGGATCGCAAGCGCGAGATCGGACGCATTCTCGCTCAACACGGCGTCTTCCTGATCGAAGACGACATCTACGGCGAGATGGCGTGGGACATGCCGCGCCCGGCGTCGCTGGCCGCGTTTGCGGACCCCGCTCGGACCGTGCTGTGTTCCTCGTTCAGCAAGTCGGTATCACCGGGGTACCGGATCGGGTGGGTCACCGGCGGTGCCGATCTGGTGGAACGGGCGATCCACACCAAGCTTGTGACTTCGGCGGCGGTGTCGACGCCGGCGGCGGTGGGCATCTCAGAGTTTCTGGCCGGCGGGGGCTATGACCGATGGATCCGGTCGGCACGCAGGCACTATCGGAGCACGGTCCCCCGTTTGCGTGAGGCGATCGCCGAATCCTTTCCCGCCGGCACCCGCTCAACGCGGCCGGCGGGAGGAATGGTCATCTGGGTCGTCATGCCCGCCGGCGTTGATTCGGTTGAGGCATACGAACGGGTACGGCGCGAGGGAGTGGCCTTTGCACCGGGGCCGGTGTTCTCGCTGCACGGGGCGTTTGCCAACTGCCTGCGAATCAACGCCACCGACTGGTCTTCGGAGATCGACACCGCGGTCCGGCGCATCGGTGCGGTGGCCTCGGATCTGGCGCGGGAGAGCGTTGCGACCGTTATCCCGGGAGGGATCGGAAGCGGCACGAGCGGGTGAGGGCGGCGTGGTCCTTGCGCAGGTGCTGATCCAGGAGTCGAGCGGCGTCGCCGCCCGGGCGCCGCAAATGGCTCAGGATCGCCACATGCTCCCGGAATGTGACCGCCGGGGCGCGCTGCCAGGCGCCGTCGTCACCGATTCCGACCGCAAGAAACGCGGACACCTGCCCGGCAAACCGGTCCAGGTGCGCGTTGCCTGCGAGGCTGCAGAGGCCGCGGTGAAACGCGCGGTCGAGTTCGGCGTACTGTCCGCCGTCGGGCACGGCGTCGGTGTGGCGTCCCACCAGCCCCGCCATGTCGGCAACGATCCGGTCGAGGTCCGCCAGGCGCGCAGGGTCCGGGGTGGCTGCGTAGTTCAGAACGGCCGATACCTCCACCATGCGGCGGGCATCGAGCGCCTGGAGCGTGTCCATGCGCGTGGGAATGCGGACCAGGCAGCCGCTGCGGGGCCGTACCTCCACGATCCGTTCCTGTTCCAGGCGCTTGATCGCGTCCCGGATCGGTATCGTGCTGACATCGAGCTCCCCGGCGAGCTGTTTGATGTTCAGGCGTGCTCCAAGCCCGATCCGTCCGCTGCGGATCTCCTGTGAGAGGTACTCATAGACACGATCGCTGATCGTTCCCGACGGTGACGCGCCGGCGTCACGGGAACTGCGTCGCTGTGGCATCCTGTTCTCCAGTGTACGACGCCGCCTCTGCGGTTCTCAAATCGGGGGCGGGGTATCGCGTTCTGATATATCAGTTGCCGCCGCACGAATCGGGGTGTACCATGACCTATGGCAACCTCCCCGGACGGCCGGAACTCCGCCGACCGCGTCGTGGTGTTTGCCGGAGGTTTTCTCGCCTATTCACCCATCGATCCGGCAACCGCCCAGGGCGGCGCCCGCATCCTCGCCGCCATGCAGATCGAACACGGAACGCGCGCCGATGTCGTGTTTCGCTGCCCCCGTGACTCCTCGATTCCGGTACGCTCCGAAGAGGTCGCCGACACGACGATCGTTGTCGCCGGCGACGAACGCTACGACCGGGAGCTGCTGCACGCCTGTGGTGTCGCCGGTGGCGGTCGCCTGCGCTGTATCGCGAGGTACGGTGTCGGTCCCGGCTCCATCGACATCGCCGCCGCCACCGAGGCGGGGATCGTGGTGAGTCACGCTCCGGAGGCACACACCGTTCCGGCGGCTGAATGGGCCGTCAGCACCTTGCTCGACCTCGCCGCCCGGCGCATTCCGTTTCACGAACGAGCCGCCGAGGGGCGCGAGGCGGACGGCGTGCCCCGCCTGGACGTGAGCGGCAGGACACTGGGCCTCGTGGGAACCGCTCCCGTGGGTCGGGCCGTGGTCCGGCTGGTGGCGGGGTTTGGGCTCGATGTGCTGGCCTACGATCCCTCGCCGGACCCGGTCTGGGCCGCGAAAAACGGGGTGACCTACGCGGACCTCCACGAGCTGTGCCTCCTGTCGGATCTGATATCGGTTCACTTGGTTGGAGCGGGGCCGGTCATCAGCTACCGGGAACTGGACCTCATGCGTCCCTCCGCCGTACTGGTCGACAGCACCGGCACCGGTGCCACCGACGCGCGGGCGGCGTACCGCGCGGTCGCGGAACGCCGTATCTGGGGATACGGCGTGGACACGGTGTGGCCGTATCCGGAAATGCCGCTTCGTTCCCTGAACATCACCGTCGCCCCGGGGGTTGCCGGCGAGACGGTTCGGGGACGCTCCGCCATGCAGCACGCCGTTGCCCAGGCGGTGGTGGATGTGATTCTTGGACGCGTTCCGTTTCACGCGGTCAATCCGGAGGCGGCGGCGGTCCAATAGCCGACGGCGGTCCTGTCGTTCGCCGGCTTCTATCGCAGGCTGCGCTGATCGTCCAGCGTTCCTACCTCGCAGCGGGTTATCTCCACGTCCTGCGGTTGCGTTTGTCCCAGATCCGGTTCCCCGAAACGAATGTCGGCGCCCGTGTTCCGGGTGTAGGTTCCACCGGAGATCAGCACGCCGGTGAGCGTGGCCGGGTTCTCTGCATAGTTCGGGTCGTCACCGGTGCCGCGGGCCTTGATCGCCAGCCCGGCGCCGTGGACGGAGTCGCTCCCGTTGTCGACCACCGTGAGGTTTAGAAACTGCAGATTGCGGTACGCGCCGAACTTGAGGTTGATGTCGATCCCGGCGGTCCAGTCTTCTGCCCACCACGGTGTCCGCGAGGTATCGCCGTTATCGTGGAACGCCGAGTCGCGGATCACGGACTCGGACAGCCGCTCGGTGTAGAAGCCCTTGAGGCCGTTCCCGCGGAACTCGCTGGAACTGATGGTGATCGACTCGGCCACCGTCGGTTCGTTTTCGGAGTTGTAGACGATCATGCCGTAGCCCATGTCCGCGCAGAGTACCCGGTCGACCACGAGGTGGCGCAGCGGCGTGCTCGGGGCAACGGTGATCCCCTGCTCGGGCGTTCCGTTCTGCAGGTTTCCCACGATCGCAACGTCGCGGATCGTGACGTAGTCGATCGACGCGGCGGGCTCAAAGAGGATACCGGGGCGCTGGTGGGACGGATCGAGTGCCGGGTCATGCCGGATGCGAAGGCCCTGGAGCGTCACCGGTCGCCCGGCGGTCCCCGACGCGGCCACCACAACGCTGGGGCGGTACGATGAATACGCCGTATCGGGAACATACTTAGGATCGAAGACCTCCTGGGGAGCGGAGACCTGGATCACCGTCCCGTCCGTTCCACTCCCGGCACCACGAAGGGTCAGAGGGCGGTCGATCTCGAGCCGCTCGTCGAACGTTCCGCTGGCGATCTCCAGGACCCAGTGAAAGCCGTCCGACCGTGGGACGGCGTCGATCGCATCCTGGATCGATTCCTCAGCCGTGACCGACGCGTAGCGGTACACGTCGCGAACGGTGAGGGTCCAACGGTGGCGGACGGTATGCTCGCCGTCGCTGACGGTGCACTCCACGTCGGCGCTCCGGTTCGAGGGCGTCGTGGTGTGGACGTCGATCTTTGGTGCCGTCCCCCCTACGACACCGTCGGTCAGGCTCAGCCACGCCGGCCCAGAGACCATGGTCATGGTGAGAGCGTCTCCGTCGGGGTCCGTGGCGACGATCGCGTAGCTGTAGACGGCGAGTTCGTCCACGTCGGCCGGCGCGACCGAGGTCACCGAGGGCGGACTGTTGGTGGTGTCGTCCCCACTGGAACCGGTCAGCTGATCGCACGCGACGAGCGTCACGGCAACCGCCGCCACCAGGCACACAAACCGTGTGACATGGTTCATCGATGGGCTCCTTCCGAGTTTCCGGTGCCGGAAGGCGGACGCAACGCCGCCTGGGCGTGCATCGAGGATGCTCGGTACCTAAATGAATGGAATGGAACAGGAAGGGACGGGCTGGGGTTTTTCTATCCTTCTATCATACAGGCATAGTCGCGGCGCGCGCAACAGACAATCGCGCCTCCCGGTGTTGACGCAGTGAACGAGGGTGACTATATTGAATGTACAGTTGCGCGATTGTGCAACTAAACGGAGGACGATATGTCAGGAATGGACCATATGTGGATGGAACGGGCGCGTCGGTCGGATCGCGTTCGTACGCACCGGGCGCGTCCCGTTTCGCGATCGCCGCAGAGGCCGGGAACACCGCGTTCAACGCTGCGTGCGGTGTTGGCGCGGGTGTCCCGGTGGTTTCGGGTCTCTCGACGCGGGACGGCGTTGCGGGTAGCATGGGGGCATGCCCAGCATGTCCGCCGCACCCCCGGACGCCGGATTTCCGCAGACTCGTATCGTTGAATCGCCGGTCCTGGAACTCCTGACCAGCCTGGAGGCCCTGGTGGCGCCGATCCGCTTCGGTGAGTTCCGTACCGCGGTCACCCACACGCTGGGAACGGCGTTTTTGGACGAGGTTCGCTCGGTAAACGGCCAGTTCCAGGGCGGAAACGCCTTTGTCGAGTTTGCGGTGGAGACCGCACTGTCTGAGGACGTCGCCACGTTCATCGACCGGGTGATCTCGATGACGCCGCGCCATTTCGCGTTCGTCGCGCTGGGGCGGCTGTATCCGGAAGATGAGCTTCCCGAGCCGCTCACCACGGCGTCGGTCACCGCATTCCTCGACGCGCGGGGTACACGGGGCTCCTCGCAACACGCCGGCGCGGATTTCTCGTGGGTGGACGATATTCCCTCCGTGCAGCGCCGCGTCGGGGAGCTCTGGAGCCGATACTGGCGGGAGTTCTTCCAGGCGTGGTATGAGGAAACGCGGACGGTCCGCCGCGGCGCCGTCGACGCGATGACGCGTCAACTGGAAGTGCGGGGCGCCCCCGACCTCTATCGCAGCGTGTGCGGCATGCGGGATCTGCCGGCGCCGCTTCCTGCCGATCAGCCCTACCACACGATCATCTACAGTCCGATTCTCATGTACCAGGAAGTCTCCCGCTTTTTCTACGGGTACGGGATCATCGTGGTTCCCTACGACGCCACGGAGACGGACGAACGACAGCGGGAACAGGCGCGGCGACGGGATGAGCTGTCCCGCGTATTCCGCGCCCTCAGCGACCCGGGCCGACTTCGGATGCTCGAGCTGATCGCCGGCAGCGACTACAGTTTCAACGGGCAGAAAGTTGCATGGCGCATGAACCTATCCACCTCCGTGGTGAGTCGCCATTTGAAGCAACTACGGGACGCGGGGCTCCTGGAAGACTACTCGCCCGACAACCGCAACACCGTATACCGGGTGCGGATCGATGCCCTCTCCCGGGTCTCGGAGGACCTCATTCGCTACGTGAAGCGGGAGTAGGCGGGCAGTCCTCCAGCGCCTCGAGCACGTCACACACCTGACGCATCGAGGTTGACCGACCGTCTATCATCCGCCGGAAGAGCACCCCGAACATCTGGGCCAGGACGGCATCGGCAAGGTTTTTGCCGACCAGCGTCGCCACGGAGTCACGGTATCGGCCGAGGGACGCGCGAAGCTGCGGGTCCCGGGAAATGTCGTCGGGACTGCGACCGCGGGTGTAGTCCAGGAGGACGGTGAGCTCACCGGCAAATGTGTCCTCGATGCGCTCCGCGAGGTGCACGAGGGCGCGCTCGCGGTCCGCGCGGGAGGCTCCGGGGGGAAGCGATTCCACCGCAACCTCCGTTGCCTGACGGGAGCAGGCCTCGAAGAGCGCGTGCTTGCTGGGAAAATAGTGGTACAGAACGCCCTTGGACACACCGATCTCACGCGCGATGCGGCGCATGCTCAGACCGTGATATCCGTGTTCACGAAACACGTCTACCGCCCTGCGGGCGAGTTCCTCCCGGTATCTGTCATGGTCAACGATTCGCGGCATGCCTTCTTTGCCCCACCATATTCGAACATATCCCATTGACCACGCAGTTGCCACCGGATATTTTTATGGACCAGATGGTCTATAAAAAGGAGGTGCGACATGGCAGCGAAACCCACCGTGCTGGTCGCCGGCGCAACGGGGTACCTGGGACGGTTCCTTGCGCAGTCGTTTCATGACCACGGGTACCGCGTGCGGGCGCTGGTCCGGGACCGGAGGCGTGCCGACGCCCTGGTCGCGGACGAAATCTTTGAGGGGCAGGCAACGCGGCCGGACACACTTCCGGGCGCGATGGACGATGTCACGTGGGTCGTGAGCAGTCTGGGGATCACGCGTCAGCGCGACGGCCTTTCCTACGACGAGGTGGACTACGGTGCAAACCTCAATCTTCTGCACCTCGCGGAGGCGGTCGGAACCGTCGAGCGCTTCGGGTACGTCTCGGTGTTTCGCGGCCCGGAACTGCGGAACGCCACACGGCTGGTTGCCGCCAAGGAGCGCTTTGTGGAGGCCCTGCGCGGCTCCGCCCTCCAGTCGGTGGTAGTCCGACCGACGGGATTCTTCTCCGACATGGAGGAGTTTCTCGACATGGCCCGCAGGGGGCGTGTCTACGTGTTCGGCGACGGAAGCACACGTCTGAACCCGATTCACGGCGCCGACCTGGCGTCGGAAATTGTCGCGGCCATGGAGCGGGGAACGGGAGAGCTCCCGATCGGCGGTCCGGAGGTCCTTTCCATGCGTCGAATCGCGGAACTGGCGTTCCTCGCGGCCGGTCGGCGGGAGCGCATAGCTGGCGTTCCCGACTGGATGCGTCGGTTCGCGCTGGCGGTTCTCCCCCGCGTCACGCCACTGCACGTGTATGGTCCGGCGCAGTTCTTTCTGGCCGCGTCGGCCCTGGACATGGTGGCACCGGCGTACGGAGAGCGACACCTGGCGGACCATTTTCAGAGTGTGGCGGCTCGGGGCTGATTCCCGCACGACGCACCGTCCCACACGACGCACCGTCTCACCACGACAGCGGCTGGGTCGTAATATAATTCTCAGTGATACCAGGCACTACAAGAAACAATTTTCCGTTGGATCGCTCTCTGTCATACCTTGTGTACATCCAAGGAGGGCGCAATGGACGACACGTTCACGTTTGAGGGGTTTTCGGTTCATACCAGTGTCACTGGCCACGGCGAGCCGATGATCATGGTGCACGGCACGCCGTGGTCCTCGTTCAACCTGCGGCATCTCGTGGCGACGCTGTCGGACCGGTTTCGGATCCATGCCTACGACATGCTCGGCTACGGATCTTCGGACAAACCGGATGCCGACGTGTCCCTGGCGGTGCAGAACCGACTGTTGGCGGCACTGCTCGACGGCTGGGGGCTCGAGGATCCGATCGCCGTGGGGCACGATATCGGCGGCGCGACGGTGCTGCGCACCCATCTTCTGAACCACCGGCAGTTTTCGTCGCTGGTGCTGATCGACCCGGTGGTGCTTTCGCCGTGGGGGTCTCCGTTCTTTCGTCACGTGCGCGAGCACCGGGCGGCGTTCGAAGGGCTCCCCGGCAACCTGCACCGCGCTCTGGTTCGTGAGTACATCGGGACGGCGGCGTTCCAGCCGCTGGAGGAACACGTTCTGACGGAGACGGTGAATCCGTGGCTCGGTGCCGCCGGGCAGGCCGGATTCTACCGACAGATCGCCCAGGCCAACGAACTCCACACGCTTGAGATCGTCGATCGTCTCGGTGATATCGACGTTCCCGTGCTCATCCTGTGGGGCGAGGAGGATACCTGGATCCCCGTCGACCGGGGCGCCGAACTCTCGCGCCGCATCCCCGGTTCGGAGTTCCAGCCCGTTTCGGGGGCAGGCCACCTGGTCATCGAGGAACGGCCGGGGGAACTGGCTCGGCGCATCACGGCGTTTGCGCAACGCCTCGATCGGTCGACGCCATCTCCACAGCGAGACGGGTGAGGGCCGCAACGGTGGGCACGTTCTGAGCGTCCCGCCGGGTGACCCAGAACGCGGTGGACACGGCCGGCGGCAGATCCGTTCCGATCTCGCGGAGCGGGTAGCGGGAGTCGTTCAGAATCGAGCGGGGGACGGCGGTCACGCCCAGGCCCGCGGCGGTGCATCCCAGGATCGCGTCAACACCGCGGAACTCGTGGACCCGCGCCGGCGTCCACCCCTGGATGGCGAACCACCGTTCGAGGGCGGCCCGGTATCCGCAGCCGCGGGGAAAGACGATGATCTCGTCGTCGCGGCGAATCGAGTTGTCGGAACGCGCGTGAGCCGCCACCAGGGCCAGGGGATCACGACGCACGGGAATCGCGTCGAGCTCGGGGTGATCCACCGGTGTCTCGACGAAGGCCGCGTCGAGCTGATACCGGGCGACGCGTTCCACCAGCTCGTGGCTCTCGCGGGTGTCGATCGAGACGCCCAGGTGCGGGTGTTCCCGCCGGACCGCGACGATTACCTCCGGGAGATGGACCGCGGCAAACGCGTCCGTCGTTCCGATCGAGACGTGTCCATCGAGCAAACCGGCGGAGCCGTAGAGCTCCCGCACGTTTCGAAGCGTCCCGACGACGCGACGGGCGTACGGAACCAGTCGGCGACCGTCGGCGGTGAGCACCATGCCACGACTCCGGCGGAAGAACAGTGCAGCTCCCAGCGCCTCCTCCAGCTGTCGGATTCGGGCGGATACGTTCGGCTGGACGTAGTGAAGCACCTCTGCGGCGGCCGACGCGCTTCCGTGATCGACGACCGCGAGAAACACCTCGAGATGATGTGAGTCAACCATCACCCCATGCTACCAGCATTGGTCGCGTTCTGCCGCGATTTCACGGGACGTGACTATCCGTGATTCACGACATGTGAAGTCTGAGTCGAATCGTGTCCCACTGGGGTGGCCTCAGTGCGTTTCGGGCTGCGAAACGCTTCCGCAAGACCCTGGCACGGTGGTTGCTTGTTCTTCCAAAGAGAAAACTTTGGGAGGTTGAGCAATGGGAAATTCCATGTATCGTTATCTGTGGCGTATTGTCATCGTGGGGGTCGCGATTGTGACCGTCGGCGGGTGCGCCACGGTGGTCAAACGCTCGGCGGTGGAGTCGTCGGTGGCGCCGGAACGCAGCATCGGCGTGGTGCTTCAGTCGGACCAGGAGGGGACGTTCGCGGCGACGTTGCGCGCTGCGTTTATCGACCGCGGCTACCGCACCGTGTTTCTGGCGGACGCCGCCGCCGTCCCGCCGGCGGCACGCGCCGACCGTCGGTTCAGCACCCTCGGTGACATCGCCTCCAGCATGGCGGAGTCCGGAGAGGTTCAGATGCCGGCGTCGGATTTTCAGGGGTTTCTCCGGCAGACCAGCATCGACAGCTCGGTCGCCTACCTTCGGTCGTACCGGAATCTCCTCCAGTACCTGCGCGAGGAGTCGGGGGTGGACGTTCTGCTTGTCGTGAACAACGAGCGGTCACTGCGGGTGTGGGCCTACGCCTATGACCTCGTGGATGACGCGGTGCTGTTCTCCTACTACCTGTCCACGACCGCCAACGGATTCGAGACCGCGGTACCCAGGGTGTCCGCCGAAACCAACCCCGGCTGGATCGTCGAGATCCCGATCAACCCCGACAGCAATGCCGATGCCCGGGCGATCGACGTCGCCGAGGACATCGCCCAGCAGGTGACGGGGTAGTGAGGTGCGGCGTATGTGTGTGAGACGAACACTCTCGGGACTGGTTGTGGTGGCGCTCCTTCTCGTGGCTGGCGCGCCGGCCTGGAGTCAGACCGATGACGAGACCGTCACGATCTCCTGGGGACAGGACGAGGAGGACGGCAATGGCGACGGGATCCTCTCGTCGATCGAAAACCTCCCCGGCCGTGGTGACGGTCAGGCGGAACAGACCGCCGGCGCGGGACTCGAACTCCCACGGTTTCAGTATTCAGCCGGACTGGCCGGCGGGGTGGCGATCGCCTCTTCTCCGACGGTCGCAGAGAGCGACACGCGGGTTGTGGCGACCGGTTCGGTACGCTACGCCCTGTCGAGCCCGCTCATCGGCGACTCGTTTCGGTCGGGGCGCGGGCAACAGGTCGGTGTTCTCGCCGTTCTCGGCGGGGATTCGCGACTGACCTCCGCGTCGGTGTTTCTCGATATGCGTTCCTCCGGAAGCGTGACCGGAGCATTCGCAGGTATCGGAACCACCATGGACCGAGGGCTTGCCGTGGTCTACGGCGTCCACGTCAGCGACCGATTTCTTGTCACCGGGATCGCAACCACACAGACCGGCGTGGATGCCAACGGGGACGACCAGACAGATGTAGGCGCCCTGATCGGCGTCGAGTACCTGTTCTGAGCCCGCCCGCCTCGCGTATCATGCCTGCGAACCGGACGCGAGGAGAGAACATGGAACAGCACGACATCTGGACGGCAGTAGACACGTATTTCGCCGGAAGGCTGGTCGGGACCGATCCACGCCTCGATGTGGTGAGCGCGAACGCGCGTGCCGCCGGCCTTCCGGAATACCAGGTGTCGGAACTGCAGGGCGCGTTCCTGCGGATCGTCGTAATGATGACCGGCGCCTCTCGAGTGCTGGAAGTCGGGACCCTTGGCGGGTACAGCACCGTATGGCTCGCCGGCGCACTTCCCGACGGCGGCACGGTCGTGACGATCGAGGCGGACCCCGATCACGCCGCCGTCGCCCAACGGAGCTTTCGCGAGTGTGGCCTCAACGATCGGATCGATCTGCACCGCGGAGACGCCTCGTCGGTGCTCGACGCGATGATCGATGCGGCGGAAGCGCCGTTCGACCTCGTGTTCATCGACGCCGACAAACGCTCCAACGCCGCGTACCTCCAGAAGTCACTGCGACTGTGCCGCCCCGGGAGCGTCATCATCACCGACAACGTCGTCCGGGATGGACGCGTCATCGACGAGGACGACCAGGACCCCTCCGTTATCGGTGTGCGGACCTTCGTTGACCGTCTCGGTGGCGAGTCCCGCCTGGTCTCCACGGCGATCCAGACGGTGGGAACCAAGGGCTACGACGGGTTCACCGTGTCGGTCGTCCGGGGCACGTAGCGGCGTGGGCCGTCGTGCCCCCCGGGTCAATGGCGATCGTCACCCGTCGTCATCCTCGTCTATGCGGATCTGGAGGTGGTGCAACAGCGCCAGAACCTCCGGCGAGGAAAACAGCGCGTTGCGCAGGCGGTTCCTGCCGGGATCGATCTCGTAGCCGGAGGCGTTGCGAAACGAGGCGTTCTCCAGATTGACCTCCTCGAAGCGCGTCCCGCGAAACCGCGTGTTCTCGAACGACGTTCCACGGAAATCCGACGCGATCAGCGAACAGTCGATCAGCTCGCAGTCCGAAACCCGGGTCTTCTCCATGCGCACACCGTCAAACACGCACGCCCGGAGCGTCGACCGGCGAAATGCCACGGCAAACGCGAACTGGTTGACGAGCCGGAACTGCAGCCCCACCAGCTTGCATCCGTCGAACACGACCGAATCGAATGCCGCGCGTTCGATGGACGGGTTTGAGAGGTTGCAGTCTTCGAAACGGCAGCGCTCAAAGACCGCCTGAGCGAGATCGGCGTCGGTGAAGTCGCACCCGGCGAAGACGCAGTTGGAGAAGCGTTTCTCGGTGAACGAGAAGCCGCGGAGCTGGTCGTTCACGATCCTCAGTCCCGATAGGTCGTATGTGTCGTCGGTCAGTTCAGCGTCATCGCTGCGGGTGTTCATGGCCCCATTGTGACACAGAACCGGAGGGCCTGGCGTGTGGGTCGGCCACTACGCCGACCCGCACCGCCATTTGGGCGTTCTCACCCCTCCGCCAGCTCGTAGATCCTCACCACGTCCGGGGCTTCCAGTTTGAAGTTGCCCAGGGGGCCGAAGCGGAGTGCCTGCTTCGCCATCTCATCGTAGCGGCGATCGGTGACGCCGAGCTCGGCAAGCGTGGTCGGCATTCCGATCCGCGAGAAGAACTCCGTCAGCCGACGGATTCCCTCCAGGGCGACCCCTTCCATGTCGTGGGCGCGGTAGTCGACGTCCCAGACGCGGACCGCAAACTGCACGAAGCGCTCGAGATCGCGGGTGTACACGTGCTTCATCCACGCAGGGAAGATCACCGCGAGCCCCGCGCCGTGGGTCACGTCGTACTGCGCCGACAGCTCGTGTTCGATGTTGTGGCTCGACCAGTCGCCGATCCGTCCGGTGCTGAGCAGGTCGTTGTGCGCGATCGTGCCCGCCCACATGATCTCCGCTCGGGCGGCGTAGTCCTCCGGCGTGGCCAGAGCCTTGGGCACGTTGTGGATAACCGTCCGCAGCGTCGCCTCACAGAGACGGTCGGTGAGATCGACGTTCTCCTCGAGGGTGAAGTAGCGTTCCATGATGTGCGACATGATGTCGGTGACACCCGCGGCAGTCTGATACTGCGGCAGAGTGAAGGTGAGTTCCGGGTTGAGGATCGCAAAGCGCGGACGGACGAGGTCGCTGTTGAAGAAGAACTTCTGTTGCTCCTTCTCGCGTGTCACGACGGAACCGGGACTCGCCTCGCTTCCGGCGGCGGGTATCGTCAGAACGACCCCGATGGGCAGCGCGCCGTCCGGTTCGGCAGCGGCGGTGTAGAAATCCCAGACGTCTCCGGTGTAGGGAACGCCGGCGGCGATGCCTTTGGCCGAGTCGATCACGCTCCCACCGCCGACGCACAGGATGCCGTCGACTCCCTTACGGCGGCACAGCTCGATGCCCTCACGAATGAGTTCGAGGCGCGGGTTGGGCTTCACGCCGCCCAGGAGCACCACGTCGACCCCGGCGTCGCGGACCGACGCGATCACCTCGTCGAGGAGACCCGAGGTCTTCACCCGGTCGCTCCCGTAGTGAACCAGGATCGTGTTTCCGATCTGCGCGGTTTCCGCCCCCACCCGGGAGTGCACACCTCGCCCAAAGATGATTTTGGTTGGAGAGAGAAAATCAAAGTTCTGCATACAGACAATGGTTGCACGGTACCGCCCGGTGGGCAAGCGGTTCCGGGGTACGGGGCTTTTGAATGGAGCCTGCCCCCTGCACCTGCCGGCGCTCGTGAGGCGGCGGCGACGCTCACGTTGAACGACGGGCGTCCGGAGCGGTACAGTGTGTGTCCCCGTAGGGGGTCGGAATCCCAGTCCCGGAATCGGAGGTTCAATGACTGATCTTCTCGCCGCCGGCGGTCCACAGATCGAGATGTGGGCCACCATGGGGGCCCTGTTCATCCTCGGACTGCTGATCGGGACGGCGGCGGTCGTCGCCGGTGTCGGTGGCGGCGTCATGTTCGTACCGCTTGCATCCGCGCTCTTCGCGATCCACGTCGACTTTATCCGCGGGGCGGGGCTCATGGTGGCGCTGGTCGGTGCGATCGCCGCGGCACCGGTGTTGCTGCAGCGGCGCCTCTCCCGGGCCCGCATCTCGGTGCCTCTTGCCCTGGCGGGATCCGCCGGGTCCATTCTCGGCGCGCGCATCGGTCTGCGCGTTCCCGAAAACGCGATCATGGTAGCGCTCGGTGTGCTGATGCTCGGCGTTGCGGCGCAGACGATCATTCAGGCGGTGCGGGCACGGGGAACGGATGCGGCGCCGGATGCCGGTGCTCCTGAACCTCCGGTGCGACCGTCCCTGTCCGCGCGCCTCGCGGCGGCGTGGCACCTGTCCGGGAGCTACCGCGACCCGGGGAGCGGCGAGACCGTCGAGTGGCGGACCCGGAACATCGTTCCGGCGATGGTGCTCTTCGTGGGGATCGGCATGATCGGCGGAGCGCTGGGCGTCGGCGCAGGGTGGGCGAACGTCCCGGTGCTGTCGTCGCTCATGGGATTGCCGCTAAAGCTCGCGGCAGCCACGAGCGGCCTGATCATCGTGGCCAACAGCAGCGCCGCGGCGTGGATCTACCTGCGCGAGGGCGCGCTCGATCCGCTGATCGTGGTTCCGGCGGTCACCGGAATGATCGGCGGCACGCGGATCGGTGCGCGACTTCTGGGTCACGCCCGTCCGGAGGTTGTGCGCGTTCTGGTCATCGTGGTCCTGCTTCTGGCGGGCGTACGAACACTGTGGGGGGCGCTGGCATGAGCGGACTGGGGAAACGTGAACCGCGGCGGCCATACCAGCCGCGATCCGATCGGCGGCTCGCTGAACCGTGGCTGGGTTTTGCCGGAGCCCTGCATCGAGCGCTCGTGGTTGGCGCCGCGATCGCAATTCTCACGGCGGCATACGCCGCCGTTGTGCTGTCCGCCGGTGACCCGGCGGCGGTGGTGTCGGGGTGGTACAGCGGTGCGGACGCCGAGGTCGCCTCTGTGGCGGTGGCGCCGGGAGCAGATGCGGGGCGGTTTGATTCGCCCGAGGCCATCGCCGCCGTTGGCATGGTGGCTCTCCTGCTCATCCCGATCGTCGCGTACGGCGTCCTCCTGGCGGGGTACCTCCGTCACCGGCGACGAGCGTACGCGGTGATGGCGACGCTGCAGCTGCTCATCCTGGCGGTCGCCGCGCTGGGGCTGGTGTAACGCGGGCTGTATACAGGAAATTGTTGCAAAACCCCCTCCATATCCGTGTCTGCAAACGAGTTGCGCTGGAGACCCGTGGTTCGCAGGGCTATGTGATTGCCGGACGGCGAGTTACCGCGGCATGTGCAACATTCTTCTATATACAACCCAGGCCTTGGAACCATAGTCACAGATCACCACATTGGTACCAAAGTTACACCCCGGTTTTGTGGCCATTCGGCCCTCGCCGGTGTACCTGTATGCAGCATGAACGGTGGATTTCGGACCGGATATCGGACCAGGCGAAACACCCGTCCGTCGCTGCCCGGGCTCATGCGTGCCCTCGCCGCAGCGACGGTGTTCACCCTGCTTCTCGGATGCCCGAGCCCGTTCGGCGGTGGTGGCGGTTCTTCGAGCCCGGTCGCGCCGGCCGAGACGCCGGTGTTCACTCCAACCGCCGGAACCTACTCCCAGGACATATCGGTCGCAATCGAGAGTGCAACGCCGGGGGCGGTGATTCACGTGACCACCGATGGGTCGGAGCCGACGGTCGATGCGCCGGCCTACTCCGGACCGATCGCCGTGGCAGGCGACGGAACCTCGGTTACGGTCCGGGCGATCGCAGCAGCCCCCGGGTTCGGTTCCAGCCCGGCGGCAGAGGCGAGCTACACGATCGACTACGGCGCGGTGTCCACCCCGCAGTTCGGGGCGCCCCCCGGATCCTACGACGCGATCGCCACCGTCTCGATCTCGACGCTGACCGCGGGAGCAACGATCCACTACACCACCGACGGTTCGCTCCCCGACACGGGCTCCCCGGTGTACCGCGCGCCCGTCGCGCTCCTGGCGCCGTCGGCGGACACAACCTACACGGTCCGCGCGATCGCCGTGGCCCCGGGGTTCGACCCCAGCACGATCGCCGAGGAGTCCTATACCGTCCGACAGGGCGTGGTGGTCACCAGCGCCGCCGACTCCGGCCCGGGTTCGTTGCGGCAGGCGATCGCGGACTCCCCCGCCGGCGGGCTCATCGTGTTCGCCGACGACTTCACGATCGACCTGCAGGGCGATCCCGACGGCCTGATCGTGAACACGGACCTGCGCATCCAGGGCGGCGACCACCAAGTCATCCTGCGCAACCCGGTTGCAACATCGCAGATGCGCCACTTCACCGTGACCTCCGGCACGCTGGAACTCTCCGATATCCAGCTCGCCGACGGGTACCGCGCCCAGTCCGGTGGCTCGGTGTACCTGGATCGCGATACCGCGCTTCGCGGAACGAGGCTGGTGTTCAGTAACAACCGCGGCTCTCCGGGCGGGGCGATCTACGCCTTCACCGGTTCCTCCGTCTATCTCGAAGACACCAGGATCTCCGGGGGCGGATCGCAGAGTTCTGCTGCCGCGATCGATGCGTCCACCGCGGACGTCACGCTTGTCGGCGGCGAAATCGCGGACGGCCAGGCGCGAACGGTGGCCGCCGGGATCTCCCTGTCCGGAGGATCGCTCACGATCGACGGTGTGACCTTTCGCAACAACCAGGCGGGAACGAATGCCGAACGCGACGGCGGAGTGATTCGGGCGGTCAACGCCGCGGTGACGATCGACAACGCGGTCTTCGATGGGAACAGCGCGAGCGGCGACGGCGGCGCGCTCTCCCAGTACGGCGGATCGCTTACCGTGCGCAACGTGGTGTTTCGGGACAACTGGGCGGGACGCAACACCAGCGCCTCCTACAGCGGCTCCGGTGGCGCCATCAGCCTCGCGATGGGATCGGGATTTTCCAGCCCGCCGGTCATCGAAGATTCGCGGTTCGAGGGCAACACAGCCGACGAATGGGGCGGCGCGATCAACGTGGCGAGCGGGTTCAGCGTGTACATCCGCCGCAGCGTGTTTCTGGAGAATACCGCCCTCACCAACCCCGGTGCCACGGTATTGGGAGGCGGCGCGCTGCGGGTCGCGCAGAGTTCCGCCGGGTACGTCAGTCGCTCCGAGTTTGTCCGCAACGGCGCCTTCACCTGGGCCAACCCGCCGACGCTGAGCGCGGACCCGCGAGCGGGCGGCGCGATCCTCAACGAGGGCAGTCTCTTCGTCGCCGCGAGTATCTTCCACGGCAACGAGGCGCACCGCGGCGCCAGCGCGATCCACGCCACCGCGGACTCCATCGATACGGTGATCACCTCCGGCGTCTTTGCCGGGAACGTCGACCCCGCCCCGGATGGGGAGTCGGTGGGGGCGATCCTGGGTGAGGGGAGTCGGCTGTGGATCGTCAACTCCAGCCTCGCCGGCAACGTCGGCGGCGGCGCCGGCGCCAACGCCACCTACGCCAGCGCCTCGACGGCCAACCGGTTCAGCAACTCCCTGGCCCGCGCCGTGGACGGCGCCACCGTGATAGACGGGGTCCTCGGTGTCCACGGCACGGACCTCAACTACCTGTCTTCCAGCGGCCCGGGGGCGTTCGGTGTCGCCGACGCGACCTACGGCAATGCCGCCCGCGACCCCGCCTTTGTTCGATTGCCGGACCCCGGCCCGGACGGGACGTGGCGTACCGACGACGACGACTACGGCGACCTGCGCCTGCAGCCGTCGTCCCCCGATATCGGGGCGGGCAGCGCCGGATCTGTGACCGCTGATGTCGAGGACGCCGACGGTGACGGCAACACCACGGAAGCATCACCCCTCGACGCGGCGGGGGATCCGCGGGCGGCAGGTGGCATCGACCGGGGCGCATACGAGCGGTAGGTTCGCCACCGCGGAGGCAGCCTCCGCAGGCGACAGAGAGGAGAGACGGAGCGTGCAGACGAAAACCCAGGGCCCGACCACACCGATGCCAGCACCGATACCTACACCCACACACCGAACCGCGCGACGCCGCCGGGGTCGATACGGCCCCGCTGCCTTCCGCCGCGAACTGACCCGCGCGCTGGTCCTGATCCTGTACGCCGCGCTGTCGGTCCTGATCCTGACCGGGTGCCCCAGCCCCGTGGGCGGGCAGGGCGACCCGGCCGCCGCCGACGGGGGCGGGGACACTCCCACCGGCGGGGACACTCCCACCGGCGGGGGCACACCCACCGGCGGAGACGACCCCGCGGCCGGCAGTACCGGCGGCAACGCCGACTACAGCGGCCCGCTCGTCACCTCCAGCGCCAACGACGGACCCGGCAGCCTGAGGCAGGTCGTTGCGGACGCGGCGGCGGGGTCCGAAGTGCGGTTTCTGCAGGACATGACGATCACGCTCACCGGAGACCGGCAGGGGATCCGCATCGACAAGGACCTGACGATCAGCGGCGTCAACACCACGGTCACGATCGCCACCGACGGCGGGCAGCGCCACTTCACCTACCAGCCCGGCGCACCGTCGCTCACCCTCCGGGACCTCACGCTCACCGGCGGGGCGCCGCGCAATCCGGACCTGCTCCCCGGGGGATCGATCTACGTCGGTGCCGGGGCGACGCTGACGCTCGAAAACGTGGTCTTCGACGGGAACCTCGGAACGCTGGGCGGGGCGATCTTTGTGGAACAGAGCGCGACCAACCGCGTGTCGATCTCCGACTCCAGGTTTCACAGCAACGAGTCGCGGGGCGTTGCGGGAACGGGCAACGCGACCAACCTGCGCGGCGCCGGCGGCGCGATCTACCAGGTCGGTGGGGAGCTCTTCATCGCCGGGACTCGATTCGAAGCGAACGTCGTGGACGTGGGACACACGCAGTTTACCGACGACGGACTCGCCGGGGGTGCGATCTACGCCGCCGGACTCGCGGCGACCGTCCACGACGGGCAGTTCCTCTCCAACCGCGCAGGACGCATCGGTGGCGCGGTATTCGGCTACAACGCCGACCTCACGTTCATCGGGACCACGTTTTCGGCGAACAGCGCCGGTGCGTTCGGAACCGACGGGTCGACCGGACCGATCGGGGGCGGGGCGATCTACGCCGCCGGGACGACCACGTCGTATCTGGAGGTGGGCGCGAGTCGCTTCGTCCGCAACCGCGCCGTCGGCGTCGAAAACAACTCCACCGACCGTCGGTTCGTCGGCGGTGCAATCGCCTCCATGCTGGCGGTGGAGCTCACCGTCCGTGCCACGGAGTTCCTGGGCAACGTGGCGGAGGACACCGGACTGACGGCGCTCAACGACGGCGGCGCGGTGTATTTCGGTGGTGGCCAGGGGGTGGGTGCTCCCAACCCGCCGACGATCTCCATGAACAGCGTCGCGTTCGTCGGAAACGTCGTTCGCGGCGGCTACACGACCGGGGCAACCGAAGTCGGCGGACTCGCCATTCGTGACAGCGGCGCGTCTCAATCGGTCCGCTACGCCACGTTTTACGGCAACCAGCGCACCGACGACAGCGGGACCACCGTGTACTCCGACCTGGCGTTCGCCGGATCGGAGTACACGCTCGGCAACAGCGTGTTCTTCTCAAACCAGGGGTTCGATCCTCCGGCAAACCCCAGCGCCGCGATCGCGGTGCTGGAGAACAACGTGGGACCGTTCTCAGAGTTTGACGGCGCCGGCGGTGGCGGCAACGTCAACGACAGCCCCCCGGTGGAGGGGGCCCCGGACGAGGGAGCCGATAACACCTGGGGGACCGCCGACGACCGGTACAGCGGTCTCGCGCCGTGGCTGTACGTTCCGTATCCCGGCTCACCGGGGGCGCCGGACGGCTATCTGGTCGATCGTGGCGACTCCACCGCTGTGGGCCCCGACTCTCTTGACGTGGATGCCGACGGAGACACAACAGAAACGCTGCCGCTGGACGCCGGCGGAAACCCGCGCGTTTCCGGGAGCGGGCCCGACATCGGCGCCTACGAGCGACAGTAGGACGGCGACAGTAGGACGGCGGCAACGCCGCGGCGGCGACAAACAAGCCGCGGCGCTACACGTTCGTCACCAGACCCGCCACGCTCCCGGAGGACAGCGTTCCCAGCGCCGTCAGGACCGAGGCAACCGCAAGCCCGCCGGGGGTGGCGATGTACTTCGGCCGCCAGACGGGATCGAACTTCTGTTTGTAGGTTCGCAGTCCCTGAAAGTTGTAGAAATGCTCGCCGTGACGGAAGAGGAACGCCCCGGCGCGATTCCACATCGGCGCCATAGGGTGTTCGTCCAGTCCCGCCAGCGGCGCCATCCCCAGGTTGAACCACGCGATGCCCCGTTCCTGCGCCCACAGGAACAGCTGCACGAAGAGGTAGTCCATCACGCCCTGCGGCGCATCGTCCACGTGGCGCATCAGGTCGATCGAGACTTCGTGCGTTTGATCGGACCGCCACAGATTGGCGAAGGCGACGATCCGCCCGTCCCGGCGCACGAGGCCGACCGGAAAGTGCGAGAGATACGTCTCGGAGAAGCTCCCGAGCGAAAACGCCTTCTCCCGTGCGTGTTTGTTCGCCAACCAGTCCTCGGAGACGCGCCGCAGCTCCGGCAGGTGTGCGGTCAGCGCGTCGCCGCTGACCACCGCGAACTCGCACCCCTCCCGGGTCAGTTTGTTGACGGTGTAGCGCAGCCCCCTGCGCGCGGGTCCCTCCAGCGTAAAGGATTCGAGTGGAACGCGGGCTTCCTCCCCGAACTTGAGGACCGACAGCCCCATGTCCAGGTACAGCGGCAGCGTTTCGGTCTGAACTTCGTAGAACGCGGCGTTCGCGCCGTCCCGGTCCGCCATCTCCCGGAACTTCCACGCGAGCGGCTTCCAGGCCTCCTCCGCACCGATCGGATCGCCCATTGCCACGTACGTTCGACCGGCAACGCCGTACATCAGGAAGCTGTCCCCGTCTGGCCCGAACAGTACGTGCTTGTCGCCGAGGAACACGAGGTTACTGAGCGTGTTGGGCGAGGCGCGCACGATGCGCTCAACCGCGTCCCAGTCGATGTCCGCCGACTGAGGAGCCCCGCGGCGCGGCTGCGGACGGTACAGCGTCGTGATCCCCGATCCGATGAGTACCGCCAGCGCGCCGACCAGGGCGCGCATCGACCGCGGCGCACTGCGGTCAATCTCAAACTGCCACCACAGCTCTCCCCGGTACTCGACGTGGGAATGCGAGAAGACCGTCAGCCAGATCGTGCCGATGACGACTGCGACGATCGCCGCGGACCACCCGGGGCTGAACCTGTGCGTGAACAGGACGGAGGTTCGCGAAAAGTGTCCCCGCGCCGGCAGCAGCAGGACCAGAACGATCGCGAGGACGATCGCCTCCTCGTAGTCCCACCCCTTGAGAAGGGAGAAGACGATCCCGGCGGTGAGCAGCACTATGGTGGTCACGTACGCCGCGTCCACACGGCGTTGAATACCCCGGGCCAGCACGATGAGCGCCATGCCCGCCACGCTCCCCAGGAAATGCGACCCCTCCAACAGCGCAAACGGCAGTAGCCCGGCAAGCGCGTGGAACCGGTTCCACGCCGGCGGGGTGGCGCCGGAGACCAACAACACCACGCCGGCGACAAAGACGGCGAAGCTCATCAACGGCGGCGTGATCAGGGCGCTCCACCGGCGGAACTGCTCGGCGGCGGCCAGGACGCCCTTGCGGCGGAGCTGCATCTCGCGGAGCGCCATGAGCGTGGTTCCCGCCATCAGAGGCAGGAGGTAGTACACCGTGCGGTACGCGAGGAGGATTCCAACCAGCTGTGCAGCGTCCACCCGTCCCTTCAGTAGAATCAGCATCAGGGACTCGAAGACTCCGACGCCGCGGGCACCTGACTGACCATGCCGACGGTCAGCGCCAGCATGTAGTATCCCAGGAACTGGCCGAACGTCAGCCCGAGACCCGCCGGCATGAGCACAAACAGCGTTGCGCCGGCGAGTCCCCAGTCGAACAGCGAGGTGAGCAGCTGAGCGGGAAGGAAGCGTGGCGCCGGGGGCGCGATCTCCACCCCGAACACCCGGATCGGGCGCCGTACCGCCACGGTGATTACGACGTACGCCGCCACCAGGAGAAGGAGGACGATCCCCAGAGTCAGCGTGCCGCCGACGTTGGAGAGCAGACCCTGCGGCAGCGTCCCCGATTCCACTGTAAAGACCACGCCCGCCAGGATACCGAAACCCAGCCAGAGGGTGACCGCGAAAAACACCATGACCCGGGCGATCTCTTCCACCGAAACGTCCCAGGCGGAGTACAGCCGGAATCGGACCGAACCACCCGTGAGGAGTCCGAATCCGAGATTGTTGCTGAACGTGGCCGCAACAAACGAGGTCAGGGCGATCGCCCGGTACCGCAACCGTCTCCCGACAGACCGCATCGCCAGGACGTCGTACAAAGTGACCGCGACGTAGCTGCCGACGGCGGTACAGATCGCCGCCAGCACCCGCCGGGTCGGAATCGACCGAAACTCCGTCGCAATGTCGGAGGCCCGATAGGCGTGCAGTTCCCTGTGAAGAACGGCGACGGCGAGTACGAACAGCGTCAGGCCCACGACCGGCCCAACGACGCGCATGATGCGTGTGGTCCACGGTCGCCGGCGGGATGGATCTGTGTGCTGCTCGCGTTTCACTGGTCGTGTCCCTGATGAGACAATACTCCGGAACCGCGCGCCGTCACCAGCACTACCGCGGCGTCGAGGCCACTTCGTTCCACGTGCCGATCGCGTAGTAGATCGGCGAATGGTTGGTCGGCGTGCCGGGAGGCGCGGCCCCGGTGGTCACATCGACCCGATCGCCTCCGTGGTGAAACAACGCCGGCGGCGGTACATGAACGAAGGGGTCATCGTCGTGTACGAGCCGGTAGACCGGGGCACCGATACCCCCGCAAAACGTTGCGTCGCCGACGCGCGGCGTTCCCAGGGTATAGACCCCCGACACCCCGACACCGGAATGTGAGAGGCGCGCCGCGGCGATCAGCGCCAGCGCGCCGCCGAGACTGTGCCCGGTGATGTACAGTGGCGATCGCGGATCGGGGCGCGACCGCCGCAGGTGCGACGCCACACCGGTCTCACCGTCCCAGACCTCGTCCAGGGTCGCCTGAAAACCGCGGTGCACGCGGCCCTCGGCGAGTCGTGCCGCAACCAGGGAGACGCGAATCGCGGCGACAACATCGAGCAAGCCGGCGAAGCTGCGGACATCGGTTCCGCGGAAGACAACGACGTGGCCGGTTCCGTCGGAGGTGACAAAACAGCGGCAGTGGGACCCGTCAAAGCCCCGGTAGGTCGAGAACCCGGCGCCGGCGAGCACGTCGGCGGCGTGCTCGTGTCCAACGTAGGCAAGCGCGGACATCTCGCTCAACCACCACGCCTGCACCGGGTTGTACCGCCCGCCGTGCCACGCCATCGGGACCCGGTCGGCGTGTTCGAGGTAGTGATATCCGGATGCCGTGGGAATGATCCGCCGGTCCCACGGCGCCGGAGGGGTTTTGCGTTTCAACTCGTCGCCCACGCGATCGTTCCTCTCAGGCAACTGTACGGTGCAGACGGGTCGCGGGCAAGACGTCGCAGCCCGGTGGTGTATACTCTCAGTGAGGAGAAATACGAGTAGATACGTCATGAATCGTCCGCGCTGCCCCCGAACCACGACGCTCCAACTCGCAATAGCGGTACTCGGGCTGAGCACCCTCGGCTCGTGCGCCACCATGGTCCGCACACCACACCCGTCCAAACGGTACCCGATCGACGACTGCACCGACCACGCGTACTTCGTTTCGCACCTGTGCTCCGAGGAGCGTGAGATCCTGGACTGGGCGAGCGAGTATCCCGAGTACCGATCGTTTTCCGCCATGACGGCGGAACACCTGCAGGCGATTCGCGCGGAGGCCGGGTCGGTCGATCGCGCCGCGGCGGTGTACTACGATCGGGCGATCTCCGACCCCGACAATCGGGCATTTCTTGAGTTCGTGGACGCACGGGAGAATGAGTTCAGACGAGGTCCCCCCGACTTCGATGACCGGAACGTGCTTCTCGCGTTTGTGCCGGGCATGTTCTACAAGGACGTCTCGATCGTCGGCCTGAAAGGGGAGCCGCTCCTGGATGCGGCGGCGGACGCCAACCTCGACGCGGAGCTCGTCCCCGTGAAGCAGACCGGCACGATTCGTACAAACGCGCGCATCATCCGCGATTTCCTTGCCGAGCGCGCGACCCGCTACGACTCGATCATCGTGGCGTCCGTCAGCAAGGGCGGCGGCGACTTCGTCGAGATGCTCTACGAGTACGGCGACGAAGCGTTCGTCGACGCCATCGACGTGTGGTTCAACATCGGCGGCATCGTCGAACCGAGTCCCATTCTCGACATGACCGACACCACCTGGCGCTATCGCGTCTGGGGCAAGACGTTCTTCTTCTTCAACGGTTGGGACTGGGACGGACTGGAGTCAATGGACGACTGGTTTCGCTACAGACCCGGCGCTCTGTCCCACCCCATGTCGATTCCCGACACCGTCCAGGTGGTCACGATCATCGGGGTGCCCCTCGCGCGCCACGTGACGCGGATCGCGCGTCCCTTCTATCGAAGGATCAGCGACTACGGGCCCAACGACGGCTACGTTCTCCTCGGCGTCGACCAGCACCCTCCCGGCATATTCTACCCGTCGTGGCGCAACGACCACTATTTCCAGTGGACCCTTCCGGAGCCGCGGATCTGGGCGTTCTTCTCGTACGCCATGGAGATCATAGACGGCACGACGTAGGGGGCATTACCCCTTCCGCGCAAACGGGATCCACGCGGGCAGCGCGAGTGCGAACGAACTCCCGCCCCGCAACGAGACGACTGCGCTCTGCAGGACGATGAACAGGTAGAGCAGCAGCCCGGCGATGATCGCCTGGAGGTTGGAGTCGACCCCGGCGGCGCGGATGAGCTCGTTGATCGTCAACAGCGTCAGCGCGCCGATTGGCGAACCCAGCAGGTTGCCCACGCCGCCGTTGAGCATCGTTCCGCCGATGATCGCGGCGGCGATCGCCTTCATTTCCATCCCCGCGCCGTTTCCGACATTGCCCGCGCCGGTCGTCATGACAAAGACGAACCCCGCACTACCGGCCAGCACGCCGCACAGCACGTAGGAGAAGAACCGCGTTCGCTTTACGTTGATGCCGAGCATGCGGGCGCTCTGGCTGTTTCCCCCCACGGCGTACAGGTTTCGTCCGAATCGCGACCACTTCATCATGGAGACGAGGACGACCACCAGCACAAAGACGACGATCGCTCCGGGTTTGATCTGCAGCGGGATGAAATGGCCCAGGCGATTGGTGGTACCGAGCCACGGGACGATGATTTCGTAGTCCCGAAGCGCCACAAACGCCGGCGACGTTACGTTGAGCGGGTCTTTGTGAATGATCGTCAGGAGTCCGGCTCCCAGAAAGAGGCCCGCAAGCGTGATGATAAACGGCTGGATATCGAGGTACGCGATCAGGAAGCCCTGCAGGAGACCGAAGGCGAGTCCGATCGCCAGCGCCAGGAGTATCGCGCCGCCGACGCTCCCGTCGTGGAGCTCCATCAGCACCGCACAGGACATCGTGACCAGCCCCATGACCGAACCAACCGAGATGTCGATACCGCCGCCGATCATCACGACACTGATCCCCAGTGTGATAATGATGAAGGGAGCGTTCAGGCTGAACAGGTCGAAAAAGGTCTGGAACTGCAGGAAACTGCGAGGGTAGCTCAGTATCGCAAAGCCGTACATGAGCGCGAAGATCCCCGCCGCAATGACCAGGAGCAGATCCGAGTTTGACAGTTTCTCCCGTTGTTTGATCGTTCCTGTTGTCTGCACCCTACACCTCCTGCTTTGCGGGTTTTGTTCGGATTCGCTCGACCGTTTTTCGGGCGAACTCCCGAACCACCGGTGACGACACCGCCATGAGTACGATGATAAAGACCGCCTTGAACGCCTTTATCGCCTCGGTGTTCACCTCCAGGCGGAGGAGCGTCCTGTTGAGGACCTCGATCGTGTACGCGCCGATGACCGAACCGGTGATGCTGAATTTGCCGCCACTCAGGACGTTGCTCCCGATGGCAACCGCGAGAATCGCGTCCAGCTCGATAAACTTGAGCAGATTGACGCTGTCGTGCCGTCCGGCCTTGGTAATGGCGATAAAGCCCGCAACCGAGGTACAGATGCCCATGATCAGGAAGGTCAGGAACTTCACGCTCACCGGGTTGATGCCGTTCAGTCGCGCCGCCTTCTCGTTGATACCGACGGATTCGGCGTACAGCTTGAGATTGGTCAGTTTGAGCACGAGCGCTATGAGCCCGATGAAGACGAAGGTCAGGATAATCGGCGTCTGAATCGGAACGCCGGGGATCACCCCTCCGATTTGACCGGTGAGTTTGGTGCCGACAACGGGCGACAGCTTTCCGTCGATGAGGAAGGCTATGGACCGTCCACCGGTGAAGAGGATCAGCGTTGCCACCATCGGTTGCACCTTGAATACCGCAACGAGGGATCCGTTGAACGCTCCGATCAGCAGACCGGTGCCGCAACTCGCAAGCAACGCCAGGACGATCGTCATCACCGTGTCCTGATTGGACGCGATGAGTACCTGACCGAATACCGCCGACGCGATCGTGGCCGCCACGCCGACGCTGATATCCTGGCCGCCGGAGGAGGCGGTGACGAGGGTCATCCCGATCGAGATGATGACGAGCTCGCTCGCGCCGAACAGTATGTTGGGAATGTTCCCGTACAGCGCGCCGTTAATGACCGAGATGCTGAAATAGTCGGCACCCTTGATCAGGTTGATCACGATCAGCAACCCCAGAACGGAGAGTGGCAGGATCAAATGGGATGCTGTGTGTTTTGTTCGCAGTGTTGCCATCGTTACTCTCTGCCTCCCCCGGCGATCATGTGCATCACGTCGCTCTCGGTGATGGAGCTGCCGGACAGCTCACCGACGATCGCGCGATCCTTCATGACGATCAGTCGCGAACAGGTCCGAAGCATCTCCTCTATCTCGGAGGAGATGAACGTCACGCTGACCCCTTCAGACGCCAGTCTGAGGACCAGTTTCTGGATCTCCACCTTGGTTCCCACGTCGATGCCCCGTGTGGGCTCGTCGAGGATCAGGTAGTCCGGGCGGGTGAGCAGCCAGCGGGCCAGGATCACCTTTTGCTGGTTGCCGCCGGACAGCGATTCGATCGGGGTGCTGGATGTCGGTGTCTTGATCTTCAACGCGGCGATAAACTCATCGGCGAACGCTTCGGCCTGTCTTCGCGAGAGGGGTCTGAAAAACCCTTTCATCACCTGCAGTGCCAGGATGATGTTTTCACGAACCGAGAGTTCCGCGATAAGCCCGTCGCCCTTCCGATCCTCCGGCAGGTACCCGATCCCGTGTTTCATGGCGCGAAGCGGTTTGGTCAGCTTGACCCGTTTGCCGTGCACGCGGACTTCTCCGCCGGTGACCTTGTCCGCGGCGAAGATCGCCCGGACGCTCTCGCTGCGGCCGGACCCGAGCAGGCCGGCAAAACCGTTTACCTCGCCCTTTCGGATCCTGAAGTCGAAGGGCTGTACCCCCGCCGCGCTCGAAAGCGCCGTTGCTTCGAGGACGGGGACGCTGTCGTCTTCGAGGACGGGCTCCTGGGTGTGTACGTCGGCCACCGCATCCAGTGCCTTGCCCATCATCTTCGAGACGAGGTCCAGCTGGGGCAGCGTCTCGGCTTCGTACTCCCCGATAAACTGACCGTTTCGAAGTACCGTGATGCGGTCGCTGATCTCGTACACCTGATCGAGGAAGTGGGTGACGAAAATGATGCCCACCCCCCTCGATTTCAGCTCACGCATGAGTCCGAAGAGTTTCTGAACTTCGTCCTCATCCAGGGAGGAGGTCGGCTCGTCCAGCACCAGAATCTTGCAGTCCATGTCGATCGCCCGGGCGATTGCGATCATTTGCTGGACGGCGAGGGAACAGCTCGACAGCTGCTGCGTCGGTCGGGCGGGTATCCCGAGGGAGTCCAGGAGCTCTTTCGTCCTGGCGTTTATCTCATTCCAGTTGACGAAGCGGTAGTTCCCGCGGCCGATGAAGGTGTTCTCCGCGACCGTGAGATTGTGACAGAGCGAGATCTCCTGATAGACCGTACCGATTCCGAAGTTTTGCGCGTCCTGCGGTGACCGAAACTCCATCGGCTCGCCGTTGATCGTTATCTGACCGGCATCCTTCTGGTAGACCCCGGTCATCACCTTGATGAGCGTCGACTTCCCGGCCCCGTTCTCGCCCATGAGCGAATGGACCTCGCCTTTCCGGAGGGTAAATCGCACGTCGTTGAGTGCTTTGACCCCCGGAAAGGATTTGTCGATACCGCTCATTTCCAGTACGTTCTGCGACTCCAATTGCCGGCTCCTTTGCTGCCCGCACAAAGAAACGCGGCGCGGCGGACCGGAACAGATCCGAACACCGCGCCGCGAACTCTACCCGTTCAACGGTCTGGAAACAGGTTCCAGGCCATTCCTACCGGGTAACCACTCCCTTGCCGGGATCATCATTGATGCCCTGGTTTTCGATGATCGCATCCGTCACCGTGCTGGTATCGACGCCGATTTCCTCGTTGTAGACGATACCGCTGGGAATCGAACCGCCGCTCTCGAGATCCTGAATCCACTCCGAGATCTGCGACGCCTGCCGCGGGCTGCACTGCTGGTCATAGTTCCAGTAGCCGGCCTGCACGTTGCGGAGCGCGAACCGGTTGAAGTCAAAACCGATGATAATGACATCGCCGTCCACGCCATGGGAGATGCCGGCAGCTTCCAGCGCCTGTACGGCACCCTGCGCCATTCCGTCGTTCTCCGCGTAAATCACGTTGAAGTCCTTGCCCGCGGTGATCGCTGCTTCAACGACCCGGCGCGCTTCCTCGAGGCTCCAGCTGTCGCCGCCGGTTCCGTCCGCGACGATGGACAGGTCCCCGTTCTCCTCGGCCGAAAGGACCGCCGCACTGCGACCGATTTCGGCGGCCGAACCCAGCTGACCGCGGATGAGCACCACGTTGTACTCGTCCAGCCCCTGGTCCAGCAGCCAGTTCACCGTGTTTTCTCCCTCAGCATGCATGTCGGAAACGAGCGCCGCCTGGTAGTTGGACTCGTCGGTGTCGATGAGCCGGTCGAACAGGAAGACCATGACGCCGGCGTCGGCGGCGGACTTGAGAACGTTGTCCCACCCGGATGCGTTGGCAGCCGAGATGAGGAGATAGTCCACGCCATCGCGAATATAGCCCTGCGCCGCAGCGATCTGCTCACTGTTGTCGCCGGTATTGGTCTGCCGGGCATCGTAGCCGTTGGCTCGGGAGAAGACGGTGTTCATGTCTTCCACGTTTGCCTGACGGTACCCGGATTCCTCCGGCGGCAGGTTTACTATGCCGACGCGAATCAGGTCGCTGTCGCCGCCGGCTTCTCGTGAGCCGCTTGCGGCCACGATCCCTGTAATAGCCAGGATGAGTACCAGGGCCAGACCGACCGTCCTGGACCAGCCGTGTCTCCCGTGCATCTGTGTTCTGAATGACATTCCGTGCCTCCGTGTGGGAACCGAATTTGCGATCAAGGGCGGCGACGCCGCTCTTTCCGATATCCACCATTAAAACGGGAGCATTCCCGCCGGAGCTACGGACAAGCTTTCGATCTTGTGATGATTATTTATTGGTTTCACGGGAGGGCGAGGTGGTTTCTACGATTTCTTCCGGGAGTCCTTGGTTATTTTTCGATCTGCCCCGGGGCGCTCAAATTCCGCGTTTGCAACCGGATAGGCCCGTGGTAGAGTGAATCAACTGAGGACACGTGTATCCCCGACCAGGACGCCGTGTCACGGGGGTCTTCATGGTCCGATCACTCCACGTCTTCCTTACCATCCTGTTTCTCGCCGTATTCCTGGGCTGCGGTACCAGTCGCGACAACGAGCCCGAGGATAGTCCGATCGTTCTCGGGTACTCCCAACTCGGTGACGAGAGCGCGTGGCGAACGCAGAACAGCCGGTCGATCATCAGCGCCGCACAGGACGCCGGTATCAAGATCATGTTCGAAGACGCGATGCAGAATCCGGAGAACCAGATCAAGGCGATACGCTCGTTCATCGCGTACAAGGTGGATGTGATCGCCTTCTCTCCGCTGGTCGAGACGGGGTGGGACACCGTGCTCGGTGAGGCGCGGGCGGCCGGCATCCCCGTCATCATCGTGGACCGGATGATCGATACCGCCGACCCCGGCCTGTACCGAACCGCCATTACCTCGGACTTTGATCTCGAGGGGCGCCGGGCGGGGGAGTTTCTCGTGGAGAAGTTCCAGGACACCGACGATCCCGTCCGGATCGTGGAACTCGTCGGCACCGCGGAGTCCACCCCGGCGATCGGACGGTACGAAGGGTTCCGTGAGGTGATCTCCGCCGATCCGAAGTTCGAGGTGATCTTCAGCGAGGACGGCGATTTCATGCTCAGCAAGGGGCGGGAGATCATGCAGCGCGTTCTGTCGCTCTACGATCCAGAGGACATCGACGTGTTGTATTCGCACAACGATGACATGACCTTTGGCGCCATCGAGGTGATGCACGAGGCCGGAATCGTCCCAGGCCGGGACATCGTGATCATCTCGGTGGATGCGACCCAGCGAATCATCAACTACCTCAAAGAGGGTGCGGTGAACTGTGTCATCGAGTGCAATCCCAACAGCGGTCCGCTCGTCATGGACATCGCCGGACGGATCGCCGCCGGCGAAGAGGTGCCGAAACACATCTCAATCCAGGAGACGGTGTTTGACGAATACACCGACTTCAGCACGATCGCCGATAGAGGATACTGAGCCCGCCGGCGCGGTTGGGGGGCGCCTGCGATGAAACAGAACGGTAGGAGAACAGTGCGGACCAACAGCATACGCAAAACGCTCCGGGTGACGAACACCGTCGTGATCCTCGCCGCTCTCGTTCCGTTCCTGATGAGCACGGTGTACTACAGCTACACGCTCAATCAGTACGAACGGATCATCGAAAACGTCTCCAGCGCCAACAGCCTCTCGAGCGGGCTGCAGCGCGAAATCTACACCACCATGTGGAACGTGGTCTCGGGCAAGACGAGGTTCTCCGACAACACCCAGTACGAGCTGCTGGAACGGATCAGAACTCGCCTCGACGAGCTGCAGATGAACGCCGCCAGTGAGGACAACAGCTATCTGATCCAGGTGGCCCGCAACACGCTGGAGACGATCGAGGGCTACGTGGCCAAGGTTGGCGAGAACATCGCCGGCAATCGACCGGTTCACGAAAACGAGCAGATTCTCGGTGAGATCAGCTCCGTGAGCGAGCTGCTCTACGATGTAATCCAGCAGTTCGTGGCCGCGGAGATGGAGATCGCCTATCTCCAGAACACGCGGATTCAACGGTCGATAGACCTGATGACGCTGTTTCAGATACTTCTGCTCGCGGCGATCCTCGTGTTCCTGTTCCGGAACTACAAACAGTTGAACCGCAGCATCAACGACCCGATCTATCGCCTGAAAACGATGGCCTCCCGGATCGCCCAGGGGGACCTGTCCATCCGGGTGGAACGGCCGGAGATCAGCGAGCTCGATGAGCTGACCGACAGCCTGAACACCATGGGCGGAAAACTGGCCGAACTGATCGAACAGAACACGCAGAAACAGAAAAACCTGCAGAAAGCGGAGATGAAGACGCTCCAGGCGCAGATTGCGCCTCACTTCATGTACAACACCCTCGATACGATTCTGTCGCTTGCGGAAGAAGGGCGGAACGAGGAAGTTGTCACCACCACGCTGGCGCTGTCCAGCTTCTTCCGACTTTCCCTGAACAAGGGCCGGGACTGGGTTTCGGTATCCGAGGAGAAGACCCACGTGGAGAGCTACCTGGCGATCCAGAAGATGCGGTACGGGTCCATCCTGGAGTACGAGATAGACATGGAGGAGGCAATTCTTTCGGAAGCGATGCTCAAGATTCTGCTGCAACCCCTGGTGGAGAATGCGATCTACCACGGGATCAAGATGACGCGTCGTCTCGGACTGATCCGATTGACGGGGCGCCGGCAGGACAACCACATCGTGTTGACGGTGGAAGACAACGGGCAGGGGATGAAAGAAGAGGAACTGGACCGTCTGCGGGAGAACCTGACCCACTATGACATGTCGAATCACGACATGGGATTCGGGCTGTACAACGTGTTCAAACGCATCCAGCTCTACTATTCGATAGACAACGGACTCACGGTGGACAGCGAGTACAACGTCGGGAGCACCGTCACCCTGCGACTGCCCATCGTATCGGTGCCGGTCCCCGCAGAGGTGGCGGCGGTACCCGCGGAAGGAGGATGATCGATGCACACAGTCTTCCTGGTCGAGGATGAACCCCTCATCCGGCAAAAGATACGGAACATCATCGAGCGGGATGATGGACCCTATACCTGTATAGGCGAAGCCACGGACGGCGAGCTGGCGCTTTCGATGATCCGGGACCTGAAACCGGACATCCTGGTCACGGATATCAAGATGCCGTTTATGGACGGGTTGACCCTTGCGAGCCATGCCAAATCCATTATCCCGTGGCTTCGGATCATCATCGTCAGCGGATACGACGAGTTCGAACTGGCACGGAAGGCGATCTGCGTTGGCGTGGACCACTACCTGCTCAAACCGGTCACCGCCGAGGATCTGTCGGACGCCCTGGGCAAGGCCGGCGACCTGATCCGGGAGCACAAACGCAACAGCGTCTCGTTTCTCCACGACGCATCCGACACCGAGACCGTGAGAAATGCCCTGGTGAGCACCCTGTTGGAGCAGCTCTGCAACGGGGAGATCACCGCCGATGAGACGCTCAACAGGGCCGACGAGCTCGGGATCGACATCCTGAGCAAGCGCTACGCCGTGGTCGTTTCGCAGTTTGAAGGCCCCCGGGGAGTGTCCAACCGCCGGGAAATCACCTCCCGCGTCAAGTTCGCACTGGTTGACGAACCCGATGTGCTGTACTTCTCCAGCGGTATGGATCGTGTCGTCCTCATCATCAAGGGTACCGCCGACCTGGACGTCACCGAAAAGGCCTACCACATCGCTCAAACGCTCAAACACGAGGTCGAAGACGATTCCGACGCCGTCCTGACCGTCAGCATCAGCGGCGTGACCGATCGCCTCAGCGCCGTCCGCGACGCCTATCACGAGGCGAGCATTCTCCTGAAAACGTTCGGACAGCCGCAGCAGGGCCGGATCATCCGCGCCGGCGATATCGGCCGGATAGAGAATCCCATAACCGCTCCCGACAACAGCTTCTTCAATCTCAACATTGAGAACCAGCTCAAGTTTGCCGTCGTGGAGGACGTTCCCGCGATCGTGGAGGAGCTTACCGGGACCCTTACCAACAACGCGCTGCACAGCGTGCTGTATCGCTACTACGTCCTCATGGACCTGACCAACACCGCCATGCGGATCATTCACGACTTCAATCCTGATACCGACGCCTCCGACCTCGCCGAACACTTTGCCGGTCTCAGGGAGGTGTTTCAGTCGGCGATGTCCGGGGAGGAGTTTTCCGAACTGGCGACAAAGATCTGCCTGAAAACGATTGAACTCCGGGACTGCGGCAACAGCAGCCACCACGTGAAGCTCGTGCGCCGGGCATGCGAGTATATCCAGGAGAACTTCAGTCAGCCCGATATCTCCCTGAATACCGTCGCCGCCCACGTATCCCTGAGCCCGACCCACTTCAGCACCGTGTTTTCACAGGAGATGTCGGAGACGTTCATCGAACACCTCACCAAGGTCCGCATGGAGAAGGTGAAAGAGTTGCTTGCATCGACGGACGAAAAAATCGTCAATATCGCGTTCAGCGTCGGGTACAGCGAACCCAACTACCTGAGTTACCTGTTCAAGAAGCGCGAGGGATTCTCACCCAAGGAGTATCGTCGCCAGCGGCGCCCCCAGCGCGGGATTGTGGTGGTGGAGTAGCAGCCGCGGGCCGGGTGTGCGTCCACGCGCAGCGAGGTCGCGACCGCTCGAGACTACGAGGCGGAAGCGGAATATGAGAACGCCAAGGACGAGGCTCACGATCTCATCGGCAAGAAAATCGAGGAGGTGGGAGCTCAGAATGACCTGGCGGGACAGCACTTCGGTCGTCCATGTCGCTCCTGATCCCGTACTGATTCGCGTCCCCGTTCCTGTGCATCCGGAGTGAGCAGGAACGCTCAGCGGGCGTCGATCTCAGCCAGAATGACCGGTCGAAGGGAGCCGTCAAGGATCGACGCTCCGTCAACCCGTATGAACGCGCCGAACAGTACCACCTGTCCCGACGAGTTCACATCCAGTGAGTTGACCGAGTACTCTGCGTTGTTCTCGTACAGAATACGATCGGTATCGAGGATCGTCGTACCGGTATCGCCATCCAGGATCCTCAGATCCCCGGGGTATTCGGAGGCCCACAGCCGCGAATGGCGACTCTGAAGGGAATATACGACCAGGTCGTTCTCTCCGTACAGAGCGACATCGCGGATGCCTTCTGCAAGCGATGTCAGATTCCTGGTCCGAACATCATAGGAATAGAGCGTACCGAAGTACGGGTCGTCCCGAGTTACGAAATAGACCGTGTCGCCGTCGGATGAAACCAGCGGGAGCTGAAAGAGACTGGTGGGGTGCGTATCGAGTCGCGCGAGTGGAGATCGTTCAGCTGTCGAGTACAGGCCTTCATCAAAGCTGTACCATACATCGCGGGAGACGCGCAGCGCCGCATCAATCGGAACAAGATCCCGACCTCGGATCCAGAAGAACTCGTCGCGCATGCGCACAACCGCCTGTCGCGCGAGAGAATAGACCTCGGTCTCCTGAACCGGCGTCTCAATGCTGGAGACGATCTCTCCGTCGAGGGTGATCCAGAGCAATCGATCGTCGGGGGCCACAAACGCGACTGTCTCCTCATCGACGAAAACAGGGCCTCTGTGAAGGGTGCCGATGTAGTAGCCCCAGTCCTGCCTCGCACCGAACAGCCGTCGTACGGGACGAATGGCGAGCGCTTCCTGTGGTTCGGCCACGGCCGAGATCACGAGCAGGAGCACAGACACGAGAAGCGATCGAATGGGCAGATGCCGCCACGCGCGATACGGTGTGACGCCACCGGAAACGTTGGTTACCATGCTGCATCGCCAGTATGGATGCATGAGCATGACAACGACAAGGGATCGATGACGCGGGAAGCAGCGAAAGGCTTCCATATCAACGCCTCGCAGCGTCGGCGCGAACACCGTGCGCGTTCGGTTCCCGCGGACGTTTACGATCGCTCCGCGCGAAGCATGAGAAACAGTTCCTCCCGGCGGGAGACACCCAGCTTTCCGTAAATGTGGTGGACATGGGTGCGGACGGTGGCAAGCGAAACGGCGAGTTGTTCCGCGATTTCCCGGTACCGATACCCCTCGTAGAGGAGAAGAACAATCTGGTTTTCTCGTGAAGTGAGGTGCTCGGCGATCCCCTGCGAGACGGAACGCGATTGTAATCGCCACGTGGCATCCAGTACCGCTTCAGCAGACATGGAGCGGTGGGCGGCCGAGTTTCCGGGACTCCCAGGATGGATCCGTCCGTGCGAAGCGGGTGGATCTGCGGATTTCGGAGTCCGTCGTCGGTTGCGATAGATGTATTGGGCCGCCGGAATCATGACCACGGTCATATACACGGGATGGGCCTGGACCCAAAAAGAGACCGTTGGGTCGAGAAAGGGAAGGTTCCACGCTGCAAGATCGCCGTAGGCAACCAGGGGGTAAATGACGAAACTGATGGACGCGATTACGGCCGCGGTGCGCGACGACGGCAAGAGTTCGTCGGCATGCCGAAGAATGACAAGTCCACGAAAGGCGGCGTAGAAAAGAAACGCAAAAACCGCGGCGTGCGTCCACGGAACGAGGTGCGGGAACCAGAGAATCCCGACCGTCACCGAAATCGCGAGAAGGGTCGTGATCACGATGATGCCGCGTGCCGAGTCGAGGACGGCCGGAAACCAGAAACGCAGGTGAATGCCGTTGAGCCGATAGTGGCGAACGGCGAGATAGTTCCACGAAAAGGCGATACCAACGATTGCGAGATCGGCGATGAGGGGAAACACAAGAAAGGTGTGGCCGTCGTATCGATTCCACACGTAGTATTCGACGATCTGCGACCCGGTAGCAATGGTCAACGGGATAAACGGCAACGCGAGCGAGCGAGCCCCCGGGTCCGCCGGTTCGGTTTCCACGATCGACAGGAAGACAACGGTGAGCACTCCGAAACCGAAGTTCAATAGCAGCATGAGGTAAAACACCGCGTCCATATATGGAAACAGTATACGCGCTTTTCCCGAAAAATCGCGGGTACGAGCCGACTACGGTGCGAGCTTCGCCCCCCGCCCGACACCGACCGACCGATGTCTGCGTCTCCTATCGCGAGTATGCAACAACAAGGATATTTACCCCACTGGAGCCGGCGGTCGCCTCGACACCGGGCCCGTATCGAACAGACGTCTCCCCGGTTTGGTATCCGACTCCGTAGACCGCGCTGTCGGCAATTGCGACTCCATTGAAACCGGTTGGACTGCTGGCAATCTCGGTGCTTCGCGCCCACAGCGGTAGTCCCGCAGAAGAGTAGCGTACAATCGCTGTGTTGTAGCCCGGGTCGGCCCCGTTCACCGAAACACCGGAACCGTAGTTGTACGTCGCGACGCTTTCCTGATATCCGACGGCATACACATCGCCCGACCGGTGTACGCCAACGCCCGTGTAGCGGGAATTGTCCCCACCGTCCTGTATCCGCATCCATTGCCCGGCGCCGGCATCGTCGTACTTTATCACAACCGATCGCCCGGTTGCGGTGTTGGTCGGCGTAACCGAAAGACCTCCATCGACGCTGAACGGGCCGCTGCCTGCAAAGTAGCCGCCGACGTACACGCAACCGTCCCCTCCGGCAACGGCGCGGTATTCGGAGTTGTTGTCGCTCGAGTCCGCGATCGTTCGCGCCCATTGAGCGGTACCCGACACGGCGTACTGCACGACGACACCGTTTCCAAAACCGGCGGTGACACCGGTTGAGGCACTCGCGGTACCGCCGAATGTGTACGCAACCCCTTTCCCCGATAGCGTTCCCACAGCGTATGCGTTTCCAGCGACATCCGTCGTTACGTCGTAAAACTGTGCGTTGCTGTACCCGCTGGTAACGGAACCTGCCCACAGCGCCGTGCCCGACGGGTCGAAGGCAACGATGATCGGATCGTCTCCCGCCCCGTACCACCCGGTGACAGTGACGCCGCCACCGAACCCGAGCGGATCGGAGCCGAACTTCCTTCCGACGGCGTAAATGACGCCACCCGGTCCCACAGCAACGCCTTCGAACTGCGAGTAGTCACTGCCGGAGGTCGTGGTCTGTGCCCACACGCCATTTCCCGATGAGTCGAACTTGACGATGACGGCATTGGAGCTCGTGCATGTTCCGGCTGCGGTAGCCCCTGCGTACGTGTATGTACCGGTACCCGATTGATATCCTACGGCGTACACGTTCCCCGATTGATCCACCGCAACGTCGTTGAATTCGCCGACACTTGGTGTTGTTGACGGCGTAATCGCCCAGAGCGGCGCACCATTCGCGCCATAGTTGACGATAAGCGCGTTTTCGGTCGGGCCGGATACGGATGCGCCAACACCGGATCCGAGATCAACGGTGCCGGACGCTTGAGCAGACCCCACGGCGTATACGGTCCCATCGACTGCCGCGGCGGCGGCGTTAAAGAACGTCCCCGTTCCGGCAACAACGGTGGTACGCGCCCACTGCGCAATACCGGACTCGACCCAGACCGCATAGAGCGTGACATCCGCGTCGTCCGTGTACCTCCCGCCGGCGGCGTAGTTTGTCCCGGCTCCATCTGTCCATCCGGAGAACACGTGGTTCACTTTGTACAACCCGCCATTGTTTTCCGCGAGGGTCAAATCTATTCCTGCCGTCTTGGTCTGGTCCGCCGGCACCGATCCGCCGTCGGCACCATTGGCATCGTACGTAACGGTGTAGACCTCGTCGGAGGTACCTTCGCCACCAGCGCCGTCTGTGGGGTCGGTGGGGGTGGGGCCGCCGGCGATCGCCGCGTCGTCCGCAGACATGATGGGCGATCCGAGGGCAAACCACTCACACCCGGACAAGAGGGCAACGGTCAACAGGATCACTGCACCAATCGCGATTGCTGTTGACGGCGCGATCGTGGATATGCTCTGCACGTCTTGCCGCATACCGTTCCTCCTCAAAACAGGCGCACTCCGAACGTGAAGAAATACATCACCAGAAAATCTTCGCCGACCGCGTAGCGCAGTTCGTTTTCGACAAAGACGCTTTCCAGGACAGATGTGCCGAGGTTCCAGCTCATTCCGCCGTGTGGACCAACGGATATCACCGAGTCGTCGGGACCAAAGTCCACCATTCCGATCGCGCCGACCTCCGGTGTCCACGGCGATCCGCCGCCGCGCGGTAGCCAGTGGAGTTTGAGTTTCCCGGTGGAGTGAAAGTCTTCATCATGGGCATACAAGCCGCCGAGAACGCTCAACCCGATTCGCCGTTGAAACGCCTCGTAGCGAACGCCAACCTGAAAGTAGGTCCCATCCAACCCCTGCAGAACAACGGACAGGTCAGACTCGTGATTGCGGCGGTACGATTCCAGTTGTTCCGGCGATGAATAAAGCGGAAATCGAACCGTGGTTGTTTCCTCGTGGTCCGTAACCACGCGCGTATCAAGAACGGTGTAGTCGACCCCCGCCATGGTCTGTGTAACGGTGACGGAGTACGTGGCCTGGGGCAGGACATCGATCTCACCCCGTTCCAGCGCCTCTCCGTTGAGAAACACGGTGTACTGCGCGCCTCCGGGTACGTCCATCGGGGCGACCGAATCGGGACCGCCGCGCTTCCGAGGGACGACACGGAAACCGCGGCCGAGTTCCTCTGTGGACACCTCAATCACGTTGTCCGTCCCCGGTTGCATCACGACAGATACCGCGTCCAGCGGATATGGTTCTCCATGGTAGTCTGGCTGGCTGGCGGTGAAGGTGTGTTCGCCGATGGAGAGAACGATGCGGTCGCCGTCGTGGGCTGTCAGCTCGACCGCGCCGCTGCGGAGCGTCACCGGCACGTCCGGACCGTCCACGGCGACGAGTGCCTCCCCGACGTCGACGCGGGAAAAGGTCACGTTGGATGTCGCGCCCTCGGCAACCTCAACGCTCCCGTCAAAGATCGTCTCCACGTTGTACCGGCTCACCACCTGTTCCACCCGTACGGTGTACCGCCCGGCCAGAAAGCGGTCGACACGCTGAACGTTTTCTCCCAAAAGGATTTCGTTGACGTAGACGCGGTATCGTTCCGGCGACACGCCATCCGCTTCGAAGGCAAGTGAACCGAAGACCAGAGGCCTTCCGATGTAGCTTTCGAGGATCTCCAGCGAAAGACGGTCGGTGAGATCAAAGATTTCGAGCATCGATAACGCCGTGCCCTGCTTCACCTCGACGATCTGATCAGTGGCGACATCGCAGAGGAGGAGTGAGACGACATACTCCCGGTCCCGACGGTTGATGCGGCCGAAGATGATCGTGTCGAGATTATTCTCTGCACCGTATTCGGCGAGGGCGCTCTGGCCGGACGGGTAGTCGTTGCTTTCAAAGAGCTCGTAGTTGGGCAAGAAGCGCAGCAGAAACTGGGTCGTCTCCTGAACCGTGGCGCTCAGGTTTTCACCGACGGCAATCTCTTCCCCGTACCACAGGGGAAGAACCGCCACGCGGTCTCCGGCAACAACGCGGTCGTCGCTTTGCGCTTCAATGGACGCAGGGCAGACGGTGATAATCGCCAATAGCAGGACTATGATCGACCGTCTCTCCACCATGAGCGCTCCTTCGGCTGCGGTAGTACATACCAGAGTAGCCCCCGATTCCCGCCGGCGCATCGAACGATCGTTCGATTTTTTCGATTATCCTGCTGTGATTTCGGCGGCGGTTCCTGGAGCTTGCCGCCCCATAGGCCTCGCGGCGCGTTCTCGGTTTGCCGTTGATCGTGGCGCGTCGAATCGGGTGTACACTGGCCCGGGAGAAGTAGTGTTCAACGAGCAGATTGTCCAACGTTTTGTCGATCGCCTGTGCGACACGATCCACTACAACGTCAACGTGATGAACGAGGACGGGATCATCGTTGCGGCACGCGATGCTCACCGGATTGGCGTGTACCACGAGCTTGCTCACGAGATCGTGCGCCGCCACAAGGACGTGGTTATCGCGCAAGAAGGCGACAAGTTGCCCCCCGGCGTCCTCCCCGGGGTCAACGTTCCCGTCTCCGATGGGCGACGCATCATCGGGGTCGTTGGTGTCACCGGCGACTACCGTGAGGTGGAGAGCGTGGCGTACGCGTTGAAGACATCTCTTGAGACGATCGTCGAGTACGAGGCGGAACGCGAGCGGCTCCGCCGCCGGCAGGACCGCAAACGATTCCTCGCCTCATCGCTTCTCTACGACCCCGGCGCCCGCCGTACGGATATCATCCGCGCGATGGACCTCCTCGGGTATCGCCATGACCTGTGTCGCGTCGCGGTACTCGTGGATACGCCGGGGGGTGAGGAAGCCTCGTTGGCGGTAATCAAGGCGAATCGGCTGCACACACCACGCGACATTACACTCCCAACGCGCGACGGCACCGTCGTCGTCTTCAAGGTTGTGTCGGAGGGGCGCACACCGCGCATCGACGAGATCGCCGATGAGCTCATTGAGTACGGCGAGGCGCTCTCGGAGTCGGCGGCGCGCGACTGGCAGACGAAGCTCGCGTGCGTGTGCGGCAGCGTTCAGATCGACCCGCTGCGCTACCGCGACTCGTACGAGCACGCGCGGTGGCTCTCGCACGTCGAGCACACGTCGCGGTCTCCGGAGAAATCGACGCGCCTCTTCTTCGAACGAACCCTCGACTACGCGCTCGCACTTGTCCCGGAGGATGCGCTCGCCAGTCTCCTCTTGCCCCTGTCTCCGTTCCTCGACGACGAGCACGCCCACACCTACCTCGAGACGTTTCGTGCGCTCAGCGAGAGCAACATGAGCATCAAGGAGGCGGCGGCGCGCCTCTCGATCCATCGCAACACCGTTGTACTGCGCCTCCAGCGCGTCCGCGAGATCGCCGGCCTCGACCCTCTCAACCGCAGTCGCGACAGACGGATTCTGGAACTGGTACTCGCGACTGTGCACGGTGGACAGTAGAACGCTCCACCGGCAGCTACACCGCCCATTGCCCGCACCGTGCGGCGGCTCAACAATATCCGGAGACACAAGATATAGGAGGCGTTATGGTTTCCGGTGGTATTGCATTAGTCATGTTGGTGGTGGCGGTGGTCGTCCTGATCTTCCTCACCGCACGGGTAAAGCTCAACGCGTTCGTTGCGCTCATCCTGGTGGCGTTCCTCTACGGCATCCTCACAGGTATGCCGTTGCTCGACATTATCGGGCACATCCGCGGCGGTTTCGGGGGCACCCTCGGGTACATTGGAATTGTAATCGTGGCGGGGACGATAATGGGCACGATACTCGAGAAGACGGGCGCAGCGTTCTCGATGACGAACGCGATCCTGAGGCTCGTGGGGAAGAAACGCTCCCCGTTGGCGATGAGCATCGCGGGGTACGTCGTTTCAATTCCGGTGTTCTGCGACTCAGGCTACGTAATCCTCACCCCCCTCAACAAAGCGTTGGCGAAGGAAACGGGCAAGTCCATGGCGGTAATGTCCGTGGCGCTCGCCACAGGGTTGTACGCGACGCACACGATGGTGCCGCCGACGCCCGGTCCGATCGCCGCGGCGGGGCTCGTGGGCGCGGATCTTGGTGCGGTGATCGGCCTCGGACTCGTCGTCTCGATTCCGGCGATGATCGCAGGCTATCTGTGGGCGACGCTTTTTGCGAAGCGCTACAACATCGAGCCGCAGCTCGCCGAGGACTACGAATCGGTAAAGGCGAAGTACGGCGAACTCCCGTCGGCGTTCATGTCATTCCTGCCCCTCGTGGTGCCGATCGTCCTCATCCTCCTGAAATCGATCGCCGAGTTCCCGACGCAGCCGTTTGGTGAGGGTGGGTTCGCGACGTTCATCAGCTTCATAGGAGATCCGGTCACGGCGCTCATTCTCGGCGTTCTTCTGAGCTTTCTGCTGGTGAAGAAAGAGACGCTTGCCGAGGCGACGAGCGAGTGGACCGGCGAAGGAATCCGCAACGCGGCGCTCATCCTTGCGATAACCGGTGCCGGCGGTGCGTTTGGGCGAATCCTGCAGAACTCGCCGATGGTCGAGTTTATCGAGAATAACCTCGCAACGTTGCCGCTCGGAATCCTTCTGCCCTTCATCGTTTCCGCAGCGATCAAGTCCGCACAGGGTTCCTCGACAGTCGCGATAATCACGACCGCGTCGATCATGGCTCCGCTCCTGTCGGGACTCGGTCTCAGCCCGGCGTTGACCGTTATCTCGATCGGCGCCGGCGCGATGGTTATCTCCCACGCCAACGACTCGTACTTCTGGGTCGTCTCGCAGTTCTCCGATATGGACGTGAAGACGGCGTACAAAGCGTACACATCGTCGACGTTGGTGGAAGGCGTTGCCGCATTCGCGGTCGTTATCGTCCTTTCGATCTTCATCTGATACACATGTCCCGCGGAACGCGAGTCGTTCCGCGGGCTCACTCAACGCGCAACTCGAAACACGCAATGAAAACGATTCGAATCGCGGTGCGAGAGCGCCGCGCACTCAACTGCTTCGTCTCCGGTGACTATCAGCGCGCCCGCGCGCACTTCCGTGCGATCGAGCGGATCGATCCCGCGCACCCGGGGATCAATCACAACCTCGCGCTTGTGGCGATGGCGCAGGGTGAATACGCCGAGGCGGAAACGCGGCTGCTCGACGAGCTGGAGCGTCTGGGGGACTACTACCCGCGCCTGCGCGTCCTGGCCGACACGTACTATGCGTGGGGCAAGCGGATCGACGCCCGTACGTTCTACCGCCGCGCCCTTGCGCAGGAAGAGGCGGCGCGCGCCCACGCCCTCATCGAGGAGCGAATCGCGATCTGCGACGATCCGCGTCGTTTCGACGACGCATGCACCTCCGTGTCGCGCCACCGCGAGGGTGTGGATTTGGAGGGGGCGGGGAGGACAGACGCGGCGATCGAGGCGTACCGCGAAGCGATAGCGCTCGATCCAACGAACATCCCGGCACTCAACAACCTTGGGGCGCTGCTCATGAACGCGCGCGGCGAGTTTGACGCCGCCGCGGATCTGTTTTCGCGCGCCCTCGAGTGGGAGCCGGCTGAGTGGATCGCCGAGAACCTCGAAAAGGCACGCCGGGGGCGACGATGAACCGCGCGGCGACGGAGGAAATCTTTCGCGCCGCGGTGGCGCGTGTGGACCCGGTGGCGATGGTGGAAGAGTGTGTGAGTCTCGATGGCGACATGCTCGTTGTCACCGCCGGCGACCGTCGCCGAAGCGTTGACCTTTCCGCGTTTCGCGAGATCTGGGTCGTTGGTGCGGGAAAGGCGAGTGCGCGGATGGCACTGGGACTCGAGCGCGTCCTCGGCGAACGGATAGCTCGCGGGCTCGTGGCGGTGAAGTACGGCCACACCGAGGAGCTTAATCGGGTCGAGCTCGTGGAAGCCGGACATCCCATACCCGACGAACAGAGCGTCGCGGCGGCGCACGCAATCGCGGAGATTGCAGACGCCGCGGACCAAGAAACACTCGTGATCATCCTCGTTTCCGGAGGTGGATCGGCGCTTCTCACCTCCCCGTACCGCGATACGCGGTTTACCCTTTCCCTGGACGACATACAGACCACGACGAGACTTCTGCTGGAGTGCGGGGCTCCGATTCAGCAGATCAACACGGTGCGCAAGCACCTCTCGGCGATCGCCGGCGGGCGCTTGTGCGCCCGCCTGTATCCGGCAACCGTCCTCACGCTTATCCTCTCGGACGTCGTCGGCGACAGCCTGGAAAACATCGCCAGCGGGCTCACAACTCCCGATCCGGCTACCTTTTCCAACGCCCTCGAAATAGTAGAGCGCTTCGCGATCGCCGACCGCCTCCCGGCCGTTGTGCGCGCCCTCCTGAACGCCGGGGTGGCGGGTGAGGTCCCGGACACGCCGGGACCGGACGACGTGTCGTTTGCTCGCGTCGACAACATCCTCGTTGGGACCAACGCTTTGGCGATCGAGGCCGCGCGGACGGCTGCGGAGCGTCTCGGCTTCAACACCGTCGCGCTGAGTTCACAAATCACCGGCGAGGCGGCGGAGGTTGCGAAGTTCTACGCAGGGATCGCGCGTGAGGTCGTTCGCGGGCCGATGCTCGCCGGAACCCCGGCTTGTATCCTCGGGGGTGGTGAGACGACGGTGACGATTCGCGGAGACGGACTCGGGGGACGCAACCAGGAGCTCGCGCTGGCGTTTGTCCGGGAGATCGAGGGAGACGCGGAGGCGTTTCGCGGCGTCACCTTCCTTTCCGGGGCAACCGATGGCAACGACGGCCCCACCGACGCCGCCGGCGCGTTTGCCGCCGCCGAGGTGGTGGCGCGCGCGATCGCCGTCGGGGCCTCGGCAGACGACGCACTGGCGCGCAACGACTCCTACACGTTTTTTGGCGCCACCGGAGATCTCCTCAAGACGGGGCCGACCAACACCAACGTGTGCGATATTCACGTTCTCCTCGTGGAATAGCACGATCCCCAGGCCGCACGAGCGCAGCACGAAACCTCAATCGGGTCAGGTTTGGATCGATTCGCACACACTCCATATGACAACCCTTCCCGTAATACCAGGTACTGGACTCTCCGCCACGTCAGGACAGCGCGCCGACCGTTTGGTAGGCAAAACGCTGGCATTCGCCGTGGTGCCGAACTATGATTTCCGAGGGTGGGTTTCCAGTAACGAAGGAGCATCGCGGCGCGTTCTCCGTCCGACGACCGCTCGCTGCGTGGTGGAAACGAAACCACATATCATTTGAAGGAAGTACAGACGGGTGAAGCACAAAAAGGTGATGCGCCGGAACCTTACGGCGACCGCATTGGCAGGGGTGATCGTCACGGCGGCGGTAACGGGACTCACCGGGTACTACTCCGCGCAGGCGGCGTTGACCCAGGAGGCAACGAAGTACCTCTCGCAACTGCGGGATTCCACGTCGCAGATGATTTCGGCGTGGTTTTCCGAGCGTGTCCTGGAGGTTCAGTCGCTGGCGAGAGACAATACGATCGAGGAATTTCTGGCAAACGGGGACGCCCCGGACCCCGCATCTGCGGCGAGCCAACGTCTCGTGGAGGTGGTGTCTCTGTCTCGGTGGTATGAGGCGATAAGCCTCGCCGACGCCGAGGGACTGGTGGTAGCGGCCTCGGACGCGCACGTGGTCGGGAACCTTCGCGTGCCGGATCGCACTATTTCACCAGCGCGATGGCGGGTGAGACGTTTATCTCCAGCGTGGAGATCAGCCGCGGCTCCGGAAACCCGGTATTCTTCGTTGCGACGCCGGTGGTTGTGGACGGGGTGACGCTGGGGGTTCTGACGCTCGTCGTCGACGTGGGGATGTTCAACGAGTCATTCGTCGACCCGATCAACGTGGGTGAAACAGGGTACGTGGTGGTGTACGCCGACGACGGAACGATCCTCGTACACCCCAACCTCGAGCTCGTGCTCGAATCCAGCGTGGCCGATCTCGAAGGGGGAGAACAACTCGTCGAGTCCCCCGAGGGCATCGGGCGGATCACAGCCGAAGGAACGGACGTCGTGGCGATTTGGAGCCACGACAGGGAGACCGGATTCAACATCGCCCTCGTTTTGGACACCGCGGAGCTATCGGCCCCGCTCCAGCAGCTCCGAACGCGGTCGATCCTGTTTTCCGTGATCGTGCTTACGGTGTTCACCGTCATCGTGTTTGTCCTCACGGGACACTTCATTCGTCCGCTCCATGCCGTGACGCTCGCGATGGAGGATGTTGCCACCGGGGACGCGGATCTCACGCGCTCACTGGGGATCACGGGAAATCACGAGATCGGGAGGCTGGCGCGCAACTTCGATGCTTTTGTCGCCGGGCTCAACACGATCGTTCGGAATATCCGGGAAGTGGTGCACGAGACGTCGGCGGTACGCGGTACGCTCGCAACGGTGGCGGAGGAAAGCGCGAGCTCGACGCACCAGATCCAGAGCAACGTCTCGTCGATCGGTGGGCAAATCGAGAACCTCGACGGCATCGTGAGAGACTCCGCCGGCCGTGTCGCCGGTATCGCCTCGTCGATCTCGACCCTCGACGGGAAGATCCACGATCAGAACGCGGCGATCGAAGAGTCTACCGCGGCGATCGAGGAGATGATGGCGTCAACCAAGACGGTGGAGCAGGTCGTCCGCGCGAAGCAGGCGGCGCTGGAGCAACTGCGCGAGATCGCCCGCGACGGTGGAAGTCTCGTGGAGGCGACGAGCCGCGAGATCAACGACATCGAATCGAAGATCGACAGCCTGGTTGAGACCAATGCCGTGATCAACCAGATCGCGGCCCAGACAAACCTCCTGGCGATGAACGCCGCGATCGAGGCGGCGCACGCCGGCGACGCGGGGCGTGGGTTTGCCGTGGTGGCGAGCGAGATCCGAAAACTCGCGGAGTCCGCGGGAACCAACGCCAACTCGATCAACGCCTCGCTCCAGGACATCGTGCAGCGGGTGCAGTCCGCCTCGCAGTCGGGGACGGAGATGCGCACCTCCTACGGCAGGATCGGGAGTGAGATCGAGGAGATGTCCGACGCGCTCGACGAAGTGGCGACGAGCATCGTCGAACTCTCACACGGGAGCGAAGAGATCACAAAGAGCGTCCAGCTCCTCTCCGGCGCGAGCGTCGAGGTGCGCGAGGGATCGCAGAGCATCAGCTCGGACTCCGAAGAGATCCGCAAGATGATGGAACGCGTGAAAGAGATTTCCGTCTCCGTCCTCGGCGGGATTCGCGAGATCGAGACGGGGATCGGTGTCGTCGATCGCTCGGTGCGCGAGGTGCACACCCAGAGCGAGACGCTCGGCGCCAACGTCGAACGCCTCACGAACGAGACCAACCGTTTCATCGTGTAGCGTGGACGCCCTGCGCGTGGTGTTCCTCCACGTGAGGAACGCCCACGCAGGGCCACATTGACTTCGCTCTCGCTTTCGCGTAGTGTTATCGCACTATTCGGATTCCTGCCCACCTTTCCATCCGGTTTTTGAGAATCCAAAGCGAGGATATGTGACCACATTTACAGACCTGGGGCTCATCCCGGACCTTCTCGACGCAATCTCTGCGCGCGGATTCGAAACACCGACACCCATTCAAGCGGAAATGATCCCCTTTGTACTCAACGAGGAGCGGGATGTAACCGGACTGGCGCAGACAGGCACCGGCAAGACCGCCGCGTTCGCCCTTCCAACCCTTCAGAAACTCGATCTCGACAATCGCTCGATACAGCTCCTCGTGCTTACCCCGACTCGGGAGCTCGGCATGCAGGTGTCGCGGGAGATCGCCGACTACGGTCGAAACCTGAACGGTCTGCGTACCGCCATCGTATACGGCGGAGCCCCCTTTGGCCCGCAGATTCGGGATCTCAAGGCGGGGGCGCAGGTGGTAACCGCGACTCCCGGGCGCCTCAAGGATCTCCTCGAGAAGGGAATCGCCGACCTGTCGACACTGCGGTTTGTCGTTCTCGATGAGGCGGACCAGATGCTCGACATGGGATTCAAGGATGACCTCGACGCGATCCTCGAGGCGGCAAACCCGGACCGGCAGACGCTCCTCTTCTCCGCTACGATGCCGCCGGCGGTGGCGCGCATCGCCTCGAGCTACATGAAGGACCCGCACGAAATCGTCTCGGGCACCAGAAACCAGGGTACGAGCAACGTGGCGCACCACTACTACCGCGTCCACGCCGGCGACAAGTACGCGGCGCTCCGCAGACTCATCGACGTTCAGACCGACATGTACGGCATCATCTTTTGCAGGACTCGAGAGGGAGTGAAGGACGTCGTCCATCGGCTGTCCCGCGACGGCTACGCCGCCGATGCGCTCCACGGTGAGCTCTCGCAGAGCCAGCGCGACTCGGTGATGCGACGCTTCCGGCAAGGCAATCCCGCGCTCCTCGTTGCCACCGACGTGGCCGCCCGGGGACTCGACGTCGACAACCTGAGCCACGTCGTCCACTACGACCTCCCGGATGAGATCGCCGCGTACACACACAGAAGCGGTCGGACCGGCCGCGCCGGAAAGAGCGGCTCCTCCCTCGCGCTCGTCAATCTCAAGGAAGGGCACAAGATCCGCCGTATCGAGCAGACACTTGGCCGGAGAATGGAAGAAGCGAAGATCCCGAGCGGAAAGGACATCTGCAACTCCCGGCTCGTGGAACTCCTCGACCGCGTTACCTCGGTGGAGGTAGACGAGGACGCTATCGCGCCCTACCTCCAGTCGGTCAGGGACTCCCTCGACGGGCTCGGCCGAGAAGAGCTCCTTCAGCGCCTTATCTCCGTGGAGTTCAATCGAATCCTGGCGGACTACGGCGGCGCTCCTGACCTCAATCCGTCGCCGCACCCGAACAAGAGCCGCAAGAACGGACTGCGCACGTACGCCGATCGGCAGTTCAAGCCGAAAGGAAGACCGGCCGGCGGCATGGTGCGCCTTCGGTTCAACGTCGGCCGACGCGAGGGCGTACTGCCCCCGCAACTCATCGGGATCATCAACCAGTCGACGCAATCCCACGACATTCACCTCGGCCGCATCGACATCGGTTCCGAGTCCAGCGACATCCAGGTGGAGGCGAGGATGGCCGCCCGCGTGAAAAGCGCCGTCGCCGGCACCGCCTACCGCGGCAAGGACCTCCGCGTCGAGCAGGTGGAATCCAACGCTGTGCGCGGTCCGAAACCCGGAAAGCGCACCGCCGACCCTCGCCGCACCGCCGGCGGCAAAAAGAAGGCGAAGCGGAAGTAGCGCCTCGGTCGTGGGAACACAGGCTGAGAGCGAACGCCCACTGGGATATCCATCCATTCGTCGACGGAAACACACGAGTGGCACTCGCCTCCGCGTTGGTGTTTCTCGATCTGAACGGGACATCGATTTTTGATCCCGAGGGAACGCACCGTAGGCAAAGGCGGCGTCGGGAGGTCGAAAAGAACCTCCCGAGGGCGGCGGCTCGCCCTGAGTACGAGCAACGCGATCAGCGACCAGATCTCCTCGCGAGTTGCGCTGGTGACGGCGCTGCAGATGGCGGAACAGGTCGACAATCTGGAAGAGTCGAGCCTGGAGGGACGAAGCGCCCGCACGATCCAGGCGTCGGTGCGGATCGCGCAGGACTCGCTGCAGCAGTACCAGGCACTGATCTTCGGATCCGGTGACTCGGACGGCGCGGGAGCGAAGAACCTCGGTTCGATATCGGATGACTTTCAGTCGATCTACGACGCGGCGGAGAACGCGTACCGGACGTCGGTGGGCTACGATCGCCAGCGGGACGACGGCACCGGCACGATGGAATACGTAAACCGCGACAAGGAAGGGCTGTTCAACTGGCACGTCGGGTACGCGCCGCAGATGAAGTCGGACGAACCGGAGAAGGTCGAAGAGGACGGCTACGGGGAGATGGGTCGCATCATGCGCGAGTTCATGATCAACGAAGCGCGCGCGCAGCGGGGCCTGTCGATACTGGATACGCCGGGGTATGCACTCAAACTGTGGGACGACGACGCGGACAACGACGGTGAAAGCGATGGGTTCTTCGGAGCGCCGAGTATCAAGGACCTGACGAACATCGCGGTGAGCGTGGTGGCGTACTCGGCAGGCGTGGGGCCGCTGCTTACCGCGGCGATCAACCTCGCGGACGACGCGCTGTTCACGGCGCTGGATGTCGGTACGGGGTACCGGGACGCGGGGGACGCGTGGGGCTCGTTCGGCGTTCAGGCGGCGAGCGCCGTGGCAAGCTCGAGTATCGGCGGGGCGTTCAACGGGTTTGATGCAGCGGGGTCCGGCGGACTCAACGGGTTGATCGACCGCTCTATGGCGGATACCACCGGGTTCTTCGGCAGCTCGTTTGTGAGCACATCGATCGACATCGGCATGAACGCGACGCAGAGTATCGCGACCAACGCGGCATCGAGCGCGATC